>Ga0126381_100009647_pt1 | contig 10844 bp, 13 predicted proteins | sample PanSoiMetPlot_28_FD_96465 | JGI IMG/M metagenome (GOLD analysis project Ga0126381, IMG submission 96465) | Tropical forest soil microbial communities from Panama - MetaG Plot_28 | ecosystem: Environmental > Terrestrial > Soil > Tropical forest > Bulk soil | place: Panama | collected 2016-02-17
CCCTATAGTACGTTGCTAAACAATTGAATCCAAAAAGGCGGGCGAATCAAAGGCGAATTGCTAAACCGTTATACGGGCTAACACCTGTATCGAGGGTTCGAATCCCTCCCTCTCCGCCAGATGTCCGCAAAGCCTTCCATTACCTAGCCTTCCGCATATCAACACTTTCATCACATCACGCCCTTGATGGGCTGCATCTTCTCAATGGGTGGCAGTTGGGTGGCGATTATCGCAGCGTCCAGTTTTTCTTCCATCTTCTGCATAGCGGCCACTGCGTTCTTGTTGAGAGCCTTGATGTAGCACTTCCTTGTTACAGCAACATCGGAGTGTCCCAGAATCTGATGATGATATCGTCCACTCCGATATCGTGCAGGTTGGTGGCTGCTCCGCGTCTGAAGGCGTGCCACCCATGCCACTCGATGCCGATAGACTCCAGCACTGGCAGAATCACACGCCGCAATACGCTATCAGGATCGACAGCCTTGCCCCGTCCGTTGGGGAATACAGGGCCAGCTATCGGGTTGTGTTGAGACTCGCGCAGGGCGCCCCATCTCGTAGCTAGCTGCCGGATGATTGGAATGCCCCGCTTGCTCTGCTTGGACTTCGGATCGGTGGTGATCCCGTTCCAAATCGAATCCTTGATCCGCATGTGACCGTCACGGAAATTCTCCCAGCGCATCCCGCACAGCTCGCCACGCGTGGTGCCAGTGAATGCGGCTGTGAAGATCATGGTAGAGGCAGGCTCGGGTAGTGCGGCATCCATTGCCAGCACTTCCTGCAGGCTGTACGCATAGGTGTCTTGCGGTTCGCGCACATTGGGAATCGAGGAATCCGTTACCGGGTTCACTCCGTTAAAGAATCCCTGCTGTGCTGCAATGACGAAGGCGCCACTCAAGAACATCTTGATGTGGGCCATTGTGTTCTTCCCGAAGCGGTCAGTTCTGCCCATCTCCTCCAGCACATTCTGGATGTCGAAGGTTTTGACATCTCGAATCCACAAGTCTTGCACGAATGGCTTCAGGGCACGCCATATCGTCTCGTAACCGCGATACGTTGACGGTCGCATCCGTTGCTTGCGGTTCGGCAGGTAAACCGAGTCGATAAAGTCCGTCAGCTTGACTGCCGTCTCGGGCCTGCATGTCGGTTTGTTGATTGTCGCCAGGAAGTTCTTGGCTTCCTCTCGCGCCTGAGATTTTTTCATATCAATAACGGAGCCGAGCGGCCGGCACAGCCTCTTACGCTCAAGCTGGCCATCTTCAACCCGGAAATCGAAATAGCGTAGATACCATTTCTGCCTCTTCCGGTAGACCTCACCTTTCTGCGTTCGTGTGTTTCGTATCATCTATGCTTCTCTCCTTATCTTTTGCTCGATTCACAGCCCACCATTTGCGCTTCGACTCGCGTAGTGAGGGCTCGGCGCACTCTGGCGAGCAGAATTTCTGACCTTTCTTGGTGCGGAAGAAATAGGGTGCTCGGCATACGGGATTCGGGCAATGCAAAGCGATGTCACGATTGTGCCGGAGGTAGAAGATGGCCGCTTCGACAGGAGTTATAACGGCGGCCGGTTCGCCAGACTCTCGAAGTGCAGCCTCGATCTTGGCCCGATCCTCGACGCTTCTCCGAACAACGGTCCCACCCTCACCATGTTCCATTACCGCTTCTAGCGGCTGGACTCCATGCTTGACAGAGGCGGCCACGTATTCATACTCGCTCTGTGCTGCCCAAGTGTACCAATCGAACTTTCGTAAATCCGGGGCATCCCATGCCTTGCGAAGGTACTCTCCAACAGTGATAGCCATTTTCATCTGCTGATGTAATCGCCGCCAATTCGCTTCGCTGATTGGAACAATGCTGTCTACGGCTACGGACGGAATCTCAGGGAGTCGCTGGAAGAGTCGTCCCCAGCCTTTCGCATCTTCATCTTCTATGTTGTCAGTCAAGGCCCCGGCCCTGGGCCTGTCCCGGGTCGCGGTCATGAAAGCCACCGTATTGACCCACTCGTACAATATCTGCTCGGCCCTTGCCACAGAAATCACCCCGAGAATTTGACGCCTCGATTTTGGGCTCGCCTTGGCCATTTCTTCCGCTTTCGCTTGACAGCCGCTCAATGCAACCCTAATCTAGCACTGGTGCGAATGTGATGCAACATTAATTTCTAGTGGAGATATTGTGGATCACTTTGTGGAGGGAGAGCAGATGGAAACCAGGCAATCACCGAATGCAACCCTGCAACAGGCTGCTGCCTACTTGCGGGTGTCGGAGCGCAGTGTTCAGAACTACCAGGATCGCGGACTGCTGAAGCCAGTCCGCTTCGGCAAGCGCCGTTTCTTTCGCTGGAGCGAACTGCAGAAGCTCGCAAAGAACGGTGTGCCGCCCGCGCCAAACAGGATGCAATCCAATGAGTGACGGCATGGACTACGAACCCATTGACGGCCCCGAACTGGCTCGACGCTGGAAGGTTCCCGCAACCTGGATACGGCACCAGACGCAGCGAGGCGTGAAAGACCCCCTGCCCTCAGTGCAGCTCGGGCGATACCGGCGGTTTGAATGGAACAGCCCTCCTCTATTGGCATGGTGGAACCGCCGCAGAACGCGGGGTGGCCGATGATTCGCGTCGCAAGCTGTCCGCACTGCGGCGGATCGCTCATCCTGATGAAAAGCGGCGAGTCTCCGGCGTCAACCGCAAAACCCGAATCACAGGCCCAGGAAGTCAAGCTCGCAACGTGCAAACGATGCGGGGAAGGCGGACTCGTGTGGGCCAAGTCCTACAAGACTGGCAAGAGCTACCTGTGCAAGGTTGATGCCAACGGCAATGCGTTGCGGAGGGAGTTTCACCAGTGCCAGACAAACGACCGGGATAACGACGTCCTATTTGACTAGGAGAGAGGAGAACAGAGAGGCGATGAACAATGTGCTGCGCTTTCCGCAACCAAGAACAATGACGGCCCAGAATGCTTATTACCGTCACCGCACCGAGGTTCCGGCCGTGGACCCGTGCCAGGAGAGGCTATATCTCGCGCCACGATACCTGCGGGTCGTAATTCTCCTAAGTCAAGGAGCTACACCGCAGGAGGTGGCCAGGGAGCTCAGGCTCAAGCCCGTCACGACCTGGGGTTACATGGAGGAAATCTTCCTCAAGAATGCGGAGCTAAGACGGTGCTTGGCTCTGTACGTACTAGAACTGCTTAGAGGCGAATCAGAAGATGATGCGAGCTGAAAGTGTCGTGCCGGAGGTTGGCCAGCCAACTCGACGTGGATTGCCAAGCCTCCAGCACATCAAGAGACACATTCCCATATTAAACGTAGCCGCTGAGTTGGGTATACATATTGAACGCCGCGGAGCTACGTGGAGTACCGCACGATGCTTTCGTCCAGAGAATCACAAATCTGGCGATCGTACTCCTTCGCTAAACTTCCAGACAAAGAAAAACAAGTACATGTGTTTTGCGTGTGACAGCATTCTGCATTCTAATATCGACCTAGTAATGGCGGTCGAGGGATATTCCAAGGTACGCCAAGCGGTTGAATGGTTCGAGATGCATTACCCAGGAATCCCACGGGAGGCGGTTTCAAATACTAGCTTCGACTTTCGCGCCGGCATTGATGAATTTCGGACACCGGATGACCTCGTTCGAGCCGGGATCGTGCCTCATCTTACCGACTCCGCTCTAAAGGTATTCGTAGTCATCGCTGCCTTCCGCGATACGAACGATAGAAGCCAAGTCAGCTACGACACCATTATGCTCCGCTCTGGCATCCGTAGCAGGAGCACTGTCTGTAAGGCAATTAAGAACCTGGAGGGCCTGGGGATTTTCGAGACCTTCAAGCGCCGGAGCCGCCATCGAGCAGGGAACGAGACGACTCAATATAGCTTTACCTTCGACGACCCAAAATTATTCGCCGTTCTCAGAAGGCGCGACTTTAGCGCAGCGAAGCATGAGGCGGCGCCCACAATCAAGCCCCAACAAACGCGAGCGCATATTACCTAGGTTAATTAGTACACCTATTGCTGTACTCAATTACCCCGTTCTCGGTACACCCGGGAGTGTACTCAATTCGGCTGGCTGGGCTGAGAGTTCGGTCTACGCCAGACGCTGCCCGACGAGCCAATGCTTGCTTCCCGCTCCAGACAGACTCTGAACCCACGTTGTGCAAGCCCCACAGTGTGGCCCACGCGCCAACGAGCCTTCCGCAGAAACATGGCGGGATAGTCAGTTCGCCCGATCAAGCCGCAGCTCCGAATCCAACGCCTGGGGCACGGTTTATCGCCACCAACCCGCCACCCGCCAAAATCAGACCAGTGTTATCAACAGCTTGCAGTGTATAGCGGTTCTGTAAACCATCACTCAACTGATGTCGAGGAGCGCTCACTGCTGGGCGTTCTGGCGCAAACATGCGGACAAGGCCGAGAAGGAAATCGAGATTGTTCGCCAGGTGGCGCAGGGCATGAGCGGAGCGACCTAATCCCACGCAAGGCAGGGCCGCAAGCCATAACCCAGCCATGATAATATCGTAAGCGAAGATAAAGCGAAAGCAAAAATCGACAAGAATGGACAGGCAGTGACGAAGATACCGGCCGACCTAACCGAGGAAACGAGCCCAATACTTAAAGTTCGACGTTGCCGCCACAGAAGCTCGGATGCGACCCAATGCAAGGCTAATGCTCAAAGGGATTCTGAGTTCTGCTTTTTCCACGATCCCGCGCTTGGCAAGGAGAGAACTGCCGCCCGACGTGCGGGAGGTATCGCCCGCACTCGCCCCGCCGTGTTACCAACGCGTGTTCCCTCGAAAGAACTACGGACGGCTGGCGATGTAGTTGAACTCCTTGCGGAGACTATCAACCGTGTCAGGAAGGGAGAACTCGATTTGCGGACCTCGAATGCCATTGGATACCTTTCGGGGATTTTGTTGAACGCAATTGAGAAGAGCGAATACGAGAAGCGATTGACCGCGCTTGAAGCGGCGGTTTCGCAACCAGCCCAGCGGGGAATGCCAGCATTCGCGGAAGGGGCCGTTTTCGAGTTCGTGGGGAAGGGCTCCACGGAACGGAATGAATCCGGTGGCTAACGCGAAGCGGGTCAGCCGAATCGAAGTGGCTCTCACACCGAAGCAGGCCGTGATGCTCTGGCTCAGCCAGGAGCAACAGGGCAGAACTTCAGTTGAAATCTGCCGTGACCTTCTTCAATTGCCACGCAGCGCAGCACCCCGCAGCAAAGTTGGAGCACAGGTGGCGATGGCGATCCGAACGGCCATGAAGGGTCAAGACTCGGAGCGAATCGCGCAAGCGGTCAGACAGGCGCGGATGGAAGCAGACTTCCTGCTTTTGCTGATCAACAGAGCCAACTTCTTGGTCCTCGATGATAAACAAGTCCGCTGGCTCAAAATCGTGTTGCTTTACGAAAGGCGGCGCAATCTGGCGCTGTCCGAGAACGGCGCAGAGGACCTGGACGAGTTCGTGAAGTACCTAAGAACGACCGCGATTGAAATACAAGCCATGCAAGCGGCAACCAAAGCCATTCAGGAGCAGGATTTCGATGGGCAGGAAATCCTCGTGAAAGATGCGGCAGACGATCTGGCGGAACAAGCTGGGGAGACGCAAAGGATGATAAAGATCCAGGACATGATCGCGGCCAAGATGGAGCTTCCAGAACACTCGGTCAACGGGCCAGAGTTTCAGAGGGCGGTCGATATGCTTGCCAGCGAAAAGCGAGACTTTATTGTGGCACTGGCAAAGAGCCAGATGTTGGAAGACTTCGGCGAACTTGACGCCGCAGATGCAGTGATCAACCCCCATTTCCTCGCGGCTCTGAGTGAGACAGAAATGGAAAGCAGTACTACCTAGCAAGTACCCCGTACCCCGAGGGTCTAGTAAGGCTGAGTGGGCCTCTGGGAGGTGCGGCAAACGGCCCTGGTTGCTACTCGCGACTTAGATGCCCGCATACCAGCCGCCCCCCTGCCGGTTCTTAAACTTCGACCCATATGGGAACGGGATGTGCAGGGGACGACACCTTGGACCAAGGTTTTAACGCGAACAATCCCATCACCGGAAAGCGGCTCTGAAACCTTGAATCGGGCCGTTCTGTGCGGCGCGGTACCCCCCGACAATAAGCTGGTGGTCATTGATTCCGGCGGGAAACGTAAATGTACTTTTCGGAACGTCAAATTTGTAGTACTGGCCGCCCTGGCGCAGCGCTCCGTGGTTATGCTGACCCGAATCCACCCAGCGATATAAAACGTCCCCCGCGTTATCGAGGTCGTACGCATATGAATTTACTGCTCCGGGAACGTTGATCGCCGTGTAGCTTTGGCCGTTGTATACAGAAGACTCAATGAAAGTTCCGGCATCCAGCCAGTACAAGACTACCGTCCCATGGTCATTGACGCCGGTCGCTACCGTAAAGAGTGCGCTAGGCACATCCAGAGTGGTGTACGCACCGCCTCGCAATAGATATCCATGCGCGACTCCGGCAGAGTCAAGATAATATCCTGCAATATCTCCGTTTTTATTGATCGAAACAGCCCCCGAGCCAGTCGCGCCCACCGGACCGGGAACGTCTGTGAATTGGCCATCCTTGTAGACGAATCCCACTGGCATCCCACTAAGATTGGTATACTGCCCGACCACGGAGAAATCAGCCCGATCATTCACATTGTTGCAAAATGTGTCTCTGCCGTTTGGATCGTCAACTGTGGTCAGCATCCTGCCCTGCACGATGTAACCGTGCATCACCTTGTTCTGGTCAACGTAGTAACCTACCGCAATGCCTGCATTATTCACTCCAAAAGCAGAACTCTCCAGTGCTCCTGGAACATTGAAAGGCTGGAACTTAAAGGTGAGTGGCGGCGCATCACTTGCAGCCGCTAATACTGATACGAACAAAAATCCTAGTATCGTTCTCATCGGGTCCTCCCGGTCTGTCCTAGACGTAAGAGGTTCAGGCCCCACTGATCCAAAGTAGAAACGGTACAACGTGAAAAAAGCCAACGGAGCATATCACATTGTGACCTGCTCCCCTAAATCCGCACACAACCGAGTATGATTTCGCATTCTGAAGGGAGCGGATTTATGTCGAAGAGCAGGCACTGGGAGGCGCAGATGATCGGGGCGCTGAAGCAGTTGGAGGCGGGGCGCGAAGCGGAAGATGTGGCGCGGGAAGTAGGGGTGTCGAAGCACACGATCTATGCTTGGAAACCCCGCAAAAGGCGAATGAAAAGCGCAAAGTTGTGCAATCGCCATCTGGTTTCGACAGTTATGATCATTCGGGGTACGCTCTTGTGCGGTTTGTCTTTTTCAGGGACCAAAGCCGTTTGTCGGATCAAGACCGCAGACCAGATTCTCTCGGGCAACACTGCTGAGGTGGCACTAGCAGTGTCAGCGCCTCGTCATCTCGTTCTACGCTTTTAGCACTCATCAACGGAGGACATGATGCGCGTTCGAGGCTTGCTGATCATACTCGTGGTGGCGCACGGCTATGCAGGCGGAGCGGCCGCTGCGAGTACGCATCCACCGATATCACCGCATGAAGCGCAGAAGATCGACGCGTTGTTCGACCGCTGGTCGAAGCCTAATACGCCAGGTTGCGCCCTCGAAGTCCTGAAGGATGGAGGAACACTATACCAGCACAACTATGGGCTCGCGGATGTCGAACACTTGGTACCGATCACCAGCAACACTGTCTTCCATATAGGATCGGTCTCGAAGCAGTTCACTGCCTTCGCCATTTACCTTCTTGCGAAAGAAGGCAAACTCTCACTCGACGACGATATCCGGAAATACCTTCCAGAGCTGCACGACTTCGGAAAACCGATCACGATTAGGCATCTACTGCATCACACCAGTGGCCTGCGAGATCAGTGGCAGCTACTTACCCTGTCCTCCTGGCGCGAGGACGATGTGATCACGCAAGAAAATGTTCTGGATATCATCTGGCGTCAGCGCGACCTGAATTTCGCCCCGGGTGATCAATTCATGTACAGCAATACGGGGTACACGCTGCTGGGCGTGATCGTTGAACGGGTGTCTGGAAAGTCATTGCGACAGTTCACGGATGAACGCATATTCAAGCCACTCGGGATGGAAGGCACGCACTTCCACGAGCATTACGGCGATCTCGTACGCAATCGTGCCTATTCCTACGATCGGCGGCCGGACGGAAGCTACAACTATGTGGCGCTGTCGTATTCAACGGTCGGACCCAGCAGCCTCTTCACAACCGTGAGAGACTTGGAGCGATGGGACGAGAACTTCTACAGTGGGCGCATTGGAGGTAAGGATCTATTGGCGCAGATGCAGCAGAAGGGGCAGCTCAACAACGGCAAGGATATTGACTACGCCTCGGGCCTGGAAATCGGAGAGTACAGAGGCCTGCAGACGGTTTACCACAACGGCGGTGATGCCGGATACCGAGCCGAGATTCTGCGCTTTCCCGAAGCTCACTTCTCTGTCATTACGCTGTGCAACGCCGGCGACGCGCCGTTACCCTCGCGCAAAGTCTCCGATATCCTGTTGAGCTCGCGCATGCAACCGGTATCCCCCAAGTCAGAACCTAGTGAAATCAAGATCGATCCAGGCTTACTGGACGCATATGTCGGTGACTATCAATTCCCAGGCAAGATCATGCGCGTAACCCGCGAGGGAGACCACCTGAACGCGCAGATCCTCGGATCGCAGGGAAAGGTCCCGATATTTCCATCGTCTGAGACGAACTTCTTTGCCAAGGAGTTTCATGCCGAGGTCACCTTCGACCGTCCTCTCAAATCGGACAAGCCCCAGAGCATGACGCTTAATGAATTTGGAAACGACAGTTACGGAAGACGAATAAGCGTTGTCCAGCCGACGTCGGAGCAGCTGGCGGCATACAGCGGTAGATATTACAGCGACGAGCTCAACACGATTTACATCGTTTCAGTCCAGGCCGGCAAACTGCACGTGCGCTTGCCTAAGGAGAACATCGAGATGGTCCCAGGCAGTGAGGATGTCTTTTACGGAGTGTTTTCAGGCGGGAGAATAGAAACGCAATTTCACTGCGGAAGCCTACGAGCATGCGATAGCTTTCAAATTAGCACCAGCATCGGTTGGGTGCAGAACCTGCTCTTTCATCGAGTCGATGTACCTTCGCGCGAGACCGGATCCCACTGATGCCGGTACGAGTTTTGATGGCTTTGACTCGCGGCAGGGCGAGCTGGTCGAGGAGCCCGAGCACGTCCCGGGAGCTTTGTGCGAAAGTCCATTCAGCGGTAGGGTTGGTGCATGAGCCTCACCCGTTGCGGTGCAGGTCAGAATCGTGTCGATTGTACCTCCCAACCGGGCACTCCTTAACTGGCGAAAAATCGCCTCACAATCCGCCGCCTAGGGGCCGAAAGACCCCCAAAGTGGGGTTCTGAGGGTAATCGCCCGATTTCCCACCAATGGCAACAATGTACGGAGTTTAGGTGTCCAAATTAGATGAGGACTTCCTGAGATGAACCGCGCCATGACTCGATGTGACTTGGCCTCGCGCCTGGCTCTCATTGTCGTCTTCTTCGCCGTGGCACCCCTTTGTCAGGGACAAGAAGCTCGACAATGGACTGAGCGGGAAAATCTCGGTTTCAAAGGTCCGGTTCGATCCGTTCTAACAACTGTTGTAAGACCCAATCCTGACCCGCGTCCCAATACACCGCGCAAGCTCTTTGTTGAAGGAACACAGGACTGGGCAGTTTTTGATACTCAAGGGAGGCGAGTCGAGTTCGCCTCGGCTTCCAGTCGTGATGGTTTTGAGGCCATTTCGAGGTGCGCGTTTAAAGTCGATGGGACCAAGGTCTGTGATGACAGCAACGGGCAGCACCAGGAGTCACGAGAACGACGGGCCACACTCCCTGACGGAAGCCGCGAAGTGACGTACTACCTCGGGGCCAAGGTGCTAAACCGCGAGGTGACCCAGTTCGATGAAAAGGGCAAAGCCGTTGCCTTCAAGGGGTACCGCAGCGACGGTAAGTTGAATTCGGAGAATTCGACACTCCCTAACGGGAATGACGAATGGAAGGTTTACGATGACAACGACCATGTGGTTTTAGACCAGGAAACACGCGTATCTGATGACGAAGCGAGGTTCGATCGCTGGTCGTATGATTCGGAAAGACGCCTCGTTTGGCATTTAGCCATTAACAGTGATGGCGAGCTGCTCTCCTATTGGTATGACGTTGGATACAAGCCTAAGCAGTCCGCCTCGGACAGTCTGGGCACTTGCCGTCCTCGACTTTGCGTCTTTTACAAATTCGACGACGAGGGGTCTGGCCGGATGGAGAAGACCGTTCAACACAGCCCCGGCAAGGGGAACCTTGAACCCGACAGCGAGGAGCACTACAACTTTGATGCCGTGCTGGACGAACGGGCAGAAATCAAGTACGTACGTGATGATCACGGCAATTGGACGTCACGATCAGTATTTGTTTGGGATGCCACCGCCAACGAGATGATCGAGATTGAACGGGATACAAGAACGATCGAGTACTACTGACGAGTTCTGATACTCAAAATCCCCTAAAAAGGCGAACGAAAAGCGCAATGTTGTGCTATCGCCTGTTTACATCCGTAGTCAGCGCTGCAATTCAGCACCATCCGGATACGGGAAGAAATGGTCCAGAATGTTAGTATGAGCCGGATGACACCGACGAGCAGACGCTCGTTTCTGATTAGTCTAGGGGGAGCGACAGCGATTGCGGCGCTTCGGCCGCGAGCGGCGGCAGCCGATGAACAGTTCCCTTCCGAAATCGCGACACTCTATCGCAAGAGCGTAGTCATCGACACGCAGTGCCGTCCATTCACCAGCGCTGACTCATTGCCTGATAAGGCGGCCATTCAGGCG
>Ga0126381_100009648_pt1 | contig 10844 bp, 7 predicted proteins | sample PanSoiMetPlot_28_FD_96465 | JGI IMG/M metagenome (GOLD analysis project Ga0126381, IMG submission 96465) | Tropical forest soil microbial communities from Panama - MetaG Plot_28 | ecosystem: Environmental > Terrestrial > Soil > Tropical forest > Bulk soil | place: Panama | collected 2016-02-17
TGAGAGGCGTCGTACTCGCGATCGACTCCCGGATTTTCGCCGGAACGCCGGAGCCATCCTCACTCGACCGCTCCGCCCAGCAGATTCGACAGCGCTTGTCGGTTATCTCCAAGGTCCTCAGATCTGAGTTTCCCGTGTATGTGGTGTTTACGAATGCGGATGCAATTCCCTATTTCGAGGAATTCTTTCGGGGAATTGGCGAAGCTGAAGCCGGGCAAGTGCTTGGTGTGCTCGCTCAGGAAACACCGCGGGAGCGCAGACAGGAGCGTGTTTGGGCGGAAGCGGAAAGCAAGCAGCTCAACCACTCCTTCCAGACCTTATTTCTCCGCCTAAGCGACCGCCGGCTACTGGCGCTGACCCAGGAAACCGATCCACGCCGAAAAGGGGCGATCTACGAATTTCCGAGAGAGTTCAAGAGAATTCGAACTCCCCTCGTGCAGTTTCTGGTGGACGTTTTCAAACCGGACCTCTTGCAGGCCGCTCCGCAACTGCGAGGGTTTTTCTTCACCGGGACTCGTAAGGAGGAGCGAGGCGCCGCCCCTTCCCGAGACATGCAGAGCGCGTACTGGTCTCCCATTGCCGCGCCTGACACGACCCAAATTTTCTCGCCCAGTATGGGGATGTCTACCGTATTCAGAGCTCGACCTACGGGCGGCGTCGGGAACTTGATCACTCGATGGATGTTCCTTGCGGAGTTCTTCCATGGCGTGTTGGAATCGGACCATCCCGCTGTCCGAGTGGCGCCAGGTAAGTTCGAGCAGTATCGGAGGGTGGTACTGGCGATGGCGGCCGCAGTCGCCTTATTGCTGGGCCTTATTTGGACCGTGTCGTGGTGGGGGAATCGGAGCTTGGCAATAAACGTGATGGACCGCATTCGAGAAGTGCGGCGTGGATCCGATGATCTGGGCTTCGCGAATCTTCAGGCGCTTGAGAGGCTGCACGAGGCACTTGAGGAGCTTGATCAGAATCCGTTGCATCTGCATTGGGGTTTGTACCAGGGCAAGGCCTTACGTCAAGTAGCGCGCCAGGTATATTTTGAGCGCTTGAAGCAGCTCAGTCTAAACCATCTCAACCAAATTCTGGCGGGGGATCTTAGGCAAGCGGGCGAAGCCGGCCGGAATACCGACGAGAATTCGATCTACGACGAACTGAAGACGCATCGAACAATCACCACCGCGCGCGCGTGCCCAGTCGATACGCAATTAATTTTGAAGGAATTGAACGCCGCCGGCACGATTGCGCATCCGGATATTAGCGAACCGCAACGAGACTTATTAGCGGTGCAACTCAAATATTACACGACGGAAATGGCGAAAACCGGCGATCTCCCGGTATCACTGAACGAAGATCAGGCTGCGGAATCAAATGCCCAAGCGTATTTACGCGAAAACCGAGGGCCGGAGCGGCAGCTTCGGCAAATTTTGAAAGAGGTCGATCAGCGGGTTGCATCCGTCAAGGTGGCGGACAAGATATCAGATGTTCAATCGGTTCTGAAAGGCCAAGAAGAGGTGCGCGGGGCATTCACTCCACAGGGCCGGCAGAACTTTGAAGATTTGGCGGATAAAATCCCTGCAGAAGAGCCGTGCGTAATGGGGAGTACGGCTCCCGCTGGGATTTCCAAGCTTATGGACCCGCGGGCAAAACAGCACCTCACCTCGCTCTATTATGAGCAATACATCGCGGCATGGCACGAATTTCTGGCATCCTATCATGTGCTCGGTTATCCGAACGGTTATCCTACTCCAGACGATGCCGCCAAAAAGTTAGAGATCATTTCTGATTCGAGGTCTCCTTTATTGGGACTGATAAAGCTCGTCGCCGGCAACACCAGCTTTCCGGCTGCCGACCCGGGCTTAAGTGGAAAGTTGCATCAGTTAGCGGAAAAGGAGGCGAAAGAGAACAAGGCCGCCGGCAAGGTTCAACAGTTCTTTGGGGATCGATCTTCGACAACCGCGGCGGACGTGACCAAAGTTTTTCAACCTGTGTCGTTTATCACCCCAGTGGACTCAGACCAGTTCGTGAGCGAACACAATCAACCTTACATTGAGAGCCTTCGAGTTCTTCGAGGCAAGATGGCTACACTGGCTCAGGCCTCCAGTTCAGTGGAGAAGACGAACGCTACGGCGGACGCCAGGACAGTGCAAACGCAGGCGAGTGATGCGGTTGAGAAAATGGCGGACAAGTTCCAGAATTTTCGCAATGAAGGATTGGACACGTTATTGGCGAACTTGCTAAAGGAACCGATCGGCCTGGCCGACCGTCTGCTCAAGCAGGAATCTCCACTCATTACGAAGAACAATGAGCTTCGCGAAAAGGTTTGCGCCCCAATGAATAACCAGATTCTAGGAAAGTATCCGTTCAATCAATCCGCCAAACCAGACGCTGAAGTTACTCTTGAGCAGATCCAGGCCTGGTTTGCGCCGAACACGGGTAAGCTTTGGAAGTACGCGACCGGAGCCGGCGCGGACTTGGTTGTTCTAAAGGGACGCCAATGGCAAGCGAACCCTACGTTGCAGGACATGAAGGTGGCGCAGGAGTTAGTTGCCTTCTTGAATGGAGCGCAACTGCTTACGGATGCGTTCTTTGCGGACGGGAGAACGAAACCGGGTTTCACATACAAGCTGCGTCCACTGACCGGGCAAACGATCACGATCCAGTTGAAGCTTGATGGAGTGGAGATGGGAAAAACCTTCCAGACCGACTTTTCCTGGCCGGCTGCTCCGGGAAACTCCCTTGCCGAGGGTACAGCCTTGCGCCCGGACGGATCCATTCAGCCCTTCGGAAGCTATCCAGGACTGTGGGCGGTTTTCAGGCTATTCGAGGTGGCGGCGCCTCGCGAGCCAAATTCCAAAGACGTTCTATGGGAGAAAGTCCGCGGGCCGGGGGGACTGTTGCAACAGTTCAGCCCTCCCGTAAAAGTCGAAATACTTTCATTTCCTGGGGGTGTGGATATATTTCAGCCGAATTTTTTCAGCCAACTCGGGAAATGCCCCAGGCAAGCAGTGACGCAGAATTAAGGGAATGCTTGTGATATATATTGACGTGATCCTTTGAAACGGGAGGACTGTTTATGGCGAAAGAGAGCCTACAGAAGAAGCTGAGTCGGGTACGGCCGCCACGCGTGCACATCACTTATGATGTGGAAACTGGCGGAGCAATCGAAAAACGAGAAATCCCGTTTGTCGTCGGAGTGCTCGCGGACTTGTCCGGCCAGCCCGAGCAACCATTGCCGCCCCTGAAGGATCGCAAGTTCAGTGAGATCGACAAGGACAACTTCGATAACGTCCTGGGAAAAATCAATCCACGCCTTGCGTTTAAAGTGGATAATCGCCTGAGCGAGGACGATACCCGGCTCGGCGTTGAGCTGCGGTTCAAATGCATGGCAGACTTCGAGCCGGCGGCTGTCGCAAAGCAGGTGGCCCCGCTCAAGCGATTATTGGAATTGCGCAATTCGCTTCACAATTTGCGTTCCAGCCTCATCGGAAACGACAAACTCGAGGGAGCGCTGCAGGAAGCCCTGAATAATCGCGAATTGTTACAAAGGGTCGCGGCGGAAGCGGGTAAGCAAACCGTTCAAGAAGAAGCCCAGAAGGAGGAATAGGCCACCATGGCGACTAATCCAACGCCGAATTTAGACGCCGGTTCCACCGTGCAAACCACAACCGAGCGAGGTTTGCTAGACCAGATCGTGGAGAACGGCCCTTGGCAGACCCAAGAAGAGCAATCCAAAGGCAGGGAGTGGGTAAAAGAACTGGTCGATCAGGTTCTAGAAGGCGAAATCCGTGTCGCGAAAGATACGGACGAGATGTTGGGGCAGCGTATCAAGCAACTGGACGAATTGATCTCGGGTCAGCTCAATGAAGTGATGCACGCCCCGGAGTTTCAGAAGATGGAGGCCTCCTGGCGCGGTCTCCAATACCTTGTTGGGAACACCGAGACGTCCACCATGCTGAAGATCAAAGTTCTGGACGTCAGCAAGGACGATATTGCGAAGGACTTTGGGACCATCAACGACTGGGAACGCACGGCGATTTTCAGAAAGCTCTATGAAGAAGAGTACGGAACGCTTGGCGGCCAGCCGTATGCGTGCCTCATTGGCGACTATGAGATTACGAGACATCCCAAGGACCTTCAGTTTCTAAGTAACATGTCCAATATCGCGGCGGCGGCGCACGCGCCGTTCTTAACGGCGGCTAGCTCCGCGCTGTTCAATTGGGACAACTTCACGCAGCTCGCTCGAGACCGGGATCTAGCCAAAATCTTCGACAACGAGCTATATGTTCAATGGAGAGACTTCCGCAAGAGCGACGATTCGAAATACGTAGGGCTTTGCCTTCCCCATATTCTCCTGCGCCTTCCTTACGGACAAGACACAGCGCCTGTGGAAGAGTTCGGGTTCGAGGAAAAAGTAGACGGGCGCGATCATAAGAAGTATCTGTGGGGCAACGCAGCGTACGCGCTGGGCGCCAGAATTACCGATGCCTTCGCGAAGCATGAGTGGTGCGCGGCGATCCGCGGGGTGGAGGGGGGCGGCCTTGTGGAAGGGCTGCCTTATCACACATTCAAGACCGACGATGGCCTTGCGGACGCGAAATGTCCGACGGAGATCGCGATCACAGATCGGCGCGAGAATGAGTTTGCCAAGCTGGGGTTCATTCCTCTCTGCCATTACAAAGGCACTACGAATGCGGTGTTCATGGCCGCGCAATCCGCTAACCAGGCCACACAATATTTAAACGCGGACGCCACTGCTAACGCGCGGTTGTCGGCGCAATTGCAATACATCTTTGCTGTTTCGCGTTTCGCGCATTTTTTGAAGGTCATGATGCGCGACAAGATCGGGAGTTTCATGAGCCGCGAGCAGTGCCAGAAATTCCTCAATGAGTGGATACAAAACTACGTCCTGCTGGATGATTTCGCGTCCCAAGACGCAAAGGCGAAGTTTCCTTTGCGGGACGCCAGGATCGAGGTATCGGAGGATCCGGCGAAGCCGGGTGTCTACACCGCGGTCGCATTTTTGCGGCCGCACTTCCAATTGGATGAACTAACAGTCTCTTTGCGCTTGGTGGCTCGTCTACCCCAGCCCAAAGGCTAAACTGCGGACAAATGGATAAGCGCGCAGCGAGTGCGGGCAGCGCGTTTCTCCGGGCAAACTGGCCGTGCTTGGAGGCTAGCCGGCGTCAGGCGGTCAGGGCCGCACAGGCTCTAGCGTTTCCTATTGAGGAGGATCACGAGTATGGCGCAATTAGTTGAAGGATACATGCAGATTGACGGCATTCCGGGGGAGTCAACGGACGACAAACATAAGGATTGGATCGAAGTATTAGCGATTGGCCATGAAATTCTCCAGCCCGTCTCTTCGACGAAGAGTTCGGCGGGCGGCGCCTCTACGGGACGGACCCAGCACGGCGACTTTGTCTTCACGAAACAGGTAGACAAGGCGTCACCGAAGTTGAATGAGGCGGTGTCGAACGGCAAGCACCTGAGTAAGGCGAAGCTCGAGATGTGCCGCGCCGGCGGCGGGCAGGTGAAGTTCTATGAGATCACGCTGGAACAAGTGATGATCTCCAAGGTGCAATTAAATCATTCCAACGGGAATGGCAATGGCGCATCGGATTCCGGCAGTGAGCCCGGATTTCCAACCGAGACCGTGCACCTCAACTATGGCAAGATCGAATGGACGTATACACAACAGAAGCGGCCCGATGGCTCCGGCGGCGGTAATGTGACATCCAAGTACGATCTGACGGCGGGCAAATCGTAGGTCAAACAACCGTAGATGGCAAAGCGGGTCTATTTCAGCGAAGAGTTGCTTCAACCAATTTCAGCCGAAAGCCCGTCAGGGCGCGATCTGCGCTATGAGCCTCTATTCAGCCAGATTTTGGAGGCTCGCCGAGCGGACGACAGTCTCAGCCTTGGCGCTTGGGAGAAACAGGACGGCCGTAAGGCTGCGCAGTGGGATCAGGTCGCGGATCTAACGTTGGCTGCGCTCAAGAACAGCACCAAGGATCTGCGTCTGACGTGCTTCTTGACGGAAGCGGCAATTCATCTGGACGGCTTCCCCGGTCTTCGCGACTGTTTGCGGCTGACGAAAGAGCTCTTATACCGTTTTTGGGATCGAGGGCTCTTTCCGTCCGCAGAAGGCGGCGATCTCGATTTCCAGGCCAGTTCCCTCACTTGGTTGAACGATCGGATGCCGGATGCCCTCCATCTGGTTCCAGTCACCGCAAGAGACGGGAAGGAAGAAAATTATAGTTTTGCCCGTTGTCTTCAGGCACGCGAGATCGGACGCGAAGACAACATACAGCGCCTTCCAAAGGAAAAGCGTGAAACCGTGGAGGGCCTGCGCCAGCAGGGCTGGATCACGATGGATGCCTTCGAATCGGCAATGAAGGCCACCAAACGGGTGGATCTGGAAGCGTTGTACAAACCGTTCGAGGAATCCTATGAGAATTTTCTGGCTCTCGAAAAAGTAGTGGATGAACGATTCGGCGAAGCGGCGCCCTCCTTCACTTCAGCAAAAGAAGTCTTTGAGGAGATGCGCCGCATGCTGGGTCAGGCGGTGAAGAAGAAACGCGATGAAGAGCCGGACGCGGTCCCAACCGACCATGCCGATGGCAAAGCGCAAATGGGAGCGTCGGCTCTAGCGGCATTCTGGACAGCCGGCATGCCCACGGATTCGTCCGGATCCTGGGAGGAGGCCGAGGTTTTGGTGCGCGCAGGCAGTGTGGATCAAGGTCTTCAGCGGATGGCCGCATTGGCGGCGCAGCAAACATCCGGGCGCGCGCGATTCATGCGGAAGCTGATGCTGGTGGATATATGCCGCAATGCGGGCCGGGAACGTTTGGCGCGCACGATATTGGAGGAATTGACCAAGCAAATTACCGACGGTAAGCTCGATCACTGGGAGAGCAGCGCACTCGTCGGCGCAGTCTGGTCGCGGTTATATCGTATCTACAAGAAGAGCGAGATGAGCTCGGAACAGGAGCAAGCGGTAGTGTTATATAACCAACTCTGCCGCCTTGACCCCTGGCAAGCGTATCTCGATTGCGAGGACTGATGGCGCTATGCGGCAGCCTATGGATCGGCGAGTGGTCGCGTCTCTATTCGATCGATTGACCGATTATGAGCCTCGGAATTCGCGGGAGGCGCCGCTCCACGAATCGGACCAATTGCGCCTGTATCGGGAGAGCGTCGCCCAGGACTTAACGAATCTCTTGAATACCCGCCGAAGCCAAGCGGATATCCCGGAAGAGTTTCGATATAGCCGGGAGTCCTTAGCCGCTTATGGTATTCAGGACTTCACTACCGCGCCGATGGATCGGGAAGCCATGCGCCGAGCCATCGAGGGCGCAGTGCGTCTGTTTGAGCCGCGACTGACCCGCGTGCAGGTCACCGTAATCGAAGGCGGGGATCTTAAACTTTCGTATCGAATTTCAGCTGTGCTGCGCTTGGATATGGGGTTGGAGCCAGTAGTTTACGACGCCGAGCTGCCAAAGGAATCCAGGCGCTTCCGAGTGACTCCAAGCAGATGAACGACGGTCTATACCAGCATTACGAGGAAGAACTCACCTTTTTCCGGCAGATGGCCGGTGAATTCGCGGCCAAGTACCCCAAGGTAGCGGCGCGGCTACAAATCGACGCTAGCAAAGAAAGCGCCGATCCCCACGTGGAGCGGCTGATCGAGGCGTTTGCGCTGTTGTGTGGGCGAGTGCGCCATAAGATCGACGATGAATTCCCCGAGGTGGTTGAATCGCTACTGAACATGCTGTACCCGCATTATTTGCGGCCGGTTCCATCGATGGCAGTCGGGCAGTTCCGGTTCGAGCCACAACAAGTGAATCCGTCCGAGCCAAGCTCGATACCGGCCGGCTCTATACTTAATTCGCGTCCTTCGGACGGCCTGGAATGCACCTTTCGAACCGCTTACCCCGTAACCCTCTGGCCACTCAAGGTAAACGGGGCTTCGCTTGTATCAACGGCGGCCGCGCAAGCCATCGGAACGCCAGGGGATGCCCGTTCCGTACTCCGCATACAGATAGACACGCTTGGAAAGCTGCCTGTTGCCCAATTGAAAATTCCCAAGCTGAGATTCTTCCTGAACGGTGAAGGCACAGCCTATCACCTCCTCTACGAACTGATCTTCGTACATGCGATCCGCGTTCACTTACAGCCTCGTGGGGCCGCCGGAGTCCAGCCGATTACCTTATCGCCGGACTGCATCCGGCCAGTGGGATTTGAATCAGACGAGGGGCTACTCGCCTATTCGGATCGAAGCTTTTTGGGCTACAGGTTATTGCAAGAGTACTTTCATTTCCCTCAAAAATTCTTCTTCTTCGACCTCGCTGGCTTGAATACTCAGCCGCTAGATCGACTCGGTACATCTTTCGAGATACTGATCTTCTTCCGTGATTCCGAGATGAGCGACCGACTACCGTCGATCGCACAGACGGTTAGCGCAGAGACTTTTCAGTTAGGCTGCACCCCTCTTGTCAATTTATTCGAGAGGTCGACCGAGACTATTCGGGTGTCGCACGCCGTCTCTGAGTATCAGTTGATCCCCGATCGGCATAGGCTGACCTCCATGGAAGTTTATTCAGTGGATCGCGTAAGCTCGGCAGCCGCGTACGCGCAGGACCCGACGGTTTACGAGCCATTTTATTCGTTTCGTCACGCCTATTCCAACAGGCAATCGCAGTGCTACTGGTATGCACACCGCCGGCCTTCTCCGCGGAAGGGCGACGACGGGACGGAGGTCTACCTTTCGCTGGTAGATCTGGACTTCAAGCCTACAGATCCGCCCGTGGAATTGCTTACCGCGCGGGTGACGTGCACCAACCGGGACTTCGTTTCGCGCCTGTCGTGGCGCAAGGAATGGGCGGAACTGCAGGGCGAAGGATTGCCCTTGGTCCAAGCTCGCTGCCTGGTCGTACCGACGCGGGCGGCTCGACCGCCGCTTCGCGGCAGCTTGCAATGGCGTTTGATTTCGCATCTTTCGCTGAACCATCTCTCGATCGTTCAGGCCGGCGGACGGGAAGCGCTGCAGGAGATTCTACGGCTGTACGCCTTTTCTGGCGACGATGACATCCAGAAGCGGATCGCCGGAATCGCCAGCCTAAAGAGCCAGAGTTCGATAAGCCGCGTTCTATTTGAAACCGGCACTGCCTTTTGCCGGGGGCTCGATATAGATATCGAATTCGACGAGCAGCAATACGCAGGATCGGGAGTGTTTCTTTTTAGCGCCGTATTGGAACGATTTTTTCGCCTCTATAGCGCCGTGAATTCATACAGTCGGCTAACCGTCCGCACCCGGCAGCGGCGAAATGTCCTAAAGCGGTGGCCGCCGCAGATCGGCATGCAGAAAATCCTATGAGAGAAGAGCCGCCGCTGGATCAGCAGTTGTTCGAACGCTCGTACGACTACAATTTTTTCCAGGCTGTGCGGCTTCTGCATTTGATTCTGAACGACCGGACGGGGGTGGGCCGCATCGCCAAGCCGGACGAAGAACCGGTCCGGTTCAAGGCGCGGCAGGGCCTGGAGTTCGCGCCGAGTTCCTTACACTCTGTGTCCGCCGAATCCGATCCCCCTCGAATGAGTGTGGCTTTTCTTGGGCTAACGGGGGTTCAGGGAGTTCTTCCGCATCATTACACGGAGCACATTCTCGTTCGCGCACAGGCCAAGGACTTCGCCATGGCGGAGTTCTTCGACCTGTTCAATCACCGCATCATTTCATTGTTTTATCGGGCATGGGAAAAGCACCGGTTTCCCGTAAGGTTTCAGTTGGCGTCGGCGAAGGCCGAGTTGGACGAATTCAGCCAGTATTTATTCGACTGGATCGGCATGGGCACGAGTCGCTTACGAGGCAGGATGTCGTTTCGCGACGACGCACTGCTAAGATATGGCGGCCTGCTAGGACAACGACCCGCATGCGCCGCTGCGCTGGAAGCGATTCTGCACGATTACTTCGATGTCCCAGTGAAGATCGAAGAGTTCGTAGGAGCTTGGCATCAGCTTACCGAAGAGGATCAGTGCGAACTCGGTGACCAGGCCTCCCGGAACCAATTGGGCGATGGCGCCGTCGCCGGAGACGCCATTTGGGACCCGCAAGGCCGATTTCGCATTCGCCTGGGGCCCCTCAAGCTCGTGACTTTTTTGGCATTCCTGCCGGATGGCCCTGCCGTCGAAGAACTGCGAGATTTAGTCAGATTCTATGTTGGTCCGGTGCTGCAATTCGATTTGCAATTGGTTTTAAAGGCGCAGGAAGTGCCCTGGAGCCGATTGGGAGACGAGAGTCCGGCTGGGCCGAGGATCGGGTGGTGCGGGTGGTTGAAGACGGAGGAGTTCACGTGGGATGCCGGCGATCCGGTGTTCGCGGAAGCTTAGGACCGCATGCCACAAGACCGACAGGCGCCGCATCCCAACTCGCCCTCCGGCTCTGGTGGCCCCGGAGGATTTCGGGTCGCGGGTTCGCTCGGGACAGGTAATACCTTCCCGGATCCCAGCGCTAGCAATTCGACCACTGCGGGGCTCCTGAACATGCGGGTCCCAAAGGAATCAGACGGCCAGCCAGGCTGGACGGTGGATCCGCCGCCCGCCGTGCATCCAGTGCTCTCCATTGTGAGCGCAGCGACATGGGAGGACCTGAACCGCTATGGGGAGCTGTTCCTGGGAAAAGAAAGTTTTGGTCTGGGCGTTGGTGTTGGGATCGCCGGGGCGCTGGCGAGCGGCGTAAGTTCGCTCTTGAGTTTGATCAAAACATTTGATCTCGAGGGCGTTTATGAGCTCGTCCATCATCCGCCGCCATTAGGGAATCCGGCGCTGTTGCCGCCGTACGGAATAGCGCA
>Ga0126381_100009649_pt1 | contig 10843 bp, 8 predicted proteins | sample PanSoiMetPlot_28_FD_96465 | JGI IMG/M metagenome (GOLD analysis project Ga0126381, IMG submission 96465) | Tropical forest soil microbial communities from Panama - MetaG Plot_28 | ecosystem: Environmental > Terrestrial > Soil > Tropical forest > Bulk soil | place: Panama | collected 2016-02-17
ATCCACCCCGGCGAACGCGCCCACCCCGGCGAACGGGCCCGCCCCGGCGAACGGGCCCGCCCCGGCGAACGGGCCCGCCCCGGCGAACGCGCCCACCCCGGCGAAGCGGGCGCCAGACTACCTAGATTTCCGATGCATAGGACCACGTTGCCGCCCAAGTGGTTGCACTTTCCGGGGCAACCGGGACATTTTCGAACCACTTCGGAGGCAACGTGGGTTTTGGGCGGCAAAGTCAGGTCAGCTATCGCGGACGGTTACCCCCTGGGGTTGCCGGGCACGGGGACGATCGGATCGCCGGTGACCGGCCAGCCGCCGACCCAGATGAGCGGCCGGACCTGGATCCAGGCGGCACCGTTGGAGTACGCGTCGTAGTAGTGGTAGACGAGGTCGGTGCCGTTCGCGGCCTGGAAGACGAACGGCGAGCCGGGGCCGATCATCCCGGCGTCTGTGCCCTGCACTTCCGTGCCGCCGCCGTTGCTCATGTCGGTCCCCGCGGCGTCGAGGTAGGGCCCGGTGATGCTGGTCGAGCGGCCGACCTGGATGTGGTACGTGCTGCTGATGCCGCGGCAGCAGAAGTCAACGGCCACGAACAGGTAGTAGTAGCCGTCGTGGAAGGTGATGCCCGCGCCTTCCTCGGGATCGGGGAACGGCTTGGCCGCGATCGAGTACACGGTGGGCGAACTGGTCGCCGGCTTGCCGGTGGTGGCGTCCAGGCCGATGAGCTTGATGCCGCTCCAGAACGAGCCGAGCACCAGCCACTTCCCGCCACTCGCGTCGGTCACCAGGGACGGGTCGATCGCGTTGAAGTTGTCCGACGACGAGGTGCGGAACACCTGTCCGTCGTCGGTCCAGTGGTACTTGGCGCTGTGCGGGTCGAGGGTCGGGGTGGTGGCCAGGCCGATCACCGAGTTGTTGGAGCCGAAGCTCGATCCCGCGTAGTACAGGTGCCAGAGCCCGCCGAAGTAGGAGATGTCCGGCGCCCACAGGTTGGGGATGTTGCCCAGCGCGCTGGTGATCCAGGCGGGCTTGTCCGGGAACACCGTCCCGGCGTAGGTCCAGTTGCGCAGGTCATGCGAGGTCCGGATCTGAATGTTCCCGTTCCCGATGGTGCCCGCCGGGTCGCCGGTCGAGAAGACGTAGTAGGTTCCGTCCTGCTTCGCCATCGTCGGGTCGTGCACGAACAGATACGGCGCGGCCGCGGCTGAGCGAGCGTTCGCTCGGATAACGCTGGCCGTGCTCGCATTCGGGCTAGCGCCCGCGCCAGAAGTCGCGGCCAGTGTGCCGCCCAGGGCGAGAGCCGCCGCGCCGCCTGCGATCAGGGCCGTTCGGGTTTTAGCAGCTAGTGGTCGATGCGTCAGAGCGGAGCGAACCGCGCTGGCGCGGGATCGCAGGAAGCTGGAGAAGGGCGACATTACGGTCCTCCGGAAAATAGACCTGAGCGAACGTTCGCGCAATCACAATCCTATGATGTGGTGAGGAGTGATTGCAATACCCCGGCGTGGGCATCGGGGGCCACGCCGGGGTAGAGCGGGTATCGCTAGGGCAGGACCGCGGGAGCGACGGCGATCTTGTCGAAGTTGGGCGCGTACCCAGCCGGGTTGCTGAACGTGATGGTGTTCAGGCCCGCGTTCAGCTGGACGGTCACCTCGATCGTGTCGAACTGGTCCCAGCTGTAGGTGTTGCGGGCGTACACCGTCTCGCTGGTCCCCGCCGACGTGCTGACCGTGAACGCGCGGTCGATCAGGTTGGAGTTGTAGTTGCCCGATCCGGCCCGGTCGTCGTCGGCGTAGCTGACCATCACCCGGTAGGTGCCCGAGCGCGGCGCCCTGACGCCGGTGAACGTGAGCGTGTTCGCCGCGCCGTTCCCGACGAAGCCGACGTCCTTGCCGCCGTAGGCGTACGCATCCGGCTGCACCACGGCTGCGCCGGACAGCGTGTTCCGCGCCGCGGCCGCCTGCACGGGGTTGATGCCCGCATGCAGGTACACGACCGGGTCCGGAGCGGCGGTGCTGACCCCGCCGACGGTAAGCCGCCCGTGGAATCCATCCGGCGACAGCCGGTAGAAACCGTCGGCGGCGTCCACGGCGAACGTCGTCGCGCCACCCGAGGTGTCCGCGTAAGCGGCCGGGTAGCTGGTCGCGGGCCCGGTGACGCCAGGGACGTCACCCGGTGCGTAGGTGAGCTGGATGTCGTCGAGGGTGACCTGGCCCTTCGCGGTGCCGATGGAGGGATCGGACACCCCGAGCGTGATCGTGTGCCATCCCGCCGTCAGGTGCAGGTACAGGTCCTGGTGCGAGCGGAACAGCCAGTTCAGCGTCGGCGGGTAGTGGAGGAACGACCAGGAGCCCGAGTCGACGCGCAGGATCTGCTGCGCGATCGTCTCGGTCTGGTTGCCGTAGTACACCGACATCAGGTAGCGGCCGGTACGGGGCACGGTCACGCTGAACGCGACCCGGCTGTCGGGCTGGTCGATCGAGCCGACGTCCTTGCCGCCCGCGGTGGCGTACCCGTTGGCGTTGGACTCCGAGCCCTGGCTGTAGACCGTGGCGTCGGTGAGGCTGGCGGAAGCGGCCAGATAGGTTTGGGTACCCGGCATGACGGTCCGCGCCCCGGCGGCCTGGTGCGCCGGAGACGGCGACACGATGAGCTGGTAGGCGCTCATCGGGTCCAGCGCGCCGAGGTCCACGCTGACCGCTCCATCCGATACCGGATAATCCGATTCCGAAATATCCGATGGCGTATAAGCGGCGCCGTCGTACCCGGACCACCCGGCCCGCTGCACCGAAACGTGCACGGATCCGCCGAACACCCGCGGATCGATACCGGTGATCCGCACCGTGTCGTCGCCACCAGCGGGGTCGCTCACGATGATCCGGGCCTGCCGCTTGCTCGTATCCAGGGCGGCCAGCCCCCCCGCCGTGTCGATCGTGTCCGGCTGGGGCACGGTCACGCTCACCGTGTTCCCGGTGAGCTGTCCGTACCAGTACATGAGCCACCACTGGCCGTCCGGCAGGTCGTTCTGGACGGCGGTGTCGGAGTAGTTGTCGGCGATGTCCCAGAACGGCAGGGCCGCGTATACCCTGGTGTCCTCGAACATGGACAGCCACTGCACCATCTCGCCGGGAACCGAGAGGTCGTAGCGGTTGGCGTACTCGTCGATGTCGATGGGCAGCGGCGAGGTTCACGGTGATCTGCTGGTCTGGGCTCGCGGTCGCGCTGGCTGCGGTGCTGGTCAACAGCGCGGCCCCGGTTACTATGGCGGTCACTGCCGCCTTGAGCATGCGGGTAGACACGATCCCTCCGGCTAGGCGAGGGGGTCCGGGGGATGTCCTCCCCCGGACCAGGACTGTGGTCGCCCCCCTTTGGTGGTGGTGCGGGCCTGCCGACGGGGACGAGCCGTCGGCAGGCCGCCTCGGCTAAGCGGGGCTCACCCCGCGGTGGCGAGATCGTTGTTGGCCTGTTTGGCCGCCGCGTCGACCGCGGCTCCGACGTTCTTGCCGGTCAGGTACGCGGGTGCGAGCTGGTTGGCGATGTCCAGCTGGGCCTGGTTCATGCCGGGGGTGACCGGCCAGAACACGGTGTTCCATTTGGACTCGGTCTCGAAGGGGGTCACGTCGACGCCGTGCGAGTTCCAGTAAGTGGCGAAGGAAGGGTCCAGCGAGCCGATGCCGGGCCAGATGTAGCCGCCGGATCCCATGATCTGCTCAGACGTAGGGGAGCCCAGCCACTGCTCGAGTTCCCAGGCCGCCTGCTGGTTGGGCGAGTGCGCGTTGATCGAGTCGATCAGGCCGTTGACCACGGTCCAGTCGCCCGCCGGGCCGGACGGGAACTGGAGCACGCCCAGCTTGAACTTGACCTCCTGGGCGAGTCCGGCGATCTCCCACGAGCCGCCCTCGATCATGGCCACCTTGCCCTTGGCGAACATCGTCTGGTCCTCGGTGTTGTTCGCCGCGGCGTCCGTGCCCAGGTCGGAGCCGGGCGCGGCCACGTGGTACTTGTACATGAGGTCAGTGAGGAACTGGAAGGTCTGGGTGGCGGCGGGGGTGTCGAACGACACCGACTTGGCGTACGGCTGGCTGATCAGCTTCACGCCGTCCTCGGCTAGGTAAGGCTCGAAGCCCCACTGCATCTCGTTCGGGGAATCCACTCCGTAGGTGGCCACCGATCCGGAGTTGAAGCCAGGCGACAGAGCGTTGTGGCCGCTGGTGTCGTAGGTCAGCGACTTGAGGAAGCTCAGCCACGTTCCGCCGTCGGCCGGGTTCCAGGTCAGCCCGGAGGGGACCGTGATGTGGTGCTGGCTGAAGTAGTCGGCATTGTAGAAGTAGGCGATCGTGTCCCAGTCCTTCGGCAGGCCGTACAGCTTCCCGCTGAACTGATGGAGTGAGACCAGCGTCTGGATGTACTGGCTCAGGTTGACGTGGGCCGAGGCGATCTTCGACGTGAGGTCCTCCATCACGCCGTCCTTCAGCCAGGTGGCGATCATCGGCGTGTTCACCCAGTACACGTCGGGGCCGCCGCCCGAGCTGAACTCGGTGGTCAGCTTCGGCTGGTAGTCGTTGTAGGCGAACGTCTCGATCGTGACGTGGATGTTCGGGTGCAGCTGCTCGAACGCGTTGATGGACTTCTGGTACCCGGCCTGTTCCGGCGTCGTCCACTGCGCGTAGGTCAGGTTGACCTTGCCGCCCGAACCGCCCGAGCCAGCCGAGCCGCCCGAGCCAGATGAGCCGCTGGACGAACAGGCCGCGGCGGCGACCAGCACGACGGCGCAGCCGCTAGCCAGGGCCAGTCGTCTGGGCCGGCCCCTCGGGCTGGCACCCTTTCTCAGGCCACGTATCAACCAGTCCGTTCTGTTCATATGCTTTGCCTCCTGGTTAGCGGTTGACTCCGGAAAGCTGTACGGATTTCACGATGTGCTTCTGGAATGCGATGAAGAACAGCAGGAGCGGGACCAGTGAGACCAGCGATGCGGCGAGGACCAGGTTCCACTGATCGCTGAAGCTGGATTGCAGGGCCGCGGTGGACACGGTCAGCACCTGCATGGAGTTGGTGTCGGTGGCGATCAGCGTGTCCGTCCTCAGTAGATCTGTCGGTTGGCGTGTGCCGTGAACTGGGGATCTGCAAGATCATTTGAGACGGTCAGGAGGGCTTGATCTCAGTAAAGATGGCATTTCTTTGGGGCGGCGCGGTTCTCGGGCCGGGGCTGGCCGCGGCGGCCCGTGCCGGGGCGTTGAGGGGATCGGCCCGGGGGCCCGGTGAGTCTCAGTTTTTCTGGCATGTTTTTGCTCCTGGTGATGGTGTCCAGGCTGTGACCCGGGCAGGGCTGAGCGCGTCTGGCGTGGTGCCCAGGAGGATCTGCACGACGGTGAGCAGCTCGGGGTGGGTGACGACCGCGGTGGAGTCAGGGCCGGCTGGGGCGTAGCCGCCGGTGAGCCGGTGTCGGCGCTCGAGCCAGCGGTCGGTCAGTTCCGGGAAATCGTCGTCCTGCCAGACGCCGATGATTTCTTCTGCGTCGTGGTGCGCGCGGGCGATGTCGCCGGCCCGATGGCAGGACATCCGGCGCTGGTGGCGCCGCTGGGCGTGGACGACTTCGGGAACGGCTGCCAGGTTGATGTTGTTCGGGCCGCGGTGCCAGAGCCGGTGCCGCAGGCACAGGTAGTCCTGCGGCCGGCCGCGCAGCAGCACCGTCTCCACGATGTTCTTGGCCGCCGCGCAGTGCGGGCAGGCCCGTATCAGCTGCCCGCCACGACCGAGGGTGCTGCTGGGAGGACCGATGGCCGCAGGGCCGGTCAGGGCGGGCAGGGCCGCTTGAAGGACGGCCAGGGGCCGGCCGGCCAGCGCTGCGATCCGGCTGGGGGCCGCCTCCGGCCAGCCGAGCCTGTCGTCGGTGGCCGGGGAGAACGATCGAACGTCAGGGAGCTGGATGCCTGCGAGGTGGAGCAGATGCGGGATCGGGATGCTGTTAGCGTGGCCGAGCCTGGACAGGAACGAGCCGATCGTCTCGGCCGGGAACGGCCGGACACGCACAGGCAAGGCTCGCAGGGCGGCGGTCTCAGGCATCGGTCTTGCCGCGGGTGCGGCGGTTAGCGTCGGCGGCTTGGTCCAGGCCGACGGCGTCGAGCATCCGCTTGGTGATCTTCTCGCTTCCGTCCAGGATGGCCTCGACGGCCGCGCCGCGGATCAGGTGGGACAGGCTCCCGATCATGCCGTTGGTGCGCTGGTGGAGGTAGGCGTCGAGGGTGACCAGGTGCCCGGCGGGGTGCCGCCGGAGCCGCAGGGCCTGATCGAAGGTCAAGATCAGGGACCTCCAGTCCCTGCGCTGGGCCTCGGTCCGGTAGCCGAAGTTCTCGCAGGTGATTGCGCCGAAACGGCCGGCGATCTGCTGGCCGCGGATCCCGGCGAGCAGGCCGCCTCCGGCGGCGTTGATACCGGCGTAGACGAAGGTGGCCCGGATCCGCTCGGCCAGGTATTTCAGCTGGTCGGAGGAGTCGGCGCCCATGCGTGTCCCCAGGTCCAGGTTGTGGATCTCGTCCACGATGACCAGATCGGCTTGCACCCGGGCCAGCACGTCGCAGACGGCATTGGTGATGGCGGTCTGGTTCTGCCGCGGGTGAGGCTGCAGCCCGGCGAAGACGGCGAACTCGGTCGCGAGCATCTTGGGGGTGGCCGCGGGCGGGACGGTGACGTAGACGACCGGCATCCGGCCCCGTATCGCCGCCGGGCCGAGCCTGGCGCGCTGCAGCAGTTCGTAGCTGCGCCCCAGCTGGGTGACCGCGGTCGTCTTGCCCGTTCCGGGCGCCCCGGTCACGATCAGGCCGCGGCTGGCGCTGATCTCATGCCGGTTGAGCAGGACCAGGCGCCGCCCGGTGGCATAGACATGCCGGACCACCGGGGTGGCCGCCACGATCAGGCGGGCGTGGTATTCCAGCCGCCCGGCTTCGTGGGCCGCCCGCCCGGCGGAGGTGAGCAGCTCAAGATCTTGCTCGGACAGCTGCTTGGGCTCGGGGACCTGATCATCGACGAAGCCCCGCCATCCTTCGGCCGTGGTCAGCGGGAACCGCTTACCGGGATTCTCGCCGCCGGCGCCGCCACTGGTATCGCTCACCACGGGGTGGTGTCCTCGGCGAGCGGGTCGAACACGCCGAACGCTTCAACGACGGCTGCTTCGGCTGGGTCGTCGCCGTTGCCCGCACCGTCGTCGCTGGTGTCCTGGCCGTCGTCGCCGGCGGGCAGGGGCAGGTCCCGCACGGCCGCGGCGGTCCGGGCGATGATCCTGTCCCGCTTGCGGTCCTGCGCGCCGTCCCGGCCGCCGGGTGCGCGGCCGGCCCTGTGCAGCAGCTCGGCCAGCATGCGGGCGACTGCGGCCTGATCGGTGTCATCATCGTGCGCTTCGGCGACCAGCTTGCGGGCGTACCGCCAGGTGAAGTCGGCGAACGGGACGTTAACCACCGGCGCCTGCGTCCACGGCGCCGTGATCCAGCCGTCGGTGCCGCGGACCCAGATCCGCGACAGATCGTAGGGGTCGTAGTGGACTTCCCAGCGGCCCTGCATCGCGGAGCTGGCGGATTTCTGCCGCCGCAGCGGGCCCAGTTCGGCGCAGTCGTAGGTCCGGTGGTTGATCAGGATGCCGTAGGCATTGACGGCCCGCCAGGTTGAGGGCAGCAGCTCGATGTAGTCAGTGCCGCTCAGCGGCACCGGCAGGTAGCCGGCCCGGGCGACCTGGACGGCGTATGCCTGGTTGGGTGACAGCTCCCGGCCGGGCAGCAGCGGATGGCGCAGGCCCTCGTGCGGCCGTGTCTGCCACCCGGCGATGACCCACTCATCGAGCATCTCCTGCAGCTGCGGCAGCGTCCAGCACGCGGCATCAGCGACGTCGCTGCCCCGGCGGCTGACATCCGACCCGGTATATCCCGCCACATGCTGGCAGAACAGTGTGTTGACCGAAGCGAAGGTCCGCTCGCAGATCGCCTTGTCGGTCGGGGTATAGGCACGGGCCGGCTGGACCGACACGCCCAGCATCCGGCAGGCCGACACGAACGTGTCAGACACGAACACCTTGCCGTGATCGACCACGATCGTCTCGGGGACGATGACCGGCCTGGCCGCTGCGCCGGCCAGGCGCTGGTCGATCCCGGTCAGCCGGTGGAACGGCAACGCCGAACGCGCCATCGCCAGCGCCTCATCCCAGCCCGGCCGCATCTGCTCGGGCACCAGCATCCGGGCCAGCAGCACCGCGGCGTCCACAGCCTTGGTGCCCTCGGGCCGCAGCACCGCCGCGGCGATCGTGCGGGTGGCCACATCCAGGATCACCGTCAGCTCGGGGCGGCCCAGAACGCCGTCGTCCAGGACCAGCATCACATCCAGCGGCGTGGAGTCGATCTGCACGATCTCCCCGGGCCGCTGGGCAAGCGTCATGGTGAACGGCGCGGCCGGCCGGCTGGCGTTGCTGCGCCGGCGCGGCGCGGACCCGAAGGTGTGCTCGCCGCGGTCCATGGCCTGCATGACCCGGTAGAACGTTGCCCGGGACGGCAGCAGCACCTGCTCGCCAGGATGCTGTTCAGCCAGCACCTCCGCGGCCCGCTTCCAGACCCGCTCCCGCGTCCCGGTCGAGGTGCCCGTCTGCTCCGATACCGCCACCCGCAGCGCCGCGATCACGCGAGGATCGACGCGGCCGAACAGCTGCGACGGCCGTGTCAGGCGGTGATCGACCAGCCCCCACAGCCCCTGAGCCTGGTACTGCTGACGGAACCGGGCCAGCGTGCGCAAGCTCACCGGCTCGCCCGCAGCGGTCAGCTCGGCGGCCTTGGCGGCCTCCCGCTCGGTCAGCATCCGCAGGTCCGGGTCGTACTCCGGCCTGGGCTGCTGTCCGGCCACCGCATTCGCGGGCAACCCAGTCAACACCTCCAGGATGTGCGACTCCAGCATCCGGGCACGGCTGGCCGCGGCCGCCGGGACGGTATCCAGCAAGGCGAGCGGCGGCAACCCCGCCGGCTCCGCTGCTCCGACGACCTTGAAATCCGGGAACGCCATCAGGTGCGCTGCGGCCGTCACCCACGGGCGGCCGCCGCCGGCGATCAGGCTCACCGCCGTCCCCTCGATCGCCACGACCTGATGCAGCACACCATCGGCCAGCACCTGATCACCGATCCGCAGCACACCGCGGGAGGCCGTCACCGCACCCCGCCCGCGCCCGCGGCGAGAACCAGCGTGTCATCGGCCAGCGGGACGCTCACATCTGCGCGCAGCGCACCCGTCCACAGCAGATGAAACACCACCGGCAAGCTTTCCAGCGGATCACCCGCGGCCTCGGCGCCGTCCAGCAGGCGGGCGCCGCGGGCGAAGACCCCGGCCAGCACCGGACCCAGCCGGCTGCGGCCATACCGCGGATGCCGGTACCCAGACAGCCAGCGCACGTTCGCTGCCAACGGCGCCTCGACCTCATGAACCAGCCGGAACGACCAGCCCGGAACTCCCGCGCAAAACGCCGCCGTCGCCTCGAACTTGGCCGCGTCCTTGGCCGGCACCCGGTCCCGCGGGCGGACATCGACCACCACCGCGCCGCCATCAGCCCGCCGCGCGAAGTAATCGGGCGTGTGCGCCACGCTCCTCCGCCCGCTCCACCTCAGCGTGAACGGCTGGGACGCCAGGCCCACCACGTCCGGGTCGAAGTCCAGCAACATCGCATGATCGCGCTCCAGCCACGACTCGAACCCGACATGCCGGCCGGTCGTCGCCGCCCACCACAGCCCCGGGAAATGCCGCTGCCCACGATCCCAGCGGAACCGCCGCACCGGCCCGCCATGCTCGAACGCGACCTCGGCCGCCGCCTCCGCCCCGGCCTGGCACGGCCGGCCGTGCGCATCGACCCAGCAGATCTCAACCGGACCGCTAACCCCTGCATCCTCACTCGTACTCTCATCCGCTACCGTCACGCGGACAACCCGACACCTCTACTGAGACAAACACGTTCCCGTGAGAAGACGATCACGTTTCCAGCCATGCGGCCCCGCCCGGCGTGTGACAGAAACATTGAGACGCCGTGAGACACCTGCCAGCCCCACTGAGGATCTGTCGACTCCAGTGAGAACGGACACAGCGTTGCGCGCTCAAGGCATCTCTGACCTGCGATGCGTCAGGCCACTGAGACTGCGTCATGTCCACTGAGACCGGACAACAATGGCGAGCAGATGATCAGGTGTCGAGAAGAGTCCTCGCCGTGCGGATGATGCGCTCGGCGGTGCGTCGGCTGACACTCCACTCAACCGCAAGCCCAGTTGCCGACGGCCGGATACCAGAACGAAGCTCGGATAGGACACGCGCCAGCCGTTCATCACCCGCATACGGGTGGGGCTTCGCGGGTGCGCCAGGGGTACCCGGTTTGTGGCCGCCTCCCATGCCTTCGCGGCTATCAGCAGTGGCCCACACGGTTGAGCGCTTCCACAGCGGGGCGCGGCGGCCCTTGGCAGTGGTGCTGTAAGCGTCCGGTTCGGGGAAATACCCCAGGCGGCGGTTGGCGTGAATCACATCTCGGCTGGCGTACCGCAGCATGCGCGCGGCCTCCGCGGCGTCGACCAGGTCGTCCGGGTCGCCGCTCCGGTCGACCTCGGTCAGCGACTCGACCTTGCCGCGCAGATGCCGCTTATGCCACGCGGTCCATTCGTCTTCGTACCAGTAGTCTGTCTGGCCGATCCGGCCGGCCTTCTCCGGATGGCCGGTGCTGGCCCGCTCGCGATACCAGCCATCGACCGTGGTCCGCGGGATGCCGCGCGCCGCCATATCGGCGCGGCTGATCACCGGACGCCCGTTGATGGCCGGAATGGGGACGACCTCCTCAGCACAACCGCAC
>Ga0126381_100009650_pt1 | contig 10843 bp, 8 predicted proteins | sample PanSoiMetPlot_28_FD_96465 | JGI IMG/M metagenome (GOLD analysis project Ga0126381, IMG submission 96465) | Tropical forest soil microbial communities from Panama - MetaG Plot_28 | ecosystem: Environmental > Terrestrial > Soil > Tropical forest > Bulk soil | place: Panama | collected 2016-02-17
AAGCTTGAGAACGCTCTGTTCCCGGCCTAGTCCATAGCTGGAAAACCGATTTTTGCCCGACTTCTTGGGAGACGGTTTGGTGGGCGCTGGGCCCTCCCAAACGAGCGCGAATAATTTGGCAAAGAGATCCCAGTCTTGTTTCGAAGAACAGAGCACCGATCTTAGCGCGTCCTCGATGGCCGCTACTCCAGCGTCTTGGACGATGCGTAACGCTTGCAAGCAATCGAGCGTCGTTCTACCGGATCCTAATCCGTTCGCTCGAGCGCAACGACAAAATCGCACTACGGCTTGTTCGAGAATGTCAGCGTGAGTGGGCATTGGGGCGTTCGAAGTTCCGATTCGTCCTCGTACTCGTCGTCGTCCTCGTCCTCGAAGCCGTTCTTCCCAAGATCAACGAACTACCCACGGTCTCGTTTCGGACACGCAGCATGTATCGCAGCCGTGAGAACCAAATCGAGGACGAGGGCGACGACGAGGTCGATTTGGCTGGCAACCTTTTTGGGTCGTTCTTCATCGAGGGGCTAACAGCTTATCTAAGCCTTCTTCACGGACCTTACCTAGATCATCGGCGGATTTGATCACGCATCCGATGGTCCGACCAGCGGTTTCCGTATCGAAATTCGTCTTCTCCAGAAACATCAGGGCGTTCGCTAGATCTAAGGTCTCGGCTACCCCTGGAATCTTAGAAAGACTCATTTTTCGGAGTGAGTGTAGAAATCCAACCACTTGCGCGCCGAGCTCAGTACCAATCCCCGGCAATCTCGCTTGCACGATATCCATCTCCTTCTCAAAGCTGGGATAGTCGATCCAATGATAGAGGCATCTCCTTTTTAACGCGTCGCTCAATTCGCGCGCACCGTTCGAAGTGAGAATCACATAGGGCGGCTTGGTCGCCTTGATTGTGCCTAGTTCCGGGATGCTGATCTGGAATTCTCCCAACACCTCGAGCAGGAATGCTTCAAAGGCTTCGTCTGCTCGATCAATCTCATCCACTAGCAGGACCGGGGACTTATCTTCAGACGAGATCGATTTCAAAAGCGGTCTTTGAAGCAGGAAATCGGGGCCGAAAATATGTGCCTCCAGATCGCGCAGCTGCCGGTCGCTGCCCTCTTGGAGCTTAATGGCCAGGAGTTGCTTCTGATAGTTCCACTCGTATACCGCGGAATTCACATCTAACCCTTCATAACATTGAAGCCGGATTAGCTCGGTTCCCAGAATGGATGCGAGTACCTTGGCTGCCTCGGTCTTGCCGACTCCCGCGTGTCCTTCGATGAGTAAAGGTTTGCCGAGCTGCACCAACAGATAGATCGCGGTCGCCAGCGACCGATCCATGACGTACCCGAGTGTCCGAGAATTCTCGATCAGTGTGTCGATGCTCGGGATTAGTTTGTCTGCCATAGAGGCGCTTGTTGTCGCGTGGTGCTAGCTATGTAGGAGCGGAATCTTTATAGCCAAAATTGAAATAGATGCGCGAGCTCCGTTAGGAGCGACATCTGCGCTCGAATTTGAACCGGCGGGGCGAACATGAATCTCGATGTCGCTCCTAACGGAGCTAATGGTCTTTTTTGTGCGGGTATCTATAAAGATGCCGCTCCTACGGAGCTAAGCCTGTAAAGAGCCCCGATCTGCTACCCCTATTCCTTCGGTTTCGATTTGAAGAGCCCTAGCACGGCCGATGCCGCCACTGAACCGGCGTCGATCGGCTTCACCTCTTCGGGCCCTCCGCTACCGGCCGCGCCCGAAGCTTGCTGCTGGAGCCGTTGCCTCAGGTTTTTCGTAAACTGCTCAAACATCAGATTCGCCACTTCTTGAATCATTCGGCTGCCCATCTGTGCAAGAATACCGACCACAATAACTTCCGAGATGGTAATCACCTCGGAGCCGCCCGTTGGTAGTTCCCGAATCTGTCCGGTCATCTTCATCGAAGCGCTGCCTTTGCCTCGGACATCTTGCCCTTTTCCGATCATCTCGATCTCCCGGTTTTGCTCGTCCAGCCGCTCAACATGCGCCTCACCTTTATAGTCGGTGACTGTGGGACCGAGCTTTACTTTGATAACGCCCCTGTAGGTCCGCTCATCGACCGCTTCGGTAATTTGGGCGCCGGGCACACAACTGGCCACACTTCTTGGATCACTGAGGATCTTCCAGACCTCCGCGGCAGGTTCTGGCGCCTGAAAGCTTTTCTCAATCTTGATCGCCATACAGCCTTACTGTGTTACTCCTTTTTCCTTCAGGATCTGCCAGATTTTCCAAGGGGCGAGCGGCATATCGATATGCTTGACTCCGAGATGAGAAAGCGCGTCGACCACTGCGTTTACAAAAGCGGCGGGCGAACCCACGTTGGGAGATTCTCCAACTCCCTTGGCTCCGAATGGGTGATGGGGTGAAGGGGTACAGGTATTGCCTGTCTCCCAGCTAGGCGTTTCGACCGCGGTCGGTACCAGGTAATCCATGAAGGTCCCGCCTTGGATGTTGCCGCTTTCGTCGTAGCTGATCTCTTGCATGAAAGCGATCGCCAAGCCCTCGGTTAACCCACCGTGAACTTGTCCTTCGACGATCATTGGGTTGATGATGTTCCCACAATCGTCTACCGCGACAAATCGCCGGACTTTTACTTCCCCGGTCCCTTTGTCGATGTCCACTACGGCAACATAGGTACCAAACGGGAAGGTCAGATTTGGTGGATCATAATAATGCACCGCTTCCAGCCCCGGCTCCAATCCTTGCGGGAAATTCGTGTAAGCGGCAAAAGCGATTTCCTGGATTGTCTTCGACTTTCCGGGGGCGCCTTTCACAGAGAACTTGCCGGGCTCCCATTCGAGGTCTTCTTCACTGACTTCCAGCAAATGGGCCGCGATCTTTCTAGCTTTTTCCCGGACCTTACGAGCTGCTAACGCCGCAGCTGCGCCAGACGTAGGCGTGCTTCTACTTGCGTAGGTACCCAGACCGTAAGGGGCTGTATCGGTGTCTCCTTCCTCGATAGCAACGTCCGCTGCCGGAATCCCAAGTTCCTGCGCAACAATTTGGGCGTAGGTAGTCTCGTGACCTTGCCCTTGGGACTTAGTTCCCATTCGCATGATCGCTTTGCCGGTCGGATGAACCCGCAGCTCCGCGCTATCGAACATCTTCAGTCCAAGAATATCGAACGTGTGGGATGGTCCCGCTCCCACGATCTCGGTAAAGCTGGATATGCCAATCCCCATGAGTTCGCCCCGTTTGCGCTTTTCTGCCTGTTCTTTGCGTAGCTCGTTATATCCGATCTTTTCTAACGCGAGATCCAGTGCGCCCTGATAATTGCCGCTGTCATAGCTCCATCCTAGTGGGCTTGGATAAGGGAACTTTTCCGGCGGAATGAAATTCCTCCGTCGCAATTCCGCCGGATCCAACTTCAACTCCTGGGCCAAAACATCCATGGCTCTTTCGATTAAATAGGCCGCTTCGGTGACCCGGAACGAACAACGGTAGGCAATGCCGCCCGGAGCTTTATTTGTATAGACGCCGTCGACCTCGCAGAACGCCTGGGAAAAGTCGTACGAACCAGTGCAGATACTGAAAAGCCCGGCTGGAAACTTCGTCGGTTGAGCGGCGGCGTTAAAAGCGCCGTGATCTGCCAAGGTCTTAACCCGCAACGCCCTAACCCGACCGTCTTTATCGGCCGCGAGTTCGGCTTCCATATGATAATCCCGAGCGAACCCGGTTGATTGCAGGTTCTCCGAGCGAGTTTCAATCCATTTTACCGGACGTCCGATCGTGAGCGCAGCGACCGCAGCACACACGTAGCCAGGATAAACCGGCACCTTGTTACCAAACCCGCCTCCGATATCGGGAGAAATAACGCGGATATTCTGTTCCGGTAATCCTGCCACCAACGCAAAAACGGTTCGGTGAGCATGAGGCGCCTGGGATGTAATCCAGGCCGTTAACTTCCCGGTGGCGGAGTTAAAATCGATCACGCATCCGCACGTCTCCAGCGGCGCCGGGTGACACCGCGGGAAGAAGGCTTTTACCAGTGCCGTCACCGGTGCGCTCTTCATCTGCTGTTCCGTTGCCGCGCGATCGCCAACTTCCCAGTGAAAGATCAGGTTCGATTTTTCTTCACGATCGTCTCTCAGGATGGGCGCATCCGTGTCTTGAGCCTTGTGCGGATCCACCAGCACCGGAAGCTCTTCGTAATCGACCTCAACTAATTCCGCCGCATCCGCAGCCGTGTATCGATCTTCGGCCACGACAAAAGCGACTTCCTGCGATTGGAAAAGCACTTTGCCGGTGGCCAACACCATTTGCTTGTCGTGGAACAGGGTCGGCATCCAGGCCAGGTTTGCTTTCGCCAGATCCTCGCCGGTAATAACCGCGAGCACGCCCGGCAATTTCTTAGCTTCTTCTGTCCGGATGGCCGTGATCCGAGCATGCGCATAAGGACTGCGCACCATGTGCCCGTACACCATGCCTGGCAGTTGCACGTCATCGATGTAGTTACCTTTCCCTTGGATGAATCGCAGATCCTCTTTGCGCTTAATCGGGTGCCCCATTCCCCCAATTTCTGGTGATGTCTTGGCTAGCATCTTGAATCCTCCGTATTCTCTATGCTTGGGGTGTCGGCGCGCTCATTTTTTCAGCGGCATATTGGACCGCTTTCACGATGTTCTGGTACCCGGTGCAACGACAGAGGTTGCCCGAGATTCCCCAGCGAATGTCTTCCTCGGTCGGATGCGGCTTTTTCTCGAGCAAGGCGCAAGCCGACATGATCATGCCGGGTGTGCAGAACCCGCATTGAAGCCCGTGTTTTTCTTTGAACCCCTCTTGCAACGGATGCAACGCGCTGGTGTTACCGACGCCCTCAATCGTGCGCAGCTCGCGCCCGTCGGCCTGAACGGCAAACAGCGTGCAAGATTTTACGGCTCGACCGTCCAGCAGAACGGTGCAGGCGCCACAGTTCGTCGTATCGCAGCCGACGTGCGTTCCGGTCAGAGCGAGATGTTCCCGGATAAAGTGAACCAATAACAACCGTGGTTCGACGGCGGCAGAATGTTCTTTGCCATTTACCTTTACGGTAATGTCGACGGCTCTTTTGCTTGTCATAACATGCTTGATCTGTTTGCGGTTGCTAATGTGCCTGACTCGCCCGGTCGAGCGCCTTGGTTAGTGCGCGTTTGGTTAATTCTCTGACCATCGAAAGCTTGTATTCAGCTGGGCCACGCAGGTCCGAGCTCGGATGCGCATCATCGGCTGCCAGCGAGGCCGCTTGGCTGATATTGCCGTCGTCGAGCGCTTTGCCGCGCAGAAACTCCTCTGCCTTTTTAGCCTTAATGGGCGTTCCACCCACATTCGTGAGGCCGATCCCAGCTTGTTGGCAGGTTCCGTTCGCGTCGACTGTCACTTGGGCTGCGACTCCGACAGTAGCGAAATCTCCTACCTTGCGTTCTAACTTGAGGTAGGCTCCACCGCTCCTGGCCGGTGGTACGGGAGTTCGAATCTCGCTGAGTATTTCGTTCGGCTGAAGCGCGGTTGTAAAAAGGGATACAAAGAAGTCCTCTATCGGGATGCTTCTTTGTCCGTCGGGGCCAGTGGCGAGGACCTCTGCGTTAAGCGCCAACATGGTTGCTGGATGATCGTTAGCGGGATCGCCGTGCGCTAGATTGCCGCCTACTGTCGCCAGGTTGCGCACTTGGGGATCAGCGATCGAAAACGCGGTGTCTAATATCAGCGGGTATTTGGACCGGATTAAATCCGAAGCTTCCAGATCGGCTTCCCTGGTAAGCGCACCAATCTTCAAATAGCCGTCTTCTTCCTTGATGTAGTCAAGGCCGCTAATTTGATTGATATCAATTAGATACTCTGGCTGAGCCAGCCGCATCTTCATCATGGGGATCAAGCTTTGTCCGCCACTTAATATTTTCGCAGCATCACCGTGCTGTTGTAGTAACGAAATGGCCTCAGGAAGGGTCTTCGGCCGGCAATAGTCGAATGCTTTCGGGATCATATTTCAAAAGCAAACGCCAGCTCCTCCGACCAAGTACCTCTCGACAACCGGGCGAGAGCGTACCCGGTACACTTGGGATGAGCTGACGGAAGGGGATTTAAAGGGGGGAAGACAAAGTACGCACGAAAAGCGACTTCGGCATAGCAGAAGATTGAGCAACCGCTAAACCCCAACGGTACCCCAAGAAAATCTCACCCAAAGAACAGAAAATTCACAGAAGATCACAAAGGACACGAAAACTGACTTTTAAGCAAAAAGGAAAGAAACTGAGTAAGGCCAAAAGTACCAATTAGTAACCGCGAGAACCTCCATGGTGTCGCTGGGACCTACCTCTGTTGCCTTTGTTACCTCCTGTTAGATTCTGCCTTTGTGTCCTTTGTGATCTTCCGTGAATTTTCCGTTCTTTCCGTGAGATCTTCTACTTTCGCGCTTTCTTGGCCGCCTCGATCACCTTGTGCTCTAACTCCGCGGGCAGCTCTTGGTAATGGCTGAATTCTTCGCTATGTAAGCCGCGGCCGCCGGTAAGGGACCGGAGCTGGGTAGAGTAACGGTAAAGTTCGCGGGCCGGAACATGCGCTCGGACAACCTGGAAATTGCCCTCCGTATCCATACCGAGAATCTTGCCGCCGCGGCTGGAGAGGTCACCGATCACTTTACCCATACAGTCATTTGGAATTCGGATTTCGAGCAATTGAATCGGCTCTAATAAACACGGTTTGGCTTTCAGGAAGGCCTCTTTAAAGGCCCAATAACCGGCGATCTGAAACGAAATATCGTTAGAATCGACCGGATGCATTTTGCCATCGTAAAAGTCGACCGAGACGTCGACGACCCGGTAACCGGCAAGAATTCCTTCGTCGCAAGCGTGGTGCATCCCACGCTCCACGGATGGAACAAAGACCCGATCGACACACTGGCCGGAAAGCGATTCCTTAAATTCGAGGCCCGCATTACGCGGTCTGGGACCGATGCGTAGCACGACCTCTGCGAATTGCCCTGCGCCGCCGCTCTGTTTTTTGTGCCGATAAGTTGCCTCTGCCGGTATTTTGATGGTTTCCCGGTAGCGGACCCGCGGTTCGATCAGGTCGAAATGGACTTTGAACCTCCGGCGCAAACGTTCAGCCAGTACATCGAGATGCAGTTCGCCCTGGGCCGCCAAGATGGTCTGATGCAATTCGGGATCGGTGGTCACGACGAAAGTCGGATCCTCTTCATGCAATATCGCAAGGCCGGCCGCGATCTTGTCCTCTTCTCCCTTCGCTTGCGGCTGCAAGGCCGCATGTACCATGGGTTTAGGATAGGCCGGTTCCGGCAATTTTACCGGCCGGTGGCCAGAGCAGAGCGTGTTCCCGGTATAGGTGTTTTTGAGTTTCACGGTTGCCCCGACTTCCCCTGGGCCAAGCTCGGTCACAGGAAAACGGTTCCGCCCGTTCAGATAGTAAATTTGGCCGACTCTTTCAAACGCGTTTCGCGAGCTGTTGAACAGGTCGCTCCCGCTCTTCACCCCTCCCGAATAAACCCGGAAAAACCAGAGCTCGCCGAACTGATCCTCGTTCATGGTTTTGAAAATCTGAGCGACCGGCTCCGGATCGGTGAGGTTGACCTCAATGTCTTCGCCGTCGCCGTCAACGGCAGCTACTTTCTGCCGGTCTACCGGCGAGGAACCGTACTTGGCGATGAAATCCATGAGCCGGGCGACCCCGACGCCGGTCTCGGCCGAGACGGAGAACACGGGGGTAAATATTCGCGATTGAATCGCTGAATGGATTCCGCTGCGAAATTCCTCTTCCGAAAGAGAGCCCTGGTCGAAAAACTTGTTCAGCAGCGTGTCATCGGACTCCGCAATGAGCTCAATTAGCTCCTGGTGCAGCTCGCCCACCCGTTTTTTCCACGGGCCGGAAGCCGGCTCTTCGCTGAACCGGCTGCGACCCGTGGTTTCGTAATTGACGATATCGCTGCGGAGGATGTCTAGGATCTGGTTAAAACCCGGTCCGGGATTGACCGGTATATTCATGGGAAAAATCCGCCCGTATTGAGCGCGAAGATCGTCCAGCACATTGTCAAAATTGGCGTGCTCTTTATCCATCGCGTTCACCACAATGATCTTGGGGATGCCGCATTCCGTGGCGTAATCCCAAACCCGTTCGGTCCCGACGCCGGCTCCGTGTTGGGCATGGACTACGATCAGAGCGAAATCTGCGACCCGTAAGGACGCGAATGTCTCGTTCATGAAATCCGGGTAACCGGGGCTATCCAGGATATTAAATCGCTTACTGAGCCAATTGGTGTGTAAGAGCGAGGTCTGAGTCGAGATCTGTCTCTGCCTTTCGCTGACGTGATAATCGGACACGGTCGAACCTTCACTGATCCGGCCCATCCGTCCGATTGCGCCGCTACAAAGCAGCATGGCTTCGGTGAGAATTGTTTTCCCGGACGAGGCGTGCCCGGCAATGGCGAAATTGCGGATGTCCGCGGGGGCTAGCGGCACCATATGTTACAATCATGTAACCAATCGGTGGCTGGTGCAAGCCCGGGCTGGCCTGGAGCTCGCCAGAATGACAAATAACAAATGACAGATGACAGATTGGCCGTGTTATTCTGTCGTTTGTGATTTGTCATCTGTTATTCGGGCGAGCTAAAGGCCAGCCCGTAATTCGCTCATCATGAAGAAAATCTTTCAGACTCCTATTCGCACGTTTGTGGCCGGCTTGGTTGCGGTGCTGCCAGTGGCATTGACCGTGGCAGTTATTGTCTGGGTCGGGAGCATGGTGGATCAATTTGTCGGCCCTTATAGCACCTTCGGTAGGTTGCTCACTTCGATCGGGCTTCGGGTGGTGGACACGAGATTCGTCGCGTACCTGATCGGGGTAATCCTCGTTCTTACCGCCATTTATATGTTCGGGGTATTTGTCGAAGCAGGCTTGAAACACCGGTTGCAGGATTTCGTCGATAAGAGTCTTGGGCGAATTCCGCTGATCGGGAATGTCTACAGTCTGGCCCACCGGTTTGTAGGGATGCTCGATCGTAAACAAGAGACCGATTTGAAAGGCATGAGTCCGGTCTGGTGTTTTTTTGGTGGGGAAGGCGGGACAGCTATGCTAGCCCTGATGCCGACCTCGGAGCCGGTCATGCTGGGGGGGCAGGCCTATCATGTGATCTTGGTGCCAGGCGCACCGGTGCCAATGGGGGGCGCGTTGCTTTATGTCCCGATCGATTGGATCAAACCAGCACCCTTCGGCGTTGACGGATTGACCAGTATCTACGTGTCCATGGGGATTTCGACCTCGCAATTCTTGCGCACAGTAAATGGGGCGCGTCCCACCTAGGTCCCATCAGCCTCATAATGCCGGTAGCGCCGGAGTCCCCCGGCCGCCGGAGAAGGCGGATCTCATCCGCACGACCACCCTGATCTGTCGAGCATCGCAGAACGGCTCCGAAAAGCCCGTCTAGGCCCGTCAATGTTAGCGTCCGCTAACAGTCGGTCGGAACGAAAACCAGAAATGTGATTGTCGAGCCGCGACAAAACCACTATACGCGTTCCGATGAAAGAGCCGGCGAGATAGAAGTTATGGGTACGGTCGCTCAAATCGCAAGTGCGGTCATTCAAATCGCAGCCAATTACGGCGGAACGCTCACCCAGCCTACCAACGCCTTCAACAATCCCGTCACTACGGGCGACGCCATTGTGGTTTTTGTCAGCTGGCTTAGTGCTGACGGCTATGTGGTCAGCGTCACCGATAATCAAAGCAATCTGTACTTGGCGGTCGATCCAATCGAAGTAGGGGTCACTTCCAGTCAAACTTGGGTATGCTATGGAGCCAGGGGAGGTCCTTGCAGAGTTACGGCGACCTTGAATGGTTTTCAGAGTGGCGCCGCTGTTAAACTGGCTGAGATCAGCGGACTCTCGGGAGATCTCGATGCATCCTTGACATTGAGCGGCACAAACGCGAATCCGGCCATAGGCCCTATCAAAACGAAAAACGCCAGCGATATGCTCATTGGCCTTGAGCGGGGCGCTACTCCGCGCGGCGTGGGAGCGGGTTGGACCGAGACCGACACCCAGGCCAACAACATCCAATACCGAGTGGTGGACGCGGCTGGTGCTTATACGGCTCACTGGACAGCGCCGGTTACGAACTGGAACGGAGCGATTCTAGCGTTTGAAATAGGGGATCCGATGAACGCCTGGGTCTCTACCGATGGGTATGCTACAAACGGCTGTTTCAATGCGACCGATGCGCCCAGTGGATTTGTGTGCGGGAACGTCCTTCAATACGAACGTACCCAACCTTGGACCGCAATGGCTGCCATCAAAATGTTTTCTAGGCCGCCTGCAGAAATGGCGAACATCATTTTCACCAATGTATTGGCGGGCAAACCTTATTCCGGCTACGAGTTCTGGGTTGATGCGAGCGGCTTTTTACACGTTCGCATCATAAGAGACATCGCAAATAACTACATTGGAAAGGTCGGAACAACCAATATATGTGACGGCAATTGGCACTTTGTTGCCGCGACCTATGACGGCTCAAGCTCGGCCGCCGGGGTGAACATCTACCTCGACGGGACTTTGCAGCCAATGACGACCGAGAGTGATACCCTTAGAGGATCCATTGTGGCTCCCGGCCAGCAAATGCTCATTGGGAACCAAAATGGGCGATCCTCGACCTTTTTTGCTCGGGGTTACATCGATGAATTCTCTATTCACAATGTTGTCCGTTCGGCCTCCTACATAGCGGCGATTTCACCCACTAATTTGCCCCAGGTCGATTCTAACGTGCAGCTGATGTATCACTTCAGCGAAGGCGACGGTATAGTCGCCCACGACGCTAGCGGCAATCATTTGAACGCTACCTTTTCTAT
>Ga0126381_100009652_pt1 | contig 10843 bp, 13 predicted proteins | sample PanSoiMetPlot_28_FD_96465 | JGI IMG/M metagenome (GOLD analysis project Ga0126381, IMG submission 96465) | Tropical forest soil microbial communities from Panama - MetaG Plot_28 | ecosystem: Environmental > Terrestrial > Soil > Tropical forest > Bulk soil | place: Panama | collected 2016-02-17
ATGACCTGGAGCAGCCAGCGGGATATCTTCCCCTGCGCGAGCGGCGGCAGCTGCAGTCCCTCATCGTCAACTGACCGCGGCTCCGGTCGTCTCATGACCGCCCCCGACACTCACACCAGCGATCCCCAGCCCACCCTGGCCATCGTGCTCCATGCCCGGAGCCAGCAGGCCACCAGCATCCCCGCTTAGCTAGCCCTAACCTCGGTTTTTCGTGCGCCCTAGACCCCCAGCTGGTGCGGAAACGAAACCCACCGTGAGTGGCGGACCCGAGGAAACAGCCGCGCTGGGTCTGCCAGTAATCGCATCGTCAGCGGGCTTGGATGGCACCGGACCTTTGCGGGGATTCCCCGCGAATGAGTACGCGACGACCGCGGTAGTCGCCGTGCGACATCTAGTCGGCCAGGGGATATGACCGCCGCGGCTTCACCGTTACCTTGGCGGCAAGGGTGGGTGGCCAGTGTGGTGGCGGTGCTGCGGACCGACTCTGCTCGTGTGGTGCCGAGAACTTGATCCCATTCTGCGCGCAGCAGGTACGGGGATGCCTGCCTGTGAGAACGAGCCGTGCGGATGAGCGGTACGCAGCTGATGTCAGACCGTTGTTCCGTGACCGGAGGGATGCCGGGCGGTTCTTGGCCGGCCTCCTTGGTAAGTATCGGGGGCGATCCGATGTGATTGTCATGGCGCTGCCTCGCGGGGGCAACCGGTGGCGTATGAGGTGGCCACGGCTTTGGGTGCGCCGTTGATGTCTTCATGGTCCGGAAGCTGGGCGTGCCGGGCCGCCCTGAGCTGGCCATGGGCGCGATCGCCAGCGGCGGGGTGGTGTTGCTCAACGACGATGTGGTCCGCGGTCTGGGCATCTCGGCGACGGCCATCGAGCAGGTGGCCGAGCGGGAGGGCCGGGAGCTGCTGCGTCGGGAGCAGATCTACCGCGCGGGCCGGTCCTTCCCGGAGGTCGCGGGCAAGGTGGTCATCCTGGTCGATGACGGTGAGCGGTATGCCTGCTTCGACCACTCCAAAGTTGCGCTGAGAAGGTCCCAGGCCCATGAACGCAGTTGCTCAGAGTGTGCAGATCCCGGCCGGCGGTGTACTGCTGGACGCCGACCTGACGAGGCCGGACCCGGCGCGAGGCGCGGTGATCTTCGCGCACGGCAGCGGCAGCAGCCGGCGCAGCCCGCGCAACCGATACGTGGCAGCCGAGCTGAACGCCGCTGGGCTGGCCACAGTTCTGGCCGACCTGCTCACCCCGGCGGAAGAACAGACCGACGCCCGGACTGGCCACCTCGGGTTCGACATCGATCGGCTCGCGCGCCGGGTGACCTTCCTGACCGACTGGCTGGCCTACGACCAGCCCACGGCCGGCCTGCCGATCGGGCTCTTTGGCGCCAGCACCGGCGCCGCGGCCGCCCTGGTGGCCGCCGCCGGGCGACCCCGCGAGTTGGCCGCGGTTGTCTCCCGCGGTGGCCGCCCCGACCTCGCCGGTGAGTACCTGAGCTCGGTCATGCAGCCGACACTGCTGATCGTCGGAGAACTCGACACCGAGGTCATCGAGCTCAACCGCCGGGCAATGCTTCGGCTGGGCGGCGAGGCCCGCCTGGAGATCGTCGCGGGCGCGTCGCACTTGTTCCAGGAACCGGGGACGCTGGAGCAGGTCGCCGAGCTGGCCCGGCGCTGGTTTACCGATCACCTCAAACCTGGTCAGCGCGAGCATCCCCCCTCAGGAGGGACCACACCAGATGGCTGACACCGGATACTCGCCGCACAGCATCCTGCTCTCCTTACAGGGGCGCAGTGAGGTGGATAACTTGACCGCGCCGTGCATCGATCCCAGCCTCGCGCTTGAATGCCTCCTCGATCTGCTCAGCCACCCGATCCGGGGTCACCGGAGGGATGACCTCGACAGCATTCTTGACACCGATGACGCCCCGCACGTGCCGCACCATCCGCTCAACTTCGCGGCGCTGAAAGTCGTGGTCGACGCGTCCCTCGAGTATCACCCAGCCTTTCTCGACCCTAGCCTGGACCTGGCCAGCTGGGATCTCCACATTCCAGTCCAGGGTGTGCGCAATCGCCCTCGCGATGTCCGCGTCATCCCGCGGCAATCCGGGCAGCTGTACTTTTGTACTTTCAGGTCGTTGGCCACAGCCTTGACGCCCCATCTCGCTGGGTTATCTCCCCGCTGCCCCGGCGGCCCAACCGGGCGTTTGTGACACAAGCTGTCGGAGCGGCGCGGGACCGATCGGTAGTTCCCGGATTCACAACGGTCCAGGCGCGTCGACTTCGACCAGGCCGGGTCGCGGATGATTCCGCCCATCGGAGTCCCGCAGACGCGAGCTCCGAGATCCTGGTGCAGGCAGTCGCCTGCGCGTGAGCTCGGATTCGATCGATGTCACGATGGCAGACGACTTTCTCTGGACCAAGGCTGAGCGCCCGGCTGCCACCGCCGAGAAGGGTGATTACCTGCGCCTAGAGTTCGCCTACGGGACCTTCGAGGGAACGATCGTCCTGCCGACGGGCGACTCCGGCAAACTGCAGGCCCGATGCGATGCGGGCATGCTGAACTTCCCAAAGGGGCGCCGCAGGGGGCGCAGGTTAGTTCAAGTGCTGTCTTTCTACATTCGGCAGCAATTAGACGGCGGCGCGCTGCCTGGCTAATTCGCGGAAACGTGAACTGCGGCAAGGCTGCGTGACTGTCGCTGCCGAAGGCCAGCTCATCGCCTAGGGGGAGATCAAGAGGTGGCTTTCCACAGTGGCGACTCCCGGTGAGGCGGCCGCGGCTGCCTTCGCGGCATTAGCCTCATGCAGGGAGTGCACGTGTCCGTAGAGTTTCGCGGTGTGGTCAGACATCTCCACCCTGATGTGGCGCGCGTCCACCTCGGCCTCCCGCTTGAATGTGTCCTCGATCGCTTCCTCAACCCGCTCCGGGGTTACCGGCGGGGGGGTTACCGGCGGGTTGACGGTGATGAGGTCGGTCACGCCGACCACGTCACGGACGTTGCGGACCATTCGCTCGACTTCGCGGCGCTGGAAATCGTACTCGACCTGCCCACGGAGCGTGACCCAGCCGGCTTGCACCTCGGCCTGGACCTGGCCGGCGGGGATCTGCACATTGTTGTCCAAGACGTGGGCGATCGCGGTGGCGATGTCGGAGTCGTCTCGCGGTATGCCGGACAGGCTGACCGTCAGGTCGTTGGCCACGGCCTTGACTCCGTATACTCTTTCCGTGGCGCGGGCTGCCGCCAGCCTTTCGGCGTAGGTCGAGGTGCGCCCGGTTAGGGTCACCGCCCCGTCCTTGACGCTCACGCCGATGGCATCAGGCTCGGATATCTGCGGGTCCCACCGCAGCTCTCGGATGACATCGTCTTTAATCTCGGCGTCGGTTTTCATAAGCTTCCCCCTTTATGAGGCGTGCATTTGGCGTTCCCCAGTTTGCGCCTGGCGCTTCCGAGCCACATCGCACAAGCGGGTAGCCCGCGAAGCGCGTGCCTGCGATCTCGCTCACCGCGCCGTGCGACGCGGAGTCGGAGCGTGACGCCAGCCCGCAGCGGCGTTATGCCTGCAATTACAACCCCGCCGAGCTCGCCGAATGGGTGCCGAAGATCCGCGCGCTGCACGTCGGGGCACGGCCGGTGCCCGTGCTGCTGAACAAACTGCTGGCACGGCTTCGCGGTCCGCAGCGCCCATATTCTGGCCAGCCTCCTGGCCCAGGAAACGCGCTTAGCCTGGAGCCGGGCACCAGGCCGCCACCCTCAGGTGGTCAGGTAGCTGCGGAAGACGCGGATACAAACCTCCCGGAGCGCCATCTAGCGGGGCAGCGCCGGCGATCGAGCTCACGCGCACCCGACCGACGTCCCCGATCTCAGCAGCCCATCCTTTTTCGACCAACTTCCGTCCGGACTCCCACCACGCGTCCGCGACCTTGATGTTCGAGACCTCAGCTTCCCGGCCATGGAACAGACCCGGCCGCAAAAGGCCGGGCTTGGCGTCCTCAGCGGACATTCCGAGCAGAACGAGCATTCCTATGTCCTCGTCCACGGTCAGCCCGCGACCCGCCGGGAGTGCCGCAGCCAACGCTTCGCCGACGATGCTTCCACGCAGCTCTCCTGTGCCCACGGCAGCAAGGATGCGACGGCCGGCAAGTTCCCGGAAGCCCCCCGCTTAGCCGGCGCTCCCAGATGTCCGGGTTTTGGCGACGATACCAGCTGCCTTAGCGGTCTTGGTGGATGCCCGCGGCCTCGGCCGTGGGTTCCTGGCCGAGATCAAGATCAGCTTGTCCAGCGGGACCGGTAAGTCCCCGACGCCGCGAACATCGCGACGTCCTGCCCAGCCCAGGTGAGCTCAATGTCCGCGGACACCGCCAGTGATGGTCAAGCGACCGCCCGAGGTTAGGCTTTGGCCGTGGCCGAGGCTGCGTCGTCGCGCACCGCGCTTGTGCGCCGAGCCCGCCGGATTATCGCTGAGCTGGCCCGGCTGTACCCGGACGCACGTATCGAGCTGAACTTCACCACGCCGCTTGAGCTGCTGGTTGCGGCGATCCTGTCGGCCCGGAGCACGGATCGGCTGGTCAACCAGGTGACGCCGGTGCTGTTCGCCCGGTATGCGACCGCCGCTGACTACGCCGCCGCGGACCAGTCCGAACTCGAGCGGCTGATCGAGCCGACCGGGTTCTTCCGCGCTAAGGCGAAGACTCTTATCAGCCTCGGCCAGGCGTTGTGCGACCGGTTTGGCGGCGCGGTGCCGGACACCCTGGAAGAGCTCGTGACCCTGCCCGGTGTCGGCCGCAAGACCGCCAACCTGGTACTCGGTGATGCCTTCGGCAAACCGGGACTCACGGTGGATACCCATGTTGCCCGGCTGGCGCGGCGGTTCGCCTGGACGGAGCACGCCGACCCCGACAAGATCGAGCGTGATGTCGCCGCGCTGCTGCCCCGCCAGGAGTGGACTGCGGCGTCTCATAGGCTGATCTGGCACGGTCGCCGGGTCTGTCACGCGCGCAGGCCGGCGTGCGGTGCGTGCGGGGTCGCCCGGTGGTGCCCGTCGTTCGGCGCGGGTCCGACCGATGAGGCGACCGCGCGCAAGCTCGTCAAGACCGGGCCGTTCTCGTGACCGGATTCGGACGCCGGCGATTCTCACGCCATGCGGCACCTGCCGGGCGGTCGAGAAACTGGACAACCGCAGGGGTCTGGTCCGCGGGAATGACCAGAACAGCCGGAGCCGATGATCAAAGGCAGGATCAGGCCCGGACCAGGCAGCCCGACTGGCTCGAACCCGAGCTGGCCACGCTCACCGCGGACAGATTCTCCGACCCGGCGTGGATCTTTGAGCGCAAGTTCGACGGCGAGCGGTGCCTCGCGTACCGGGGCGGGCAGCAGCTCCGGCTGATGACCCGCAACCGGCAGCAGGTCACCAAGACCTATCCCGAGATCGCCGATGCGCTACGGGCCCAGGAGGCCAGCGACTTCATCGTCGACGGGGAGGTCGTGGCCTTCGACGGTGATCAGACGAGCTTTTCCCGGCTGCAGCGCCGACTCGGGGTCCGCGATCCCGGGCCGGCGCTGCGTGCCGGGGTGCCGGTCTACATGTACGTGTTCGACGTGCTGTGGCACGACGGCCGCGACGTGCGGCCCCTGCCGCTGCGCGAGCGAAAGCGCCTGCTGCGCGGACTGCTGTCCTTTCGCGACCCGCTGCGCTTCACCGAGCACCGGGATACCGACGGCGAGGCGTACTTCCGAGAAGCCTGCGCCAAGGGCTGGGAAGGAATCATTGCCAAGCGAGCCGAGTCGCCCTACCGGCCCGGCCGCCACCGGGACTGGCTGAAATTCAAGTGCGAGAACGAGCAGGAGTTCGTGATCGGCGGCTACACCGAGCCGCGGGGATCTCGCACCGGGTTCGGCGCGTTGCTGCTTGGCTACTACGACAGCGACGGCAACCTAAGGTACGCAGGCAAGGTCGGCACCGGTTTCGATCGGCACACCCTGACCAGCCTGCACGCGGCCCTGGCCGCCGACGAGAGACCGGAGCCGCCCTTCGAACCCCCCCGCGGCCTACCCAGGTCCGGGGTGCACTGGGTGGAACCGCGGCTCGTCGCCCAGGTGGGTTTCACCGAGTGGACGGCGGACAGGCAGCTTCGCCATCCCAGGTTCAAGGGCTTGCGGCGGGACAAGGAACCCGCCGACGTGGTGCGGGAAATGCCGTGAAAGAACTGGCGTCGTGGCCATGACCCACGCGGGCAAGGCGGGCCCGGAAGGTGTAGCCGAGGAAGTCGAAGCTGGGATGCAGATCGAGGCCGGGAGCCCTGAGCCGATCAGCGATAGCTGCCCGCAGTAGGCAGACCCGCTGCTCGGTGTCGCAGTGCGCAACGATGTCCTCCGCGTAACCCTCGGACGGGAAAGCCCGGGAACTCCGGTCATCCACGTGTCGGCGCAAGAGTGCCGGCGCTGTTCTGGGAGGCGGCCTCAAACGGGCAACGGCGGAGAACAGGATCCGCTCGGGCTGATGACCTCGATCGCCCAGTGCAGATACCGCGTACTACCAGTTCAGAAGCAATAATCCGACCAGCGCCGCCGATGATCGGCGGCTGCTATGTAGGTGAGGCCGGCGTCATCGTCGATGCAGCAGGTCGTCATCGGAAGCTGGACGCCGGGTAGCACTTTCGTGCCGGGGTGATCGGCGCGCTACTGCTGGGCATCTCCGGGCCCGTGGCCTTGAGCATGTCGGGAAAGTCGGTACTGGCTCACCGAGGAGATGCTGCAGTGGACCTAGGCAGCGTCGTTGCCTGGGTGTCCGGTTCCGCTTGATGCGCACGACGGCGGCTCGACACGATGCACGTCATGTTGGTGGCGTTCCGGGTCTTTTCCAGAGCCTGCTGGCGCGGTCCGGCGCTGTGGGGCTCACAGGCCCGGCAGCGACGAGGGCGCACGCGCTCTATACGGTGTCGGGAACCCGGTCGCGCGCGGGTCCGTTCACAAGCGTGCTGCCCGCCCGCGATGTCAGGGACGCGCACTGGGTCAAGCCCATACTGGGCGGTGAGGTTAGCTTCGGCGAGCTGACCGGGCACGGCCTGTTGCGCCAGCCGGCCTGGCGCGGTCTGCGGCCGGACAAGTCACCCGATGAGTTAGCCCGGAATCGTGACAAGCAGTGAACCGGAACCATTGGTAGAAAAAAAAGAATCACTCCCTTTGTTAGACTTCAGCGAGCACGCTCTCCGATCCAGCGACTTTGATTCCGTCGGGTTGATTCCGGACAGCTACCTTTCTGACCCGCACCTGTCCCGGCCCCGGCAAGCCTGATCTGCCGGATTATCAAGACTTCGTGGTATAAGGCGGTCACGGGACGGCTCGGCGTGGGCCGGGGTAAGGCCAGGTCCTGTTGCGGCTTTGCCGGAAGTGGTGAGCGACACGCACCAACGGCGGTTTGCCCGCGGATGGCCGGGTAGCCCAGCCGTAAAGGCTGCGCCCGATGCGCGCGACGAACATGGCGGATCGGGTGCTTTCTGACCTCTGGGAAGCTGGTCCGGCCTTACTCGCCTGTCAGCCAGGCGGCCTCGGGTAACCACGGAGGCGCTTCGTGGACGCCATACACCAGAACGTGCAGATCCCTGCCGCCGGTGTCGTGCTCGAAGCTGAAATCACGCTGCCGGACCCGGCGCGCGGACTAGTACTGGTCGGGCATGGCAGCGGTAGCAGCCGTCACAGCCCGCGCAACCGTTTCATGGCGAGCCATCTTCAGGGCGCAGGCCTGGCAACGGTACTCGCTGACCTGCTCACCGAGGAGGAGGAGCGCCGCGACGCGCTGACTTTCGAACTGCGCTTTGACATTGAGCTGCTAGCCACACGGCTGGCGGCACTGACCGACTGGCTGGTCGGCAATGAACATACCGCCGGATTGGGACTCGGATTACTCGGCGCCAGCACCGGGGCCGCAGCAATGCTCGTCGCCGCGGAGGTACGCCCGGCTGCCGCCCGGGCCGTCGTCTGCCGCGGCGGCCGGCCCGACCTCGCTGGGGAGCACCTGCCACAGGTACGCCAGCCAGTGCTTCTCATCGTCGGCGGACGCGATTCCCTCATCATCGACCTCAATCGCAAGGCCATGAAGAATCTCGGTGGCCAGGCACGCCTTGTAACTATCCCAGGTGCCACGCCCCTGGTCGAAGAACCAGGCGCGCTCGAGGAGCGGCCCAACTGGCCCACGACTGGTTCGCCGAACGGTTCGCAGCAGATTCCGAACACCAGGAGCGCTAATGTCAGCCGATGAAACGGCCGAGCAGCAGGCCGCTACAAACATGGGCGTCTTTGTCAATGAGATCGCTCAGACTCATGGAGGGGTACCGGACCAGGTACAACGTCACCCGCTGATAGATGAGCCAGGGATGCGCGGCTTCCGGGTCAAGGTCCGCAGTAACCTCCATGAGGTCCTGCTCCCCGACAGCGAGCTACCGCCGGATGGCGTGAGTGACGCCGTGCTGTTGGACGGGGAGCCTATTCACTGGCACGACGCTGTGAGCCGGATACGAAACCGCCCGGCTAAGAGCTAACCGTAGGCTTGCAAGCAGTGCCGGTCAGCGCGCAATGCCACCAGGTCCGCGAAAGATCCCTGTTCAGGCTGCGATCTGTCGCATGTCTGCTGGCAGCGCGTGGAGAACCTCTTCAAGGACGCCTTCGGTCACATGGCGCCGCGCGACGCGTGCCACGAGGCTAGACGCTTGGGACACCTCCGAGTCATGGACATTGGCGTCTCTAGCAAACCTTCGGACATATTCTTCCTGATCATATTTAATCGGTACGCGGCTTGGATTCCAGCCCTCATAGAACACCCCGCGCAGCAGTTCTGGCAGCTGCGCTGCGAAGTGCGCGGCAACGGTACTAGGGAGCCGGTCCCGAAGCGCATGCAGCCATGCCCGGAGCACCCGGTAGGCGAGGCGCCGGTCGTCGGTGCCGAATTCCTTCGCGATTTCCCCGAGCCATACGTTGGCTTTGTCGATGCTGTAATCGAGGTGGCTGACTCCAGTCGACGGCATGACATACCTCTTCCCTGGTCTCCGATAACGCAACCTGCGGTCTGGCGGACGAGAGCCGAAAGGTCACGTTCCGCATGAAGTGCGTCGAGGCCTACCAGATAGCTCGCGCACTTCGACGCCGACCTCATCGCAGCTCGCGGCAAACGCTCTGGTATATCAATTAGCCTTACTGTTTGAAGTGGGTTGGCGTTTCACCTCACGGGCCGTTTTTGACCTTTCTGTGGGCAATCTTCGCTTCGATAAGTTCGTTGACCCGCTCGCCATAGGTGTCTCGATAGTCCGGTGGATGCCACGGCCCGCTCATGGTGTCTATCAGCTGGTCGGCCATCTGTCGCTCACGCTTGGGACAGGTCCACCTTGCCGGGCAGGTCATCGATCTCCCGGTGTGGGTCACGGATCTCATCGGCGAAGAACAAGATCTCCAGCCTCAGCACGTCGCTATGGACCACCACCCGCTGCACTAGCCGGTTTGTGGATGTGCCCTCTAGTCAGGCGGGGGAGCATAGGGCAGGAGACGACCAACCGACTCTCGCCGTCCAGGAGGTCTGTCATGGCGATGCTTCCCGCCCACGGGACCAGGCGGTCACTGATCAGCGCTGACCCGACACGGGAAATCGAGGACATCTACGAGCGTATGGGGCAGCTGGTGAACGCCGCGTTCGGGGATCTTGGCGCGGCCCGTACCGACATGCCGTGGATACCGGCTGCTGACCTGGCCGAGACCGACGACGCTTACGTGGTCCACGTCGAGCTGCCGGGAGTCCGGAAGGATCAGCTGGACGTGGAGGTATTTGACCGCGAGCTCCGGATTACCGGCGAGATTAGCGAGCAGTCGGATGGCCGGCGTCATCGCAGCTCGCGGCGGACTGGCCGGTTCGAGTCGCGGACCCTCTTTCCCGGCGACATCAAGGCGAACGCGGTACAGGCGGAGCTTGCCGACGGCGTGCTGACTGTCACGGTCCCGAAGTCGGAGGCAGCTAAGCCGAGCCGGATTCAAGTCACCGTCCCGTCGCAGTCCGCCAAGTGAGCCCGGATGCCGCCCAGGAGCTAAGACGCTCGGGAGGTAGGAATGGCAAAGGCAGTCGGGATCGATCTCGGCACGACCAACTCGGTAATCGCGGCAACGGAAGACGGGAAGCCGACGGTCATCCCGAACGCGGAGGGATCACGAACGACCCCGTCAGTGGTGGCGTTCACCCCGCAGGGCGAGCGGCTGGTCGGCCAGCTAGCAAGGCGGCAGGCAATCCTGAACCCCAAGGGAACGATCTACTCGGCCAAGAGATTCATCGGGCGGCGCTACAGCGAGATCCAGAGCGAGCTGACTGCCGTCTCTTACGACGTCGCGCCAGGCCCCGATGACATGGCCCGGTTCAAGATCGGTGACAAGCTCTACGCGCCCGAGGAGATATCCGCCCTCGTGCTGCGAAAGCTGGCAGAGGACGCCGCGAAGTTCCTGGGCGAGAAGGTCACCGAAGCCGTTATCACGGTTCCCGCCTACTTCAACGACGCCCAGCGCCAGGCAACCAAGGACGCCGGCCGCATCGCCGGGCTCGAAGTGCTGCGCATCATCAACGAGCCCACAGCTGCCGCTCTGGCATACGGCCTGGACAAGAAGGCCAGCGAAACAGTCCTCGTCTTCGACCTCGGCGGCGGCACCTTTGACGTGAGCATCCTCGACATCGGAGAGGGCGTCGTCGAAGTGCGCGCCACCTCCGGCGACACCCACCTCGGCGGGGACGACTTCGACCGCCGGCTCGTCGACTACCTCGCCGACGAGTTCCAGCGCGACAACGGGATCGACTTGCGAGCCGACCCGCAAGCGCTGCAGCG
>Ga0126381_100009653_pt1 | contig 10843 bp, 6 predicted proteins | sample PanSoiMetPlot_28_FD_96465 | JGI IMG/M metagenome (GOLD analysis project Ga0126381, IMG submission 96465) | Tropical forest soil microbial communities from Panama - MetaG Plot_28 | ecosystem: Environmental > Terrestrial > Soil > Tropical forest > Bulk soil | place: Panama | collected 2016-02-17
CGAGTGCCGCCATGGCGTATTCCATTTTCGCCGCCGAGACGGGCGGCTACAGCTCCGCGCTATGGTCCGGTATGAAATACCGCATGATCGGACCGCTCCGCGGCGGACGGGTCACCGCGGTTACCGGAGTTCCGTCCGAGCCGTTCACCTTTTATATGGGGTCGACCGGCGGTGGAGTGTGGAAGACTACCGATGCGGGCCACAACTGGCGCAACATTTCCGACGCCTACTTCACTGTCGCGTCCATCGGCGCGGTGGAGGTGTCGCTGTCGAACCCGAGTATTGTGTACGTGGGGACGGGCTCGTCGAAGATCCGCAGCAACGTCTCCATCGGCCGTGGCATGTACAAGTCCGCCGACGCCGGCGAGACGTGGACGTGGTCAGGCTTGCGCGACGTAGGGCAGATCGCCACCGTCCGGGTGAATCCAACGAATCCCGATCTGGTCTACGTGGCGGCGCTCGGCGATCCGTTCCAGGCGAATCCCGATCGTGGCGTGTTCCGCAGCCAAGACGGCGGCAAAACGTGGCGGAAAATCCTGTACCTTTCCGACACGCTCGGCGCTGCCGACCTTGAGGTCGAGCCGGGCAATCCAAGTGTGCTGTTCGCCTGCATGTGGCACGGAGAGCGCCAGCCGTGGACCATCATCAGCGGCGCGCGTGAGGGCGGCATCTACAAAAGCACGGACGGGGGCGAAACCTGGAACAAGCTGGCCGGTGGCCTGCCCAACGAGCTGTTCGGCCGCGCCAACGTCGCCATTTCCGCATCCAAGCCGAACCGCATCTACGCGCTCATCGAGGCGAAGCCGGGCGCGGGTCTGTACCGCTCCGAAGATGCCGGCGCCACCTGGTCGCTCATCAACGGTTCCCCGTCCATCATCACGCGCCCCTTCTACTACGACACCCTCGGTGTGGATCCCAACGATTCCGACGTCGTCTTCGTCGGCGATGAAGGCTGGTTCCGCAGCTCCGATGGCGGCAAGACGTTCCGCCGCGCGGTGGCGCCCCACGGCGACCACCACGATATCTGGATCAACCCGAAAAATTCGCAGTACATGATCCAATCGAACGACGGCGGGGCGAACATTTCGCTTGATGGCGGCCGCACCTGGAGCACGCAGGAAAACCAGCCAACCGCGGAAATCTACCAGGTCGCGGTGGACAACCAGTATCCGTATCGGGTCTATGGCGCGCAGCAGGACAACACCACCGTCATCGTTCCCAGCCTGCCGCTGGGCGACGGCCAAGGCTTCCGCACGGGCCCCGGATGCGAGACCGGCCCGATCATTCCGAATCTCGACCATCCGCAGTTGGTGTATGGAAGCTGCAAGGGCCAGTTCAGCCGCTTGAACCTCACCACAACCGACGAGCAGCAGTATTGGGTGGGGGCGCAGTCGCTTTATGGCAACGGCGGTGACAGCCTCATCTACCGTTTCCAGCGCGTCTCGCCGATGGAGGTTTCGCCCTACGACCAGAACACGATCTACTACGGCTCGCAATACCTGCACCGCTCGCGCGATGGCGGCGTGACCTGGGAGAAGATCAGCCCCGACATGACTGCGCACCCGCCCGGCACGCAGGCCGCGAGCGGCGAGCCGATCACTCGCGACGCCACCGGCGAAGAGGTGTACAGCACGCTCTATACGATTCGCGAATCGCCGGTCGAGCGCGGCGTCATTTGGACCGGTTCCAACGACGGCCCCGTGTGGGTGACGCGTGACGACGGCAAAACCTGGGCCAACGTGACGCCCAAGGACATGCCGCCGGGCGGCCGCATTCAGAATATCGAGCCGAGCCCGCACCGCGCCGGCACCGCGTATTTTGCCGGCTACCGCTACCTGCTGGGCGACTTCGCTCCTTATATTTATCGTACCGATGATTTCGGCAGAACCTGGACGAAGCTGACCGACGGCCAAAACGGCATCGCCGCCGACGAGCCCACGCGCGTCGTGCGCGAAGATCCGGTCCGCGCCGGTCTGCTCTACGCCGGCACCGAATTCGGCATCTACATTTCATTCGACAACGGGGCCCACTGGCAGCCGTTCCAGCTCAACCTGCCGCACACTCCGGTCACCGATGTTAAGGTCGCGCACAACGATTTGATTCTCGCCACGCAGGGCCGCTCGTTCTGGATTCTCGACGACCTCACGCCCCTTGAACAGGTCAAGGGGAACAGCGCGGCCGAAACCGCCATTTTGTTCACACCGCGGGAAGCCATCCGCTCCGCGGGCCGCGGCGGGCGCGGCGGCGGCATTCAGTATCCGCAACCCGGCGCGCCGATCGACTACTATGTCGGCAAAGCGCCGGCAGGCGATCTCAAAATGGAAATTCTCGATGGCCGCGGCGGCGTGATCCGCACCTTCACCAGTTCCGCACCGGCCGCTCCCGCGGCCGAAGAGACTCCCGCATTCGCCGCCGATGACGAAGAAGGCGGTGGTGGCGGCGGCCGGGGAGGCCGCGGCGTGGCCGTGCGCGTAGACAAGACTCCCGGCATGCACCGCGTGACGTGGGACCTGCGCTACCCCGGTCCCTGGCAGAGCGCCTCGCGGCCCGAAGGCCCCAACGGACCTGTGGCCGTTCCTGGCAAGTACTCCGTCAGGCTGACGGATGGTGCGTGGACCTCCACCCAGCCGTTCACAGTGGTGGAAGACCCCCGCATCACCGCGGCGGGAGTCACCACTGCGGATCTGCGTGAGCAGTTCGAACACAACATGCGCGTCCGCGACCTGGTGAGCGACGTGAACAAGCTCGTGGCGCGCGTGCGTGCTGAAGAGGAGAGCCTGAAAGGCAAACCGGCGGAAGCATCAAAGCTGGATGCCGTCTACAGCCTGGCCTCGCATCTGATCACACCCGCCATCCGCTACAGCAAGCCGGAGTTGCAGACGCACATCACATATCTCTATCAGATGACCAATTCCGCCGACCAGAAAGTCGGCCGCGACGCAGTTGAGCGCTATCAAGAGCTACAGAAAGAGCTCGATCAACGAAAAGCGGAACTCGACAAGCTGATCGGGAAGTAGGGCAGGTTTCCAACGGTTTCCAGCCTGCCCCACTGATCATCGCGTGCTCTCTGGTCGAACGCTTGGCGGAGCGCCTCGCGGCCCTTGGGTGTCGACGTCGGCGGGGGCGGCGCGTTTGGCACAAACTCGGTCGACTTCCGGCTGGTGATTCCGCAGCGTACCCCAACCCCTGCGGGGACCGGCTCGCCGCAATCCGCCGCGCCGAAGAAGAAGCAAACACGCGCTTTCGGCAACCGAATTCAGGCCCGCCAAGGAAGTTTTTGCAAGATTGAGGTCCGCCAAAGAGTTATGGGTCCGATCCCTCCGCGCGGAGCACTGAGCCGGTGTGTCTTAAAGATCAATAGCTTATAGGTTTTCTCTGTGCTAACATCCCCTCAGACCTGAGCGCCGTCTCAAACGAAAATACTTCGGCAGGCACACTGCCGTCGTAACGGGAGAAGCTTCGATGACCATCAGTGTACTTCTGGCCGGTGACCACTGCATTTTGCGGGAAGGGTTGCGGAGTCTGTTGTCTCGATGCAGCGATATCCAGATCACGGGCGAAACCGCGGATGTCGAGACCACGATGGCGTCGGTTCGCGACCTCACCCCCGATCTCGTACTCTTGGAAGCGGAGATGGCCGGGGAAAAAGGCGTGCAGCTGGCTGGCCGGATTCGCAGCGAATTCCCCGAGGTGAAAGTGATCGCCCATTCGGCTCCACCGGGCCGGCGCATGTTGGCTGATTTGCTTCGGGCCGGTACTGGCGGGTACCTCGACAGAGCAAGTGGCACCGATGATCTGATGCAGGCGATCCGGTCGGTGGCAGCAGGCCGCCCCTACCTGGGCCCGCTGGCCGCCGACAGCCTGGTGGAGGAGTTCGCGCAACGTTTGGACGCTTCGGCCGACTCCAATCATAAGCACGAGCAGCCGTCTTACATCAAAACCTTGACTGCTCGTGAAGTCGAAGTCCTGCGGCTGCTGGCCACGGGCAAGCGGGTCAAAGAGATCGCGCGCGTTCTGAATATCAGCGTGAAGACCGTGGAATCGCACCGCCAGAATATGATGGACAAGCTGGAGATTCACAATGCGATCGAGCTGGCGCGATACGCCCTGCGCCAGGGGCTTGTCTCGATCTAAACCGGCTACCAGCTGCGAACGACAAGATAAAATTCCTTTAGCTCGAAGCTCGCGGCTCGTGGCTCGAAGCTGCCTTGTGGTTCGGTCCGAGCGAGTGATACGGTTTCCCCACTTCCTGCGCATCGACTACGGCGACCGCGGCCACGTGAACGATATCGGTCACTTCCGATCCGCGCTGCAGCACGTGCACGGGTTTGGCGAGGCCCGTTACCAGCGGACCGATCAGCTCGGCTCCGCCGATCCGCTGGAGCAGCTTGTAGGCGATGTTACCCGCCTCGAGGTTGGGGAACACCAGCACGTTGGCGCCGCCGCGCAGCGTGCTGAATGGATAAGTCTCCTCGATGATCTGCGGCACCACGGCCGTGTCGGCCTGCATTTCACCATCCACCATGAGGCCGGGAGCGCGCTGGCGGACGATTTCGACCGCCGTCCGCACTTTTTCAGCCCAGGGATGGCGGGTGCTGCCGAAATTGGAAAACGACAGCATGGCGACGCGCGGCTCCTGATTGAAGCGGCGCGCTTTTTCGGAGGCCATGATGGCGATCTCCGCCAGATCCTCTGCGGTCGGCTCGATGTTCACCGTGGCATCGGCTAGGAAGTAGATGTCGCCCTTGGCGGTGAAAAGTATGTAAACGCCCGCAACTATGCGCAGCTCCGGCCGCACGTCGATCACCTGTAGCGCCGGCCGGATGGTGTCGGGATAGTGCGTGGTCAGGCCCCCGACGAGCGCGTCGGCATCGCCCAGACGCACCATCAGACTGCCGAAAGTGGTGGGGTTGAGCACCAGTTTGGCGGCCTCGGTGCGTGTGACTCCTTTGCGCTGCCGCAAGCTGTAAAACTCTTCGACGTACTCTTCGAGGCGGGGGAAGCGCGAAGGCTCTACGATCTGTACGCCATTGAGATGCAGGCGGAGCTCGGCGATGCGCGCCTGAATGACATCGCGGCTGCCGAGCAGGATCGGGTCGGCGATCTTCTCGTCGAGCAGGATCTGGCAGGCGCGCAGGATCTTGGGCTGCTCGCCCTCGGTGAAGACCACGCGGCGCGGCGAGCGGCGGGCCTTATTGATCATGCCGCGCATCACCTCGTAGGAGCGGCCGAGACGGCGCTCCAGTTCCTCGCGATACTGTTTCAGGTCCACGGGCCTCTGCGCCACGCCGGTTTCCATAGCGGCCTGCGCCACCGCCGATGCCTCCCAGATGAGCACGCGTGGATCGAAGGGCTTCGGAATGATGTACTCGCGGCCGAACTCCAGCCGCTCCACGCCATAGGCGCGCAGCACGGAATCGGGTACGTCTTCCTTGGCAAGCGCGGCCAAGGAACGGGTCGCGGCCAGCTTCATCTCATCGTTTATGGTGGTGGCGCGCACGTCGAGCGCGCCGCGGAAGATGAACGGGAACCCCAGGACGTTGTTGACCTGGTTGGGGAAGTCGGAGCGGCCGGTGGCCACGATGGCATCGGGGCGCGCTTCGAGCGCCACGTCGTAGGCGATTTCGGGATCGGGATTGGCTAGCGCGAAGATGATCGGATGGGGCGCCATCGCCTTCACCATGTCCGGCGTGACGGCGCCGCCGCTGGAAAGGCCGAAGAAAACGTCCGCACCGGCGAGCGCTTCCGCCAATGTGCGTGCGTCGGTTCTGGCGGCGTAACGCGCCTTATATTCGTTCATGTGCTCGGTGCGGCCTTCATAGATGACGCCTTTGGTGTCGCACATGACGATGTTCTCGCGGCGCACGCCCAGCCTCACGTAATGCGCGGCGCAGGAGATGGCGCTGGCGCCGGCGCCGTTGAACACGACCTTCACTTCCTCGATTTTCTTGCCGCAGATTTCAAGCGCGTTGAGCAGACCTGCGCCGGAGATGATGGCTGTCCCGTGCTGGTCGTCATGAAAGACCGGGATCCTCATGGTCTTGCGCAGCTCTTCTTCGATGACGAAGCATTCAGGCGCCTTGATGTCTTCGAGGTTGATGCCGCCGAAGGAGGGCTCGAGAATCTGGCAAGTGCGGATGACTTCTCTGGGATCCTTTGTGTTGAGTTCGATATCGAAGACGTCGATATCGGCGAACCGTTTAAACAGGACCGCCTTGCCTTCCATGACCGGCTTGCCGGCGAGAGCGCCGATATCGCCAAGTCCGAGCACGGCGGTGCCGTTGGTGACGACGGCGACCAGATTGCCTTTGGCGGTGTATTGATATGCGAGGCTGGGATCACGCTCGATTTCTTTGCAGGGTACGGCGACGCCCGGGGTGTACGCGAGACTGAGGTCCCGCTGGGTGCGGCAAGCTTTGGTGGGTGTGACCGACAGTTTGCCGGCGGGGGGTGAGGAATGGTACTCCAGTGCATCCTCGGGACGAATTTTCATAGGAAGGTCAGGCCTTTCACCGCTAATTATAGGTGATGGCAGTCTGAATTCAGAAGACAGGAGGGAGAAGACAGAATCGCGAGGCGAAGCGGTGATATTCTGACTTCTGTCTCCTGACTGCTGACTTCCTGATTTTATGACCTGGACTCAAACCTACATGCCGGTCGCAGGCAGCCTGCTTCTGTCGGCGCTGGTGGCGTCGCTGCCGGTGGTGGTGTTGCTCGGATTGCTCGCGCTCGGCCGTGTGAAGGCGCACTGGGCGGCGGTCGCCGGGCTTACGGCGTCACTGGCGGTGGCGGTGTTTGTGTTCGGAATGCCGCCGATGCTGGCGGGCGTGGCGGCTCTGAACGGTGCGGCCTACGGTTTGTTCCCGATAGGCTGGATCGTGCTGAACGCCATCTTTGTGTATGACATTGCCGTGAAATCGGGCGGCTTTGAGGTGGTTAAAGATACGATTGCCGGCGTGGCCAGCGACCGCCGCATTCAGGCGCTGCTGATTGCTTTTTGCTTCGGCGCATTCATCGAGGGGGCGGCGGGGTTCGGTACGCCGGTGGCGATCTCCTCGGCGATGCTGATTGGGTTGGGGTTCCGGCCGCTGCAGGCCGCCGGGCTGGCGCTCATCGCCAACACGGCGCCGGTGGCGTTCGGCGCGCTGGGGATTCCAGTGATTACGCTCGCGAACGTCACCGGGTTACCGCTGGAAGCCGTGAGCGCCATGGTGGGCCGCCTCCTGGCGCTGTTCTGCCTGCTGGTGCCGTTCTGGGTGATCGGCGCCATGTGCGGACGGAAGAAGATGCTGGAGATCTGGCCGGCGTGTCTGACGGCCGGTCTGAGCTTCGGCCTGACGCAGTTTGCGATCAGCAACTTCGTGGGACCGTCGCTGGCGGCTATCGGCGCGTCGTTGGTTTCGATGCTGGCGCTGGTGACGCTGCTCAAGTTCTGGCGGCCGGCGCAGACATGGTCGTTCGAGCACGAAGATAGCGCCGTACGCGCGGCGGCGCACGCGACGCGCCGGCGGTACAGTTCGGGCGACACGCTGCGCGCGTGGATGCCCTGGTTGCTGCTCTCGATTTTCGTCTTTGCCTGGGGAACGACGCCGGTGAAGCGATTCCTGAACTCGTTTTCCACCGTAACGATCACGGTTCCGGCGCTCGACAAGGCGGTGGTGCGCACGCCGCCGGTAGTCAGCAAGCCCACTGCGGAACCGGCTGTCTACGTGCTTGGCTGGGGCGCGGCCACCGGGACCAGCCTGCTGCTGGTCGGTTTCCTGAGCGGAACGCTCCTCGGCTTTTCGCCGATCACCATTGCGCGGATCTTCATGGGCACGCTGAGGCGCGTGCGGCTCTCGCTGGTTACGATCGCGGCGATGCTCGCGCTAGGTTACAGCACGCGCTATGCAGGCCTGGACGCAACCATGGGACTGGCCTTCGCCTCCACCGGCGTGCTGTTTCCGTTCTTCTCGCCGCTTCTCGGATGGCTGGGCGTGGCATTGACCGGTAGCGACACGTCTTCGAACGTGCTGTTCGGCGGATTGCAGCAGATCACCGCACGGCAGGTGGGGTTGCCGCCGGTCCTAGCCGCATCGGCCAACAGCGCGGGCGGCGTGATGGGCAAGATGATCGACGCCCAGAGCATCGTGGTGGCGGGTGTGGCGACGGGCCAGGAGGGCGGGGAAGGCGCGATTCTGCGCTACGTCTTCTGGCACAGCGTTGCCCTGGCGGCGCTGGTGGGTGTGGTCGTGCTACTGGTGGCCTACGTGTTTCCGGGGATGATTCCGTAAGGAATGTAGTCACTCGAAAATCGGCGACAGACGCGCCAACACTTCCTCCACAATGGCGCGGGGCACGGTTTTCAGGCGCTTGCCACCGCGAGCCGTGAGATCAAGCGCACGGGGCCGATCACACCGGACGACGCCGGTGGTCTTTGTGCTCGCTCCGGAGGGGGACGGCAAAGCCGGCCATGCGTGGAAAACCACCTCCACTGGTGACAGGCTGCACGACAGGCACCTTCGTGACTCGATGGAACGCCTCGCGAGATACGCTCAAGACGGACCGGAGGCCTCGCTGTTCGTGCCCACGGGCCGGATCGAGGTTCACGAGCCAGCTCTCGCCGCGTTTCACTAGGTCAACTCGCGCCCCATGCGCCTATCTGTGACCCCATCGCGCTCTGCTTTAGTGCGCCTTTCCGTCGGCCGGCACAGGGCAAGCAGTTCGTCTAGCGTGTAGCGCGGCCGATGGCGCGGCTCAATTGCAAGTGCACACGGATGCACACAGATAAGAGATTGTTTCATCCGTGTTCATCTGTGTCCCTCCGTAGCCCAAAAATACTATTCTTTCGGTTCCGTCCTGAACATCGCGATCGCTTCGATTTCGATCAACAGTTCCGGGCGGCAGAGAATGGCCTGGATTCCGGTGGATGCGGGCAGCGGGTCGAGCCCCTGTTCGCGGTAGAACGCGGTGCGCTCCTCGTTGAAGGCTTCGTAGTCGCGCTCGATGTCGCGCAAGTAGCAGGTGGTGCGGACGATGTCCTTCCAAGTGGCGCCTTCGGCTTCGAGCAGCTTGGTGATGTTGTAGTAGGTCCGGCGGAGCTGCGCCCGGAAATCGCCGACGTGAACGGTCTGGCCTTGCTCGTCGATGGAAGCCGTCCCCGAGATCAGCAAAATGGCTAACCCATTGAGATCAATGCGCAAACCGCGCGAAAAAGAGCTGGGCTTGGGATAGTCGTAGGCCTCGTTCAATGCCTTCAGATTGGTGATGGCCCGCTTTTCCACCGCCGCCGCGGCGACGGCCTTCAGGAGATCCGCTTCCAGAATCATAACTATTAATACCCGGTTGTCCTTGAAAGTTGCGCCGAGGCCGCTGCTCTGGTGGTTTCTTGAGGGCTAAGCCGGCTGAGTGCAACTCCCATTTCGCCTATTGTAAGGCAGAAGGGTTCGACATTGAACGGCGGCGGGTGTCGCCACGAACGCAGACGACAAGAAACGACGGTCGGCGCCACAGCTAGGTTCGGTCCAGCCTACTGTTTCTTTTCCGCCAGCCGAGTTGCGAACTTGGCAACGTTGATGATCGTGCGCTCGTGCGTGCCTTCGCCGATCTTCTCCTTCTCGTCCCAGGCTTCGACCCGGAAGGTGATGCGGCGGCCATCCACCGCGATCACCTCCGCCTGAAACCGCACCGTCATTCCCAGCGGTGCCGCGGCCAGGTGGGCGACGTTGACGTGGGTGCCGACGGTGTCATGATCGGCATCGAGCAGCGGCTTTACCGTTGTGCGGCAGGTCCATTCCATGTGGCCGATCATGTGGGGAGTGGAGAGCACGCGCGCACCCTCCAGCCCGAGAAAGCTAATGGCGTTTTCACTCGTCACGAGGACCGTGGACTCGCCTTTGGTGCCGACCGGTATTGCCGCCATGCCGCGCCGTCAGGCTCCCGCCAGTCCCGCGAGGACTCCGCGCATATAGCTGAACGAGCGCTCCACGCCTGGCATGGGGTTGTCAGCGTGAATTTCGTATTCCAGGTTGACGCAACCTTGATAGTTCATCTTCTTCAATTGTTTGAAGATCTGCGGGAACGGCATTATGCCATCGCCCACGTCGCACTGGCTGGCCTTGGCCTGGCTGCCGTCAGGTTTGTCTTTGAAGAACGCCAGGTCTTTGACATGCATATCGATGAGCCGGGAGCCGGCGTCGGCGATGGCCTTCACCACGTCGGTGCCGGTACGCGCCGAGTGGCCCACGTCCATGCAGAGGCCGCAGCGCGGGTCCATTTTGCGCACCACTTCGAGGACGGATTCCGGCGTGGGGAAGTTGTGGTCCTCCGGGCCGTGATTGTGGATCGCCATGCGGATGTTGTATTCCTTGACCATCTCCTCCACCAGGCCCACGTTTTCATGGGTGGGCGCACACACCATCATGGGCGTGCCGAAGGCTTTGGCCCATTCGAAAATGACACGCAGGTCGTCCTTGGTTTTGGCCTTCGTCATATCGACGTTGCCGACGCTCATGACTTTGAGGCCGGCATCGTCCCACTCTTTGCGGATGGATTTGAGCTGCTCGGGCGTCGCCTGGTGCGGCAGGTGCTTATTGACGTCCTTGATGCTGATCCAGGGAGTCTGGATCTGCTTCAGGTACTGGATCGTCTGGGTGCGGTCGAAATTGCGGAACGTGTAGGTAGCGACCCCCAGCTTAATGCCCCATGGGGCTGGTTCGATGACGGCAGAGGCGGTGCGGGGAGCGACGGCGGCGAGTCCCGCGATTCCTGTCGCGCCGAGGAAGCCCCGACGCGTGGTTCGGATATGCATGTCTAGATTTTAAAACAGCTTTGAGGTGTGAGCTGTAAGCGGTCGGCGGTCGGC
>Ga0126381_100009655_pt1 | contig 10841 bp, 16 predicted proteins | sample PanSoiMetPlot_28_FD_96465 | JGI IMG/M metagenome (GOLD analysis project Ga0126381, IMG submission 96465) | Tropical forest soil microbial communities from Panama - MetaG Plot_28 | ecosystem: Environmental > Terrestrial > Soil > Tropical forest > Bulk soil | place: Panama | collected 2016-02-17
CCAGAACTGTCTGATGTTCATCGCTTCTTCAGCTCCTCAAGAATCTCCTCGAGAAGCTGAGCCTCTGTCTTTGAGTGGCGGGCATTCCCATGGTGAAGATTGCACCAGGGCGTACCGTTCACCATGTGCTTGCCGATGTTCCAGCAACCGTCCTCGTGGCAGTTTAGCTTGTGCCACATGGTCCCGATGATACCGCCCATACTGATGGCGGTAAGTAGCATCGGACCCACACCCGAGGAGAAGCCGTAGAACGGTGTGGCCTGGTTGTTGAACCCGAAGTGACCGAACAGAAAGAATGTGCCGACCCAGAAGCCAACAACCAGTGCGGCTGCTACCAGACCGATAACTGCTGCCTTAAACAACTCTGCTCCTTGCCTGCCTGCCGTAGCTGGTCACGCAACGCTCCTCCAGAATAGCGAGGCCCACGCCCGCTTGCTGTTCCCTCACAGCCGCGAACGGAGTAGCGTGACCGAGAGCAGACTCCCCCGCCGTCCTAGAAGACTGGACGGCACTATACGTACTGACCTCCTGTGTAATACCGATGATGGCGTACGCCACTGCAAGCTGCTTGACCGTGTCCGGTATGGACAGGATAGTGATAGCAGCATTCTGAGAGTGCGTAGCAGCCGCACTCCCCTTGATCCCTCGCTGCACAGTCAGGGAACGCCTGGCATATATGTTGGCATTGGCCAGGTGGGTGTTGATCGTACTGCCGCCCCAGGCCCGCTTCACAGTGTATGTGTTCGCCTGCGGACCTACCTGTACAACCTTCATCCACTCGCTATCAACCAGTATAACTTCATCCCTGCTGAGAGAAGCAGTTGTGACGCCAACGTTGTCAGAAGGGAAGGCATTGACGATGCCCGAACTGAAACCGGCAGACAATGTGGTATAGGTAGAGTCAGTGACGAGCATACGCTCAGAGTCAATAACCATCATGTCACCGACGCCAGGGTTCGAGCCGTTGCTCACCACCACTGTCGTTCCAGTAGAGTCGGTCAGGGCAACCGCGAGAGAACCGGCGGGCTCAAACTGTCTCCAGTACCCGAAGGAGCCGGTGATCTTGATCTCACGCTGCGGCGTAGGCCCGTTGCCGAAGTTGAAGTTCTGGCTTCGGTCGAGCTCGAAGTACGTGAATGGCGGACCCTGCACTATCCCGGCGTATGATGGGTTGCCCCAGAAGATAGCAGAATTGGGAATTACCTGCCCACCAGAGTTGACGACTGGGATGTTCACAGTCACGTCGGCAAGCTCAGCCGCGTCGAGCCAGAGTCGCCAGGGATATGCGTACTGATAGTTTGGCCAGTCGAAGTAGGCCGTTGTGTCGTTCAGCATGAAGTTGCGTGCGCACAGCCGGTCAACGTCCGTTGACGCAGACTGTATCGCCCGATCTATCCTCGCATCAGAGTACGAGGCTAGCTGAACATCCGCAGCGGCGCGAGCTTCTTCGCGCGTGCAGTAGCACGGCCTTACTAGGACGGCCATTCCTGTCCCTTGCTTTCTTGGCGTCGGCGCGGCATGAGCCCGCCGTGGGAATTGACCTTGCTATTAAATTGTAGCTGGCTGAGCCAGCGCGGCGTCGATGGCCTTGTGCGCCGCGCCGGTGGTCTCGGCGATCGGCGGATAGGCTGTCTCGGCCTGGTTGATCAGGTCCTTGGCAAGTGCGAAGTCCTTGTCGTTGTACGCCTTGCGGGCGTCGTCGACCAGCTTCTCCGCAACAGCCTTGGACTCGTCCTCAGTAGGGGCCGGAGTAGGTTCGGTCTTCTGTGGACTGTCCACCGAAGAGTCCGGCTGGTCTGCTGGGCTGGGTCCAGTCCCTTGGGTACTGCCATCCGTCGAACTTGCAGTAGAGGAGGGTGCTGGGGGCGCTGCTGGGTCCACTTCGGAGAGGCTCTCCGCAGTGGGGGCAGGCGACTGGAGGGATGACTCCGAAGCCGGGAGTGAGGATCCACTCTTGTCTGGCGTGCTTTCGGATGTCGAGGAGTTGGTACCAGCTGATGGCTCCTCCTCAGGTTCAGCCGGAACTACCTCCGGCGGATTCTCTGCAGCCGCAACCTCGGCCTGCCGCCGCTCCTCGACGAGTGCCGCTTCACGAGCGTACATCTCATCCCAGAACTGCTGCTGGCCGTTAGCCGCGCCTGCCTCGTTTGCGCTAGCCATGACTAGCTCGGGCGGTGCTGAGACTGGATCAGCCTGTCATTCTTGCCGGTGTGGGAGATCGCCTCGGTCGCCGCTGGCTCATTCGCCACCTGCGCGTTGCTGATTCCCTCGGCAGTGATCTTTGCCACTGGTGTCTACCAGCCTTCCTTGCTGTCAGTTGCGGGCTGAGAAGGGGATGAAGTGGAGGGGGTCAACTCCACATCAGGCGTTGTCCCCTCCCCAGCCCCTTCGGTGGAGGCAGCAACTTCCACCGGCTCTTGGGTACGCGGCTCCTGGCAGTGAGGACACACTTCCAGGGAACCGGCTATGTTGGTAGTGCCGCAGTGTTCGCAATCCCACATGTCAGCTCACCGCCACAGCAGTGTCGATCGGGATATAACTCAGGTACCAGGTAACCACGCCACCGCCTGGGGTGGCGCTGGTTGTCCAGGTGATGGTGTCAGGCGCCAGTAGGAATGGAGCCCCTATGGACTGGGGCCACTCCGGCGCGTTCGGAAGGTTGGTCCCACCAAGGAACGCCTGGGAAGGCCCGAGCACCTGGAGCGCTCCGGCGACACCTGCGTTACCGATGGGGAACAGCCACGTGCCGGCTCCCTTGCTCGTGATGGCCACCGCTGTGGCGAGGGACGCCGTACCGCCCAGCCCCGTACCGAGGCTAAGGGTGGTCACCGTAGCTCCGACAGCGGTGGTCACCCGTCCGAGCAGGGCGGTCACTAGGACCGCCCCACCCGTAACGGTGAACAGGGTTGAGGTCGTGGTGGCTGGCACAGCAAGCCCAGACTTTGACACCAAGGTGCCAGGCCCGAACACTGCCTGCTTGACGCCCACCAAAACCTCCTAGTTGTTGACTACTGCCGTTGTGGTCAGCAGCTTCGGCATGAGCGGCTCCCAGAGCAGGAGCCAGGTGATGGCGCCGGTGACAGTCGACGCCGTTGTGATCGTGATGGTGGTGTTCGACAGGACGAACCCGGCCGCAGCAACTGCGGTACCGGACGCGACCACAGGAGCCGGAAGCGCACCGCCCAGAGTGGGAGGCATTTCGATCACGCTTCCGACTGCCGTAGCGTTGTACGGCGCTGCCGGAGCCGCAGCCAGTGCAGCGTTGATGCCGGTGACTCCAAGAGTCGGGCTAACGTTGACCGCCTGCAGAATCGTGCTCACCACACCGATCAGGCCGTGGACCACGATAGAACCAGTCACGGTGAAGAGGTTGCCCGTAGTCGACGCCGGCAGGGTCTTGCCGAAGTTGACGTTGTATCGGGAAATCTCGGCCTTGCCGTGCTGGCTCAGGTCGCGGAACTGAAATGCCCTCGCGGTGCTCCCCATGGCTTACGCCGACAGGATCTCGAGGTTGGCCGGCCCGCGCTGGTGCACGAGGTCAGCCGTAACGACGGTCATGTTGCCCGAACCGGACACCGTGGCCTTGATGTAGTTGAACGGGTCGGCCATCTCCGACGTGAACACCTGAGCGCACGAGGTGAACGCGGTCGTCAGACCAGTCGTCGTGCCGTGGGTGTAGGTGTTGATGGGACCCGAGGCGAACGGCGCAGTGCCGTTGATGTAGGTCAGCTTGTTCCAGACCACCGTGCCGTCGCCCGGCGATGCACGCCAGTAGACGTTCTTGATGGCCGGCAGCGTCGTCGAGAACGATCCGCCGAAGGTGCTGTCCTGAGCGAGCGTGAGGACGGCCGTAGCGCCAGACACGAAGAACATGACGACGCTCTGGCCGCGCATCTTGAACACCACGTTGGTGGTGATGTTGATGGCGACCAGGTTGTTGAGCCGACCCAGCGCTTCCATTCCTGCCACTTGTAACTCTCCTTCTGCTGGGGATTTGAAGGCCCAGCATCTTCGGTCCTACCGGGGATGTACGATCTCCTGGTCCGCACATCCCCTCGGACCTAGGTTACAGCTTACCGGCTAGCAAGCTGGACGAACGCGGTGAGGGTGCTGGTGGAGTTGTTGTGAGGGGTGATGGCGCTCTGCAGCCAGGGCCGACCGTCAACGCGCTCGATGACACGGAACGCGGTCTTGTCGTTCTGGAACAGGAAGTGCTCGCTGCTGGCCGTCTGCATCATCTGGCGGTCGCCGATGAGGTAGTAGGACAGGTCCACGAAGCTGATGTCGCCGGTCGTCCCCAGCTGCGGCGTCTTCTCAGTGAAGAACACCGGGCGGCCGAGAATGGTGACCGGAGGCGTGTTCGCGCCGGGGTTGGTGTAGTTGCCCATCCAGACCGGGCCACCACCGGTGCCGACGGACAGTGCCATCGTCGCCAGCTCAGGGAACGTGTCGATCGACGCGATCCAGACTGCGCTCATCAGAGCGGTGGGCAGCATGCGGGCGTACATCTTGACGATGTTCTCCCACACAATGGTCTTGGTCGCCTGGCCGGTCTCGGACGCGACCTGGACGCTGGCCGGGCAGTTGACGAAGCCCAGCGGCTCGCCGACACCCGTACCAGTGATGAAGCCGATGTCCTCGAACCACGCGATGGCGCGCGGGAACGTGCTGTCGAAGAAGGCCGAGAACGCCGGAGCGTCAGCCAGCAGCTCGTTCGGGACACTGGCATATCCCGTGAGCTTCTTGGCGTCGAGGATGACCCGCATGAACGAGGCCTGCGACTCAACGAGTGCCGCCGCTTCCTCTGTCCAGTAGCAAACCACGCCACCGAAGATGCTGGACACGTTGCTCGTGACGTCGATCGCCGGGATCGGCACACGCAGACTGTCCATCGGGATGACCTGAGCGCGCGGCCGAACGACCGCCGACTCCAGAGCCACCTCGAGAATACCAGAGCGCAGCGTCTCCGGGATCAGGAACCCACCGTCAGCAGGAACCTCGGAGCCGTAGCTGTTCTGGATCTCCAGCATCTTGGAACGCTTGTTGCGCAGGACGGCCGCGTTGCGCAGCGTGTCGTACTTCGGCCACATCGCCTGGAAGTACTCGGCGGTGCTGTCGAAGTTGAGGTCGCCCATCTCCTGCTCGAGTCGGGCTCCGAAGCTGGCCTTGTTGTAGACCGCTCCCTTGCCATGGCTGACGCGGGCCGAGTTGCGACCGGCCCAGCCGTTCATGCCAGGGCCACGAACGGAGTCGCGCAGCGGGCTGCCGCCGAGACCGTTCTCCCGGATGAACTCCTGAAGCGTCAGCTCGACCTGCTCGGTGATCTGCTGCTTCATCTTCTGGTCGCGGTTGACGACGGACTGGGCGTACTCCTTGATGTAATTCTTGAAGCCGCCCGGCTCCTTCATCATGGCCATGACGTTCTCGGGACTGGAGACCCAGTCCTCGAGCTCCTCGGGGGTCCTGACCTGTGTAGCAGTTGGTGCCATCTTGGTACTACGCTCCTCTCAGAGCTCGAACTGTGGACTGGAATGACTGGATGAACTCGTCAGTGATGACGAGGTCGCCGATGGAGTCGGACGCGCCCTCCTTGAACGGATCACGACCGCATCCGCCAAGTGCCTTCTCACGAGAGCGGATGTGGGAAGCGAGCTTGCTCTTGCTACCCGTCTCTCGCCCGAAAGCCTGCCGGGCGTTGTGCGCGTCCGTGCAGTTCTTGATGGGATAGCTGCCGTCGGACATTGCCTCGCCCGACTTGGCCATCTCGTCCCGCTCCGCCTGGCTGTAGTCCTTGGCGTAGAAGCGGGCCTCCGGGTACTTGTCCACGAGCAGGGCGTCGGCTCGGTTGTACAGCTTAGTGCTGTTGTCCGAGTAGCTGACGGTCTCTCCAACCATAGGGTTGAGGTGGCCGTCCTCCTGACCCATACCGGCCTCGTGGCTCTCATGCCCGGTGTGGTGGGTGTGCTCATGCTCGTGCGGACCCCAGCTACTTTCACCGGCGTCATGAGCATGACCATGCTCACCATCGTGGTCATGACTGTGAGTGTGACTCACATGTCCATGATCGTGGGTGGCATCCCCGTCGTGATAGTGCTCGTGGGCATGCATCCCGTCGTCGCCGTCCGTGTGACCGAACGCCGCGTGGTTGTGGCTGTGATGCCCGGTCATCGGCTCGTGCATGTGATCGTGCGTGCCGACGTACGGGTGGTGAGCCGCGTTCTCGACCGGCGAGGTGTTCGCGGCATTCTGCAACGCCCCGGCCCTCTTGTCGCCGTTGCGGAAAGACGACAGGTCGAAGTTCACAGGGGCTGAGCGCCCGCCGCTAGTTTCGATGTACCCGTCAGCCAGTCCGTGCTCGATAGCCGACTCTGCATCAAACCAGGTGACAGCCTTCATCAGACCACGCCAGTAGTCTGCGGTACCTCCGCAGTGCAGAGCGTAGATCTGGGCGATGTTGTTCGACTGCCGGTCCAGGGCGTCCGCAAGGTCGCGCATGTCCTGGGCGTCACCCGCTGCCGCCATAACGTGACCCTCGTGGATCATCATGGTAGCAGACTTAGCGATCTTGACGGGGTTACCCGCCATGGCGATCACAGTCGCGATGGACGCGCACAGGCCGTCAATGTACACGGTGACGTCCTGATTCAGCCCAAGCAACGAGTTGTAGATCGTCAGGCCATCGAACACCTCACCACCTGGCGAGTTGATGTGTAGATCGACAGGGCCGTCGATCCGAGCCAGGTCATTGACGAAGCTCTGTGCAGCTGTGCCAAGAAACCCGATCTCATCGTAGATGTTGATCTGGATCGGCCCGCTACCACGGTTGGTGATACGGTACCAGTCAGGTGGGCTCTTGACTAGTGACTGGAGGTTCCTTGTACTCCTCCATGGGATGTTGCTATTCATGCTCGGCATTACCTCCTCCCTGCCGAATTCATCACTATTGCGTTTTGCATCTCATCTCGCAACATTGTTGCGATATCCAGGTCGAAAACTCCGGCGTCCCACTGGTCCTGGGTACCAACAGCGTCCACATCACGCCCCTCATACGAGGCACGAGGCGGGCGTCCTGATGGGCCTGCAGGCAGTGCTGGGCGAGGAGCCTTGCCCGGTAGTTGCGGCTGTCCGCCCGGCGCTCCGAATGGCGACGGAGGGATCGGTGGTCCTGTGTACCGCATGGCCGGAAGGCCAACCACCTCAAGAATGTCGTCGGGCTCCCAGCCTGCCTCCCTCAGTATCTGCGCAGCCTTAGACTTGGCCGTCAGTTCTTCCCTGGCGTCCTCGGCGCTAGCCGGTAGGGGATCATCGAAGTCAAATTCGGCGTTGTCGCCATTCGCGAAGAGAGACAGGTACTTTGTGTTAAGGATGGAGCGGAGGCGCTTGAGCCGGGCTACCTCGTGCCACCTGATATGAACTTGTTCAGCCGTCTCTGCGTTAGCACGGTTGACATCCTCAACCATGCCCAGCATGCTCGGATGTATGCGGTACGCCTCGCGGATGTTATTTGCCGCCAGACGGCGCAATTCGATGAATTGCATATCACGCATGGTGTACGTGTTAGGGATCCAGGTAGCACCCATCTCGAGGACGCCAACTCTATGCCCGCGAGCCACGCCCTGATGCTGTTCCCTCCACCTGTTGACGAACTCATCGAACTCCGGATCGGTCAGTCGTTTGTTGAACTGGACGATTCCGCCTGGGGTGGCGGAGTTGAGGAAGAAGTTGCGAGACCACTCCGCCGTGTACTTGGCGGAATCGATATCAGCAAGTAGAGCCTGAACCGCCGAAAGACCTCGATAGATGTCACTCGGGTGCGGATACTTGAGCTGGATGACTTCACTTGCCAGAAGTGGAACTTGCTGTCCGTTCGGTCCGGTGTAAACCCAGCCCTTGAGGAAACGATTAGGGTCAGGGACCGGCTCCATCCTGTCCGGCCTGACAGGCCACATCTCAGTCGGAACTTGTCTACCACTAGCACCTCGAGAGAGTACCCAGTACCACTCCCCCACCAGTTCCATGTGCTGCCAGCCGATTTCACGGAACTCCTCACCCGTCATGAATGGGTTTGGTGTGTTCCACAGCTTGAGCGCCGCATGCCTCGGAATGATTTCTCTCTGATCGCTACGTAGATCAGCAGTGCTGTAACGATTGTTCTGATCAGGAGTTTCCTGCTTGCGGTATAGCTCCCAGCTTCCCTGAGACTGTGCCCCAGTAGAGAGCAGCTGGACGATGGCGAACAGTGTTCCCTGTGCTCCCATGGCGTTGATCTGGGTGAACCTGTCCATAGGCCCGGCGCCATACAATCCCCCTGGCGAAGCCGACCACCTGTCATTGAACGGAATTGGGCGTGACGGAGGACGACCAGCATTCAAGATGGCGCCGATCACACTCCGCTTAGCCATTACTCGTCGCCCTCCATCTGGATCTTGAACTCAAGAATGAGGAAAGCGGCGCAGGTCACGATCAGACCTGCGAACACGGAGTGAACGTATCCAGCCGCGCTGCCGCAGCCGAGGCCCGCCATCGCGTATGCATGATCTCGTACGTGTCGGAGCGCGGCCGGAACGCTCGCCCCTAGTACTCGGACGGTACCCCGCTTGACCGACCGTAGGGACGATCCTAGTCGCATGGCCCACCTTGGCTGCTGCACCTGATCTTCAGGCGGAGACATTAGGCTCGGGTACCTTGCGAGTTCTTGTGTGGCAGTCATTTAATACACTCCTGCGCTAAACGAGCGATACAGCGCACGTACGCCGAAATCGCGGTCGGCAACAGCGTAGCGCATTGCATCGCAGCCATGGTCGTCAGACTTCAGCGGCTCGTCCTTGTCATTAGAACGCCAGACGTAGCCAGGAACTTCTTCCAGAGTACTGGTAGGCTTGCCGGACTCAGCCAGATCCTCATCCCGCTCAAGAGTGGCGTCGGCAAGAATGAAGATGCGCGGCAGACCATCGCCTGCATCCTTCATACGAACCTGAACAGCCTCGATGCCCTCAAGAACTGATTTGTGAGCAGCCTGTGTGGACAGCCCCAGCTCTCGCTCAAGGACAACTCGACCTTCAGCGTCATGGTCGCAAACCACATTGACTGGCTGGGGCTCAAGCCATTGTCTGCGGCCGTCAGGAAGCTTTGGAGCAACAACATCAAGAATCTGCGCTGCGTGAACGTCCACAGTTCTGTGAGTGTAGTACAGCTCGCGGTACAGATACAAACGTCCATCTGGGTCCTCCGCCCAGCACTGGAGGACGAACGGGTTCACGAAGCCAAAGTCCACTGACCAGATACGTGTCCAGGCCATCGGAACGCCGAACGGGTCACGCACACCCGTAAACTCAGGTGCGATCTGCGTCACTATGCAGGCATTACCCCAGTCCTCGTATATGATGCCTTCTGCACTAGCCCAGCGCCCATATCGTAGCCGTAGCTTGCGGACGCCGGTCAGCTTGTCCAGCTTGCCTTCGATGTAGTCCCGACCCTTCTCAGTCAGGTTACCCTCTTCATCAAATAGCAGCGGGTTGTCCTCGTGTCGGCTTTCTAGCATTCTCGTCTTGCCGATGTCACAGCGCTGCTTTAGCCAGTGGGTCGGGTGACTTGGGTTGCAGTCTGCTAGGATCTGCTGGAAGCTGACCACCCAATTACGGAGACGGCTGATTAGCGACTCCCAGTCAGTCTCCGATAGTTCGGTAGCCTCCTGCACATAGATCAGGTCGTACTCGGAGGACATGACCTTGGTAGGCTTGTCCATACCCGCGATGGAGACGCTAGAGCCATTGCGGTACAGATATGCCGCAGGTTCGGAGGCGCTGCCACCGTAGTACCTGACGTCGCCAGCCAGTAGCGACTCCTTGATGACGAACTTCTTCCATGTCACCAAAGCTGTTGAACTCAGCGAGGTAGCGGTCTTGCGGACGATCAGGCCGCGCATACCAGGATTGAGTAGGCACATCAGATTGAGCTTCTCCAGACATGCCCGGCTCTTTCCTGTTCCAGCTGGACCCGAGATGAGAACTTCAGGATCCCGTGCACCAAGCATCGCCACGCGGCAGGCGCCACGCGGTGTATAAACATGCTCGGTGTACTTGGGCACTAGCTACCTGCTTACAAACTCGTGATCGAATTCTGGCCTGTCTGGTAGGTGCCTGGGATCATCCCAGAACTGATAACAATCAGAACATCTGAGAGGTCCTCTAGCACCATGTTGCATCTACTGAATCACTAGGGTTGTCACGGTTGCGGTGTGGTCGCTATCGACGGTGGTCGTCGTGTGGTGCAAGCTGCTGTCGCTGACGCGCCAGAACAACTCACGACTGCAGAGAAAGCAGAACAGATTGCGAAACATCAGACGCCAATCCTCTCTAGGTCTGCCGAGCCGAGGACGCCGACCTCGCCCCCGGCCCGGCCAGCTGAGGCAGCACTTCCTGCGCCGCCCTGGTCTGCAGCCTCGGGTGCACGTTCCTCAGCCGACTTTCCCCAGGCGTCTAGCCATGGGGCGTTGATGGCCAGCCTTCTCAGTACGGCGATTCGGTGATTGATAAGAACGCCCTCGATGCGCATAGCCTCATCAATGGCGTCGGCCACCAGACCGGTGATTGGAGCCTGATTTGCAGGCTTGCGCTGGGCTAGACCTAGCCTTCCCCTGGCGCATCGAGGGCAGCGAGGCAAGAGGTCAGGATACGACTGCGCCAATCGCATCCACTCAGCACGGCACGCCCGGCATGAGATGACCGGGGTACCCTCGACCTCACAAGTCCACGAGGCCACCGCAGAGCCCTCGCAGATACTGAACCTGATATCACATTGTGGCTGGGTGGAGTCGGTCACGTCAGCCCTCCCTGAACATC
>Ga0126381_100009656_pt1 | contig 10841 bp, 9 predicted proteins | sample PanSoiMetPlot_28_FD_96465 | JGI IMG/M metagenome (GOLD analysis project Ga0126381, IMG submission 96465) | Tropical forest soil microbial communities from Panama - MetaG Plot_28 | ecosystem: Environmental > Terrestrial > Soil > Tropical forest > Bulk soil | place: Panama | collected 2016-02-17
CTGGTGATCTTGGGCAGCGAGTCGACGGACGCGCGGACCGGGGTGCTGCCGGCGATGCTGGCCGAGCGGCTCGGGGTGCCGCAGCTGACGCTGGCCTCGAAGGTCGACATCTCTGGCACGGAGGTGACGGTCCGGCGGGTGACCGACGACGGGTACGCGGTGGTGACGGCCGCCCTGCCGGCGGTGGTGTCGGTGGTGGAGAAGATCAACGAGCCGCGCTACCCGTCGTTCAAGGGGATCATGGCGGCGAAGAAGAAGCCGGTGCAGACGCTGTCGCTGGCCGACATCTCCGTCGACGCCGGGCTGGTGGGGCTGGCGGGCGCGGCGACGGCGGTGGCCGGTTTTTCGGCCCGCCCGCCGCGGGCGGCCGGGGTGATGGTCACCGACGAGGGGGACGGCGGTGTCAGGGCGGCCGGGTTCCTGGCCGAGCGGAAGTTCATCTGAGGAGGCGACGGTGGCTGAGGTGCTGGTGCTGGCCGAGCACGCCGGCGGTGAGGTCAAGAAGGTGACCTGCGAGCTGCTGACCGCCGCGCGCAGGCTGGGCGAGCCGGCCGTGGTGTGGGCCGGGCCGGGCGCGGCGGCGGGCCGGGACCGGCTGGCCGAGTTCGGCGCGGCCCGGGTGTATGTGGCCGAGTCGGCGGACCTGGCCGGCTATGTGGTGGCCCCGGCCGCCGAGCTGCTGGCCCGGCTGGTCGCCGGGCGGTCGCCGGCCGCGGTGCTGATCGCCGGGACCACCGAGGGCAAGGAGATCGCCGGGCGGCTGGCGGTCAAGACGAACTCCGGGGTGCTGGCCGACGCGGTCGACGTCACCGCCGGCCCGGACGGCACCCCGGTGGCCACCCACGCCAACTTCGGCGGCGCGATCACCGTGCACGCCGCCGCCCGCCGGGGCACCCCGGTCATCGCGGTGCGGCCGAACGCGATCACCGCCACACCCGCCGACGGCGCGGCCGAGCTGGTCCCGGTCGAGTTCACCGCCACCGACGCGGCCAGGGCCGCGACGGTCACCGAGCACGTGGCCGCCGGGAAGAGCCAGCGGCCGGACCTGACCGAGGCCGCCATCGTGGTCTCCGGCGGCCGCGGCACCGGCTCCGCCGAGGGGTTCGCGATCATCGAAAAGCTCGCCGACGCCCTCGGCGCGGCGGTCGGCGCGTCCCGCGCGGTCACCGACGCCGGCTGGTACCCCCACCAGTTCCAGGTCGGCCAGACCGGCAAGACCGTCTCCCCCCAGCTGTACGTCGCGGCCGGCATCTCCGGCGCCATCCAGCACCGGGCCGGCATGCAAACCTCCAAGACCATCATCGCCATCAACAAAGACCCCGAAGCCCCCATCTTCGAGATCGCCGACCTCGGCATCATCGGCGACCTGTTCAAGGTCATCCCCCAGCTACTCGACCAGATCGCCAAGCACAAGCAGGGCTAGGGCGTCGTCGGCGCTATGTGCTGCGGCTAGGCTAAAGCCGCCATGAGTACAAGTCCGGTCGTTTACCTCGACCATGCCGCGACGACGCCAATGGTCCCCGAGGCGATCGCCGCGATGACCGAGGAGCTCGCGCGTCTCGGCAACCCCTCGTCGCTGCACAACGCCGGGCGTCGTGCCCGCCGGGTGGTTGAGGAGGCCCGCGAGCAGATCGCCGAAGTGTTCGGCGCACGGGCCAGTGAGGTCATTTTCACCAGCGGCGGGACCGAGGCGGACAACCTCGCGGTCAAGGGGCTTTTCTGGGCGCGGCGCACCGCCGACACAAGGCGCAAGCGCGTGCTGTCGACGTCCATCGAGCACCACGCGGTCCTTGACTCCGTGCGGTGGCTTTCCGACACCGAGGAGGCGCAGGCGGACTGGCTCGGCGTCGACGCCATGGGCGCTATAGGTCCCGAAGTGCTGCGGGCCGCGCTGGAGAGCGACCCGGACAGCGCGGCGGTCGTCAGCGTGGTGGGCCAACAACGAGGTCGGTACCGTGCAGCCAGTCGCGGCGCTGGCCGAGGTAGCGCACGAGTTCGGTGTGCCGTTCCACACCGACGCGGTGCAGGCTGCCGCGCAGCTTCCCGTCGACTTCGCCGCCAGTGGCGCGGACGCGCTGACTATTACCGGCCACAAGCTTGGCGGCCCGGTGGGGGCCGGCGCGCTGATCCTGGGTCGTGGCCTGTCGCCGGTGCCGGTGCTGCACGGCGGCGGGCAGGAGCGAGACATCAGGTCCGGCACGCTGGACGCGCCGGCCATCCGGGCGTTCGCGGTCGCTGCCGTGATCAGCGCGCGCCGTCGTGCCGAAGAGGCGGGACGGCTCGCGGCGCTGCGCGACGACCTCGTCCGCCAGGTGCTCGCCGCGGTGCCCGATGCCGTTCTGAACGGGCCGCCGCCCGGCCCCGGCCGGCTTCCCGGCAACGCGCACTTCTCCTTCCCCGGCTGCGAGGGCGACGCGCTGCTGCTGCTGCTCGACGCCCGCGGCATCGCCTGCTCAACCGGATCGGCGTGCACCGCGGGGGTCGCCGAGCCGAGCCATGTGCTGCTGGCCATGGGCGCCGACGAGGCCCGCGCCCGCGGATCGCTGCGCTTCTCGCTCGGGCACACCACCACCCAGTCCGACGTCGACACACTCGGCGCGGTCATCGGCGAAGCGGTATCCCGTGCCCGCCGCGCCGCCGCCGGCTAACCGGGAACGCTTGCGGGAGAGCCCGGTCGCGCCGGGCGGATACCCTTGAGGCGATATGGGTCTTAGGGTGCTCGCCGCCATGTCTGGCGGGGTCGATTCCGCCACCGCGGCGGCTCGCGCGGTCGACGCCGGTCACGAGGTGACCGGGGTCCATCTCGCGCTGTCGCAGAACCCGCAGTCGTACCGGACCGGCGCCCGGGGCTGCTGCACCCTCGAGGACGCGCGGGACGCGCGCCGCGCCGCCGACGTGATCGGCATACCGTTCTACGTCTGGGACATGGCGGAACGGTTCAAGCGGGACGTGGTGGACGACTTCGTCGCCGAGTACGCGGCCGGCCGGACGCCCAACCCCTGCCTGCGCTGCAACGAGAAGATCAAGTTCGCCGCCGTGCTCGACCGCGCGGTCGCGCTCGGCTTCGATGCGGTGTGCACCGGGCACTACGCGCGGATCGACGAAAACGGCGCGCTCAACCGGGCGGCCGACGCCGCCAAGGACCAGTCCTACGTGCTCGCCGTGCTGACCAGGGAGCAGATCGCGCGCGCGGTGTTCCCGCTTGGCGACACTGCTAAGGCCGAGGTCCGCGAGGAGGCCAGGCAGCGCGGACTGCTGGTCGCCGACAAGCCAGACAGCCATGACGTGTGCTTCATCGCCGATGGTGACACTCGCGGCTTCCTGACCAGTCAGCTGGGGGCGGCTCCAGGGCAGATCGTGGACCAGGACGGAACGGTGCTCGGCGAGCACGACGGCGCCTATGCGTTCACCGTCGGACAGCGCAAGGGGCTGCGGGTGGACCGGCCCGCTATGGACGGCAGGCCGCGGTACGTGCTCGGTATTGAGCCAGTGACCCGCACGGTCACCGTAGGTCCGGCCAGCGGCCTCGAGGTGCGCGATATCACCGCGATTCGTCCGGTCTGGACCGGATGCCCGCCGCCGCGCGAGCCCATCGAGTGCGAGGTGCAGTTGCGCGCGCATGGCGAGGTTTACCCGTGCGTGGCGCGGCAGGAGGGTGAGACGCTGCTGATCAGCCTGCGCGGCGCGGCCCGTGCCGTGGCCACCGGCCAGGCGGCGGTGCTCTACCGTGGCGAGACGGTGCTCGGCAGCGGCACTATCTCGGCCACGGCCTGACTAGTCTGCGCGGTCTGCAGTGTCGGCCGGCGCGGTGTAGTGCCGATCGCTGGCGGCCTTCGCGAGACCCGCGGGGCAGTCGCCAGTGTTGACAACGAACTGGTTGCGGTCGGCGGGCAGCACGGTGAACGTTACACAGAACGGGACTGGGCCCTCCGCACTCTCCCTATAGCGCGTGCGGATCACCGAGAACACGGACACCCGGCCGTTATCCGGCAGCTTGAAGAAGCGCACCTCGTCGTCGCCCGGCGCGCGAACCAGGATCCTGTCCCGGTGACCGACCCGCGCGATACCGAGCGTCCGCTTCAGGTACGCCACAGCCCCGCCAGGAATGTCATGAGCCATGAGCAGGTCTGTGGCGCCCGCCTGAACAAGATCCATCTGGTACGCCGTGGTCTGCAGTGACCACGGCGTCCGGTCGATATAAAGTTCCTGCCGCCGGGTGATGACATGAGTCCCCTCGGCGACACGCAGCCGCTCGGCGATGTAGCGCGGCGCGGTGCGGACCTCGACGCGCGGGACCGACGCCGACGGGTTCAGGCCCCGTTCCCGCACTTCAGCGAACGCGCCGTCGCCCTCGCCACCACCGAGGCAGGGAGCCGGGTCGGCTGACAGCGTGGCGACGAATGGCTTGGACGGCTGCGCGACGAACGTGCCTTGCCCAGGTCTCGTCTCGACAAGACCCCGGGTGGTGAGCCACTTGACCGCGTCCCTGATCGTGTTCCGCGACGCCCGGTAAGTGTCCCGTAGCTCGAGCTCGCTGGGCAGCTGGGCGCCGGGCACCAGGCCACCCGTCTCGATCTGCTCGCGCAGATCCTGGGCAATGGTCCAGTAGATCGGATCGGTCATTGTGCGTCCGGATCGGACACGGAGCGGCGCCTGGCCCAGGCGGCCCGCGAGCTAGCTGCACAGCGCCCGCGCGACGCCTGGAGACCAAGCGCCTGGTTGCGACGGCAACGGTCCATCAGGAGCCGATGCTTTCGCAGCTACGCGCGGGGGTCGTAGTGCTCGTAGCGGTACTGCGCGGAAGGCCGCGAGTGGTACTTGGCCACGGCACCCTCCTCTCGGCGTGTCGGCGACGAACCGGCTCCGCAGAGGGCATCGCTGTGGTTAGGTCCGCCGGTCTTACCTCTCGATTATGGGTTGCGAACGCTTTGCTGTCATCTGTCCTGTTCAGTCCTACATGGCCAATTGACCAGGCCGGCAATTGCGGCCGGCCGGCTGCCATCCCGGGCTGCCGGGCGCCCAGCCGTTCCACCATCACCCGGTTAAACCGAGGTGACGCCATCGCCAGCAACAGCACGCCAACTGGAATGAGCACCGGCAGAGCCAGGAGTATCCCCGTCACCTGTACACCGAAATGATCAGCGAAGAACCCGTCGACCAGCGACGCCAGCGGCTTGCTGCCCGCCCACGCGATCGCCCACACCGCCATCACGCTCGCCTCCCGGTCCGGGCCAGCTTCGAGCGCGAGCACCGTGCGCGTCACCGAGTTTGCGATCAGGCAGGACACCCCGGCGCCAGCCGCCGCGACGACGCTGACCCACGCCACCGGCGCCAGGACGAACAGGCACATGAAAAGTCCAAGGGCGGCCAGCACTGTGGCGGTCAGCCGGTGCGAAGGACGGTGCCGCGATCGCCGCAGCGAGCCCACCACGCTGCCGCCGCCCAGTGCCGCGATGAACCAGCCCGACCAGCTGGCGGACACGTGCAGCTGGCTGGCCAGTGACGGTCCAAGCACGAGCACCGGGTCGTCGGCGATGGTCACCGCCGCAACCATGAGCAGCAGGAGCCTGATCCGTACATCGGTGAGCACGATCTGGTAGCCGGCCGCGAGCCGGGAACGCCGGACGGGCTCGGGCGCGTCCGTGCCGGCCGCCAGCAAGAACGCGGCGAAGATGATGAACGAGGCGGCGTTCGCGGCAAACGCCCAGCCGAAACCGGCATTGACGACTACCAGGACCCCGAGGATGGGCGCGAGTGCACGGCCCAGGTTGTAGGACACCGAGTCCATCGCGAAGGCAGGCCTGACGTCCTGCGGGCTGCCGACCAGGCGGCGGACGATGACGTTGCGTGCGGGCAGCGCGAACGTGAACGCCAGCCCGCTCGCGATCGCGCCGGTTACGAGCCATGATTCGTTGAGCTTCCCGGTTACCTCTAGCAGCGCCAGGGCGCCGGCGAAGACAGCTGCCACGACCTGAGTGGCTAGTAGCGTCCGGCGGCCGCCGAACCGGTCGGTCATCACCCCCGCCCACGGGCCGAGCACGAGCGGGCTGGAAAACTGTGCACAGGTGACCAGCCCTACCGTGAGCACCGAGTGCGATAGCTGGTAGGCCAGCAGCACCTGGGCGGTGTTCTGCAGCCAGGTCCCGAAGTCCGAGATGACGCTGCCCACGAAGTACCAGCGGTACTTCCGGTTACGGCGGAGTACCTCCCAGGGGAGCTTCTTCGTCTCACCTGGGATTATTCCTAGCTGGGTCTTGATGCCTGCGCGTTCTCTTGGAAGCGCGGGCGCAGTCGTTGTCGCCACTGAGGTCCTCGCCGTCGGGTCCACGCTGACCCGACAAGTACATGTAGCTGTGTACGGGACGGGAGATTGATCGATCGTGAGATTGCGAACGGTCAGCCTGGATCTCAGGTGGACTCGTCAGGGCCTTCTTCGTATCGGGGATCTGGCAGGTTGTCGCCGACATTGACGATGAACTGGTTCCTGTCGGTAGGGAACACCGTCACTGTCAGGCGCATGGGGTTTCCGTGCTGGTCGAACGCGGTGCGGAAGATCTCGAACACCACCGAGTCGTGGCCGATGCCGAAGAACTTCTGCTCGTTGTCGTCCGCGGGCCGTGCGGTTACCCAGTCCCGGTAGCCGGTCTGGGTGAGCGAGATCGTCTCGGCTAGGTACCGGACCGCGCCTTCCTTTATGTCCTCGGCCGTCAGCAGCCGCGTCGCACCCCGGTGTATGAAATCCATCGGGTAGTAGGAGGTCTGCAGCGACCATGGGATGCCGTCGATGAACCTTTGCTGGTGCCTGAGAACCACCTGCACGCCCGCGGCCAGTCGCAGCCGCCTGCCGATCGCCGTCGGCGGGATCTGGAGCTCGACCCTCGGCGACGTGGTTTCCGGCCTGCGGTGCTTCGCGCTGACCTGAGACAGATATGTGGCGCCCTCGCCGCCGCCGAACCCTGTCTTCGGGTCGGCGGTCAGGTCGGTGACGAACGGATCGATGTTTATCGTGACGAACGTGCCCTGGCCCGGCCTGGTCTCGACCAGCTGAAGGCCGGTGAGCCGCTTGATCGCGTCCCTGATCGTGTTCCGCGAGGCGTTATATCGGGCGCCAAGCTCTAGCTCAGTCGGCAGCTGGCTGCCCCGCGCGATCTTTCCTGTCTCGATCTGCGCGCGGAGATCCTCGGCGATCTGCTGGTACATCGGCGTCTTAGCCATGTCCCCTCCTGGCGGAGATACCGGCCATCCCGATCACCCTTGCCTCAAAGGTCCATCAGAATAAATGGGCTGTTTGGCTTGGATCCACCCGTTGGCGGAGCAGCCGTTAGATACCACGCATAACTTGTTGGTATGGCTTGGACAGCCTGGATGGCCGGAAGAATCCTATCAGGTCGGCTGCTTGGTTGCAGCCCCATCGACGGTACGGTACCTGACAATCTGATCATTGGAGCTACCAGGCCAAACGATGACCTAGGGGGGCATCGGGGACCCGCGGGCGAGCCGCGGGACGGAACAGCGGGGAGTTCACAATGGCCAGTCTCGTAACCGGGCACGTGACGTGCCGCGGCACTCGCCCGTGAGATGCAGGCATCCCCGCCGGTAGATGCATCGCTCCTGCATCCGGCGCCTGAGTCCCGTGCGATCCGCCGGTACGCGGGCTTGACCACGGCCACCCCCTTCGGTTGCCTGTCGGTGCCTGGCGACCCACTATACCCAGTCATACCAACAACTGGTATCACCCTCATGATTCCTGCTAGCAGAATCCCCCCCATGATCCGGTTTGTCTACCCTTCAGCGTGGGCAAGTCAAAGGTAGGTATCACCCACCTGACAGGTATGAGATAGCCAGGACACCTAGTCCAAGCAGGAGGTATACCGCAGGTCGGCGGACGGGAGGCCAGTAATGAGCGGTATCGAGGCGGCGGTGGCGATCTTCTTGCTGATCGCTTTCATCGGCGGGGTCTTGATGGGAGTCATCGTGATCGTTTCGGTCGCGTCGCGCCGCGAGGATCGGCTGTTCTCGCTGACCGGCGAGGCTCCTGACGCGGTGTGCCGTGGCGCCCGGCGGTTCACCGGAGTGTGGACCCGCGGTGGCTGGCCTGTCAGCCAGAGTTCCGGAGAGCTGGACGACACCCGGCGACGGGAGGCACCCCGGTGAGCGGCTTCGGGTTCGTCGCCGGAGTCACCGGGGTCTTCTTCCTCGTCGGGATCGTGGTCGGCGTGCTGGCCGTGATAGCGGCATCGGCCCTCCGCGGTAGCACCGGACGCGCGAGACGCGAACGAGCCGGCGATGAGCACGCCGATCCGGGCCACGGCGCGGACTGGACAGGCACGGGCTGGAGCGGCGGCTGGAGCGACCCGACATCGGCCGGCTGGGAAGAACCACCCGAGCCCGACGAGAGCAGCCAGGACAACCCTGCGCCCGGCCCGCCTCGCTGGCCTGGTGGGCCGAGCGGCCGGTAAAGCCTAGGCGCGACGGCCGGGGGCCGCGCCCGGGGAGGTGGTCCGTGGGGTTCTGCTAGCCAGGCCCCGCGGACCGCCGAGGCGTTCCACGCGACGCGGGTACGCATCCAGCGGTCTTCGTCCCTGGCCCGGCTAAGCTCGACACCGTGGCCGAAAAACAGGCTTTCCCGTGGGCGCCAGGAACCGCGACTGGCATCGGCTCGATGCCTGGCGACGACCCGATGGAAGCGGCGCGGATCATCGCCGGCGAATTGCCGGACTTTCCGCATCTGGCCGAGCTTCCCGGCCGCGGGCCTGGTGCCGACATCACCGGCCGCACGGCTGCGCTGCTGGTGGACATCCCGGCCGAGGTCACCGCGCGCGGCTGGCGCATAGCGGAACGGCCGGGCCGCGACCTGCGCCGGGCCAGGTCGATGCTGTCCTCGGACCTGGACGCGATGGAGGAAGTCCTCGACGGGTACGCCGGACTGCTCAAGGTCCAGATCTGCGGACCGTGGACGCTCGCCGCGACGCTTGAACAGCCGCGCTCGCTGAACGCGGCGCTCGCCGATCCAGGCCTGGTCGCCGACCTCGCCGCCTCGCTCGCCGAAGGCGCCGCCGCGCACGTCGCGGAGGTCACCAAGCGCGTGCCGCGGGCCGCCCTCGCGGTGCAGTTCGACGAGCCCGCCCTGCCCGCCGTCGCCGCGGGCTCGGTGCCGACCGCGAGCGGCCTGTCCCGCGTCCGCGCGGTCGACGAGGAAGTCCTGCGGGACAGACTCCACGAAGTCCTCGCTGCCACCGGGAGATACAGCATCGTGCACTGCTGCAGCCGCGACGCTCCGTTCGAGATGATGACGGGGGCCGGGGCGAAAGCCGTGTCGTTCGACCTCAGCCAGCTACGGCGCGATGATTACGACAAACTCGCCGCGGTGGCTGAGGATGGTGCGGGGCTGCTGCTGGGGGGATCGGGGGGACTGGTCCCCCCGAGCGGGGGGTCACCGGGGGGTCGGCCCCCGGGGGAGAGACCTACTCCGACGGATACTGCTCGGGCCGTCGCGGAGGTGTGGCGGAAGATGGCGCTGCCTGCGGCGCAGTGCGCGGAACAGGTCGTGGTCACCCCGGCGTGCGGGCTGGCGGCGGCGTCGCCGGCCCAGGCGCGCAAGGCGCTGGCCTGGTGCCGGGAGGCGGCGGGGATACTGCCGGAGATGATGGGAGAGCAGGCTTGATGCAGCTGACGGAAGCGCGGCAGCGACACGTGGAGCTCAGCGAGAAGCTGTCCGACGCGCAGTACCGGTACCACGTGCTCGACGCGCCGACGATCTCCGACGGCGAGTACGACACGGACCTGCGGACGCTCAACGAGATCGAGGAGCGGTTCCCCGAGCTGCGCACCCCCGACTCGCCCACGCAGCGAGTGGGCGGCCTGATATCCACGCTGTTCACCCCCGTTGAGCACCTGGAGCGGCTGCTCAGCCTGGACAACGTGTTCTCCCCCGAGGAGTTCGGGGCGTGGGCCGACAGGGCGGTCCGGCTGGGCGGCGGCGGGCCGTACCTGTGTGAGCTCAAGATCGACGGGCTCGCGATCGACCTGGTTTATGAGCAGGGCCGGCTGGCGCGGGCGGCCACCAGGGGAGACGGCCGGACCGGCGAGGACGTGACGCTGAACGTCCGGACGATCAATTCCGTTCCGGCCCGGCTCACCGGCGCCGACGTGCCCGAGGTGCTCGAGGTGCGCGGCGAGGTGTTCTTTCCCGAGGCCGCGTTCGACCGGCTGAACGAGTCGCTGCAGGAAGCCGGCAAGGCGGCGTTCGCCAACCCGCGGAACGCCGCGGCCGGCTCGCTGCGGCAGAAGGACCCCCGTGTGACGGCGTCCCGCGCGCTCGACGCGATCGTGCATGGCATCGGTCGCGTGGTTGGCACTGGCGACGGCCAGATCAGCGGAGCCACGGCGGGGCCAAGCGAGGGCGGCCACCTGGAGGGGGCGCCGGACACCCAGTCCGGCTGGTACGAGCGCCTGCGGCAGTGGGGCCTGCCGGTAAGCGACCGGTACAAGATCTTTTCCGGGCTCGCCGACGTGCAGGCCTTCATCGACTACTACTCGGACCCGGGGCACCGGCACGAAACGCCGTACGAGATCGACGGCGTGGTCGTGAAGATCGACTCGCTCGAGGTGCAGCGAACGCTCGGCGCGACAAGCCGGGCGCCGCGCTGGGCGATCGCGTATAAGTACCCGCCCGAGGAAGTGACGACCCGGCTGCTCGACATCCGGGTCAACGTGGGGCGGACGGGGCGGGTCACCCCGTTCGCGGTAATGGAACCGGTCAAGGTCAGCGGGTCCACCGTGGAGAACGCGACGCTGCACAACGAGGACGAGGTCAAGCGCAAGGGCGTGCTCATTGGCGA
>Ga0126381_100009657_pt1 | contig 10840 bp, 11 predicted proteins | sample PanSoiMetPlot_28_FD_96465 | JGI IMG/M metagenome (GOLD analysis project Ga0126381, IMG submission 96465) | Tropical forest soil microbial communities from Panama - MetaG Plot_28 | ecosystem: Environmental > Terrestrial > Soil > Tropical forest > Bulk soil | place: Panama | collected 2016-02-17
GATTTCTTGGAAGTTCGAGATCTTCTGCTCTTTGCCGTTTTCGAAAATATGGAAGTCATCCTTGGTGAGATTGCGCAGATGCTCACCAGACTTGTTGGCGACGATCACCGGAACCTGTACAAGGATGGTTTGTGTCCGGAATGTGACCTTTCCTTCGTTGTCTGCACTGTGGAGCGGCGTGGTTTCAGGGAATCTGGCGTTTATCCCGGCGGGCGGGACGTTCACGGCAGCGCCCCTCGCCCTGCGTCCAGGCGGTTATAGAAGAGAACACGGCAAGTGGCACAACGACGGCGAAACGAAGAGAGCGCATGGCGGCTCCTTTATAGAAGGGCCGTAAAGTATACCGCGCGGAAGAGTTGAACAGTTAACGATACGACGAGAATCACGTGAAAAGACTGGGACGTGATCCTGGCCACCACACCCTAAAGGCGAACCCTGAAACTCTAAATTGGTCTCTCGAGAGCTCCTTCCATTCCCGACGGGCTAGCGTTTGTTTTTTAGTCACTAGGGGCGTATATTAGGAAACTGAGTTACTGCTGTGTACCGGCATTTGGCGAAGCACACCAGTGGGCGCAAGCCCACTTTTTAGTTGGAGCCCTTCGGTCTGTGCAGCCATCCGCCAGTAAGTTATTGGATTCATGGCGCTTGACGTTGAACGTGTGCGGGCTATCGCCGACCGGGTCGCGGCCTCGAGAGGAATGGAAGTCATCGAAGTCGAGTTCCTCGGTGGAGGCAAGGCGCGGATGCTGCGGGTGTTTCTCGACAAGCCTGCGGCCGGGAACGATCCGCTGGCGGGAGTGACGCACGAAGATTGCGCCAACTTCAGCCGCGAATTCGGCACCATTCTCGATGTCGAAGATGTGATGCCGGGTTCGTACACGCTGGAGGTTTCGTCGCCGGGGTTGGACCGGAAGCTGGTGAAGGCTGCAGATTTCACGCGCTTCACCGGCAGTCGCCTGAAGCTGATGACGCGGCAACCGGTCGACAATAACCGGCACTTTGAAGGCCGCCTGGAAGGTTTCGCCAACGGCCGATTGACGCTCGATTTGAGCGTGGCCAGCCACAAGTCGCGTAAGAAAATGGGCGACGCGGCCGGCAAGAAGATTGAGATTGAACTCGCCAACGTGGAGAAGGCGAATTTGGTACCAGAGATCTGAAAGTGGGCTTCCGGAAACCGAACTGGTGCCAGAAATCTAGGTTTCAATGTTTCTAAGTTTCAAGGTTTTCGAAAGACGACAACCTTGAAACTTTGCAACCCTGAAACTTTGAAACATGGTTTTCTATGGCTAGCGAGCTCTACAACATCATCGAAGGCGTGAGCCGGGAAAAGGGAATTGATCCGCAGATTGTAGTCAGTGCGGTCGAAGACGCCATTGTGATGGCGACGCGCAAGCACTACAAGTCGCAGGAGAACTTCCGCGCGAAGCTGGACAAGGATTCCGGCAAGATCAGTGCCTATGTCGTCAAGAGCGTTGTAGAGACACCGGAGCAGGTGGAGGATCCGAACCTGCAGATCACGGTGGAGGATGCTCGCCGCGTCGATCCGAGCCTTGAAGTCGGCGGAGAGTTGATTATTCCGAAGGCCATCGATGGGATTCTGGGACGCATCGCCGCGCAACTGGCGAAGCAAGTCATTTTCCAGAAGGTGCGCGAGGCCGAGCGCGACACGGTGTACAACGAGTACATCGGACGCGTCGGGGAGATCGTCAACGCAACCGTGAAACGCGTCGAAGGGCCCGATGTGATTTTCGATATCGGCAAGGCCGAAGCGCGCATGCCGCGGAAGGAGCAGTCGCGGCTGGAATCATTCGCAATCGGTGAGCGTGTCCGCGTCGTTATCGCTCGCGTCGAGAGGGCTTCGAAAGGCCCCGGCGTGGTCGTTTCCCGCGCCGCGCCCGATCTGGTGCAGCACTTGTTCCAGACGGAAGTGCCCGAAATCTATGATGGCACCGTCGTGATCCGCGCCATCGCGCGCGAGGCGGGAGAACGCACAAAAATCGCAGTCATGTCGAAGGACAAGGATGTCGACGCGGTCGGCGCCTGCGTCGGCATGAAGGGCATGCGGGTGCAGTCGATCATTCGCGAATTGCGCGGAGAGAAGATCGACATCATCGAGTTCCACGAAGACGCGGTTACATTCGCAGAGAAGGCCCTGCAGCCGGCGAAGGTCAGCCGCGTGACCATTGTCGACAGCTCGGAAAAGCATCTTGAAGTAGTTGTCGACGATAGCCAGCTTTCTCTGGCCATCGGCAAGAAGGGGCAAAACGTCCGCCTGGCCGCGAAGCTGTTGGGGTGGAAGATCGACATCAAGAGCGAAGAAGAGAAGCGCCAGGAAGTGGAGCAGCAGATGGCGGCGATGGCTCCGCAGGCGACCACTCCGCTCGAGAATGTTCCCGGGCTCGGTGAAGGGCTGGTCGAAAAGCTTGGCGCCGCCGGCATCACTACGGTCGAAGCATTGGCCGACATGACGCCGGAGCAGCTTGAGGCGATCGAGGGCATTGGGCCGAAGACGGTGGAAAAAATCAGCCTCGCGGTGAATAATTATTTCGCCAGCCTGGAAGGCGGGGGCGCGGAAGGCGCTGTGGCAGCCGAAAGCGGCGAGGGTAACGCTGTTTCAGAGGAAGCGGCCCCGGAAGGCGATGTGCAAGCCTCTGCCGAGGAGCCAGCGCAAGAATCCGAAGCTGCCGCGAACGAAACTGGGCATGAGTCCAAAGAGGGCTCTGCTCCCGACACAACTGAATAGTCATGCCACGCGCAACGATCTTCGATCAGGTGCGGGTGCAGGAAGCTGACTCCGTGAGGCCGCAATGAAGACATAAGCCCAACGCGGAGAAGAAAGGCCGGATGAGTAAGGTTCGAATCAACGATCTCGCCAGAGAGCTGGAAGTGAAGAGTAAAGCGATTCTCGACGCGCTGCCGCACGTCGGTGTGACAGAGAAAAAGACGCACTCCAGTTCGCTCGAAGAGCACGAAGCGGAAAAAGTCCGGGTCCATATCCGCGGCTCGGCTGAAGCGCAAACGTCGTCTGCGCGCACCGCGCGCCCCCTGCGCGGCGAAGAAGAAATCAAGACCAAGATTGATTTGTCGCATATCTCCCGTCCCGGCGATGTGCTGAAGGCGATCACGCAGAAGAAGGAAGCTGCTGCCGCGCCTCCGCCTCCGGTTCGTCCTGCCGCTCCGCCGCCGATGGCGCCGAAGCCTGTGGTTGCGCCGCCCCCCGTGGTGAAGCCCACTGCGCCGGTGGCTGCTCCTCCAGCGCCGGTGGCTGCGCCGCCAGCGCCTCCGGTTCGTCCGCCGGTGGCACCGCCCGTTGTTGAGAAGCCCGCTGCCTCCGTTGCTCCGCCGGCGCCTATTGCTGCTCCACCGCGTCCCGCGGTTCCGCCGCCACCTCCCGCGGCGGTGGTTCCGCCTGCTGCGCCGCCAGCGCCACCGGTTGCAGCCTCTGCATCACCAGCTGCTCCGCCAGTGCCTGCGCCGCGTCCGGCGGCACCGCCGGTGTCGACTGCTCCGGCAACACCGGCGCCACGCATGATCGTTCCCCAAACGGGCCCACGACCGGTTTACAAGGCGCCGCCCCCGCGTCCCCCGGCTCCGGTGGCATCGTCGGGCTCGCCGGTGGGGACGATGCGACCCGCTCCTGGGCGTCCCGTGCCCGGTCAGCCAATTTTCCAGCGCCCGCGCCCTCAGGGAGCGCCGGGAGGCGGTGCGCCGCGTCCGCCGCTTCGACCCGGTGAACGCAGGCCGATGCATCCGACGCGCTCGGCTCCCACTGGACCGCGCCCGATCGGCGTGGGCCCCGGACTTCCGCCTCCCGGTCCGGTTCGTCCAGGCAGCCGTCCAGGTGCGCCGGCGCGCCGTCCGGGGCAGCGTTACGTTCCCCGCGGCGTAAAAGAAGGACCGATGAAGGGCTACGTTCCACCGCCACGCATGGTGGTGTCGAACGAGCCGATGCCGATTACGCGGAACATCACGATCACGGAAGGCATCAGCGTTAAGGATCTGGCAGAGAAGCTCGACATTCGCGCGAAGGATCTGATTTCGCGCCTGCTGGCTCGCGGCGTCTTCGCGACCATTAACCAAACTCTCGACGCAGAGCTGGCCAGCGAAATGGCGCGTTTCTTCGGCGCGGACACCAACGTTATTACATTCGAAGAGCAAGCCGCGAAAGATATCGATGCCGCTGCCGCGGGAGGCGAAGAATCCGCTACTGAGGCCGTGGCTCGCCCGCCGGTGGTCACGATCATGGGCCACGTCGATCACGGCAAGACGACGCTGCTCGACTCGATTCGCGCCACTAATGTGGCGGAAGGCGAAGCCGGCGGCATCACGCAGCACATCGGCGCGTACAAGGTGCGCATCAGCGATCCCGACTCTCCGGCCTATGGACGCGAGATCGTGTTCCTGGATACGCCGGGCCACGAAGCATTCACGCGCATGCGTTCGCGCGGCGCGAAAGCCACCGATATCGTCGTGCTGGTGGTTGCTGCCGATGACGGGGTTATGCCGCAGACGTTGGAAGCCATCGATCACGCGCATGCTGCCGAAGTTCCGATCATCGTCGCGGTCAATAAGATCGATAAGCCCGAAGCTCTGCCCGATCGCGTGAAGAAACAGTTGGCCGACCGCGGACTCGTTCCGGAAGAGTGGGGTGGCAAGACCGTGTTCGTCGACGTTTCGGCAAAGAAGAAAACCAACCTCAACCTGCTGATGGAAATGATCTGCCTGGTTGCGGATTTGGCCGAACTCAAATCGACGCCCGAGCGCGCCGCGACCGGTGTTGTGTTAGAAGCGAAACTCGACCGCGGACGCGGCCCTGTGGCCACCGTGCTTGTGCAGAACGGCACGCTCAACGCCAGTGACAATTTTGTCGTGGGGAATGTCTTCGGAAAAGTTCGCGCCATGTTCGACGATCGCGGTGCGTCTCTGGAGTCGGCGCCGCCTTCGACTCCGGTCGAAATCCTGGGATTGGAAGGGTTGCCCCAAGCCGGGGATCAGTTTGTCGTCGTCGCCGATCGCGACAAAGCCCGCGGGATCTCCGAATATCGCGAGCAGAAGGCCCGCGAAGCCGCGCTGGCCAAGAGTTCTCGCGTTTCGCTCGAAGGGCTGGCCGAGCAGATCAAGACGGCCGGTACGAAGGAACTGAACATCATCCTGAAGGGCGATGTGCAGGGCTCGGTCGAAGTGCTCAGTGATCTGCTGTCGAAGCTCTCCAATGACAAAGTTCGCCTGAAGCTTTTGCGTTCGGGCGTCGGTGCGATCACTGAAACGGACGTTTTGCTGGCTTCGGCATCGAATGCCATCATCATTGGCTTCAACGTGCGGCCGGAGCGCAAGGCGCAGGAGTTGGCTGAGCAGGAAGAAGTCGACATCCGTCTGCACTCGATCATTTACGAGCTGCAGGACGAGATCAAGCGCGCCATGAGCGGTCTGCTCGAACCGACGATCAAAGAAACCTACCAGGGACGCGCCGAGGTGCTCGAAACCTTCCGGATCCCGAAGGTCGGAACGGTCGCCGGTTGCCGCGTGCTCGACGGCTCAATCAAACGCGACGCCGAAGTCCGTTTGCTGCGCGACAACGTGGTGGTCTTCAAAGGCAAGATCGGCTCGCTGCGCCGATTCAAAGATGACGCCAAGGAAGTTACCAACGGCATGGAGTGCGGCATCTCGATTGCAAACTATGGCGACGTCAAGGTGCACGACGTGATCGAGGCATTCTCGACGACGCGGGTTGCGGCGGAAGTGATTGCGTAGCAGTTTCAAGTCTCCTGTTTCAGGTTTCTAGTATTCTCGGGAGTTCGTAATGCCAGCGCTTTCCCGGACTGGAAGCCTGAAACTCGAAACTGCATGCCCATCGCCTTTCTCACACTCGAACTCCACATCGAAGCAGCACAATCCATCAAAGATCGCCGTCAGGTCGTTCGCAGCTTGAAAGATCGGCTGCGCACGAGCTTCAACGTTTCGGTCGCGGAACTCGACTCCGCCGAACTTTGGAACCGCGCCACGATCGGAGTCGTCAGCATCTCGCACTCGCGCGACTACCTCGATGGACTGATGAAGAAAGTGGAGAGCGTCGCCGCGCGCATCGCCAACAACAACGGCGCTGAAATCGCGGATTCGTTCATCGAATATTTCTAATTTCGCCAATCGACTCACTCGCACCTCCCGTAACACGTTGTTACCTCCGTACTTACCGCTCGCGAGAGGATGCGGAGCACAATAACCCATGGTTCGCGCTCCTTGGACCAACACAGGCGCCCGGTTTTCTGATATTCTCAACCGTTTTATCTGAGGTGGATTGTGCAGAAGCGCGGGCTCAAACACCATCGCGGAAGGGTCGGCGAGGCCTTACGCGAGGAGATTGAAACACTGGTGGAAGGCGAGTTGGCGGACCCGCGAATCGGACTGGTGAGCGTGACCGCTGTTCATGTGGCCGACGACGGGCGCTCAGCCGAAGTTTGGGTCAACGTCGAAGGCGATGACAAAGAGGCCGACCGCAGCCTGGAAGGATTGGAAGCCGCGCGCGAATATATACGGCACGAGCTGGTGGAGCGGTTAAGAATCCGGCGGGCTCCAGAGTTGTATTTCCGGCTCGACCGCGCCGAGCAGGACAAAGCTCGGGTCGAGGAATTGTTAGAGCGGGCGAAAAAGAGAAACAAGCCTCGCAAGGATGCAAGTGGAGAGAAGGCCTAACGACATGCTCGAGGATGTGCTCCGGCAGATCGGACAGCGCGAACGGTTTGTGCTGACGTCGCACGCCCGTCCGGATGGCGATGCCGTCGGATCGGCGCTGGCCTGCTGCCAGGTTTTGCGCGCCATGGGCAAGCACGCCGATGTCGTGTTGCATGACGGTGTTCCGCGCATCTACCGCTCGCTTCCGTTTGCGGATCAAGTCGTGCAATCAAGCCGCGTGATGGGGAGTTATGAGGCGGCGATTATCCTCGAGTGCGACAGCATTCATCGCACGCGCCTGGAAGGCCTGGAAGACCGATTTCTGATCAGCATTGATCATCACGTGAGCGGACGTCCTTTTGCTCATGTGAACTGGATCGATCCCCACGCAGTCGCTACCGCGGAGATGGTCTTTCGTCTTGCCCGCGAGGCGGGGGTGAAGTTCTCTCCCGAGATCGCAACTTGTTTGTACACCGCGCTGATGACCGACACTGGTTCGTTCATGTTCCAGGGCACGAACGAAAACACATTCGCGCTCGCAAGAGAACTTGTGCTGGCGGGAGCAGATCCGGCACTCTGTGCGCGCGGTATTTACTTCGCTCACTCTGTCGCAAAAATCCGGTTGCTCGGCGAAGCTCTGCGCAATCTGCATCTCGAAGGCCACATCGGATACGTCTGGGTGACGCAGAAGCAGATGGAGCGCTGCGACGCAAAAGAAGAAGATTGCGAAGGACTGGTGAACTACGTTCTCTCGATCGGCGGCATCGAAGTGGCCGCATTTTTCCGCGAGTTGCCGGGTGGCCGCTACCGTGTGAGTCTGCGCAGCAAAGGCAAACTCGATGTGGCCAAGGTGGCCGAAAGCTTTGGAGGCGGTGGCCATGAATGCGCCAGCGGTTGCTCCCTCGACGGCCCGCTCGCCGAAGCGGTGCGCCAGGTGATTCTGCAACTGGGCCGCGGTCCTTCCGTACAATGATGCAATTGTTGATTTTGTGATGGTTGATTGTTGATTGAGAGTTTCGATCGTGTCCGAGAGGTTGCATTCAATCAACAACCATCAATGCAGTAATCCCTCATGACGAACCGCACGCGTACGGACGTCCTGCTCCTTGCCGGATTCTGCGGGTTCCTTTTTTTCTACGGCCTGGGCGCATTCGGCCTGATCGGCGCCGATGAGCCACGCTACGCCCAGGTCGCGCGCGAGATGCTTGATCATCGCGACTGGATTACTCCCACGCTCGGCGGGCGCCCATGGCTGGAGAAACCTCCCCTGTATTACTGGCAGGCAATGCTCGCCTATAGCATCTTCGGGGTCAGCGATCTCGCCGCGCGAATTCCTTCGGCGGTTAACGCGACATTGCTCGTGGTAGCGGTCTATCTCTTCTTCCGGAAGTTTCGCAGGGGGGTGGAAGTCGACGCCGCGCTCATCACCGCCTCTTGCGCGGGAATCATCGGATATGCGCGCGCTGCTTCCATGGATATCGGTCTCGCGGCCTCCTTTTCGATCGGAATGCTTGCTTGGTGGGCGTGGCGCGAGAGTGGTACGCGAATCTATCTGGCCGCGTTTTATGTCTGCATGGGATTGGGCGCGTTGGCAAAAGGGCCGGTGGCGCCTTTGCTGGCAGCGGTGACAATTCTGTTGTTCGCGACGGCGGCGCGTGAGACGAAACTCATCGCGAAGACATTGTGGCTCCCCGGCATCCTGCTTTTCTGCGCGGTGGCTTTGCCGTGGTACGTCGCGGTCGAGATGCGGAATCCCGAGTTCTTTCGAGAATTCATTCTGCAGCACAATCTGGCCCGTTTTTCGACCAATCTGTATCACCATCCCCAGCCCTTTTGCTATTACGTTCCCGTCACAGCCCTTTCCCTTTTGCCGTGGACCGTTTTCGTCGTGGTCGCTTTCTTCGAGTCAGCGCGCGTGTGGTGGGCGGAGCGAAAATCGGGGCCAGGGGATCTGCAGTTGCAGTTCCGTGTATTCGCGTGCTGCTGGTTGATTGTGCCCGTCGTCTTCTTTTCAGCATCGCAATCGAAGTTGCCGGGATACATCCTGCCGGCGATTCCGGCCGGCGCCGTATTGCTTGCAGATTATTTGCTACGACAGTTCGAGCACGAGATGCCGGCAACGAAAGGGCTGGCGGTTCTGCACGCCGTCGCGGCTTGCGCTCCGCTTGTCCCCGCAATACTGATCAGCTTCATTGTGGGGGAACACAAGCTGCCGTCGGGGCGTCCAATGCTGATCGCTGTCGCGGTGGCCTTGGTGCTGGCCGTGGCGATCGCGCTGACCCTCATGAGCCGCGCCCACCTGCGGATGCTGCGTTTCATCACGCTGATTCCGGTCGTTCTTACGGTTGCGGCGGTTCTGAAAATGGGCGCCGTGGCCATCGATCAGAAGCTCTCGACTCGCCCGCTGGCGATCGAGTTATCGAGCTTGGAAACACATCGCCTGCCGCTCGCGGTCTGTGGCGCGTCGAGAGAAGTGGAATACGGTTTGGCTTTCTATCGCGACCAGACAATCGCGCGGTACGAATCAGGAGAAGTACCCGCTGGCGAGCACCTGCTCGTGGCTCTGCCTGCCTGGAAAGAAAATGTCATGCAAGCTACTGCTGGCCGCCGCCTGTCTTTTCTCGGCCACTACTCGCCCCAAAATCTGGACTACTACTGGGTTGCTGCCGCGCGAAAATAGTCGTGTGCGGGAGCCGCCGACTGGTGTAGAATCCCCGGTCACTCTGGGAATATTCTGGAGGCACTATGCTGCGACGAGACCTTCTGGCCAAGCTGGCGCAGACATTCGGCTTCGGTGTGCTCGGAATTCGTCCGGCCAAAGCGCAAGAAACCGCCAGGCCAAAAGCGCTCAAGATTATGATCAAGAGCGCTTGGGGCTCGGACGATCCGACGCGCGCGTCGTTCCCATTCGCGCACGGTCTGGCGTTGGCGGACGCCGGCCACGAGGTGCAGATATTTCTGACTGGCGAGGCGACCTATTTGATGCGTAAGTCAACCCTTGCGCAGATCTTCCCCGTAGGCTGGCCGCCACTGACTGAAATGCAGGAGAAGGTGCTAGCTAAACATATTCAGGTTTTTTCTTGAGGAGCCTGCTCCCGGGCCCGTGGGGTCACGGAAGAAGACTTGAAGAATTGGGCTGCGAAGTTCGGTAGTCCAGCCGTGTTCGTTTCTCTGGTCGAGTGGGCCGACAAAATCATTACCGAGTGAGGCTCAGCGCGCTGCTTTTGAGGCCGGCCCTATTCCTCTGCGACTGCGAGCGCTTCCACTTCCGGCCGCGACGGGCCTGTTGCTAGAACGTTAACCCCGTACGCGATGCCTGTCTCGAACGCTCTCAAGTTCAGCTCACGGAACGCTGGCGGAACCGAATCGGCGACCGCTTTGCGCACTGCGTCTTGACCCAAAAGTTTCGTCACCGCGGTGAAGAATCCCACCATCACCGAATTCAGCACCATGCGCTTACCCAGCTCTTCGGCGAAGCGGGTCGCGGGAATCGCGTAAACCTTGGGGTCACCTTTAAGATCAGCCACGCGAACCAGATCCTCTTCGATGAGCAGAATGCCTCCCGGCTTCAGCTCGCGCGCAAAGCGGTTGTATGCCTCCTGCGACATGATCACCATGATGTCGGGCTGCGTCACATACGGATACAGCACGGGAGTGTCGGATACCACCAGCTGCGCGCTGCAGGCGCCGCCGCGCGCCTCGGGACCGAAGTTCTGCGTCATTGTGGCGAAGCCATTTTCGTAAATGGAGGCAGCCTTGCCCAGCACCGCGGCCGAGAGAATTACTCCCTGGCCTCCGAAGCCCGCAATTCGAATCTCGGTTACTCGCATGCGCACTCCATCTCCGGCTCTGCGTTTCCGGTGACTTCGATATAGCGTTCGCCCAGCGACTCCATATATTGTGCGCGCATCATCGATTGATAGTCGGGACGGTCGCGATCGACGAACTTGCCGACGGCGATCTCGCCATTGAGGGTCAGACCGATTTCGCTGGTGGGCGCGCCGTTTTTCACTTTACTTTTTTCCTTGTAATACTTCATTGTGTCGAGGCCGTCGCCCATCTTGTTGCGGCGCTGGTACAGCGTGGGGCAGGGGGAGATGACTTCAATGAATGAGAATCCTTTTTTGCGGAACGCTTCGCTGATCGAGCGCGCCAGTTGTCGAACGTGGAA
>Ga0126381_100009658_pt1 | contig 10840 bp, 3 predicted proteins | sample PanSoiMetPlot_28_FD_96465 | JGI IMG/M metagenome (GOLD analysis project Ga0126381, IMG submission 96465) | Tropical forest soil microbial communities from Panama - MetaG Plot_28 | ecosystem: Environmental > Terrestrial > Soil > Tropical forest > Bulk soil | place: Panama | collected 2016-02-17
CATATGCCTTCGTCATTCATCATCTTGGCTATCTGCAGACTGTATGGCATCACCGCCGTACGCCCGTGCCCCTTCCGGACAATCCGCAGACGTGAGCCTCAGTTGATCTGCTGATCCCTACCTACAACGAGCCGCTGAGCGTCGTGAAGTACACAGCGCTGGCCTCGATGAATATTGACTGGCCGGCCGACAAGCTCAATGTCTACATACTCGATGATGGCAAGCGCGATGAGTTCCGCCAGTTCGCGGAGGAGGCCGGCATTGGTTATATGACGCGTGACGACAACGCGCACGCCAAGGCGGGAAACATCAACCGGGCACTCGCGCGACTGGATTCGCCCTTTGTTGCCATCTTCGACTGTGATCACGTTCCGACTCGCAGCTTTCTGCAGATGACGATGGGCTGGTTCCTGCGTGACCGCAAGCTGTCGATGCTCCAGACGCCCCACCACTTCTATTCACCCGATCCGTTTGAGCGAAACCTCGGTCAGTTTCGGGAGATTCCCAACGAGGGCGAGTTGTTCTACGGAATCGTGCAGGACGGCAACGATTTCTGGAACGCGACCTTCTTCTGCGGCTCCTGCGCCCTACTGCGGCGGACGGCACTGGACGAGATCGGCGGCATCGCGGTTGAGACGGTTACGGAGGACGCACATACTTCGCTGCGTATGCAGATGAACGGCTGGAACACGGCCTACATCAATATCCCTCAGGCGGCAGGACTCGCCACCGAGCGGCTGAGCGGTCACGTGAAGCAGCGCATTCGCTGGGCGCGCGGCATGATCCAGGTAATGCGGACGGACAACCCGCTCTTTGCTAAGGGTCTCAAGCCAGCGCAGCGGCTCTGCTACTTCAACGCGATGACGCATTTTCTTTATGCGCTGCCGCGTCTCGTCTTCCTCACTGCGCCGCTGATCTATCTGGTCCTCGGACAGGTGAACGTTCCCGGCTACTGGGCTGCGATCCTGGCCTATGCACTGCCTCACTTATTCCTTTCGAACATCACTAATTCGCGGATTCAGGGTAACCATCGGCATTCGTTCTGGAACGAGATCTACGAGACGGTGCTTGCGCCCTATATCTTTCTCCCAACCATGCTGGCGCTGATTAATCCGAAGTTCGGCAGCTTCAACGTGACCGCAAAGGGAGGCGTCGTCAACAAGCGGTTCTTCGATACGCGAATCGCAAGGCCATTTCTCTTCTTGATGGGGCTGAACCTGCTTGGCATCCTGATGTCGATTCCGCGGTTCTTTTACATTCCGCTCCCTTACATCAGCGAACTGTACGACGGCAATCACGTCGGCACGATTGTGATGAACCTGATCTGGGTCGGCTTCAACACCATTATCCTCGGCGTTGCTGCGGCGGTGGCATGGGAGGGTCAGCAGCGGCGCCAGACGGTTCGAGTGCAGATGGCCGTACCGGTCGATGTGCACATGCCCAGTGGAAATACCGTTCAGGCCGTCACCGCAGATCTATCGAGCGGCGGCGTGATGATGAAGATGGAGCGGGATTTTATCGCGGCGAGCGGCGACTCGATCAAGCTGACGCTTCCGGTGCTCGATGGCAAGGCGACCCTACCCGCGACGGTGATCGACGTCACCGGCAATGTGCTGCGGGCGCAATTTGATCCGCTGACGCTACAGGAAGAAGAAGCACTGACGATGGTGCTGTACTCGCGCGCCGATACCTGGCTGGGATGGGGCGACAATCGCGAGCCGGATCAGCCGTTTAAGAGCCTCGGACGCATTTTGCGTCTGTCCGTGTACGGCCTAACCCAGACAGCAAAGCAACTGATGAAAACAAACAAGAAGAGTACCCCGAAGGGTAAGCTGGCCACGAGCATCGCTCCACTACTGCTGGTTGCTCTGCTCGCAATGACGCAGACGATGCCGGCTCAGATTCCTTCCTTTCCGGCAGGCTTCGTCCAGGTGGCGCAGCCAGCTGGCGCGGCCCAGTCAGTCGCGATGCCCTCTGATACCGGGATGCAGGCCAGGCCCGTAGCACCAGGCACGTTTGACAATCTGTTCACCCTGGCCGATCTCGGGGCTCCTGATACGATCGTGCTCCGCGGCGTCGATGCCTATCACACCGTTTATTTTTCGCTTCCGCAGACGCAGGTGGTGAAGTCGGCGAAAATGACGCTGCACTACCACTTCTCGCCCGGCCTGATTCCGTCGCTCAGTCATCTGAAGGTGAGCCTCAACGGAACGCTCTTCGCTACGCTGCCGGTGACGGCTCCGCCGACACCTCCTGGGCCTTCCGATCCGAACGCTCCCCGCGCAGAGAGCAGCGCGATGCTGGAGGCGACCGTAATGCTTCCTGCCGAGATGCTGGTTCGCGATAACCAACTCACGTTCGAGTTCATCGGGCACTACACGATGGAGTGCGAAGACCCCTCGCACACGACGTTGTGGAGCCACGTTGATGCAACGTCTACCATTGAGTTGGCAGGCAACCTGCTTCCCCTGCGAAACGACCTGAAGCTGCTGCCTCTCCCGTTTTACGATGCGTCGGTCAATCTGCATCCCAGCATCCCGGTGGTCTTCTTCGGCCGGCCGTCACCCAAGGCGCTTCAGGCTGCCGGCATCGTCTCGTCATGGTTTGGCGTGCTGACCGACTTTCGTTCGGTGCGCTTCCCAGTCTCGCTTGGCTCCATTCCGGCAGGCAATGCGATTGTGATCGCGGAGAACTCCGCCGATCTTCCATCGACGCTTAAGCTTGGTAGCGCTTCCGGCCCGACGATTGCGATGCATGAGAATCCATCGGATCCATACTCCAAGGTTCTCGTGCTCACTGGTGACAATGCTGACGACCTTCTGACGGCGGCGCTGGGGCTTTCGTTGCAGCGTGACATGCTTGTCGGCGAACAGGCCCATGTTGCATCCATGAAGATGCCCGCGCCGCGTGAACCGGATGACGCGCCGCGCTGGTTGAGCACAACCAAAAACACTCCGGTAGGTGAGATCGCGCAGACAGGTGATCTGCAGGGCGATGGCTCGGTGCCGCTACGTGTGTACATGCGTGTACCGCCTGACCTCTACTACGGACAGTTGCAGAACCTCGGCTTCCATCTCGGGTATCGCTACAACGGGATTCCCATCTCGAATGAGAGTTCGCTGCAGGTCTACATTAATGATGCCTACATTAGTTCCGCACCGCTGCCGCATACCGAGAATGCCTCGGCGCAGCTTGAGACCATCATTCCGATTCCGGTCTCAAACATGCGACCTTTCTCCAACACGTTCATGTCGCAGTTCATCTTCTTGCTTGCGAAGAAAGGGAAGTGCCAGGACACAGCGCCCTACAACATGAGGGCTGTCATCCAGAAGGACTCCTATCTCGATATTCGGGACATTCCCCATTGGGCCGTGCTTCCCAACCTCGAGATCTTCGCCAATGCAGGCTATCCGTTCACTCGGCGAGCCGACCTCTCCGATACCGCTGTCGTGCTTCCCGCCTCCGCAACCGCAGATGAGATTGAGACCTACCTCACGTTTATGGGCCACTTTGGCAGCCAGACGGGCTATCCGGTGTTGAACGTTACCGTGACCGACGCCGAGGGAATGAAGGGCAATGCCCACAAAGACTATCTCGTCATCGGCACGGTGGACGACTCCCCGGCGATCACGCTGCTGAATCCATCGCTGCCTGTCATGGTCGACGGCAGCGGTCTGCACGTGCAGGATACGCAGGGCTTTTTCGCCTCGCTCCAGCATGCCTGGTGGAAGGTGCGCAGTTCGGACCGTATTCAGTCCGGCCAGCTTGAAACTGCAGGTGGGCTGCCCGATGCGTTGATCGAAGGCATCGAATGGCCGAGCGGGTCGAAGCGGTCGGTTGTCCTGGTTGCGCTTCGCGATCACGCCGTAGTTCCGGACTTCCTCTCTGTCTTCCTGAAGACATCGCAGTCCTCCGACATCTCACAGTCTGTCAGCGTGCTTCACGGTAAGCGGTTTGCCTCCTACCGAATCGGCAATGATGTCTACCATGTGGGCTCGCTTGGACTCTGGACGCAATTGAACATTCTGTTCTCGCAGTTCCAGTGGATGATGGTGCTAGGCGCGATGATCGTCTGCTTCCTGCTGGCGACCGTAGTTCGAGCATCGTTGCGCCATCGCGCCCGGCTACGCCTGCAGGGGAACGAGTAGAGGTGCGCCGAGGGGTAGCCGCAGGTCTGCTAGTGGCGGCGCTCTGCAGCGTGTGCCATGCGCAACCGACGTGGCCGCTGTGGGAGAACTACGCCCGCGCCATCATCGATCAGCAGGGTCGAGTTATCGACCACAGTGCGCAGGATCGCACTACCAGCGAAGGTCAGTCCTACGCGATGTTCTTTTCGCTCGTCGCTAACGACCGCGTTCGCTTCGATAAACTTCTCCATTGGAGCGAGACTAACCTCGCGGGTGGCGATCTCGCCCAGCAACTTCCGGCATGGGAGTGGGGCAAGGCTACGGACGGATCATGGAAGGTGCTCGATCCGCATCCGGCCTCCGACGCCGATCTCTGGATGGCCTATGCGCTGCTCGAAGCCGGCCGCCTGTGGCATGAGCCTCACTACGATCGGCTGGGTTGGGCCATGGCGGCGCGCATCGCCCAGCAGGAGGCCGCCTTTGTTCCCGGCCTGGGAACAACGTTGTTGCCCGGAGCGAGCGGGTTCCATCCGGATGCTACGACGTGGATCCTCAATCCCAGCTATCTCCAGCCGTCTGTGCTGGCGCGCCTCTCCAAGGTGATGCCGACAGGCCCCTGGGGCGCCATTCTGAACTCGCTCAACCCGATGCTGGCACAGGGTTCTGGGGCAGGGTTCGCCATGGATTGGGTCGTGGCGGGCTCAGGAGTTCGACCATCGCCCTCCCCTGGTCAGAGGGCCTCCGGCGACTCTTCTGCGATGCCGCTGGGCAGCTTTGACGCGATTCGCGTCTATCTATGGTTAGGCATCGCCGACCCGCAGACCCGAGGGGTCCGCGAGTCGCTCAGTCGTGTGGGCGGAATGGCGGAGTATCTAAAGAGCCACCTCGTGCCACCCCAGCAGGTCGACGCGCAGGGAAGGGTGCTCAATCCGAACAGCTCGCCCGGCTTTTCCGCGGCAGTCGTTCCTTATCTAAAAACACTTGGAACGAAGGCGCAGGCGAATGCCCAGACAGAACAATTCGCAACGACAAAGGACGCAACAACGGGGCTGTACGGCAAAACGATGAACTATTACGATCAAAATCTCGCACTTTTTGCCACCGGATGGGCGGAGGAGCGTTACCGCTTCGACAGCGAAGGGAAGCTGCGTGTCAGTTGGAAGTAGTCGGCGCGCATGCCCGATGAGACATTAGCAAACCAGTAAATACAAGAAAAATAGCTACAAAACCCGAAAAAAGCGGTAAGCTTCGGTAGGATAAACGAGGTGTCGGCACAGGTTTTCACGACTGGCTCATGCCTCCAGGTGACAAACGATGAAGCCTGTTGCCTCATTTAGACCTGTATGGTCCTTGATTCTGCTTGGTGCCGGCGCGCTTTCTTTGGCGTCTGCGAACCTCCATGCGCAGGCCGGTGGGTCCACGACTCAAGCCCTGCTGGATAAAGCGCACGCGTTTGAGGTCAGGGGACGTTTGGACATGGCCGCTCAGACGTGGCAGCAGGTTCTGCTCGCCGACCCCAACAACGTCGACGCACTCGCCGGTCTTGCACGCGCGGCAAAGTTCAGCGGCAACAACGCGCTGGCTGGAACCTATCTCGACCGTCTCCGGGCCATCAGCCCGAACGACCCCAATCTTCAGCGCATCGAAAACATGGGCTCGCAGCAAAACCAATCTGCGTTGCTGCAACAGGCGGGCAAGTATGCGCAGACCGGTCAGTATGCGCAGGCCATGGCTATCTATCGGAAGATATTCGGCGATGCTCCGCCGGCCGGTGACTGGTCATTGGCGTACTACGAGACCGAGGCGGCTACGCCGGATGGCCGCGCTCATGCCATCACAGGTCTTCGCGGACTTGTTCAGAAGTATCCCAACGACTCTCGCTATCGGATTGCTCTTGGGCGCATTCTCACCTATTCGCCTGCAACCCGCTCCGAGGGCCGTCGTTACCTCGTGAAGCATCCGGACGATCCACAGGCCGTTGAGGCGCTTCGTCAGTCACTATTGTGGGACGCTGCCAGTCCTGCTTCGGCGGCAGACATTCGCGCCTATCTGGCGAAGCACAACGATCCGCAGCTCGCTGATGCGTTGCGCAGGCAGCCCAAGCCGAGCCCGCAGAAGAGCACCGCCCCGGAGACTCCCGAACAGATCGCTGAAGCCTCTACCGCTCGTGCCCGCAGCCAGGAGGAACAGGCGGCCTACAACGCTCTCAACGCCAAGCGACTTGATGAAGCGGAGATGCGTTTCAAGGCGATCCTTGCGAATGATCCCGGGAATCCGCGTGCGCTGGCCGGCATGGGTTACGTCCGCATGCAGCAGTCGAACTTTGGCGGCGCAATCAGTTTCCTCGAGCAGGCCAAGAAGTACGGTGCTCGCGACACTGGTCTTGATAATGCACTCGAAACTGCTCATTTCTACTCCACCATGAGCGAAGGCCAGGTTGCACTCAATGAGAATGACCTGACGACGGCCGAGCAGAAGTATCAGGCCGCGCTTCAGATCCGTCCGAACAGTGTTGAAGCTCTCGAAGGACTCGGCGGCACACTGCTTAAGGCGCAGCAGTCAGAAGCCGCTGTCCAGGTCTTCGAGCGCTACACCAACGCGAAGCCTGCCTCTGCCGCCGCGTGGCGAGGCCTCTTCATGGCGCAGTACAGTGCAGGGAACGCCCCCGGAGCGCTGCTCACAGAGCGCAAGATCCCCGCGTCGGTCCGTACCCAGCTGATGAAGGATCCTGATTTCCTGCGAACGCTGGCCTCGGCCTACTCGGCAGTAGGGCGTGATGCCGACGCGCAGCGAGTTCTCAAGAGCGCACTCGACCTTCCGTTTCCCGCGGGCGCACATGGCCTCAAGGTAGAGACCCAGTTTCAGTACGCCGCTCTGCTCCAGGCAGCCAATCGTCCGGATCAGGCTGCGGGACTCTACCGTCAAGTCATTGCCGCCGATATGGCTAACACGCAGGCGTGGCAGGGACTGATTCGTGTCGAACACGCGATGAAGGACGATGCGCGCGCCGCCGAAATGCTGCAGAGCATGCCACCCTCCAGCTATCAGGCCGCGATGCGTGACCCAGGGTTCCAGATCACGGTCGCCTCCATCTACCAAAACCAGAATCGCCTCGACGTTGCGCAGGACATCCTAGAAAAGTCCTTATCGACGCAGATGAACGCCGGACAGAAGCCATCGACGGCCATGATGCTCGAGCTGGCTGGCCTCTACCTCGCGCGAAACAACCCGCAGGCAGCCTATCCGATCTACCGCAAGATCCTGACCGATGATCCGCAGCGCTCTGATCCGTGGAAGGGCCTGGTAACAATCCTCCACGGCACGGGCCGCGATCAGGAGGCGCTCGCGCAGGTTCAGCATATTCCCCCAGCCGTCCGCCAGCAGCTTGAGCAAGACCCCGAGTACCTTCAGGCGATGGGAGCGGTCTATAACGCGCTCGGCCAGCCTCAGCAGGCGATGGTCTTTATGCAGCGAGTGCAGCAGCACTATGCGCGGCAACATGCAGCGCCGCCTGCCGACATCGATATTCAGGACGCGTGGCTGCTCTACAACGGCGGCAACGACGCCGGACTCCACCGCCAGCTCATGTTCCTGGGGAGCCGAACTGACATGACTGACGAGCAACGCCGCACCGTTCAGACGATTTGGGCCAACTGGGCTGTCCGCCGCGCCAACCAGACTGCTGCTACCGGCAACATCAAGCGTTCGCTCGCAATCCTCAACGCAGCAGCGAAGGCCTTCCCGGACAATCCCGGCGTGCTGCGAGCACTGGCGGCAGGTTACGCCCGCGCAGGCCAGCCTAAGCAGGCCGTGCTGATCTTTCAGTCGCAGGACATGACTTCGGCAACCGCCTCCGACTATAAGTCGGCCGTGGGCGCAGCACTGGCTGCGAATGACAACAAGGATGCCGAGACCTGGCTCCGCTATGGTCTCGATCAGTATCCCCGCGACGCCGAGATGCTCTCTCTCGCGGCGAAGTTCGAGCAGGCCCGTGGAAACAGCGGCCGCGCCGCTGACTACTTTAAGGCATCGCTCGCCGCGTTGCCGCCGGGAGATCCCGGCGCCGAACTCGCCAGCGAACTAAGCCAGCCTGCTCCAACGAACCGTTTGCCCAGTTCTGCCCACGCGCAAGATCTCGCCCGCCTGCTGGGTACGGCCGAGGGTGACGAGAACGGACAGCAGGGCCCATCGAAGCCCTACCTGCCTAATTACGCCAACGCCTATGGGCAAGCCCCCGTGGAGGTGCAGAGCGGTCCTTACTCTCCTACCTCGAGCGTGGTGCCCTCGTACATGGCGAACCCAGTAGCACGGCGTCCGCGTCCGAGCAGCGGCACATTACGCGACTATGTCCCGGAGGCCTCCAACTCCGCTCCAACCCTTGTTCCAGCGCCTATGGACCAGGTCGTAACCGCCTCAACTCTTCTCTCCTCGGATGACTATCAGCGCCAGCAGGTCGCTCGCCTGACGGTTCAGGCTCAGTCACAACCCTACATCTCCGCTGCGCCACAGGAGGAGATCTACGGCCCGTACGTTCCCTATACTCCTCCGGTGCAGGCCGCCTCTGCCGTTCCCTCGTCGTCGGCTGTGGCGGCGCAGAATCCTGGTTGGGGCTACACCCCGTCACCGGTGCAGGTGCAGCTTGGTGATAGTACCCCGCATTTAGAGCCATCGCAGAAGGAGGTCACTGACGTCCTACCGACGGCGCGCTATATGCCGAATGCGCGTCTTGGTTCTCAGAAGTCCACGCGGCCGATGATGGGTCAGAGTAATCCTCCACCCGACGACTATGGCACGCTGACGACCCACAATGCGCAATACAACTCGCATGGCCAACCGCAGCAATCAGGCGACAGCTATGGGCAGCAGTATCCGCAGCCAGGTGGGGGCTCCCGTGCTACAACGCATCGCGCGGCTGCGACTCCGGCGCCGCAGCCATCGGCACCCCCAATGAGCTATCCCAATGTGGCGCGTCCACTCAGTGACTCGGGCTACCCGACGCTTGCACCGCAGTCCCAGGGGAACCCACCCACCGACGCTGAGTTAATGGCCAAGAGTCTTCCTCCGTTGCGCAGCTCCTACGACGCGAGCGCTGTCGTTCCCGGGGGCGCACTCTCGCAGCGCGAGAAGACGGAACTCGAACTCGCCGCCATTGAAACCTCCTACAGCGGCTGGGTCGGCGGAACTGGCTATGGCCGCTACCGCAGCGGAACACCAGGCTTTGACCGCCTCACTGACCTTGAAGCTCCATTTGAGGCTTCCGCGGTTCTTGGTAAATCTGTGCGTCTCACCGCCGTTCCGCGCGCCGTCTTTCTGAACTCCGGCAGTATCGACACGACCTCTTTCCAGAACCAGAGTGGCGGAGTCATTCCGGTTCTGGGCACGCTCCCCGCCAACGCTCTTGTCGCGCCGCAACAGCAGTTCTCGTCCGGTGTCGGCGGAGAACTTCAACTCACAACCGCGAACATTGGCCTCGCGGCAGGCTACACGCCTTACGGCTTCTTGGTCTCGAACATCACCGCGCGTGCGCAGTGGCGCCCCCTTGGCGGGCACTTCACCTTCTTCGGTGATCGCGATTCCGTGAAGGACACGCAACTGTCCTATGCTGGACTCCGCGATCCTGGCAGTATCACGCCGCTCTTCTCTGGCAACATCTGGGGTGGTGTCATCGCGACGGGCGGCGGCGCCCGCTTCGAGACTGGCAATGAGCGTGCCGGCATGTATGTTACTGGCGGTGGAGCGGCCCTTACCGGCGTCCACGTCCTCGACAACCGCAGATACGACGGCACCATGGGAGCTTACTTCCGCGTGCACCGCTGGCCCGGTTACGGCAGCCTGAACATGGGCGTCAACTTCTTCGGCATGCACTACGATCACAACGAGCGGGGTATGACTTATGGACAGGGCGGATACTTCAGCCCGAATGTTTACTTCCTCGCCTCTGTGCCGCTTACTTATAACGGTTACTACGGTAAGAACTTCAACTACGTCATCAACGGCTCGGTCGGTGTGCAGACCTTCCAGGAGGAGCGTGCACCGTACTATCCTCTCGATCGTCCGCTGCAGACCGCCTCGGGCAACGCGTATTTCCCGCAGAACAGCGACACCGGCCTGAACTACTCGATCGAATCCGAAGGTTCCTACCGCGTGGCTGACCACTGGTATGTCGGCGGTTTCCTCGTTGCCAACAACACCAGGAACTACAACATGGTCTCCGGCGGCTTCTTTGTGCGCTACCTGTTCAAGTCGCAGGTCCCGACCGAAAACGGACCGAAAGGTATATTCCCGACGAATACCGGGTTCCGTCCTTTGCGGGTCCCATAGTGAGCGTGGTCGGCAATCACACGAACAGGGAAGAGTCTCCTCACAAATTCCACTTGAATCAACAACTTGCTTCGTCGTATAACGACGAAACGCAAACAACTCAGCCTCCGGTACCCGAAATAAGTATCAGCCGGCAAGAGGAAAGTTGTGCGCGAGGGGCTTAATGACAGTACAGATTGATCTGCTGCGAAGAGCCCAACGGTATCTCTTCGTCTCTGCTTTGTTCTCTCTTGTTGGGGCACCTGCTTGTGCCGCCAAGGACAGCGTTCCCGAATGGGTACGCACCGCCGCCGCACAAAAAATCCCGGTTTATCCACGGGAGACCAACGCAGTATGGCTGCTGGACGAGACCACCTATACGGTTGCTCCTGATGGAACGGCCATCGAGCACA
>Ga0126381_100009659_pt1 | contig 10840 bp, 14 predicted proteins | sample PanSoiMetPlot_28_FD_96465 | JGI IMG/M metagenome (GOLD analysis project Ga0126381, IMG submission 96465) | Tropical forest soil microbial communities from Panama - MetaG Plot_28 | ecosystem: Environmental > Terrestrial > Soil > Tropical forest > Bulk soil | place: Panama | collected 2016-02-17
CAAACTCTGCGCTGGCGGTAGGACGAATCAGGCGGGTGGGCGGTAGATCCAGGACGCGAACACGATTTCACGCCCGTCTGGATCGCGGTAGGTAACGCCGCCGTTGTCCTGCCAGTACTCGATCTGGACAACCGGTTCCACGCCCGCGGCGGCCAGCCGAGCCGTGACCTGCTCCTGGGCTGCCTGATCTGGCAGGTAGAACACCAGCTGATCAAGCCCGCTTGCGCGGGACTGCCGGTCCCGTGAGCGGACGATCTCCAGATGCACTGGACCGCCAGGAAGGCCAAGGATTGTGCCGTCCAGGCCGTAACTGTCCTGGAAGGTCTCCAGCACCGGCAGCCCGATGATGTCCCGGTAGAAGATCACCGTATGGTCATACTGCGGGCTCCACCGCACCACACGTAGCGCACCCACCGGTATGTGGGCTGGCCAGGGCGCGTCTTTCGGCTCTGTGCTATCCATGGCGACAGTCTTCACCTGCCAGGCTCAGCATCTGCAAGCAAGTCCGCAACAAGTAACCGCCACCGCGCCGCGTCCACGGCTCGGCCTTGGCACCGCGGAGGACTGCCTATTACTTGCTCGCGGCGCGAGCCCGGAGCACTACGGGCCGAAGAGATCTGACCCTTCACGCTGGCTCGGATCAAGCATCAGGATGTCCTCGTGAAGGCCACCGACGTCGCGGCCAGTCAGCTGATCTGACTCGGCCTCGGTCTCCATAAGACGCCAGCCCGGCGCATATTCGGGTGCGTCAGGGTCATATCCCTCATCCAGGATCGACAGGACCGCGAACACGGCCTCGTCGGAAGCCAGGCGCATCGCCCGGCTCCGGTGGGGTCGCCGCTTCGGCACCGCGCACCATCGGCGGGAGATGAGTGCGCCAGCAACGATCGCCGGGCCGCCGTTCTGTCGCCGGGTTCCGACTCGTCACGGCGACGACACCCGACCTGGAAGTTCTGCGTGAATCCCGGTCAGCGGCTTGTTTGAGTGGTGATCCGGTCGTACAGGCGATCGGCGGCCGCGTGCATCTCGTCGGTCATGGTGGTACTCCCGGTATGGCCGGAGTCTTCGATGATGATGAGTTCGGCGCCGGGCCAGGCACGGGCAAGCTCGTAGGCAGTGCACGCGCCGCCGCTGAGGTCGTCGCGGCCGTGGATCAAGATGCCGGGGATGCCGGCCAGCTTGCCGGCCTCGTGGATCAGCACGCCATCGTCGAGGAAGCCGTCATGGCAGAAGTAGTGCGAGCAGATGCGCACGAAGGCTAGCTTGGCGTCGTCGGGCCGCGCGCTGTAAGAGCCGGGACTTCCGTTGCTTTCCTGCGCGATGACCGCATCCTCCCAGGCGGTCCACTCGGCCGCTGCCCTCGACCGGACTTCGATGTCGGGGTCCTCCATCATCGCCGAGTAAGCCTTGAGCAGGGCCGAGATCGGCGGCTTGGTTTCGGTCGGAAGCCGGTAGGTGTCAGTCAGGCCGGCGAAGTCGCGGAACCGGACCCAGGCCTCGGGGAAGAACCGGCCCACGCCCCGGAACAGCCAGTCAAGTTCAGGACGGCTGGTTGAGGTCACGCCGAGCATGAGCATCCCAGTGACCCGATCCGGATGCCGTTCCGCGTACGCGAGCGACAGCGTCACGCCCCACGACCCGCCACGTAGCAGCCACCTCTCCACACCGAGGTGCTCGCGAAGCTGCTCCATATCCCCGAGCAGATGCGCGGTCGTGTTGAGGTCCATGTCAACGGCCGGGTCGCTGGCGTGCGGCAGGCTGCGGCCGCAGTTGCGCTGATCAAAGATGATGATCCGGAACCTCTCCGGGTCAAACAACCGCCGGGATCTCGCCGTGCATCCCGACCCCGGCCCGCCGTGCACGATCAGGGCCGGCGCGCCGTCGGGATTCCCGCAGGTCTCCCAGTAGACGAGGTTCCCGTCCCCGGTGTCCAGCAGGCCGGTCTCGCTCGGCTCGATGTCCGCGTACCTGGGCATGCGACGAGCTTATTGGCCGTTCAGTGTGCCAAGGCGGCGGGCACGGAACCTAGCACGCTGTCCTGCTAAAGCGCCCCGAACCGACCGCTGGCCTTAAGGGCCGAAACGGCATGCGGCGCGCCTTCGTGCCCGGCGGCAGAACGCGCGCTCGTCGGCAAGGTCGCGGACCGACAACCGCGCACGGTGCGCGGCATGAGCGGAAACCCCGTCGCGGACGATTGTGAGGTCCCGCTGCTGTACTCCTCTGCGATACACCTCAGGGCTGCGTCGCCGCTGGCCCGCTGGTCTCCCGGCCCCGGCCGAGCGTCCTGTGTAGCATGATCCAAGCTATTTTGGGCGGGTTTCCTACCATCGAGCGAGGAGGCAGAGCTGCTTCACAGTAGGCACGGGCCGGACGCAGGAACGTGGCCCGTGACGCAAGCCGTGGTAGGCGCGCTGTGCATCTCCGCCTCGGCCGTCCTGTTCATTCTCGCGAACGCCGGGCCCATACCCTCAGCTTTCTATCGCTGCGCTCTGCCACTGCCGGGTCTGGCTGTGCTGGCACTTCGTGAACGAAGTCGCGAGGGGACCCGGCCGGCGGCAAGCCACGCATGGGCTGTGATGGCCGGACTGTTCCTGGCGCTGAACTTGGTGTTGTGGATACACACGATCGCCGATACCGGGGCCGGAGCAGCCACGGTGCTCGGCAACCTGCAAGTTCTGTTCGTTGCCGGTATCGCGTGGGTTGTCAAGGGTGAGAAGTCCACCCGGCTTCTGGCTTTCATGATTCCCGTGGTGCTCTTCGGCGTAGTCCTGGTCTCGGGCATGCTCGGCAGCCATGGCACCGCTCCCCACCCCGTTGCCGGCGCGCTTTTCGGGCTCGCCACTAGTGCCGCCTACGCATGCTTCCTGCTGATCTTGCGTCAGACAGCTGGTCCAGCACGGCATCCAGCTGGCCAGCTATTCGACGCGACCGCCGGCGCCGCGATAGGCGCACTGCTGCTGGGGCTGATATCAGGCGGAACGCAACTGGCGATCCCAATACGTTCACTCGGCTGGCTGCTCGTGCTGACCGTCACCAGCGGCATCATCGGATGGCTGTTGATTGCCAGATCGCTGCCCCACCTGCCTGCCACAGTCTCGTCGCTCATCCTGCTATTGGAACCGGCCGGCGCGATGGCCCTGGGGTTCCTCTTCCTCGGCCAGAGACCAAGTCTGCTGCAGGTCCTCGGAGCCATAATCGTGTGCGGCGGGGTCGCGGTTGTGCTCAGAGGCCAGCCGACAGCCCACGAGGTGTCCAACACGACCTCCGTCCCCGACAGCTGACAGGACGGGCGCCGCACCATCCGCGGCATGACGGTGCGTTCTACGAGTCCCGGTTCGCTCGTCTGCCGGTCTGCACGTCACGAGGCAAGACGCCGATAACGGAGACTCGGACCCACGCGACACGCTCAGGGCCGAGGTCTACGAGCGGAAACTCCACACACTCGCAGCTAGCCTGCCCACCATCCTTGGTTGGTACCAGCAGCGTGCCGCCGACCGCGAGAGCCGCCGAAGTCTCGACGGGCGGGCCGATCAAGGTGATGCCTGTGAAGCCGTCGCCAAGATCGCGCACGTCCTCGATGTCGAAAGAGAAGGACGGCATGGAGGCCAGGCTAGCCGCACTACCGCGCATCGGGCCGACCGCGCGACGTGCGGCAGGTGAGTGCGCCTGTTCAAAGTCTGGCGATGGAGTCACTTTGCCTGAGGACGCCGCTTGAAGCGGCGAACCTCATGGGGCCAGCCGCATGCCTCGGCGACCTTGCCCGCCCACATCTTGGCGGTCTCGTCATCGGGCACATCCACCAAGGCGAACCCGCCCAGGAACTCCTTGGTCTCTACGTAGGGTCCGTCGGTAATTATTACGGTGCCGCTGGTGGGGTTGGCGCTGTAGACGGGGCAGTCCTCCTCTTCCAGCCCTCCGGCGAAGACGTAGACGCCGGCTGCCTTCATCTCGTCCGTGACCGCCATGGCGAGCGGCTCGCGGCCGCGGAACCACCCCTCGGTGTGGTCGCCCACCCACTGTTGGTTGAAGTAGATGAGGTATTCGGGCACGGCAGCTCCTTCCGCTGTGGCGGACCCTGTGGTCCGCGTTCAGTTAGGCTACGAACGGCCAGGGGCGAATTCGACATGGTTGTCCACGAAACGGAAGCCCGATCCTGCGGGGGCAGCGGAGGGTACCCCGCGCGCACATCGGCAGATCCGTACGATGTCCCGTGGCGTGGACAGCATGCTTCTAGACCCGTCGCACATCAGCTGGCGGATATGTGTCGCGGCTCCGTTGTCGGATCACATGCGGCTCAAGGGGCCTCGATGCGTAGCGGGCCTCGCGCGATGGCCGCGCGCATAGTGGCCGGATCGGCAGGAGGAATCCACTCGCCGTACCAGGTGGCGCCAGCTGCTGCCGACTGGCGGATGAGCTCACGCGTCCGCCCAGGATCAGGTGCCCGCTCCGGTCCCCCGGCGACGATGTCGAAGGGATCGGCACTAGCACGGTGCGCCTCGATGAACTGTCGAATCGCCGTCACCTGGCTGGGCAGCAGTGGTTGCCCGCTATCCTCGGCGCTGCCTGCGGCAGCCGCTGGGTACAGGCAGGCGCCATCCCACCTGGCTGCCCGCCGGAGCGGGCCGGGGCTGGGGAAGGCACCGCCGATCCAGACCGGTATCCGCGGCTGCTGGACCGGCCGGGGCAGGCAGGTGATCTCGCTCACCTGGAAGTGGCGGCCGTGATACCTGAACGGGCGTCCCGACCACAGGCCGGTCAGCACCTCAAGCGCCTCATCGACCATGGCAGCCCGCATTGTGACGTCGGTCTCCTCGCCGAGGGCGGCGTAGGTGAAGTCCGCCGGGTCGCCGACTCCGACACACAGGGTCAGCCGTCCGCCGGACAGATGATCGAGTGTCACTGCTTCGCGGGCTAGCTTCCACGGCCGCCGGCGGGCGATCGGTGTCACCATGGTGCCCAGCCGGAGGTGTGAGGTAGCGACGGCCATGGCAGCCAGCGCTATCCAGGGATCGTAGGTAGGCAGGTCCTGGCGGCTCTGGTAGACGATGTAGTCCTCCACGAACACCGCGTCCCAGCCTGCCTCCTCGGCCGCCGCAGCAAAGTCCGCCAGCGTCCGCGGATGAGCCGCCTCGCCGCCGATCGGGAGGTTCAGGCTGTAACGCACCGCCGATCAGGTCTCGGACACGCCCGGCATCTCCCCATGATGCCGCCGATGCCTAGAGATCCGGGTGTAATCCGCGGAGATGCCAACTGCGTCACTACGACTACCGAACGACAAGCTCTGTATCCGGAGGTGGCGATGACCGCCGCCTCGCGGACGTGCTGGATCCTCAACTCGTGATCCGGCTCACCTCGGAGTACTTCTGGATCACGGCTCGCAAGCCAGGCCGAGGCCACGACTGCGTCACACGTCGACCGTCATGCCGTCGTAGGCGGCAGGCAGATCCGCCTCGGTGAGCCGTCCGAGCATGTCGCCTGACATGTGGGTCAGGACGACTCGCTGCGCGGCGAGGTCTGGCAAATGCGCGCGTAGTGCCAGGTAGTTGAGGTGATAACGAGTCGGCCTGGCGTAGGTGTACGCCTCGGCAGCAAACAGGTCACAGCCACGTGCAGCCGTCGCCAGCGCCGGGGTCCACTGACTGTCACCTGAGTAGCCGAAACTGGCCTGCCCGAGGTCAACTCGCAGCGCGAGTGACGGGGCACCGGACGCGTGATCAACTTCCCAGCCGCGCACCGTCGCGGCACCCAGCCGCATCGGCGCTCCGCCTGGCACCAGTTCGGTGACCTCGACGCTGAAGCGTCGAGGCACGCTGCTGGAACCTGGGAACAGGCTCTCCATTGCCTGCGCCAGCCTGGCAGCAGTTCCGGGCGGTCCGGCAATCAGGAGCGGCCTGGTCCGGCCGGAAAACTGACCGTCCAGGATCAGGAACGGCAGGCCGCCGAAATGATCGCCATGCAGGTGCGTGATCGCCACCGCACTGATGGCACCCGGGTCCAGGCCCTGGGCCTTCAGCGCCACGAGGCTGGTGGCCCCGCAGTCGACCAGCAGAGCCTGCTCGCCGTCGGACAGGTGGAAGCACGTCTGAAACCGACCGCCGCTGCCGAAAGCGTCACCAGTGCCGACGAAGCGGATCTTCACGCTCACGCCGCCGCGAGGTCCTGACGTGCTCGTGCTGCTGCGGCTTCGCTGCGACTGAGAGCGTAGATCAGACCGATGAGGCACAGCGCCGCGAGACCGAAGGAGTCCTCCAGGAGTCTCCTGACCAACTCCGGCTGCGACGCACCCGACTTCTCTGCCCAGGTCGGCAGCCTGAGGAGGAAGAGCACGAAGGCGGCAGCGGCCACGCCGACCCGGCGCCAATCCCGGCCCTGGCCAGCAAGGACGCCGATTGCGACGACAACCCAGCACAGATGATGAATCCAGCCCACCGGCGACAGCAAGGCAGCCAGCAGGCCGACGATCGCGACGCCGGCCGTGTCGTCGCCGCGCTGCCAGCACGCACGCGCGGCGGCGAACCCGCCGACAGCCACGGCTGCGGTCGCGATCAGCCATACCACGGAAATCAGGTGGCCGGGCAGGCCCGATCGCAGCAGCATGCCGCGCAGCGACTGGTTCCCGGCGGCGGCATTGCCGCCAAGACGCCCGGTGTCAAAGATCGCGCTTGTCCAGTAGCCGAGGCTGTCTTCCGGCGCGAGGGCCCAGGCCGCGGCCGTCAGCGCGGCGAATGACGCAGCCGCCACCGCCGCGGCCTTGCGCCGCCCCGTGAGCAGCAGGTAAACGCCGAAGACAGCCGGCTCCAGCTTGACCGCGGCGGCCATGCCTATCAGCGCTCCGCGTGGCCACCGTGGTCGGCTCGCGCGGCAGTCGAGCAGGCACAGTGCTACCAGAAACAAGTCGATCTGGCCGAACGACATGACCTGCTCGACGGGCACCAGGAAGGTGCAGCAGCCGATCAGAGCCGCGAATACGGCCTGACGGTACGCCCCCGTCCGCTGCAGCAGGTCTCGGAAGCCAACCCAGACAGCCACAGCCAGCGGCACGAACACCATCGCGGTCCAGGCAAACTCTGCAGCGCGCAACGGGACCAGGGTGAGCGGCACGGCGAGCATCGCGGACACGGGCGGATAGGTGAACGGCAGCCCTTGTGTCGTGTGCATCGAATAGAGCGCGCTGCCTTGCAGGACCGCCAGTGCCCCGGATCGGTAGACAGCAAGGTCTGCCAGTCCGCTCGGAACCGTCCACCAGACCATCCGGATGACCGCGGCCAGCGCGAAAAGCCAGCAGCCGGCGACCATCAGCAGCCGGCGTTTGTCGCCGAACGGCCCTGGTACCGCCGGGCGCACCAGCCGCGCTGATAGTCGTGCGGCGGGTAGTCGTGCGGCGGGCTGGGTCATGCCTGCGGCGCTCGCGCGCGGGCGTGACCGGTGACCTTCTCGACCACCATCCGCACCACGACCCGGACTGCCCCCGGCCGGTCCTCGCCCGGGTCGCATCCTTCGTATTTCCAGGAGAGCTGAGTGTCCAGCCGACGGCCGACATCGGGCGCCATGGTCACCCGGCCGCTGAGCTCCGCGTAGTTCTCCGGGTCGGCGGAGTCGATCACCGTGACGCTCACCCGAGGGTCACGCGCCATGTTCCGGTGCTTGACGCGCCCTTCGATCGTCGAGAAGAGCAGGTCGGCGCCGTCATGCCCGACCCACATCACCGAAGTCTGCGGGCTGCCGTCAGGGTTCACGGTCGCCAGGACGGCGTAGTTCCGCCCGTCCAGCAGCCTCTGCATCGCAGCACTGAGCTCGATCGGCATCGAAGCCTCCTTACCCGTCCGTAGCCACGCCGGCCAGGACCGCCCCGACCATCCCGGACAGCCTCGGGCTGAGGAGGGCTGCCTGTCCGGTCGGCATACAGCAGGTGCGCAGCCCCGATCAGCATCGGCACGAGCAAGTCAACCTCAGCTTCCGCAGTGAGGCGGCTCAGTTCGCGCTCGGTATTCAGGTAGGCGGCGATCATATCCACGGCCACGGTCAGCACCGGCACACCGGGCCGGCCAGGTCCCACGCAGGAGTTGCTGGACCTCGTGCCGACGATCGGCCGCCGCAGCCAGATCCCGGCGGCCACGCTGGCGGAGCTGCTCGCAGGCCTCGGCGCCGCGGTCGGCGCCGCCGGAGGCAGTTTCACGATGCAGTTCGCCGCCGTGGCCGTCGCCGCGCGGCTGGGCACCGCCTGACGCAAGATGGCAGGGTGACCCTGGCTCGGCTCGTGCAGTCAGCGACCTCGCTCGCTCCGGTGCCCTTCGTGCCCGAGATCAGCCTGCATCAGGCTGATGACATCTACGCCATGTGGGAGCTAACGGAGCACGCCCTCAGGCAGACGGACCTGCCACCGCCGTTCTGGAGCGTCGCCTGGCCTGGCGGTCAGGCGCTCCCCCGTTACCTGCTCCATCACCCGGGCCTGGTGGCTGGCCGTACTGTCCTCGACATCGGGTCCGGATCCGGACTGGTGGCCATCGCGGCCGCCAGGGCGGGAGCGGCCGTCGTGATTGCGGCCGAGCCCGACCCGCTCGCGACAGCTGCCATTGCGATGAACGCGGCAGTCAACGACGTGCCCGTTCCCGTGTGCATAGGCGATGCTGCTGCGGCGGGCGTTCGCGCGGACGTGATCGTGGCCGGGGACGTCTGGTACGAGAGGGAACTGGCAGACCAGGTGAGCGCCTACCTGGACGAGGTCGCGGCCGCTGGCGCTGATGTGCTGACCGGTGATATCGGCCGCAGCTATTTTCCGCGCGGGCGCTACTCCTGCGTGGCCAGCTACGACATCCCGGCGAGTGTCGCCCTGGAGGGCAGGCAGCAACTCCGCGCTTTCGTCTGGCGGCCATAGGCGGCGGGAGAGCGTAGCGATAGCACTACGCGGGTAAGCCGAGCGAGGTGTCGGAAGCGAAGGACCAGCGCGTGGCCATCATCACCGGGGCGTCTCAGGGCATCGGTGCCGGCCTCGTAGCCGCCTACCGCGAGCAGGGCTGGGCGGTAATAGCCAACGCGCGCACTATCAAGCCCGCCGAGGACCCCGCGGTGCTCTCTGTCGAGGGAGATGTCCGCGACCCCGCAACCGCTGACCGCCTTGTCGGCGAGGCGCTCCGGCAGTTCGGGCGCATCGACACGCTCGTCAACAATGCCGGCGTCTACCTCAGCAAGCCGTTCACGGATTACAGCCGGGACGATTACGACGCCGTTGTCGGGGTCAACCTCACCGGATTCTTCATCGTGACCCAGCACGTCCTCACGGAAATGCTGGCGCGCTCCCGCGGACATATCGTCAATATTGCGGCGACACTCGCTGAACGACCCAACTCCGCTGTCCCGGCAGTGCTTGCGGCCCTCACCAAGGGCGGCGTGGCGTCGGCAACCAGGTCCCTGGCCACCGAGTACGCCCACCGCGGCATCCGAGTCAACGCAGTGTCGCCCGGCATCATCCGGACACCGCTACTCGACCCGGATAGCTACGCCAGCAGCGCCGCCCTTGTTCCCGTCGGGCGCGTGGGAGAGGTCAGCGACGTCGTCCAGGCCGTTCTGTTCCTCGAGTCCGCGCCGTACATCACCGGCGAGATCGTGCACGTCGACGGTGGCCAGGTCGCTGGGCTATGAATTCGGGGGGCCCAGAAACGGGAAGCTGGGCATCAGATCGCGGTGCGGCCGGAGGCCGTCCGGCGGGATCTTCCCGTTGGACAGCCAGGCGAACCGGTCGCTGAAGACGTCGTCGTCGAGGCGCCGGCCGTTCGGGTAGCTCGCGGGCTGCGCCCGGTTGTAGTGCAGGATGTCGGGCAGTACGGTCAGGGCTGCCGTCTTCGCGTCGGCCGGGGTATAGCCGCCCATCTCCTCGAGCAGCTTCGACCACGGCTCGAGGTAGTTGACCACATCGTCAGCGGGCTGACGAGTGTTGTACTCGTCCTTGGCGTCGTCCGGGTTGACGAACGGGTTGATCGTCGGGTTCCCGCCACGGTCCATCTGCACGAGTTTGCCGTCGCGCCACAGGCTGACGGTGGCCCAGAGGCCGATCTCGGGCCCCGGGCCGAGCATGTCGTCGGGTACCTCGAGGGCAATCGACAGCACGTTCTTGCCCGCGAAAGTGTCCTGCCCGGTCCAGTGGAACCCGTGCAGGGCGCCCTCGGCGTCGGCGAAGAACGGGTCGCTGCGCACTCCGGCGAAGAACCGTGCCGTACCCGAGCTGACCGGCCGGGCGGCGCCGCCCTCGCTGACAGGAATCGCGGCGAGGAGGGTCTCCGCGGCAGGTTCGGCAGCACGAGCCTGGCTCCCGGTGGAGTAGAACGCCCGGCCCGCCTGGCTGCCGTGCTCGGGCGGCGAGAACACGAACCGAAGTGCGGCATCGGCCTGCGCGTCACCGTCGTTGTCGATGTTGATCCGGTAGACCGCGTCCGGATGGAACATGCTGTCAGTCCGGAACGGGTCAATATCCATGATCAGCACCGTCTTGCTGAGGTCTCCCGGTGCGCGAAACGCAAACAGGTCAGACAGGTCAAGCCGCGGGTCATCGCCGGGCGACTTGAGATTGGCGGCACTGAAGTGATTAGACATGCGAGCCCCTCCTCCGATGCTGAGGTGTTCCCTCTGACCGTTATCTAGGGGTTTAATGCGGTTACCGCCGGAGCTTCGCGGGCAGTCAGAACCTTCCGTTGGCAGATCCATCACTTCGGGCATACCCAGCGCAGGCATCGAGATGCCGCGGCCGCCGACAGTTCAGGTCGCCCTCACCCGACGAGCGCTCCAGGCGATCCGGCGTCGTAGTCGGCGATCCAGCCCTCGCCCCGCCCGGTGACGTCTCCGCGGA
>Ga0126381_100009660_pt1 | contig 10839 bp, 9 predicted proteins | sample PanSoiMetPlot_28_FD_96465 | JGI IMG/M metagenome (GOLD analysis project Ga0126381, IMG submission 96465) | Tropical forest soil microbial communities from Panama - MetaG Plot_28 | ecosystem: Environmental > Terrestrial > Soil > Tropical forest > Bulk soil | place: Panama | collected 2016-02-17
AGTCACCCGATGGCGCATAGAGCGGCGATCGAGGGAGCGTGAGTCAGACAATGCGCCATATCCGCGGCGGAAACGTTACAACTTCTTGACAGGAATGTGACAAGAGGTCCGGCCCACTTGAAGAAGATTGTGGAGCCAAGAATCACTCCTATCCAAGATGCGATCTCCTGATTTTCTGCACAAAGATGCCGAGACCAAACTTTGTGAACATTACATCGCAGCTGGTGCGCTGTGCAGACTGTCGACTAACAGCCAGCAACTGCTGGACGCGGCGCGGGAAACGTTCTTGCTCACCCGATCGCCTGCAGGCGTAGTTGATTTTTCCATGCGGTTCTGGGTTGACGGCACACCACGGTATCGACGGCCATGGCCGAAACCTTACGTGCGGGGCCTCGATCATCTTGTCTTTGCCGGATTTGACGAGAACAGTTCCGTGCTGGTGGATCTCAGGACGCGCCGCTTGATTGGGCGATTTTCTTCCGGACTGGCTGCTGACCCTGGCTACTGGAAAACCATTATATTTCCCATGCTTCTTTCCGTTCTGGCAGGTTCGGTCGGACTTGTCGAACTCCACGGTGCGTGCGTTGCCAGCTCGCAGGGGGGACTTATTCTCGCAGGGCCTTCCCGGTCGGGAAAGTCAACACTCGCCTTGGCTCTCACCGTTGCGAATTTCTACTTTCTCTCCGACGATCGGACATTTTGCTCTCTGGCGCATCGCAAATTGGCAGCCTGGGGACTCCCCAGGCCGCTTAAGCTAAGGCGCGAGGCCGCGTCCTGGTTTAATGATTTGCGCTATCAAGAGCCGAGCGCGGTACAGAACGGAGAACGCGTTTTTTGCTTCGAACCAAGATCAAAACGTATTTCAAACTGTGAGCCACGACTCCTCGTCTTTCTGGAGAGGCGTGATGACTGTTGTTTTCAAATCACGCCAATCGGGCACCAGGAAGCAAGATTGCGTATCGAAAGAGACCTGCTGGCAGAATCTCCCGGAGCGATCCGCAGGCAATCGGAGGCTTTTGACGCGTTACTTGCACTGCCGCGCTGCCTTCTTCGCTACGGAGGCAGTCCTCAGCAGGTTGCTGAGAAACTTGCGGCAGAATTCTCGCAACATTTCGAATGATTTATATGGGTGGCAACGAGCTGGAGTGTATTGCACGGGGTCAACTGGCAAATCACCGGTCGCGTCGGGCTCTAGATTCGTCGGGCGGCGATCCCGCCGCTGGTCGTCAAGATCTCTTGCGCCGCTTTACCGCAACTCCATATTCCCGCTCCTTGCAGTTGATGCAACGGACGATCCGGGTCGAGACAAACCACAGGGCGCTGCTCGACCTGACGCAGGAGTCTTTCGGGGCACATCAGCACGGAAGGGTCGTCAAGCCTCGGTTCTTATGGAGAATCGTCTGCGAATCAGATCCTGAGGTGCAGAGTACAGCGCTGCCGCTGTCAGCGTTTTCAGACGCAGGAATTCGCTACGTCGGCGTTGGCCAAAGGGGGTTCTTCGCCGTTGACCTCGAGGCTCGCAAAGCTGTTGCCTTTCTTTCTGATCGGTTCGTCGAGAGGAACGCCAGGCTCCGCGACCGCCCGCCTCTCGATATTCTGTTCTGCATGACCGCTGCGAGCCTGGGACTCACAGCCCTGTCTGCGGGCTGCGTGGGGACGGGGGGTCGCGGACTTGTTGTGTTCGGACCACCAAACTCGGGCAAGACTACGGCTAGCTACCTCGCTGCAAAACGTGGCCTGGAATTTCACTCCGATCAAGTCGTCTTCTTGGATATGAAACACAAGGTTTTGCGGGCATGGGGAGATCCGTTTCCGGCAGTTTTCCGCCCTGAAACGGTGGAGTTTCTGCCGGAGTTGCGCCAGCTGTCTCATCAGTCCTCTTATGCCAATCTTTCATTCTTTTACTTCGACAAAAAGCCGATGCAGCCCCGCCTGGCGCACCCGGTGACACCGATTGGCAGCATCTTCCTCGAGCGCGCTGCTGAATGTGACAAACGGCTGCGGAGCATTCCATATGACGAGGTGGTTTCGCGACTGCGGAGTTATATGCTTTTCAACGAAAGTCCCGAATTTGATGAGCAAGTCAGCGGGGCAATCGCCGCACTTGCCACCAAACAAAGTTACAGCTTGAAATATGGAAGCGATCCAAAGATAGCCGCTGCGGTAATCGAGGAAATGCTGACATGAGCAAGATGTTCTGGAAAACACTAGCTTACTCATTGGCATACTTAGCGATAGCTGTTGCATGCCTCATCCGATGGACCGCACCAGACCCGTGGCAGCGATTTGACTGGTTCGCTGGAGGCTATTTCTTGCTTCGGTTCGTCAGCTCGCTGCACTCAATCGTCTCGAGCTTGGGGGTCTTTCGCTCTGGATTGCTGCGACAGGAATGGTGGGCGCTGAATTCTGATCCAGCCGGCCCGAAGTGGGTAATGGCTCTAATGGCCTTTGATCTGGTCGTGTTTATTGATTATGGTCACTGGCAACTCTCGCCCTGGCTGGTGCGACCAGTCTTTCAGGGTATTGGGATCGCCCTCTACTGTGCTGTCACCTGCTGGCAGATCTGGACTGATCACTATCTCGCACGCTATTTCGATCAACACCAACAGTCTCTTCTGCCGATGAACCATGGGCCGTATCGATACGTACGTCATCCGCGGTATGCGGCGGCAATTGCCGGAAAGATAGCGATGGCGCTTACGTTTGCCAGCTTGCTTGGATGGCTCCTGGTTATCGCCTGGGGCGGGCTTCTGCTGAACAAGATTGCGATCGAAGAGAGGCACTTGCGGAGGTTGTTCGGTGTGCGATATGAGTCCTATGCGCGCACAACGGCCAGGGTCATTCCGGGGATTTATTAAAACCATGTAAGTCACCGGTTCCTGGGAACAGTTCCCGACCGTTGATCAGCAACTGTGGAATCAGCAGTGCGGCAACAACAAGGATCCAGGCAAGGCGTTCGGCCCCACCGTCGGTCGTCGGGGCCACGGGCAGGGCTAAGATAATGCGGTCGATCACAAAAATCAAAGTAACAGCGTAGCTTCTCATTACCCAATGCCTGTGTACTTCAAAGTTCCGGTTTCGGGCAGCGCGAAATGCCATCCAGGTGGTCAGCCCCCACAGAGATGCTTGGGCTGTCGTTTCCACCGCCATGGTTCGCAGAGCATGGGTGAAGGCCAAATGGACGGCCGTGGCCGCCGCCACTAGAACTCCTCCAAAATAAAGCCGACCAAAGAGCCGATGAAGGGCGGGATTGCGCTGGCGCAAGCGGGTCGAAAACTGCAGCCCGCCCAGAGTCAATGCAATCGCTCCACCAACTGCATGAAGGCAAAGCTTCCAGAGCACAGGACGAAAGAACTTCCACGTATTCGAGCTGTGATCGAACAAGAAATTCTCGTCGTGATAGATAACGAAAAGCGTCATCAAGCCGAGCGCGCAGAACAAGACTAGTTTTGCGGACACTCGGATTGTCAAGCGAAGTGGCTGAGCTGGCCTAACCAACAAAACCTCCGAAATATCGCGCCGAAGAACTTAAATCCTTGTCATCCCTTCAGTGACGCCTTTTCCACCATGCAGTTCTCCATGATGAGACAGTCCATGTCGCTGTGAGAAAACGAATGAAACGCGTCCGCGGGAGTGTTGACGATGGGCTCCCCCTTCAAGTTGAAAGACGTGTTGAGCACGACCGGAACACCCGTCGCCTGCTGGAAGCGCTCGATCAAACCGTAGTATCGCGGGCTTTGGTCACGGAGAACCGTTTGCAGTCTTCCGGTTCCGTCCACGTGCGTCGTCGCGGGGAGCACATCGCGCTGGCTCTCCCGGACCGGCAACACATACAACATGTATCGGGCGGGGTGGTGGCATCGCGCCCGCGGCAAGTCAAAGTATTTCTCGGCATGCTCGAGCAGGGCCGACGGAGCGAAAGGTCGATAAGGCTCACGGAACTTAATCTTCACGTTGAGGATGTCCTTCATTTCAGGATTGCGTGGATCGGCCAGAATGCTGCGGTTGCCGAGAGCGCGTGGTCCGAACTCGAAGCGCCCTTGTGACCATCCCACAACTTGGCCTCGCGTCATACGCTCAACCACTTGGTCAAACAACTCGTCGTCATCCTTAAGGCGGCGGAACGGAATGGCATGGTGCTCCAGAAAGTCGATGATTTCTGCATCGGAATTCGAACGCCCCCAACATGCATGCTGCATGGCAAAACGGCGAGGCTTGCCCAACAACCCGTTGTAGGCCCACAAGGCAGCTCCGAGCGCGCCACCCCCGTCACCCGCGGCCGGCTGCACGAACAGCTGCTCAAAAGGAGTTTCTTTGAGGATTCGGGTATTGGCGACGCTGTTCAGGCCGACGCCGCCAGCGAGACAGAGCTGTTTCATTCCCGTTTCCCGATGCACGTGGTTCGCCATGCCTAACAGCAATTCCTCGGTGACAAGTTGTATGCTGGCCGCGACATCAGCATAGTGCTGGTTCAAATTGCACAATTGACTGTAGTTGCCGGGCACAGAGCCGCAGTACGGCGGAAGCCCCGTGGCTTTTGTGAAGAAAGGCAGGCGACTCGGTCGCGGCTCACCAAAAAGAGAGACGAACTTCGGGCTATAGGTGCGGTTGGTCGAGTGGTGGAACATGAAATAGTCCATGTCCAGAGAAAACGACCCGTCCGAATTTTGTTGGACCAGCTTCCAGATTCTGTCTGCATAGCGGGGGATACCGTAGGGCGCCATGCCCATCACCTTGTATTCGCCTTCATTGACCTCGAACCCGAGAAATGCAGTGAAAGCGCTATACAGGAGGCCTATCGAGTGGGGGAACTCGATTTGTCGCAACAGGCGGATGTTGTTGCCGCTGCCAGCGCCGTAGGTGGCTGTCACCCATTCGCCGACGCCGTCCACGGTGAGAATGGCGGCCTCTTCGAAGGGCGAACACAGGTACGCACTGGCAGCGTGCGAAAGGTGATGTTCGCAGAAGAGCACTTTCTCTCGGCTGACGCCTATTTCAGTCTGCAGCGTCAGACCGACCCAAAGCTTGTCGATCATCCACGAGATCATGGATTCGCGGAATACTTTCCAGGACTTCGGATACGTCTGCAGGGTCGTCAGCAAGATACGATCGAGCTTGCGAAAGGGCTTTTCAAAGAAGACGACATAGTCCAGATCCGCTCCCTGGATTCCGGCTTGCTCCAGGCAAAATCGGATGGCGTGTCGGGGAAAACGGAAGTCATGCTTCACCCGCGAAAATCGCTCTTCCTCTGCCGCGGCAATGAGCATGCCATCTTGGAGCAGCGCCGCCGCGGCGTCGTGGTAGTAACAGGAAACTCCGAGCACGTACACGTTCACTGCCTCTTGGCCCACCGCAGATCGTGGGTTTCGCCAGGATGTTCAAGCCATTGTTTGGGACGCCGCTTGATTCGCAAAGGGTCCGACAACAAACGTATGAATATGCCGAAGGGAAGGACGAGTATGGCGTAGAAAGCAGTGAGCAGAACTCGCGCCTGAAAGGTTCCGATCGCGTGAGCGGCTCGCTTCCACGAGTACCAGATTCGTTTGAGCACGAAATTGTCCTAGAACAGCGTGTAAATAAAAGGCCCAACAGCGGAACTCTGTGCCAGAAAGATAACTGCACCGCACAGGAGCAGGGCGATCAACATGGGCACGAGCCACCATCTCTTCTGCGCCCAAAAGAAGGAGAATAATTCTCCAACGATTCCAAAACGAGTGGTTACCGTGCGCGCCGCGCTGAAAATACCCATGATGATTCTCCCGAGAAACGGTTGTCACCCCAAAATCGTTATGTTGCCGGTCCCAATACCAACCTGTCCCACACTCTGAAAGCCGAGTCGAGACCTAATCGCCGGGATGGGGCCGGATGTGAGCCGCGATGGCTTGGGCGACGATTTCGTTGCCTCGTGGCCCAAGATGTGCCTCATCGACGTACAGCGGCTCCTTGGTGGAATCAAACTGACCACCCAGAAAAACATAGAGTCCGTCAGAAGCGTGCCGCTCGGCTTCTCGATACACCGCGTTCATAGTCAGAAACCACGCACTATCCGCCGAAGCTCCGGTCGCGTCGCGGGCGGCCATTTGCTGTTCGAAGGGCACCAACGGCTTATGCCCGTAGGTGAGCATGGGCTGCCAAAAACAATAGAGCTGGAATTTATAGGCCTCTCCCAGGACACGAGCGAGACGCATATTGGCCTGATAGTTGCTAAACGCCGCGATTATGTTCGGCTGTTCTTGGGCAATGAGACCAGCGAAGGAGCCTGGAGGTTGACGATGTGCCAGGGCTGCGCGAGTTAGCCGCAAAGAGTAGGACTTCTGCAAAAAGTCGAGCCTTCCCGAAAGCGACCCCTCCACGCGGCTTCTGATCGTGCCGAATAGAAAGTGGGGGTTGGGATGACCCGGCGGGGCCCAAGCCAGCGAGGAGTCATTGACCCCGTCATAGAAAACTACGATGTCGGGGCGGCCGCCTGCTTTCAGCTGCTCCTCGAGCAGGATCAGCTCTTGGTCAGTGACATAGCCTTCCGCCCCGAAGTTGAAGACTTCGACGCAATCGCGCGACGCTGAATTTAGATCGCGGGACAAATAGGAGGGGATGGTCGCGAAATCCGGTACAGCGGTGCCATACATTGTCGATCCCCCAAAAGTCCAAACCGTGGTTTGGTGGCCTGGATCGCAGTTGGCGGGATTGATGGTTCTGCGCAAGATTCCGATTGCGCTCTGGTCGTTGTTAATGAGCTGGCTGTGCCACTCGGTGACGCCCCAAATTCGGAATGGCACATAAGCCTTGAATTGTTGTCTCCTGCTGGATTCTTCACGCCAAAATTCCCGCGCCCAGTCCACCCCCGCATACACGGGGCTGGCGCCCTGATTTTCGAGTTCCGCCTCCCGGCTCGCCGGGTGAATCGACCAAATCGCCCAACAGGTGAACTCAAGAAAAGCCGCCAACAGCAGCACAACAACAATGGCGTAACCAATGGAGGAAAAGCATCTTGGCAGAAATTGGCGAACAAGCCGCCTGAAGCGAGATTTTGTCTGTCGGCCGGCAAGCGGACCGTTACTGGACGTCTCCTCGCCCGCTTGCGATTGTGATTGGCGTTGAAGTAGCTCGGGCATCGTTTACCTCCCCAGAACCACACGTGAAATGGCGGTCAGCCCCACGCCCCGCCCGCAGTCGCTCGCATACAACAGGGTCTTGGTGTCCATCCAGGACGGCGAAAGTGCATTGCACCAGGAATGCGTCAGTTGCCGCTCCGAACCGGTTGCCAGCTCCCTGACATACAGGTGCCAGGATCCGCGATCGCGCCGGCTGAATGCCAATCGCTGGGCGTCAGGAGAGATCGCTGGATAGCGCACGGGTTGAGGAAACTTCGGAAGTGAGGCTACCTCTTCGGTGTTCCGGACAAAGCGCAACAAATGAGGATCGCTGACATTACCGGCGGCGGCGAACACATCGCCCTCGTCGGTGACCGCCAGATCCAGCGGCTGGTAAGGGCTTGGGAGGATCATCTGCGGGGCATCGTGTGAGCCGAGTTTCAGTAGCCAAGCCGTTCTCCGTCCTTGCTCCTCTCGGATGAATGCCAGCCACTTCCCATTCGACGACAGGGCGGGGTCTTGGCCTTCCGTTAGAACCTCAGGGGTCGAACCGAGTTGGCCCACGGGAAGCTGAACCAGAAATGATTGCCTGCCTGTCAGCTCGGAGTAGAACGTAGCTCCTGTCGGGGAGCTGGTAAGCGACAAAGTATCTCCTAAGAGGGATATTGTGTGGACTGCTCCGTCGGTCACGACCCCCACTCCGTACCCGCTCGGTTGCATTTCTGTGTACGCCATTCCCCCGGCTACGGGCACAGGATAGGCGAAGCGGTATGCATTCCCGGGAGTCGGCACGCGCCGGCTGAAATCCTCCTCTCGGTTTCGAACCGTCCGGAGATTGTAGAGCGTCAGTACCCCCACCGAGATCAGTCCTACCGCTAACCAGCGTGCCGCGGGTAATCGTTTCAGGCTGGGTTGGCCAGAGTGCAGCAGCCAAGCAAAAAGTGCAACCGTGGCCAGAAGCCGCGACGGAAACCAATTTGAGATCCTATCGGGGACAGGGAAACAAGCGGCTACATAGAGAATCCATAGGACAAGCGCTTTCGAGGTGTTGCCCCTCGCCAGCAGAGCGTCGATCCCAACGACCGCGCTGAAGATCAGCAAGCACCAGTAGTCGGGCGCTGTGGTGGTACAGAGCAACAGCATCAGAGGAACGAACGCAGCCCAATGCAACGGGTTAGCGCCGGGCCTGCGGTCGTCCCCTACAAACCACAGAAATGCGCACAACAAGACCGTTACCGTAATCGCCAGCACTGACGCGTAAAGCAGGGGGAAATTGACCAATGGAAACGGATTGAGTGCTGGCTCGAAAAGGAGTAAACGGCTCCACAGAGTAGCAAAGGAATTTTGCGACAGGGCATACGGTCCCAGCCAATCTCCGCGTGAGGCTTGACTCAGAACCTCCCGGAGAAAAACAAGGTGGACTTCGGCCCCGAACATCGTGACGGAGACAAACAGAAACATCGCTAGGCCCATCAGAAAGCCCATGAGTGCGCGCCAGTTCCGCTTGCGCAGGAAAAGAATCACCACCAGAGCCGGGAATAGCTTCATTCCTGCGGCAGCGGACCAGATTGCTCCGGACGTTCCATGGTGGCCTAACGACGCAGCATAGTAACCGGCGCAGATAAGAAAAAGAATGAGTACATAGTGTCGCGCGAACAGGAAGTCGACATTAAGAGGAAGTGTACAGCTTAGAGAAATCAGCAAAAGCCGACGCCAGTTGAGGGCGGTCACCCGGCGCATGATCCCCAGAACAACGGCCATCAGCACCAGGCTAAAGATCAGCCAGACCCGCTTCGCAATTAGCGGTGGCAAACCCGTCAGCGGCACCGACACCAGAATTAATGTGGGAGGATTTGGCGCAAAGCTCACCAGCCCATCCCGCACTCCCCAGTGATCGTTCTGGCGTTGGAACCAGGTCCATTCATAGACACGGTCCAGCGAAATGTTGTGCCGGTAGAGTTCGGCGGCCAAGTAGTAGTTGGGGAATTCGCTTCTCAGCGTTCGCCATGCGGGCACAAAACTATGGGCCACGAATGCTAAGGCTAGGAGTGCGATAATCGTCCACTCGACTGCAGGCAGCCAGCCGGGATTGGTTCCCCGAAACGCGGCCGTTGAGTCTTCCTGGCAAGCTTCGGGTTCGAGCAATTCTGCGCTGTGTCTGTGCTCCATCGATTCCAACAAGAAGGCGGTTACTTTCTGTCGCCCAGAATCAAAACTCTGGATTAGATTCCAATCTTGATGGCCGGGCCAGACCGACGTGAGCATGCCCGGTCAGGTACAGCTCGGTGCCGTTTCCGGCTGTAGTCTCTTTGCGTCCACGCTTGGTTTGGGCAGTTTCACGATGTTCTTCAGCTGCCGATTGATCCACAACTCAATCGGGAAACTGTAGAAATCGTGATTCAGGCGGACCCGCGCTGGGTATGCAGTGAGATGTTGAATCGCCTTGGCGAAGCGCCCGTGGCCCGTGGTGGCGATAGGCTCGCGATCGAATGCAATTCGCAGATAGTCGCGCATCGTTTGCACTCTCTGATGATCTTTGCCCTTAAGCCACGGAAGCACCGTGTAACGTGGAAAATAGTCAGCCCAACCTTCCAGAGTGGTGGGCACTTCAATGCCCAGCTGAGCTGCCTTGTGAAAAATCGGCGAACCCGGATATGGCGTGAAAATGTTTGTCCAGAATTCTGCGCCAGGGAATTTCTGGCAGATATCCATCATGAAGTTGACGGTCTCGCGACGTTCCTTGGGGCCCTCCCCTGGAAACCCGAAGATGATGTTGAATGACGGAATCACCCCGGCCTTGATGCAGCGCTCCGTCGACTGGTAGATGTCTTCCAGGACTTGAAAATCTTTGTCCATCAACGTCATCACAGTCGGCGATGCGGTTTCGATTCCCTGACAGATCTGATGAAGTCCGGAGCGACGAAGAAGCGTCAACTCGTCGATCGTGAGGCGGGCAGTTAAATTCGTCGTTGCCTGAATGCTCCACTTGAACGTTGCGCCGCCTCGGACCAGCCCCTCTGCGATCTTCAAGGAGCGATCGAGATCTACCAGGAAATTGTCATCCGCCATCCACAGCAACTCGAGCCCATAACGGCGGGTAAGTTCAATCGTCTCTTCAACAACCTGTTCGACGGGCAGGCAATTCCACTTGCGACCGTACACGCCGGCATTCGTACAGTATGCGCAATTGAAGGGGCACGCGAGACTCGATACGTACATGGCCCACCGGCGACCACAGAGTTTCTCGTACGCATCAAAATCGGCAAGATGATATGCCTTGGACGGCATCTCCTCCAGTCTCTTCAACGGCCGTTCGGGAGTGAAGTGGATTTTGCCATCGACCTTGAAACCAATGCCGAGCACATCGGCGAGGGACGCATCGTCGTGCAAGCGGTCGGCGACCGCCAGCATGCTCTCTTCCCCTTGGGCGCGAACAACCACATCAACATATGGCGCCTCCAGTGTTTGGGTGGGCAGTAGAGAGGGATGCCATCCTCCAAGAATGACCGGAAAGGCGGGATTCCATTTCTTGATCGATTTCGCGATGTCCACTGTCTCTCGAATCATGGGCCCTGTTACGAGAGAAATGCCGAGGCAAAGTGCGTCTTTCACCTCTGCCATGATCCGCTTTTTGTAGTCTGGCGTTATGGAAGCATCTATGATGCTGATCTCGTATCCAGCTTCCAGCAGCGGAGTCGAAATTGCAAGAATGCCGAGCGGAGCCGTGGCCTCGATACTGGAGAAGGAT
>Ga0126381_100009661_pt1 | contig 10839 bp, 8 predicted proteins | sample PanSoiMetPlot_28_FD_96465 | JGI IMG/M metagenome (GOLD analysis project Ga0126381, IMG submission 96465) | Tropical forest soil microbial communities from Panama - MetaG Plot_28 | ecosystem: Environmental > Terrestrial > Soil > Tropical forest > Bulk soil | place: Panama | collected 2016-02-17
CCCAAGCACACCAAGCTCGATCTCGTGCGCTACTACCTTGCGGTCTCCGAGGGAGCGCTCCGTGGCGCGGGCGGTCGTCCCAACATGCTCGTTCGCTACCCGGAGGGAATCGCCGGCGAGCACTTCTACCAGAAGCGCGCCCCCAAGGGCCGCCCACCCTGGATCGAGGTGGTCGAGCTGCGCTTTCCCTCGGGCCGCGCCGCGGAGGAGGTCGTGCCCCGTGATGCGGCGGCGCTCGCCTGGCTCGCGAACCTGGGTTGCCTCGAGCTGCACCCGCACCCGGTACGGGCCGAGGACCTCGAGCACCCCGACGAGCTGCGCATTGATCTCGACCCGGTACCTGGAATCACCTGGCAGCACGTGCAGGAAGTCACTTTGGTGGCGCGCGCGGTTCTTGAAGACTTCCATCTCATTGGCTGGCCCAAGACCTCCGGTTCGCGCGGCATGCACGTGTACGTGCGACTTGAACGGCGCTGGGGCTTCGACGACGTGCGTCGCAGCGCACTCGCGTTGGCGCGCGAGGTCGAGCGGCGTGCGCCGCAGCTCGCTACCAGCAAGTGGTGGAAGGAGGAACGGCACGGCGTGTTCGTCGACTACAACCAGAACGCCAAGGACCGCACCGTTGCCGCCGCGTACTCGGTACGGCCAACGCCAGACGCGCGGGTCTCGACGCCGCTCACCTGGGACGAGGTCGCTGACTGCAATCCGGCGGACTTTACTTTGGCCTCCGTGCCCGCCCGATTCGAGAAGCTCGGCGACGTACATGCGGGGATCGACCGGCATCCGGGCTCCCTCGCAGGCCTGCTGGAGCTTTTTGAGCGTCAAGGCCTGGGCGATGCCCCCTGGCCGCCGCACTATCGGAGACAGTCGTCGGAGCCTCCGCGCATTCAACCCTCCAGGCGCAGACTCCCGCTGCTCGAGATTGGACGCGCGCGCCGCAAAGAGGACGCGTTGGCGGGTCTCGAGCGCTGGAAAGCGCGCCACAGCCAGGCCGCGGCACATCTGCAGCCGGCCGACGTACTGGTCGACGCCATGCGCGGTCGCTACACCACCTGGACCCGGATCCGCGTCAATCTGCAACACGTACCCGAAGCGCTGCGGCCGGCTCAGGAGACGCGCGATCCGGACGAGAAGATTTTCTCGAGCTCGTAGGGCTTCGTGACTTCGAGCTGGTCATAACGACAATCCTGCGGCCGCTTGTCGGCTCGCCAGCGCAGGAAAATCGCTGCGTGGCGGAAGCGGTCGCGCTGCATGTGGTCGTACTTGACCTCGCAAACGCGCTCGATCCTGAGCGGTTCCCACGACAGGTCCTTACCGGCACTCCAGCGACTCTGCGCGCCCGGCATGCGGCTCGACTCGGCCATGGCACCGGCCCACTCGCGCCAAGGGTGATCACGCATCGCGTCGGTGCGCAAGGGCGCGAGCTCCTTCACCAACTGTCTGCGCATCGCCATTGTGAAGGATGAGGTCACGCCGACGTGCTGCAGCACCCCTCTGTCGTCGTACAAGCCGAGCAGCAGCGAGCCGACCGCGTCCCTGCCGCTCTTGTGCCAACGGAACCCCGCCACGACACAGTCGGCGGTGCGCACATGCTTCACCTTGATCATCGCGCGCTTGCCGGGCAGGTATGTGCCGGACTCGAGCTTCGCAATCACACCGTCGAGTCCTGCGCCTTCGAAGCGCATCAGCCAGTCGAGCGCAATTGCTCGATCACGCGTTGCGGGTGTGAGATACACCGGCGGTTTCACTTCAACGAGCAACTGCTCGAGGGCTGCACGGCGCACCGCTTGCGGTGCAGCCATGAGGCTGCGTCCCTCGGCCACGAGCAGGTCGAAAGCGACAAACGCAGCAGGTATTTCCTTTGCGAGCTTCTCGACGCGCGACACCGCTGGATGGAGTCGCAGCTGCAGGGCGTCGAAATCGAGTCCTTGCGCCGTTGCTATCACGACCTCGCCGTCCACAACCGAGTTCTCTGGCAGGCGATCGAGCAGCGCTCCGTGCAGCTCCGGGAAGTAGCGATCGAGCGGCCGGGCATCACGGCTTTGGATGTACACCCCGTCGGCGCTGCGGAACACGATCGCCCGGAAGCCGTCCCACTTCGGTTCATAGAGGTAATCGCCTGCCGGCAGCTCGTCGGCGAGCTTGGCGAGCATTGGTTCGACAGGCGGCTTCACGGCGAGCGCTCACTCACCATCGACCGTAGCAGGCTGCGGCGAATCATTGGCATGAACGCGCGCCGGGAGCCGACGCGCGTATCGACGGCGAGTGGGAGGCTGGAGGCAGTGGGACTCCGTGCTCGACTTCCAGCTCACGCAGGTCGCGCTGACGTGTTTCCCGGCCGAACCAAGCGAGGAGCAGCAGAGCCGCGAGCGAGGGGAAGCTTATTGCGAGTGCGGCGGCCGACAACGATGGTGCGGCACCGAGGACGCTGAGACCCTGGGCAAAGAGGCCGCCGAGCTTGCTGCAACCGGCCACCCAGCCGGTGGCGCGACCACGGATCCGCACCGGAAAGTTCTCGGACGTATAGGGCAGGAGGATGGCGATCATGCCGCTAGTCCCGATGATCAGCAGCGTCAGGTCGAGGACCGTGTTGGTGAACATGCCTGAGCCGTGGGAGCGCAGTTGCACGCCCAACAGGCCGCCGGTGGTGATGGCGAGCATGAGCATCAATGAGCCCTTGGTGCTCCACTTGCTGTAGAGCCAGGCGGACACGAGCACGACGGGGGCCGCGATCACGGTCGAGCGTGCGATGAGCGCGCTGGCGGCGCTGACACTCTGTCCTTCGGCCACCAGCGCGCTCGGCAGCCACAGCAGCACCCCAAAGTTGACGAGGCTCCAGACCAATGCAGCGAGCGTCAGGGCACTGGCGATGCCGAGGAGGCCAGGGCGGTGCCCGGGTGCCGGAGGATGACCGGGGGTGTGGTTGCGAACATCGAGGCCGCCGGACTCATCCTCGGGGCGCACCACGACGCCGAAACGCGCGAGCATGGCGCGCGCCTCGTCGGCGCGGCCCGTGAGCTGCAGAAAGCGCGCCGACTCCGGCAGCAGCGGGCTCATGAGCACCAGCAGCAGTCCGGTGGGGAAATTCAGTAGCCACATCACCCGCCAGCCGAAGGTGGGCTGCAGGAGCGCGGAGAAGCCGCTCGAGGCGAAGAAGCCGCCAATGGCACCCACTCCACCGATCAATACCAGGCACCAGCCGCGATGGCGGGTGGGCATGATCTCGGCCAGCAAAGCGTAGGCGACCGGCAACATCCCCCCGGCGGCGGCACCCATCAGGAAGCACATCGCGACGTTCCACCAGAAGCTCGGCATCGCGCCGCAAATAGAGGTGCCGATGAACATCACGGAGGAAAGAAGAATTGCGCCGCGGCGCCCGTACAAATCTGCCAGCGCACCCCAGACGAAGGAGCCGACAGCGGTACCGGCGAGTGCTGCAAAGGGCAGCCACGCCACCATGGTGCTGCTGATCGAGTACTCCACGCGCATCCCCGGGGTGACGAATCCGAGGCTTGCCGGTTTCATGATGTCGATGACAAGGGCCAGTGCGAGAAGACCCGCCACCATCCAGTGACGAACCGATAGGGGGGCATTCTCTGGAGGAGTGATCGGCTCGATATCGGCGGGTGCACTGGCAGGGGTGAGTGGCAACAGCCCGTAGCCCGCAAGGCCGATGCCAGCGACGATGGCGGCCATTCCCCAAATCATGGCCGCATCCATGGGCATGCCGGCGAGCACGTAGTGATTGTGCCGCCCCATGAGAAACATGGGCAGGTGCGTCAGCACGCCCGCCGTGACCGTTGCGCAGCCGAACCAGAACGCCAACAGGCTGCGGCGCCTGGCAAAGATATCGATTACCCCTAGGCGCATGATTACTTGGCTCGATCGGCAGCCATCGCCATCCCGTTCGCGGCAAACACCTCGTTGGCGATTCGAAAGCTGTCGACGGCGGCGGGTACGCCGGCATAGACCATGACCTGCAGGAACACCTCGCAAATCTCCGCGGGCGTCACGCCATTGTTGAGCGCGCCGCGAATGTGTGCCTGCAGCTCGTGGGGACGGTTGAGCACGCTGATCATCGCCAGGTTGAGGAGGCTGCGCTGCCGCCGATCGAGTCCGGGGCGCCCCCAGATCTTGCCCCAGCAGTATTCGGTGACGAGCTGCTGCAACGGCGCGTTGAAGCTATTGACGCTCGCGAGCGCGCGATCTACATACTCTTCGCCCAGCACAGCCTTGCGGATTTTCAAGCCTTCTTCGTAGGCGTCACTTGACACGGGCACTCTCCTTGGATGGCGGGGATGGCACAGCACCTGACCCGCTGCGGATAATGCTCCATTTCTCTCGAGACAGCCGCTGGGCGGCACGGCGAGGCTGGCGGATCGGAGTCAGAGGGTAGCCAGGAAGTATCGAAGGAGGGACTGTGTCGGAAGCATTCGACATCGTCACGGTTGGCTCGGGCCACAACGGTCTGGTGGCTGCGGCGTACCTGGCGGTAATGGGCAAGAGGGTCGTCGTACTCGAGCGCAATGCCTGGTTCGGCGGCGGTGTGGTGACGCGCGAGCTCACGGTGCCCGGGTTCCGGCACGACCAGCACTCGATGGCGCACATCTTCATCCAGGCCAACCCGCTGCTGGCGGCCGACGAGCTGCAGCTCAAAGCCCGCTATGGGCTGCGTTACGTGTTTCCGGATCCCCCCGTATCGGTGCTGTTCGAGGACGGCGAGACTCTGTCCTTGTATCGGGACCGTGAGCGGACCTGGGCGGAGATCGCCAGGCTCTCGCGCGCCGACGCCGACGCGTATCGGCGGCTCTCGGAGCAGGCGGCCACGTGGCTCCCGATGATTGCGGCGACCCTGTACTCGGCACCCATGCCCATGGGGGCCGCCACCGCGCTCCTCGATCAATCACGTGAAGGGCGCGAATTCTGGCGCATCAGCCAGATGAGCACGCACGAGCTGCTATCCCGCACCTTCGAGAGTGAGCGCGTGCGCCTGCTGCTCGCTCGCGTAGCAGCTGAGAACCTCGTTGCTCCCGACGAGAAAGGCACCGCGCTCGGCGTGTACGTGTTCCTTGGGTTTCTGGAAGCGTACGGCTTCGGCGTACCGAGCGGTGGCAGCGGCAGCCTGACGCGGGCGCTCGTGAGTTGCATCGAGGAGCATGGCGGCCAGGTGCTCGCCGGGGTGGATATCGAGCAGGTAACGACTCGTGCCGGTCGGGCGGTCGGCGTGCGAGCCCGGGATGGTCGCGAGTTCACCGCCAGCGACGCGGTGATCGCCGCGATCCACCCACACCATCTCGGACGACTGGTAGCCGGCGTCGATCCGGCGATTGCAGCAGCGGCGGCTGCGACCGAGATCTCGCCCAACGCCTGTATCACGGTGCATGCCGCCTTGCGTGAACCGCTGCGCGACCTGCGCGGCGCGCGCCTGCGCTCGGTGATGCTCGAGCTGCTGCCGACGCACTACCAGATGCTGCGGCGCTCCTTCGACGATCTGCGCTATGGTCAGCTGGCGGCTTGTCCGCTGATCGGGCTCGGCTCTCTTTCGGAGTTCGATGGCTCACGCGTCCCTGCAGGCTGCGCAACCCTGCACGCCTGGGACTATGTGCCGTATACCCGCGCGGACGGACGCTCCTGGGATGAGGCCAAGGGCGAGTATGCGCAGCGGATGCTTGCGCACATCTCCCGCTACCTGCCGAACCTGACGGCTGACAACATCATCGCCTGGCACTGCGACAGTCCGCTCGACATGGAACGCACCTCTTCCAGCTTCGTGCGCGGGGACCTGCACGGCATCGCCATGGCGAGCTACCAGCAAGGCTCGCATCGCCCCACGCCGGATCTGGCGCAGTTCGTCGTCCCGGGCACCGCCGGCTTGTACCTGGTGGGCCCGTTCCAACACCCGGGCGGTGGCGTGTTTGGCGCCGGGCGCGCGACGGCGCAACGCCTGTGTGAGGATTTGAAGGTCGACTTCGCGAGCATTTCCCGCAGGCGCTGATCACTCACCCAGCCGCCGCGATGCCACCGTCCACGTGGAGGATCTCTCCGTTGATGAATGCGGCGGCGGGGCTCAGCAGGAAGAGCGCCGCGGCGGCGACGTCCTCTTCGTGTCCGAGCCGGCGCAACGGGATGGTTCGCGCCCGCCGTTCGTACTCGGCCTGATCGTTCAGCGCCATCGCACCGGGGGTCGGGACCGACCCTGGAGCCAAGGCATTGACGCGTACACCTCGCGGGCCGAGTTCGGCGGCGAGTGTCTTCGTCAGGGTGGCAAGCGCACCTTTCACCGCACTGTAGAGCGCGGTGTTGGGATAGCCGCGCTCGGCCACGGGCGAAGTCATATTGATGATGGCGGTCGAGCGGTCGGCCTTCATGTAGCTCAGCAATGCCTGAGCACCCCAGAGGGCTGCCTTCACCCCGACGCCGAGCATCTGCTCAGCCACGGCTTCCGTGATCGCGCTGATGGGCTCGTAGCGCAGCAGCATGGCGTTGTTGATGACAGCATCGAGCCCGGCGTGCTGCTCGGCGAACCTGCCGGCCACCTCGAGCAACACGGTGCGATCGGCGGCATCGGCCACGTAGGCCGACGCTTTGCCGCCCGCGGCACAGATCGCCGCGGCTGCCGCGGTGCAGCTCGTTTCGTCGATGTCGACCAGGCCAACGCTCACGCCGTGCTGCGCGAGCCGCGCGGCCATTGCACGTCCCAGACCGCGTCCAGCGCCGGTGATCAACACAGCCTGTTCGGCCAGCTCGGCAATCGGTAGCACTGCGCTTCTCCTCACTACGGTCCTTCCCGGAATTCTATGATCCCGCCCGGCGAGCCGCTCCTTTTGGCGGTCTTCCCGCCGGAAAGCCCGGGTCGACCTGGCGACCCGGTGTCGTGCGAGGGGTTGACCTGCGAGAGGTAACGGTGCGGGATTGGGGCCGCTGTTGATGCGGGCTGGTGAGGCCGTTGCGGGGAGAAAAACAGGATGAACGAGCCGGGGGAGGTGTTTGATTACATCGTGATCGGAGCCGGCACGGCAGGTTGCGTGCTCGCCAGCCGACTCTCCGAAGATCGGGACACGCGGGTGGCCGTCATCGAAGCTGGTCCGCCGGACCGGCACCTGTTCATCCACATTCCGGCGACGGTCGCAGCCGCGATCAGCAGGCCGCACCTCAACTGGCGTTTCATGACAGTGCCGCAGCGACACCTCGCGGACCGCTCCATTCCCATTCCGCGTGGTCGCGTCGTCGGCGGCTCGGGCTCCATCAACGGCATGGTCTATTTCCGTGGTCACCCGAGTGACTTCGATGATTGGGCCGCAGCAGGGAATCCGGGCTGGAGCTATCGGGACGTGCTGCCGTACTTCCTGCGCTCGGAGAACAACGACGACTACCCGGATTCCGCCTATCACGCCCGTGGCGGGCCGATGAACGTTACGCACATCAAGCGGACGAATCCCATGACGCCGGCCTTCCTCGCTGCCATGCAGGGTCTCGGGTTCGCGGCCACACGTGACTTCAACGGGCCCACTTCCGAGGGCTACGGTCGGCGACAGGGGACGATTCTGAGGGGGCGTCGCGTGTCCACGGCTACCGCTTACCTATGGCCGGCCAGCCAGCGCAGCAACCTCTCGATTCTGACCCGTACGCGAGCGCTGGAGGTCCTGATCGAGAATCGCCGTGCCGTGGGGGTCCGCGTGTCGAGCGGGTCTGGCCTGCGGCAGCTCGCCGTGCGTCGTGAGGTCATCGTTGCCGCCGGTGCGATCCTCTCGCCGCAGCTGCTGATGCTCTCCGGCATCGGCGACGGGCAGGAGCTGCGCGGCGCCGGACTCAGCCCTAAACAGCACCTGCCCGGAGTCGGAGCCAACTATCACGATCACCTGGCGGCGGCTGTGCTGATGGAGATGAAGAACTCGGAGTCCTACGGCATGTCCTGGCGCGCAGCACCGCGTGACGTCGCCAACCTGCTCGAGTACGCGCTGCTGCGCACCGGGCCGTTGGCCAGCAACGTGTTCGAGGCCACTGGCTTCATACGTACGCAGCCGCAGCTGACACGGCCCGATGTGCAGGTGGTCTTCCAGGCAGCCCGGCGTAACCGCGGCACTTTCCCCTTCCCGCTCGGGCACGGCTTTGCCATCAGTGTCGTCGGTCTGTATCCGAAGAGTCGCGGGCGGGTGCGCCTCGCCAGCAATGATCCGCTGGCGGCGCCGCTGGTGGATCCACAGCTCTTCAGCCATCCGGACGATGTGGCGATGATGCTGCGTGGCCTGAGGATCGGGCGCGAGGTGTCCCGGGCACCCTCATTCGCCCGCTATCGTGCGGTGGAGGTGCAGCCCGGTCCCGGGGTACAGGACGATGCCGCGCTCGTCGACTACATTCGCAGGTCCGCGGGCACCGTGCATCATCCCTGCGGCACCTGTCGCATGGGCGCGGACGAGCTGGCGGTGGTGGACGAGAGGCTGCGCGTTCACGGCGTGGAGGCGCTGCGCGTGGCCGACGCCTCAGTATTTCCTCACGTGGTGGGCGGCAACACGAACGCCGCGGTGGTGATGGTCGCGGAGAAGGCCGCGGACATGATCCGTGGCATTGCGGCACCGCCCAGCATCGACGCAGCGCTCAACGCGCGCGGCGCGATCGGTTAGCATCGACGAAAAGCCGGGGGATCCCATGAGCGCAGATACCATCAAGCACTGGCGGATCGGTGAGGTGGAGATTGCCCGCATCGTGGAGGTGAACGCCTTCGAGGACAACATCGCCATGCTGCTCAAGGACGAGTCCGCCGCGTACGTCAGGCAGCACGGCTGGCTGCAGCCGCACTTCGCCACTCCCGCGGGACTGATGAAGGTCTCCTTCCAGGCATTCGTGCTCCGCTCCCGTGGCATGAACGTCATGATCGACACGTGCGTCGGTGCCGATCGTCAGCGCGAATACGATGTGTTCTGCAACCTCAAGACGACCTTCCTCGCGGATCTTGCGGTGGCCGGATTCCCCGCCGCGAGCATGAACGCGGTGCTGTGCACGCACCTGCATTTCGACCATGTCGGTTGGAACACGCGGCGGCTGAATGGCCGCTGGGTACCTACCTTCCCGCAGGCGCGCTACCTGTTCGGCCAACAGGAGTTCGACCATTGGATACACCTCCGCAAGACGGGGGGCTATCACGACTTTGAGCACCTGCACGACGCCATCGATCCGGTCGTGGCAGCCGGACTCGTCGACTACATCGGCCCTCACCACCAGGTGACCGAGGAGGTGTCGTTGTTCCCGACCCCGGGGCACACGCCCGGACATGTCAGTGTCCACATCCGCTCGCGGGGCGAGGAGGCCGTGATCACCGGCGACCTGATGCATCACCCCATTCAGCTGGCCGACCCGCTGCGGCACGGCAACTTCGACATGGACAAGGCACAGGCCGCGCTCACCCGTCAGGCGTTCGTAGAGCGCTTCGCGAATTCCAAGGTGCTGGTCATCGGCAGCCATTTCCCTGATCCGACCGGCGGTTGGATCGAGCGCCACGGACGGGGGTGGAAGTTCAGGACCGAATGACACCGGCAAGTGAGGCCCGTTATGAACGTCGAAGCCAGGACCGCGAGTGAGCAGCTGGTGCTGCAGTTCTTCGCCACTCTGAGTGCCGGCGACCTGGAAGGGGTACGGCGCATGCTGCATGCGCAGGCGACCTGGCAGGCTCAGGTGCGCAGCGTGCCGGGCGCCGGCATTCACCGCGGCCCGGGCGCGATCGTGGACGATTTCCTGACCCCGATCCGTGGATTGTTTCGGCCTGGCGATCCGCAGATCCTCGTCGACACCATTGCCTCGCGGGGAGATTTCGTCATGCTCGAGTCGCACAGCGGCGGCTGCTTCGCGGACGGCCGCCCGTACGAGAACTTGTACGCATGGGCGGTGGAAGTGAGGGACGGCAAGATCTACGCGCTGCGCGAGTATTTCGACAGCCACTACGTGATGCAGCTGACCGCGTCGGGGTCGACATGAGCGAATCACTGGTGAGCCAGGAGCGCCTGGCGCATCTGCAGCAGGTGATAGCGGCGGATGTCGCCGCGGGACGGTACTACGGCGCGGTGATTGCGGTGGCTCGCCGCGGGCGCGTGGCGATGCACGAGGCCATCGGTTACGCGGATGCGGCGCGAACACGGCCCTTGCAGCGGGATTCGGTGTTCAGCATATTCTCGGTGACCAAGGCCATTACCAACGTACTGGTGCTGCGCGCGATCGAGCTCGGCCGCTTTGCCCTTACCACACGCATCAGCGAGCTGGTGCCGGCTTTCTCAGGTAACGCGCGCGAGGCGATCTCGATTTTTCACCTCCTCACGCATACCTCGGGACTGCCGATCGTATTCGCCATCAAGCCCGACATGTACATCGACCGGCTCGATGAGATGGTCGCGGCCGTGTGCGACAACATCTTTCCGGCAGAGCCGCCCGGGGAGCGCGTTGCTTACTCGCCGCTTGCCAATCACGTGTTGCTCGGTGAGGCCCTGCGCCGCACCGATCCCCAGCGGCGCTCCTATCGCGCCATCGTGCAGGAAGACCTGCTCGATCCGTTGCAGATGCGCGAAACCTCCGTGGGACTACGGCGCGACCTGCGTGCGCGCCATGTGGTGCCTGACCTGCGCGGCAACTTCCCGATCACGCACCCCGGGCACAGCAATCTCGGGCCGAACGGCGCGTTTCAGGAGGAAGACGCGGAGATGCCGTGGGTGGGTGTCGCCTCGACGGTCCCGGACATGTTGCGTTTCGCCGAGATGCTCCGCCGCCGCGGTGAGCTCGACGGCGCGCGGATCCTGTCACCGGCGACACTGGCGCTCGCGACCCGGAACTGGACGGGCGAGAAGCCGAACGAGC
>Ga0126381_100009662_pt1 | contig 10838 bp, 1 predicted proteins | sample PanSoiMetPlot_28_FD_96465 | JGI IMG/M metagenome (GOLD analysis project Ga0126381, IMG submission 96465) | Tropical forest soil microbial communities from Panama - MetaG Plot_28 | ecosystem: Environmental > Terrestrial > Soil > Tropical forest > Bulk soil | place: Panama | collected 2016-02-17
CTACCACCCCCCGCGCAACCCCGCCGAGGCGGCCATCGCCCAGGTATGGCGCGAGGTCCTCCAGATCGACCAGATCGGCATCCACGACAACTTCTTCCACCTCGGCGGCCACTCACTGCTCGCCACTCGGGTCACCATCCGGCTGCGCGCGGCGTTCGGCTGCGACGTCGGTGTGCGCGCGCTGTTCCAGCGACCTACCGTGGCGGGGCTCGCGGCGGTCGTAGAGGAGCTGCTGATCCAGGACATCGCGGCGATGAGCAGTGAAGACGTCGAGCGGGCACTGAGGGAGCAGCAAGCATGAACGGCACGATTCACGGACTGGTCGAGGCGCAGGTCCGGCGTACCCCCGACGCGGTCGCCCTGCAGTTCGAGGGCGAGGTACTGACATACCGGGAGATGGACCGGCGGGCCAACCGCCTCGCCCACGCCCTGCGCCGGCGCGGCGCCGGGCCGGAGGCGGTGGTGGCCGTGGGTGTCGAGCGTTCCCTGGAGCTGGTGGTATCCCTGCTGGGCATCCTCAAGAGCGGCGCCGCATACCTGCCGCTTGACCTGGAGTTGCCCACCGAGCGCCTGGCGTACATGGTCGGCCAGGCCGGCGCCGTGGCGCTCGTCCGCGGCCCTGGCATGGATCGCGATCTGGGCCTTCCTGGCCTGCCTGAGGTGAGGCTGGCCGACACGGCCGGCGAGTCCGGCGAGCCGTGCGGCGTCACCGTTGACGGGCGTAACGCCGCGTACGTCATGTACACCTCCGGCTCGACCGGGCGGCCCAAAGGCGTCATCGCCGAACACCGGGGCGTGTGCAACCGGCTGCGCTGGGGGCAGCACGAGTACGGCATGACCCCGGATGAGCGGGTACTGCAGAAGACCCCGTACGCGTTCGACGTGTCGGTGTGGGAGCTGTTCTGGCCGCTCATCGTCGGCGCGCGGCTAATCATCGCCAAGCCCGGCGGGCACAGCGACAGCCGCTACCTCGTCGAGGTGATCCAGAGCCAGGAGATCACCACGGTCCACTTCATCCCTACCATGCTGGCGCTGTTCATCAGCGAGCGCGGGGTCGAGGACTGCCGCGGCATCCGTCGCGTCATGGCCAGCGGCGAAGCCCTCCCCGCTGACCTCCAGAACCGGGTGCTGCGGATCCTGCCCCACGTCGAGCTGCACAACCTGTACGGCCCGACCGAGGCATCCATCGAAGTCAGCGCGTGGCAGTGCCAGCCCGGCTGGCCGGGGCCGAGCGTGCCCATCGGGGTGGCGGTAGCCAACACCCAGCTGCACATCCTCGACGCCGAGCTGCGCCCGGTGACCGGTGACCGGCCCGGGGAGCTGTACCTCGCCGGGGTGCAGCTGGCCCGCGGCTACCTCGGAAAGCCTGCCCTGACCGCCGAGCGCTTCCTGCCCGACCCCTACGGTCCGCCGGGCGGGCGCATGTACCGCAGCGGCGACCTGGCCGAATGGTACCGTCCGGGCGTCGTAGGCTACCTCGGCCGGGTCGACGAACAGCTCAAGCTGGCCGGCAACCGCGTCGAGCTGGGCGAGGTCCAGGCCGTGCTTAACGACCAGCCGGGCGTACGCGCGTCCGTGGTCGTGGCGACCGGGACCGCGGCGGACAAGCGGCTGGTCGCGTACGTCGTCGGCCCGGACATCGATGTGGCAGCGCTGCGGGAGCGACTGGCCGGCCGGCTGCCCGCGTACATGGTGCCCTCCACCTTCGTACCGCTGGCCGAGCTGCCGTTGACCCCGAGCGGCAAGCTGGACCGCAAGGCCCTGCCGGCACCAGACCGCCCGGACATCGGCACACCGTACCGCGCCCCGGACGGCCCGGCGCAGGAAAAGCTGGCCGCGGTTTGGGCGTCGGTGTTCGGGACCGCCCGCGTCGGCGTGGACGACACGTTCTTCGGTCTCGGCGGCCACTCCCTGCTCGCGGTCCGGCTCATCGCACGGCTGCGCGAAGAGATGACGGTCGACGTGTCAATGCGTGACCTGTTCGAAGGGTTGACGATCGCGAAGCTGACCGAGGCGGCCAGCGCCGCACAGGTCGCGCGGACCGCCGTGCCCGCGCTTGTCCAAGGTGCCGACGGCCCGGTGGTCGCCTCGTCCGGCCAAGAGCGGCTGCTTTTCCTCCAGCGCCTGCATCCGGACAGCCCCGCCTACGTGGTGCCGGTCGCCTGGCGGGTGGACGGCCGGCTGGCCGAGGCGGTCCTGCGCCGCGCGCTCGAGCGCTTGGCCGCCCGGCACGACGCCCTGCGCACCCGATTCCCGGCCGGCGGCACCACGCCGGCCATCTCGCCGGAACCAACCGTCCACCTGCGGCTTGTCGAGACCGGCGAATGGTGCGAGGAGCTCGCCCTGGCCGAGATCCGCCGGCCGTTCGACCTGGACGCCGGGCCGCTGTGGCGGGCCGTCCTGTTCCGCCTCGCCGAACACGACGTGCTACTGCTGACCCTGCACCACGCCGTCGCCGACGGCTGGTCCCTCGGCATCCTCGCCCGCGAGCTAGGCGTGCTGTACGCCGACGGCGACCCGCCCGCGCCCGCCATGCGCTACACGGACTTCGCCCGCTGGCAGCGCGCGTGGCTCACCCGTGAACGGCTGGGCGACGAGCTGGCATGGTGGCGCCGCACGCTGGATGGGGTACCGGCGCTAGAGCTGCCCACGGACCGGTCCCGGCCCGCGGTGCTCGGCACCGGCGGCGGCACCGTCCGGTTCGAGCTGCCGCAGGACGCGCTGCGGCTGCTGACCCGCCGCGCGCAGGAGAGCGCCACCACCCTGCACACCCTGCTGCTGATGACGTTCCAGGTGCTGCTCGGCCGATGGAGCGGGCAAGCCGACTTCGCGGTCGGCACACCGGTGGCGGGACGTTCCCGCGCCGAGGTGGAAGACGTGGTCGGCTTCTTCGTCAACACCCTCGCCGTGCGTGCCGACCTGACCGGCGACCCTACCCTCGCCGAGCTGCTCGGCCGGGTACGCGAGGCCGTGCTCGGTGCGTACGAGCACCAGGACGTGCCGTTCGAGCAGGTGGTCGAGGAGCTGCACCCCGAGCGGGACTCGAGCCGGACGCCGGTGTTCCAGACCATGTTCGCGCTGCGGGACACCGCGGCCACCGCGCTGCGCCTGCCGGGGATGGCGGCCGAGGAGGTACCGCTCGGCTGGCGCACCGCCAAGTTCGACCTCACCCTCTTCGTGGACCAGGCACCCGACGGTACCTACAGCGCGCTGATCGAGTACGCCACCGACCTGTTCGACCTGTCCACGATGGAGCGCTTCGCCGGTGGATACCGTCGGCTGCTGCACGCTTTCGCCAGGGACGCCGGCGGGCGGCTCGCGGACTGGGACGTGCTCGGCGCGGCGGCCAGGGATCGCCTCATCGCAGCCGGCACCGCGCCCCGGCCGCCGATTCCGGCGCGCGGAGTGCACAACCTCATCGCCGACCAGGTCGCGGCCCGGGGCCACCAGCCAGCCGTTGTCGACGGCAGGGTCGTGTGGTCGTACCTCGACCTGGACCGGCGGGCCAACCGGCTGGCCCGGTACCTGCGGACCCTCGGCGTGGGCCCGGAGGTGGTGGTCGCGGTCAGCCTTCCCCGCTCGGCGGAGCTGGTACGCGCGCAGCTGGCCGTGCTCAAAGCCGGCGGCGCCTACCTGCCGCTCGACGCCGACCAGCCGGCCGAGCGCAGCCGGGCGATGACCGCCGACAGCGGCGCCACGCTGGTCATCACCTCCGCCGGGCACATCGCCGACGGCGGGCTGGGCTGCCGGGTGGTGGACCTGGCCCGGGACGCCGCCGCGATCGACCGGTTCCCTGACACGCCGCCCGAGGTGGCCGTCGACCCGGACAACCTCTGCTATGTCGTCTACACCTCTGGCTCCACCGGCCGGCCGAAGGGGATGGGCATCACGCACCGCGGCGTGCTCCGCACCGTCCACGAGGGCGGCTACGTCGACCTCGGCCCCCACGACCGGGTTGCGTTCGTCTCCACCCCGGTCTTCGACGCCGCGACCTTCGAGGTGTGGGCGCCGCTGGCCGCCGGCGCGGCTCTGGTGGTCACCCCGCCCGAGGTGGTGCTCTCCCCAGCCGCGCTCGCCGCACACCTTAACCGGAACCAGGTGACCACCCTCTTCCTCACCACCGCGCTGTTCAACCTGGTAGTCAGGGAACGGCCCGACGCCCTGCGCGGGCTGCGGTACGTGCTGTTCGGCGGGGAGGCCGCCGACCCGCTCGCGGTGGACGCCCTGCTCGCCCCCGCGGGCTCCGGCCAGCTGCTGCACATGTACGGCCCCACCGAGTCGACCACCTTCGCCACGTGGTACCCGGTGACCGCGCCGACGGGCGGTGCCCCGACCGTCCCGATCGGCCACCCGATCAACAACACCACCGCGTACGTGGTCGACACGCGCGCACGGCTGGTACCCGTCGGGGTGGTCGGGGAGTTGCTGCTGGGCGGCGCCGGCCTGGCCCGCGGGTACCTGGGCTCGCCGCGGCGCACCGCCGAACGGTTCCTGCCTGACCCGTTCGGCGAGCCTGGCAGCCGGGTCTACCGCACTGGTGACCTCGTGCGCTGGACCGCGGACGGCTGGCTGGAGTTCGTCGGGCGCGTCGACGAGCAGGTCAAGGTGCGCGGCTTCCGGGTCGAGCCAGGCGAGGTGGAGGCCGCGGTACGCCGGCACCCGGCCGTCAGGGACGCGGCCGTGGTAGCCAGGCCCGGCCCCGGCGGCACGCTCAGCCTCGTCGCGTACGTCGTCGTCTCCCCGGCGCGGCTGGGTGACCTACGTGCCTTCCTGCGCCGGTCACTGCCGGCGTACCTGGTGCCCGCCGCCGTGATGGTTCTCGACGAGCTGCCGCTGACCCGCAACGGCAAGGTCGACCGGGCCGCGCTGCCCGAGCCGGCCTATCCCCAGGCCGAGGGCCGGCGAGAGCCGGCGACCGAGCTGGAGCGGCAGCTGGCCGAGGTCTGGACCGAAGTGCTGAACGTCGCGGAGCCCGGAATGGAGGACGACTTCTTCGCGCTCGGCGGGCACTCGCTGCTGGCGATCAAGGTGGTCTCCGCCGTGACGGAGCGCACCGGCCGGCAGATGACCTTCCATGACCTGTTCACCACCCGTACCATCGCCTCGCTGGCCCGGCTGCTCGCGGACGCCGGCCAGGGCGGCACCGAGATCGTCCGGGGCAGCGCCGCCAGCGGGCTGCCGGTCTCATTCGGGCAGGAGCGCCTGGTCTTCCTTGACCGCCTCGAGGGCGCTGGCGCGGCGTACACGATTCCGATGGCGTGGCGGCTGCGCGGGCCGCTGGACGCAGGCCGGCTCGCGGCGGCCTTCGACGCGCTGGTGTCCCGGCACGAGGCGTTGCGTACCCGGTTCCGTCTCATGGACGGGGTGGCCCGGCAAGACATCACGCCCGATTGGGCTGGCCTGGAGTGGCGCACCGGCGCCACCGTCGAGGAGGCCATCGAGGCGGCGCGGGACGAGGCGCGGGTACCGTTCAACCTGACCGCCGGACCGCTGTTCCGTGCGGCGGCGTGGCGGGTCGCCGATGGCGAGCACCTGCTCCTGATGGCGATGCATCACGCGATCTCCGACGGCTGGTCGACGGCGGTGCTGCTGCGCGAGCTGGAAGGCCTGTACGGCGGGGTCGAGCCGCTCCGCACGCCGGTGCGGTACGCCGACTTCGCCAGGTGGCAGCGCGCCCGGCTCACCGGGGACCGGCTGGCCGGGGATCTGGCGTACTGGCGGAGACGGCTGACCGGCCTGCCGGTGCTGGAGCTACCCACCGACCGGCCGCGCCCGGCCATCCGCACGGGCGCCGGCGGGTCCGTGGAGTTCGCCGTGGAGCCGGAACTGGTCGCCGCCCTGGAGCGGCTGAGCCGTGAACAGGGGGTGACGCTGTTCATGACCCTGCTGGCCGCGTACCAGGTGCTGCTCGGCCGGTGGAGCGGGCAGGCCGACTTCGGCGTGGGTGTCCCGGTCGCCGGGCGGGAGCGACCCGAGGTCCGCGACGTCGTGGGGTTCTTCCTCAACACTCTGGTCCTGCGGGCTGACCTGGCCGGCGACCCGCCGTTCGCGGACCTGCTCCGGAGGGTACGCGAGGGCGCTCTCGGCGCGTACGAGCACCAGGAGATGCCCTTCGGCCACCTGGTGGAGCAGCTGCGCCCGGACCCGGATCTCAGCCGCTCCCCGCTGTTCCAGGCCATGTTCAGCTTCAACGACTGGAGCCTGGACGCGCTACGGCTCGGCGAGGCGGCCGGCTCGGCCGTACCCGTCGACCGCGGGGCGGCCAAGCTCGACCTGACCCTGGAACTGGTATACCGGCGCGGCGAGCTGGCTGCCACGTTCGAATACACCGCCGATATCTTCGACGCGGCCACGATCAACCGGATGGCTGAGGCCTACCGGCTGCTGTTGCGGGCGGTGGTGGCCGATCCGGCGACCCGCGCCGGCGACCTGCCGCTGGCGGGGGCAGGCGAGCCGTCGGTGTCGCGCCCGGCGCCGTGGGTCCGGCCGCTGCTGGCCCGGCCGCTGCTGGCCCGGATTGGCGACCAGGTCGGGGCCACGCCCGACGCAGTGGCCGTGATCAGCGGCGCGATCGAGATCACCTACGCCGAACTGGACCGGCGCGCCAACCAGCTAGCCCAGCACCTGGTCGCCCTAGGCGTGGGTCCGGAGACGCCGGTCGGGCTGTGCCTGCCCCGGGGCGTGGACACCGTCGTGGGGGTGCTCGGCATCTGGAAGGCCGGGGGCGCGTTCGTCGGGCTCGACCCCGACCTGCCGAAACACCGCCTGGCGTATCTCGCCAGGGACGCCGGTATACGCGTGGTCGTCGACGAGCGCACCCTTGCTGACCCCGCGCTCCGCCGCCGTCCGGCCACCCCGCCCGCCGCCGACGGCGGGGACGACCGGCTGGCGTACATCGTCTACACGTCGGGCTCGACCGGTACGCCCAAGGGGGTGTCGGTGGGGTTCGCGAGCATCACCGCCTACCTCGAGGCGATCATGGCCCACTACCGGCTGGACCGCGACGACGTCGTGCTGCAACGGGCCTCGCCCTCCTTCGACGCCTTCCTGCGGGACTGCGTAGGCCCGCTCACCGTCGGCGCGACGGTGCTGATGGCCGGCCAGTCCGACCTGTCCAGCCTCGGTGCCGACCTGCCCGGCCGGCCAGCACCGACCGCGATCTTGAGCATGGTGCCGTCCCTGCTCCACCAGCTGCTCGACGCCGGCGACCTCAGCGCGGCCCGCCTGCCGGCGCTGCGGCTGCTGGTGCTCAGCGGCGAGCCGAGCAGCACCGAATTGCTGGCCCGGCTGCACGCCGCGCTGCCGGGGCTGCGCCAGGTCCTCAACCAGTACGGCCCGACCGAGGGCACGGTCACCACTACCGTGCAGGACCTCGACCCGGCGGTGCCGCACGCAACGGTACCCATCGGGCGTGCCATGCCGGGTACCCGTGTGCATGTACTCGACGCGGCGCTGCGGCCGGTACCGGTCGGGGTGTTCGGGGAGGTGTACATCGGCGGAGCCGGGGTCACCCGCGGCTACCACGACCGGCCGGCCCTGACCGCGCGGTCGTACCTGCCCGACCCGTACGGCCTGCCTGGCGCGCGCATGTACCGCACCGGGGACGCCGCCCGCGGGCTGGCCGACGGGACGCTCGAGTTCCGTGGCCGGCTGGACCGGCAAGTCAAGGTCCGGGGTGTGCGGATCGAGCCGGCCGAGGTCGAGCTGGCCCTAACGGCGCATCCCGGCGTCGGCGCGGCAGCTGTCCTCGCCCGGCCGGATGGCCCGAACGGCTGGAAGCTCGCCGGTTACGCCCAGCGCGCTCCCGGCGCCGCCGTGTCGGTGACGCAGCTGCGGGAGCACCTGGAGAGGCTGCTGCCGAACGCGATGGTCCCGACCGGACTGCTGGTCCTGGACACCCTGCCGCTACTGGGCAACGGCAAGGTCGACAGGGCGGCGCTGCCGGAGATCACCCTGACGGATCCGGGCGGCGGCCACGTGGTGCCTCGGACCACGACCGAGAAGATCATCGCCACGGTCTGGGCGGAGTTGCTCAACCGGACCGAGGTCGGTGTCGACGACGACTTCTTCGCCCTCGGCGGCCACTCGCTGACCGCGCTGCGGGTCATCTCCCGGCTGCGTGACCGCCTCGATACACGACTGACCCTGCGGGCCATCTTCGAGGCGCGAACCGTCGCCCGGCTCGCTCGCCGACTAGAAGAACTGGAGAAGGCATGACCACCCTCTCACCCGCGCAGCTGGAACTGCTCCGCCACCGGCTGGCGGGGTACCCGGCGCCGGGTACCCCGCCAGCCGTGACCACAAGCGGTACCGGCACCACCGGCCTGCCCGTGTCGTACGGGCAGGAGCGCTTGGTGTTCCTGGACCGCCTGGAGGGCCCGAGTCCCGCGTATACGATCTCTGTGGCCTGGCGGCTCACCGGACCGCTGGACCGGGGCCGGCTGGCCGCCGCGTTCGATGCCTTGGTCGCGCGGCACGAGGCGCTGCGCACCCGGTTCACCCTGGTCGATGGCGCGGTCCGCCAGGACATCGACCCGGGCTGGCCCGGCGTGGACTGGCGGGAGGCCGGTACCGAGCAGGAGGCGGCCCGGGCGGTACGCGCCGCCGCCCGTGAGCCGTTCGACCTGGCCGCCGGACCGCTGTTCCGCGTGACCGTGTGGCGGGCTGGACCGAGGGAGCACGTGGTGCTGCTGGCCATGCACCACATCGTGGCCGACGGCTGGTCCATCGGTGTCCTGGTCCGGGACCTGGAGGCACTGTACGCCGGCGCTGCCCTGCCCGAACTACCCGTACGGAACGTCGATTTCGTCGTGTGGCAACGCCGCGAGCTGGCGGGCGAGCGGCTGGCCGAAGAGCTGGCGCACTGGCGCGGCCGGCTCGCCGGACTGCCGCCGCTGGAGCTGCCTACCGACCGGCCCCGCCCCGCGCAGCGTTCTACCGCCGGCGCCAACCACGACTTCATGGTGGGCCGGGAGCTGGTCGCCAGGCTGGAACGGCTCGCCAGGGACCACGGCGTGACGCTGTTCATGACACTGCTCGCCGCGTTCGAAGCACTGCTGGGCCGGTGGAGTGGACAGCGCGACTTCGGGGTCGGTACCCCGGTCGCCGGGCGGAACCGTCCCGAGGTGGAGCGGTTGATCGGCTTCTTCGTCAACACCCTGGTCATGCGCGCCGACCTGTCCGCGAATCCGTCCTTCGCCGACCTGCTCGGCCGGGTGCGCAACGACGCCCTGGACGCATACGAGCACCAGGACATCCCGTTCGAGCAGGTCGTCGACGCGGTGAGCCCGGACAGGGACCTCGACAGGACCCCGCTGTTCCAGGCCATGTTCGCCCTGGACGACGACGCCGACGACCGGCCGGTACGCCTGGCCGGGGTGACCGGTACCCGATTCGACGTGGACCTGGACTCGGTCAAGTTCGACCTGATCTTGCAGCTGGGCCGGCGGCCAGAAGGACTGGCCGGCGTGTTCTTCCACCGGGCGGACATGTGGTATCCGCAGACGGCGCGGCGCTGGGCCGACCAGTATCTGCGTCTGCTGGAACTGGCCGCCGCGCACCCGGACACCCCACTGTCCGAACTGGACCTGCTGCCCGGGTACGAGCGGCGTCAGCATGCCGACTGGAGCACGCCGGTGCGTTCGTACGACTCCGCGGATCTGCTGCACGAGCGGTTTGCCCGGAACGCCGCCGCCCAGCCGTCCGCGATCGCCGTGGTCGCCGGGGCGGACCGGCTCGACTACGCCACCCTCAACCGGCGAGCCAACCAGGTCGCCCACCGGCTGCGGCGCGCCGGGGTGGGCGCCGAGTCGGTCGTGGCGCTGTGCGTGAACCGGGATGCTGACCTAGCCGTCGGCATCCTCGGCATCCTCAAGGCCGGCGGGGGGTATCTGCCGCTGGATCCGGAGCACCCGCGGGAGCGGCTGGAGTACATGGTCGCCGACGCGGGTGTGCGGCTGGGCGTGGTCTCGCCCGGCCTCGCGGACCAGGTGCCGGTGGACACCGGTGCCCTGCTGCGGCTCGACGACCCGGCACTGGCCGGCGAGCCGGTCGCGAACCCGGAACCGCTCACCGGCGCGGACGCGCTGGCGTACGTCATCTACACCTCCGGCTCCACCGGCCAGCCCAAGGGGGTCTGCGTCCCGCACCGGCAGGTGGTCCGGCTCCTCGACGCCTGCGAGGATGCCCTCGATCTGCCGCCGGCCGGGGTGTGGAGCCTGTTCCACTCGTACGCCTTCGACTTCTCGGTCTGGGAACTGTGGGGCGCGCTGACCCGCGGCGGCCGCGTGGTACTGGTCGACCGGGCCACGGCACGCGACCCGTACCGGTTCGCCGCCCTGCTCGATCAGGAGCGAGTGACGGTACTCAGCCAGACTCCCGGCGCGTTCCGCAACCTGCGCGCCGCCGTCGGCGGGCGGCCGCTCGCCGGGCTCGGCGTGCGCACCGTGGTACTGGGCGGGGAGAAGCTTGACGTGCCTGAACTGGACGGTTGGCTCGACGGGCCGGGTACCGGAGTCCAGCTGGTCAACATGTACGGGATCACAGAAACCACGGTGCACGTCACGCACCGCGTGATCACCGCCGCGGACCTGGCCGCCGACACCACCTCGCCGATCGGCCGGCCACTGGGCGACCTCACCATCCATGTGCTCGACCGGTACCTGCGCCCCGTCCCGATCGGCGCTACCGGCGACTTGTACGTCGGTGGCGCGGGCTTGGCCCGCGGGTACCTCGGGCAGCCCGGGCTGACCGCGGACCGGTTCGTCCCCGACCCGTTCTCCGGGGTGCCAGGGGCACGGCTGTACCGTACCGGAGACCGGGCGCGGCACTTGCCCAAC
>Ga0126381_100009663_pt1 | contig 10838 bp, 9 predicted proteins | sample PanSoiMetPlot_28_FD_96465 | JGI IMG/M metagenome (GOLD analysis project Ga0126381, IMG submission 96465) | Tropical forest soil microbial communities from Panama - MetaG Plot_28 | ecosystem: Environmental > Terrestrial > Soil > Tropical forest > Bulk soil | place: Panama | collected 2016-02-17
AGGATCGACGGACGTGTAAAGGCTGTCCTTTCGCTCGGTATGGTTCCGCCGTTATCGGGCTAATCGTACAAGTGCCAACGATAACGAAATGGTACTCGCTGCCTAATTGATTAGGTAAGCGCGGTTTTGGAAGAGGTACCGGGCAACAGAAACCTCTTCCACTTCTCTATTCAGCAGCTTTCAATTTCCATGCAGCGCCGCGCCGGTCGTACCAAGCGAGCAGCGCTGCCAGAATGCAAATCGTTCCGCCCATCGCCACAGCGCGCCCGGTGCCGAAATGCTCTGCCACTCCGCCCAGGAGCAGCGCCCCCCAGGGCATCATTCCCAGAAAGCCCATGGCGTAGAACGCCACCACGCGACCCCGCATATCGTCACGCGAAAGAAGCTGGATGATGGAATTGGTCGAACCACCTAGAAGCATCAGGCTGAATGAGGCCGGCAAAAGCAGCACCAGCGACAGTCCAAACAAATGCGACTGGGAAAATAGGATCAAGGAAATCCCGAGGCTCAGCGCTGCCACAACGGGCGTGGCGAAAAGATGCCGGTCGGGGACACGCGCCAGTGCATAGGCGCCGGAAAAAGCGCCAAGGCCCACTGCAGTATAGAGAAAGCCCAGTCCTTCGCTGCCCTGATGCAGCACGTCGCGGGCGAAAGCCGGAAGAAGGCTCAAATAGGCTGCGCCAAAAGCCGAGCAGAACGCGATCAGGACCAGCGAGACACGCAGTTCGCGCGTATTCCAGACATAAATAAATCCGTCCGCGACGGCGCGGAATGGTGCGGCATGCTTGCGGGCCGGCCGGGCCACAAAATGCATCAGGGCGAGGCTCACGATCACCGCGCCATAGGAAAGAGCGTCAATCGAGAAACAGATACCCGCGCCTACCAGCGCGATCAGGATGCCGGCGATGCTGGGACCCACTACCCGAGCCAGGTTGAACATCATGGAGTTGAGCGAGATTGCGTGGCGGAGATCTTCCTTCCCCACCATCTCCACTGTCATTGCCTGGCGGATGGGAACATCGAACGCGTTGACGAAGCCCTGAAACAGCGCCAGGCAGACGATCTCCCACACCCTGATCCAATGTCCCAGCGTGAGAACCGCCAGTGCCACAGATTCGGCGCAGGCCAGCGATTGAGTGAGAAGCAACATGCGCCGCGGGTCGAACCTGTCGGCAATGGCGCCGCCAAAAGCGGAAAAGAAGAACACTGGTACCGAGCCGGCGAATGAGGTCACACCCAGCAGGAACGGGGAATGGGACAGGCTGTAGACCAGCCAGCCTTGGGTGACGTTTGTGATCCAGGTTCCCATCAAGGAAACAAGCTGGCCCGAAAAGAACAGGCGGTAATTGCGGTGCTGAAATACTTTGAGGAAGGCTAGCGCGCCGCGATCCTCGGCCGCTTCTTGGGCCAGCACTTCCGGTTGGGGGACCTCGACAGGCTGGGGCTCCGGTTGCCGTTCCGGATCGTGGTCACTTGGTTCTGTCATCCTTGTGAGGGCTTACACGCTTGGCCGCGGATGCCGCAAGGCCGTCCGCTGTTAAGGCCCCGCTTCTTTCATTGCTTCTCTCACTGCGCGATGCGAACCGAAAGGTCGCCATGCTGGGCCAGGATCGCCACTTCGGTACCCTCACCATGGCGTCGCAAGCGCAAATCCGCCGATGCGCCATTGAGATTGAGGTTGCGGATGCGAATTTCCTCCAGGAAGCGGGGCAGAAGAGGACTATGGAAGCGAATCTCACGCTGGGTCTGGTCGCAAACGATACCCAGACAGGCCTCCAGCAGGGCAAAAGGAGCGGCGCTTGCCCAGGCCTGCGGCTGGCACGCCACGGGATAAAGCGTCGGCGCGGTGCCCCGGCGGCGCGGAAAGCCGCAGAATAATTCGGGAAAACGCATCAACTCCATGTGGGTCGAAGCGTTGAAAAGGCCCTCGAAAATGGCGGCGGCGGCGCGCTTGAAACCATAGCGGCCCAGCCCCAGCGCGATCAGCGCATTGTCGTGAGGCCAGACCGAACCGTCGTGATAGGACATGGGATTGTAACGAGGACCGTCGGACGCCACGGTGCGCACGCCCCAGCCCGAGAACATTTCAGGCATCATCAGCGTCTCGGCCAGGCGTGCGGCCCGTTCGGGCGCAGCAATGCCGCAGAACAGAACCTGTCCCGCATTGGAGGTGCGCACCCGGCAGGGCTTCTTCTCGCCATCCAGCGCAATGGCATAGACGCCCAATTCCTCGCACCAGAACGTCGACTCGAAATTCTGGCGTAACTTCTCGGCAGCGTCCGCAAGGGAATCGGCGCAAGCATGTTCGCCGAGCATGCGGGCCATCAAGGCGGCGCCCAGCTTCGCCGCATAAACATAGGCCTGGACTTCGCAAAGTGCGATCGGGCCCGTGGCCAACTTCCCATCGGCATGGAAGATGGAATCATAGCTGTCCTTCCACCCCTGATTGGCCAAGCCATTCTCGCTCTCGCGGTAATATTCGACAAAACCGTCGCCGTCGCGGTCGCCATAAGTATCGATCCATTCGAGCGCGGCTTTCAGATGCGGCCACAGCGCACGGATGGTGGTCTGGTCGCCCGTGCGCAGGAAATAGCGCGCCGCCAGAAGCACGAACAAGGGTGTGGAATCGATGCTGCCATAATAGCGGCCGAACGGAACCTCGCCGAGATTGGCCATTTCGCAGGCCCTGGTCTCGTGCAGGATTTTGCCCGGCTGCGCATCGGCTTTCGCGTCCGTCTGGGTCGCCTGGGTGCGGGCGAGATAGCGGAGCACTCCTTGTGCCAGCGACGGATCGATCCAAAGCATCTGCAAAGACGTGATCAGGCCGTCACGCCCGAACGGCGTCGAGAACCAGGGCGTGCCGGCGTATGGATAAGGACCTTCGGGCGTATCGGTGATCAGCATGGAAAGATCTGCGCCCGCGCGGTGCAGCATGCGATTTGCGAGCGCGTTGGAGCTTGTAACGGTGCCGCCCAGCCGGGAGGCTTTCTGTGCCGCGCGCCTGGCGGCACGATAGGGCCCGGAGAAATTCACGGTCTTGGAATCGGCGGCTGCGCAGCGCACCGTGAGCACGATGGCGCGCCGTTCCCCCGCCTTGAGGTCGAGCGCATAAACAGCCTGACTCTCGCTCAGCCGCTTAGGCCTGGGATCGAGATGAATATCGGTGTGGCGCTCGATCCCATCCAACCCCTGATAGCAGAAGGTCACCCGTTCGCCTTCGAGCTTGATGGCGGTGTTTCCCCGCCGGGGGCGTTTCATACCCCTGATTTCGAACAGGTCGCGAAAATCGGCGGCAAAATTGAAGGCGAGAAAACAACGTTGGGTGCGCGTGTCGAAATTCTGGATTGCGAAGCGCTCATAGGCTGTACCCAGCCAAAGGAATTTTGAGCGGCGGACATGCAGGATCTCGCGCGGCAGCACGACCTTGCCGCCTTCGTAGATGTCAGGATTGGAGAGATCGACTGTGAGCACGACATTGTCGTTCTCCACCGCAGACGACAATAGAAGAGGCCTTTGGCCGTCGATAAGGAATTCCAGGGCCGAAAGATGCCGCGTGTCTTGGTGAAACAATCCGCCGGGCGAGGCGCCGGGCGCGACCACATCGCCCAAGGCGTCGAACAGGCCAAAAATGTCGCCGCTTTTCAAGGTGCGCGGCCAGCGCTCCTGGATCGACTCTGTCGCCTGGATATAGAAGCTGGATGGGTCGTCAGGCGATAGCGGGAGGGGTTGGGCCTCCATGTGCGCTCTTCCAAATCGTCTCGCTCAAAATTGTCAGGCCGCCTGGACGGCCTGGTTTTCTTCACCTTGCTGCCGGATCAGCCGGCGGTAAATCGCGCAATATTCCTGCGCCATCGCGCGCGCACTAAAGCGTTCCTCGAAGCGCGCGCGAATCGAAGGCCGGAACAGGCGGTCCAGCTGCGGCACAGCGTTCACAGCGTCAGCCTCATTTTCCACTATAAAGCCGGTGAGCCCGTCCTCCAACAATTCCGGTACCGAGCCTGAGCTATAGGCAATCACCGGTGTGCCGCATGCCATGGCCTCGATCGTCACAAGTCCGAAAGGCTCGGGCCAGGCTATAGGAAAGAGCAACGCCCGTGCATTGCCAAGGAACGCCTGTTTCTGGGTATCGTCGATCTCGCCGATGAATTCTACATGCGGGCTTTTGGCCAGGAGAGGGCGAATCACTCTTTCAAAATAGGGCTCGTCCACGGGGTCTACCTTGGCCGCTATTTTTAGGCGCATGCTGGCCTTTCCTGCGATGGCGATTGCCGATTCTGGCCCTTTTTCGGGACAAATCCGGCCGAGGAAGGCCAAATAGCCGCCCATTCCCTCGCCTTCACGATACTGCGTCTCTGGCAGGCCGTGGTGGACGGTCCCCATCCAGTTGACGGGGGGCACTGGCTTTCTTTGATGCTGGGAAATGGAAACCAGCGGCATATAGGGAAAGGCGCGATAGATATCGGGCATTTCCGGCAAGTCCTGGCGGCCATGCAGCGTGGTAAGCGTTTTGTACGCCATGTTGCGGAAGATGGGGTAATGGAAGAAATCGATGTGGAAATGCAGGACATCGAATTCCGCCGCCCGCTCGGCAACCCGGTCCAGCATGATGAAATTGTAGGGCAAGGAATTATGGATGCCGTCCAACCGGAGAGAACGGCGCACGATTGGACACAGCTCGGCTTGGGTGCGCGAATCGCCACTGGCAAACAGGGTCACATCATGACCCAGGGCAACCAATTCCTCGGTCAGCCACGATACCACGCGTTCTGTACCGCCATAAAAACGTGGCGGAACGCTCTCCACCAGTGGAGCAATCTGTGCGATTTTCACGGGGCTCGACCCTCGACAGCGTCATATCCACAACGGCTTGATAAACCTTCCGGTTCCCCGATTGCCGTGATTGCGCCAAAATTTGCCCTTGACGGCATCTATACAGTTCCCGCGATTGACTCCTCGTCTCCCGCGCTTAGTCTGAAAGCCTAATGGCGAAAGACTTTATCGGCTATCAGGCTCTGACCGATCAGGCGTTGCGCGGTGTGGTGCGCGACGCGCTCAAGCGCATCGAGAAATCCGGCTTGATCGGCGCGCACCATTTCTATCTTACGTTCAAGACCCATGCCGAAGGTGTGGAAATTCCTGATTTCCTAAAGGAGCAATACCCCGACGAAATGACCATCATCATACAGCACCAATATTGGGCGCTGAAGGTGAAGGACGATTATTTCGAGGTGACGCTTACCTTCAAGAAATTGCCTGCACCTCTGCATATTCCCTTCAGCGCCCTTACCGCCTTCTTCGATCCGGGCGTGCAATTCGGCCTGCAATTCAGAAGCGAAAGCGAGGCCAAACCCGCCCCCGGCCCCGTGATGGTGCCGGTGGCCCCGGCTGAGACCAACCCTCCTCCCGAGCCGGCGCTCCCGGCCGACAAGGGGCCCGCCGGCGAGGTCGTGAGCCTGGATTCTTTTCGCAAGAAATAGTACCCGGGCCTGGGGTTCGATCCCCGGTTCTTAAGCCAAGGGCGCCATGACCAGCAAAATCCCCAGCCGGACAGAGACAGATACCTTTGGCCCCATCGAAGTGCGGGCCGACCGCTATTGGGGCGCGCAGGCTGAGCGCTCGCTGGGCAATTTCAAGATCGGTTTGGAAAAACAACCCATCCCCATCGTCCGTGCGCTGGGGATTATCAAACTGGCGGCGGCCCAGACCAACATGGCGTTGGGCCTTCTTGACAAGGAGCTGGGCGAAGCGATTTCCACCGCCGCCGAGGAAGTGATCGAAGGCAAGCTCAACGACCATTTCCCGCTGGCAGTCTGGCAGACTGGCTCAGGTACCCAGTCCAACATGAATGCCAACGAAGTAATCTCGAATCGCGCCATAGAGATCCTGGGCGGAATCATGGGCACGAAAAAGCCGGTCCATCCCAACGATCACGTCAATATGAGCCAATCGTCCAACGATACTTATCCGACGGCGATGCACATCGCTTGCACGGAAGAAATCGTCCATCGGCTGCTCCCCGCCCTCTCGAAGCTCCGCAATGCGCTGAATGACAAGTCCCATGCCTGGAAAGACATCATCAAAATCGGCCGCACCCACACCCAGGATGCGACGCCGCTCACGCTGGGCCAGGAATTTTCCGGTTATACGACTCAAATTGCGAACGGCCTCGAGCGGATCGAACAGACGCTGCCGAAACTGATGCAATTGGCGCAAGGCGGCACAGCGGTGGGCACCGGGCTGAACGCGCCGGCAGGTTTCGACCGCTTGGTGGCCGAGCGCATCGCCGCCATCACCGGCCTTCCCTTCACCACCGCGCCCAACAAATTCGAGGCACTGGCCGCTCACGACGCCATGGTGTTCAGTCACGGCGCCATCAACACCGTGGCTGCCAGCCTGTTCAAGATCGCAAACGACATCCGCCTGTTAGGCTCGGGCCCGCGTTCGGGACTGGGCGAGTTGGCGCTGCCGGAGAACGAGCCCGGCTCTTCGATCATGCCCGGCAAGGTCAACCCGACCCAGAGCGAGGCGATGACCCAAGTCTGCGTGCAGATTTTCGGCAATCACGCCGCCATCACCTTTGCCGACAGCCAGGGCCACTTTGAACTCAACGTCTATAATCCGGTGATGGCATATAATTTCCTGCAAAGCGTCCGACTGATGGCAGACGCGGCCGTCAGCTTCACGGACAATTGCGTGGTGGGAATCGAGCCTCGGCTGGACAATATAAAAGCGGCGCTGGAACGCTCGCTGATGCTGGTGACGGCGCTGGCGCCCAAGATCGGCTACGACAATGCCGCAAAGATCGCCAAGACCGCGCACAAGAATGGCACGACATTGCGGGAGGAAGCGGTTAAGGGCGGCTATGTGACCGCCGAGGAATTCGACAAGCTGGTCCGGCCCGAGGATATGATCGCACCGAAGTAAATTCAGCCCTTGTCCTGAACTCGTCGAAGGATGAGGACAATTCTCGTACTGCTTCCACCCTTCGATACGCGGGGTGAGGACGGAAACGGCATGGGCAACCTCAAAAAGCGTTCCTTCTCGCTTTCCGGGCACCGCACCTCGGTGGCGTTGGAGGAGGAATTCTGGACCGTGCTGGAGACGGAGGCGAAAAAAACCGGCCGTAGCCTTGCCGGGCTGATCCGGAGCATCGACGAGACGCGGGGTTCCCGCGCGCTGGCAAGCGCGCTAAGGCTTCACGCCCTTGCCGTGGCTCGCACCAATATCTAACCTTGCCGGATGATCACGCTATTCCACGCGCCGCGCTCGCGGTCGTCCCGCTTCATTTTCTTGTTGGAAGAATTGGCGGCGCCCTATGAGATCAAGACTGTCAATATTCGCCGCGGCGATGGGAGCGGCATGCGCGACGAAGCCAATCCCCATCCGCACGGTAAAGCACCTGCCATCCTGGACGACGGCGTTCTGGTGTTCGAGTCCTCGGCAATCGCGCTCTATCTGACCGACAAATTTCCAAAGGCGGGGATCGGACCCGTGGTCGGCGATCCACTGCGGGGACCCTATGTCTCCTGGCTCGCTTACTACGCGGGCGTGATGGAGCCCGCTTGGGTAAGCCAGTTCCTCAAGCAAGAGGTGCCGCGCGGCACTGCGGGCTGGGTAAACACGTCCGAGGTCATGGAGTTCGTCAACGCTGCCCTTGCCAAGGGACCTTATCTTTTGGGCGAGAGATTTTCCGCCGTGGATATATTGGCGGGCACGACCTTCGCGCTCTTCATGGGAAGCCCGCTTTTGGCAAAGACCGACATTCTTGAAGCCTATGTCAAACGTGTGCTGGACCGGCCCGCCTATGCGCGGGCACAAAAGCGCGAGCAGGGCTGAATCTGTGGCTAAGATCATCAATCTCAACCGCGCCCGCAAGGCCAAGGCGAAAGCCGAGAATGAGCGGACGGCAGAGCAGAACCGCGTCCTGCACGGCACACCCAAGCATCTCAAGACCCTCGCCAAGGCACGCATCGAAAAAGATGCACGCGATCTGGACGCCCGCAAAAAGGACTGAAGAACCAGCCGGGACAGGGCGGGAGAACAAAAGCAGGACTTTTTCCGCGGGCCCCTGCTAGAATAGCCGGACTCATGAGCCCTTACCCCTATTCCGACCCGCTGGACGCGGCCTTCGGCGATCCGGAGCCGTCCCAACCCGTTCCGCGCGATCCGCCCTATCTCGCCGGCCTTAACAGGGAGCAGCGCGAAGCCGTCGAAGCCGTGGATGGCCCAGTACTGGTGTTGGCAGGCGCGGGCACCGGAAAGACACGCGTTCTTACCACGCGGCTGGCGCATATCCTTGCCACGCGCCGCGCCTGGCCGGGGCAAATCCTGGCCGTCACCTTCACCAACAAAGCGGCGCGCGAAATGAAAGAGCGTATCGGCACGCTTATCGGCGGCGTGGTGGAAGGAATGCAATGGTTGGGCACATTCCATTCCATTGGCGCCAAAATGTTGCGCCGGCACGCGGAGCTGGCGGGCCTTAAAGCCAATTTTACCATCCTCGATACCGACGACCAGTTGCGCCTGATCAAGCAACTGATCGACGCCGAAGGCATTGATGAGAAGCGCTGGCCGGCGCGCACGCTGGCGGCAATGATCGATGACTGGAAAAATCGGGGTCTCAGGCCCGACGATCTCTCGAACAGCGACGGCCAGGGCTTCGCGTTCGGCAAAGGCAAAACGCTTTACCGCCACTATCAGGACCGGCTGAAGGCGTTGAACGCGGCGGATTTCGGCGACCTCCTGCTCGAGACGCTCAGCATTCTCCGCAGCAATCCCGACATACTGGCCGACTACCGCGACCGTTTCCGCTACATCCTGGTGGACGAATACCAGGACACAAATGTGGTGCAGTATCTCTGGCTCAAGCTGCTTGCCACTGCCCACGGCAATGTCTGCGTGGTGGGCGACGACGATCAGAGCATTTATGCGTGGCGTGGCGCCGAGGTGGAGAACATCCTTCGCTTCGAACATGATTTTCCCGGCGCTAAAGTGATAAGGCTGGAGCGCAATTACCGCTCGACACCCGTGATCCTGGCCGCGGCGTCCGGATTGATTGCCGCCAACAAGAGCCGGCTGGGCAAGACGCTGTGGACCGAAGGTGATCAGGGCGAGTTGATCAAGGTGCAGGGCGTGTGGGACGCAGAGGAAGAGGCGCGCAATGTCGCCGCCGAAGCAGAAGACCTGCATCGTCAAGGCGCCAACTACGGCAACATGGCAATCCTGGTGCGCGCCTCATTCCAGATGCGCGAATTCGAAGACCGTTTCATCTCGCTCGGCCTGCCCTACCGGGTGATTGGCGGCCCGCGCTTTTATGAGCGGGCGGAAATCCGCGACGCAATGGCTTACCTGCGCTTGATCGCCCAGGGCGACGACGATTTGGCTTTCGAGCGCATCGTCAACAGGCCCAAGCGCGGCATTGGTGACGCCAGCGTCGCAAGCCTTCACGCCTTTGCCCGCGCCCGCCAAATGCCCTTGCTGGCGGCGGCGCGTGAGATCGCCGATACTGATGAATTGCCGCCCAAGGCAAAAAAGGCGTTGGCCGAACTGGCCGCCAATTTCGCGCGCTGGAGCGATACCGCCAAAGTCCTGCAGCACACAGAATTGGCCGAGATGGTGCTGGATGAGTCCGGCTATACCGACATGCTCAAAGCCGACAAGTCGGCCGATGCGCCCGGCCGCTTGGACAATCTCAAGGAATTCGTGCGCTCGATGGAGCAGTATGAAACCCTTGCCGCCTTCCTCGAGCATGTGAGCCTGGTGATGGAGCTAGCCCAGGAAGAATCCGGCGACCGTATCAATCTGATGACCCTGCATGCAGCCAAGGGTCTTGAATTCGACACCGTATTCTTGCCCGGCTGGGAGGAAGGGTTGTTCCCCAGCCAGCGCACCATGGACGAGAATGGACTGGCGGGGCTGGAGGAAGAACGAAGGCTGGCCTATGTGGGCCTCACCCGCGCCAAGAAACGGGCGCGGATTTCATTTGCCGCAAACCGCCGCGTTCGTGGTTCATGGCAGAGCGCGTTGCCCTCGCGTTTCTTGAGCGAAATCCCCGAAGCCCATGTCGATAGCGTGGTGGATGAGGGTTTCTACGGCGGAGCGACGGGCTTTCGCGACAACCAGGGCGCACCGGCCTTTTCCTCCGGCTATGAAAGCCCCGGCTGGAAGCGAGCCCAAGCCAATCGCGCGCAAGCCAATCGTGCTGGGGCCCAGGCGCGCACCCGCCCGCCCTTGATCGAGGCACAGGCCTATGCTGTGCAGACTTCTGATCCTTCCGCCTCGCACTACGCCCGCGGCGATCGCGTCTTCCACCAGAAATTCGGTTACGGCCGTGTGAGCTATGTGGAAGGCAACAAGCTCACAGTGGATTTCGACAAGGCGGGCGAGAAGAAAGTCATCGACCAGTTTGTGGCCCGGGCATGAGCAATCCCCCCTTGTGGAAAGCGTGGGTCATGCTGGCCAAGAGCGAAGCTTCGGACATGGCCTCGCTGCTCGAGCTGGCGTCGGAGCCGCAGGCGGTGTTGATCGCCGAAGAGCCGTTCGGTCCCTCGGCCACGGTCGAAGCTCTGTACACGGATGAACCGGACGCCACGATGCTGTCCGGCATTGCAGGACGGGCCGTCGTCGTCGAACTACTGCCCGATCAGGATTGGATCAGGCTCTCCCAGCAAGGTCTGCCGCCGGTGCGCGCGGGCCGCTTCTTTATCTATGGCGCGCATGACCAGGGCAAGGTGCCCGACAGCGTAATTCCTATCCGCATAGAGGCGGGTTTGGCCTTCGGCACCGGTCATCATGAGACGACCGCCCTCTGTCTTTCCGTGCTCAGCGATCTCTCCCAT
>Ga0126381_100009664_pt1 | contig 10838 bp, 8 predicted proteins | sample PanSoiMetPlot_28_FD_96465 | JGI IMG/M metagenome (GOLD analysis project Ga0126381, IMG submission 96465) | Tropical forest soil microbial communities from Panama - MetaG Plot_28 | ecosystem: Environmental > Terrestrial > Soil > Tropical forest > Bulk soil | place: Panama | collected 2016-02-17
AGCCATAGATATAACCTTCTCAGCATCCAGTCCGGTCGCAGCCTACAGTGACGTAGTTTTGCTGGCAGACACCTTCAAGACCGCAACACGAAGAATTCCAGCATCCGCCAGCCGGGAGAGAACAGCAGGGGAGGGAATGGCGGTCCAATCCATGAAATATCTTATGCCGGGAGGAATAAAGGTAGATGTTTTGGGAAGCGCGCGCGATGAAGGGCCGACAGACACTTGGGACGACTCGATGGTCGTCAGTACCGTCACCATAGCTTACCTGTCCCGCTTCCCATTCGCCAAACGAGAACCGTAGGCGGACGGACGAGGCGGTAGAACAAGGCGCAGAACAGTCGTAGAACAGTCGTGGAACAAGGACTCCTTTGTTCCGGTATATACTGGGACTCACCCATCCCTTTGGCGTCAGCTTAAGGAAACCAAACGGGAATGCCTGCAGGTGCAACCTTGTCCAACCATCTGATTGAAAAAAATGATCAATGGGAAGCGGCCCCTCTGAGTGACTACGAGACGCCGTCGAAATGGCCGCGCATCCTGATTGGTTTGTTCATCGTCCTGCTTCTGTGCGCGGCCTACGTTTGGTTTTTCGGTTTCCAGACCCTCATCCTCCTCGAGGCTCGCTACCTGACGCGAAAAACGCCTGCTGTAAGCATGGCGCCTGCTCAACTCGTGGATTCTTCCGTTTCCCGCTCGCCGGGCAAGAAGCTCTCCTACTTTGGCTATGAATTCGAAGTTCCCTGGAGCGACGTGGATGAGTCAAAGAGCGGGCCCCTCCCGGACAGCAACAAAGCCATGATCGTTTTTCAGTCCGGGAACTCTATCTCTGTCTGGCACGGCTCGCCGCGTGCTTTTCTGAACCAAGTTCTCTCCAACGACAAGATCGATCAAAACATCTTGCGTCGCATCGTCGGCGACGAAGCGCTGCAATCGGACTTTGCCCTGTATCGCACCATCTTGCAGATGACCCCCGACAAAATGACTCCCTTTGAGCACCAGACCGACGCCGCTAACCAGGCTTTACTCCTCCTCGTAAAGGGATTCTGCATGCCAACAGGCGCCGACTCCGGCGTCTTTTCTGTTACCGCTGGCGAATTCTCCGGCTTCCAATTCGGCCGCCCTCAGAATCAATCCGGCCAAGTAAGCGTCCGCGTCTTTTCCGCCACCAGTTCCCTCAATTTCATTTTCAATCAGAAGCTCGGCGGCCCCACCTTCATCTCCCAACCCGACATCAACCGCCTCCTGCAAACCCTGCACAAGGCCGCTTCCTAGCCCGCCGCGAGTCCATTTCCGGTTAGCCCGGCATCCGCCAACAAGAACAAGTAGGCGCGCGATATATTTAGATATTCGGGAAAGAAGCGAACTACTCGGCCCTTAGCGTCTGCGCGGGTTCCGTGGCTGCAGCGATCCTGGCCGGGATGACGCCTGCCAGCAAAGAGGCCAGCGCCAAGACCAAAATGGCGATCAGCATCACCCCAAGGTTTACGCTTTTGATCTCATAGAGCTGGTTCTGTGCAATTCGCGCGCACAGCAACGCCCCCGGAGTCCCGATGGCCAATCCAAGGATCGTTTGGCCCATGGCACCGCGCATCACCAGGGCAATGACACCGACAGGTCTCGCGCCCAAGGCCATCCGGATTCCGATTTCCGAAGTGCGCCGGGCCACGGTATAAGCGGTGACACCGTAAAGGCCGATTGTTGCGAGGACCAGCGCCAAACAGCCAAGCATTGCCGTCAATTGAGCGATCAGGCGGTCGTGGTTGAAGCGGTCGGCGATCTGTTGGTCGAAGGTCTGGAATTTAACGACAGCCAAATTGGGATTGATTCCCGCCAGCGTTTTCCGGGTTAACTCTTCCATATGGTTGACGGGCGACTGGGTTTCCAGCACCAGCGCTCCTGCATACAGACTCTCATCGTTCTCGATCGGATCCTTGTTGCTGGGTGGCCGCTGCGTAATCGGAACAAAATACATCCGATGGTCTTTCCACCGCACCGTGGTATACACCGTGTCTTCTACCACGCCGACAATCTCGTAATCTCCGCTGGCCTCGGGGGGAGTCGGCGAACCGAAGTGGCGGCCAATCGGATTTTCTCCCTTGGGGAAGAAGTCTTTCACGAACGTTTGGTTCACGACGGCGACCGTGTGCGCTGCCGCCACATCCTTTGGCTCGATTCCTCGGCCCATAAGCACGTGCGTGCCTACAGAGTCGAAGTATTCGGCGTTGGCTTTGATGAAGGAAGCGCCTTTGTTCGTGTACGGCTGCCCCTGTACCTGCACAGCGTTGCTCCAGTTGTTTTCCTCCATGGGAGTGTAGTTGCAAATCCCTACCTTGCTGATACCTGCCAGTTCGTGAAAGCGCTGTTCAATGGTTCGGTAGACTGTCTGAAGCTCGCTCGGCGTGTACCCGGCTCCTTGCGGATTGATGTGCGCGATGTAGCGGTTCTTGGAGTCCAGCTTCAGGTCCGTCGCTTGTAATTTCGTCAAGCTCTGCACAAAGAGTCCCGCTCCCACGAGCAAAACCAGCGAAAGCGCGGCCTGCAGCACCACCAAACCCCGCTGCAAAAGAGAAGCGCCGGCGGTCGTTCCGCGCCCTGCGCTTTTTAATGCGCCGGCCGGATTGGTTTGAGAAGCCATCCACGCCGGCGCCAGGCCAAACAAAATGCCGGTCAGCAGGGAGAGGCCGCACGCAAACCCGAGGACAGCGACCGAGGGGCGAGCGTCCAGGGTCATCGCGTCGGCGCTAGGAAACGCCAGCTTGAGGAGCATTTGCGCTCCCCAATAAGCAACCGCCAGACCGGCGATTCCTCCTAGCCCTGCCATAACCACGCTTTCCGTGAGGAGCTGGCGAACGACTCGGTTTCGCGCCGCGCCCAACGTCACGCGCAGGGATATCTCTTGCTTGCGCTGCATCCCCCGGACCAGCAGTAGGTTGGCAATGTTGGCGCAAGCAATGAGGAGGATGAGCGCGGATGCTCCCATCAGCAACTGCAGATTCGATTCATACTGCTCACGAAGGTCCTGAATGCCCGCGCCGCCCGGCGTCAGGACCACGTGTGTTTTATCCGGCAGGGTCTTGTCCGGCTCCGAGGCAAAGGTATTGGTTTCTTTCATCCAGTTCCTTGCCAATCCGCTTATTTTTTCCTGGAGCGGCACGAGTTGGGTTCCCGGCTTCACGCGCCCGATCATATACAACCACTGCGTGTCCGGATTGTGGACATACGGTGCGTTGGAAATGACCGTATGAGTCTCGATCGGAAAATAGAAGTCCGGCGGCGTGGTGGTCAAGCGATCGCCAAAAAATCCCTCTGGCGCGATGCCCACAAGGGACACGGCCTTGGTGTTGATCCAGAAGGTGCTCCCGAGGACCCCTTGGTCGGCCGCGTAGTCGCGTTGCCAAGCAGCGTAACTCATGACCGCAACCATCGGAGCGCCCTTGACGTCATCGGAGCCAGTGAGCAAGCGTCCCGCCGCCGGTTTCAGCCCAAACGTTTCGAAATAGTTGCCGGAGACAAATTCGCCCATCACCGAGCGTGCGTTCTCTTGCGTTTGATCTCGCCGCGCAACCACCGGCCGGTACGCGAAGCCGGCCTGCATCGCAGCGAGCTGCTCAAACTCCGGCACATACTTTTTCAGCCTTTCGTAGATCTCTGTGGAGAACAGGCTGTAGTCGCCATTTTCGACCGCGCCACCGTTCACGCAGCAATCGCTGGTATCGCCAAGGCGCACTAGGGTTTTTGGATCGGTCACCGGCAGATTTCTCATCATGAAAGCATCCACCAGGGTGAAGATGGCGGCATTGGCGCCGATGCCCAAGGCGAGCGTCAGGACTGCGGTCGCAGTGAATCCTGGAGTCCTTCTGAGTTGACGGAGGGCGTAACGCGCGTCCTGAAGGAGTTGTTTGAGCCAGGTCCAGCCCCACGCTTCGCGAGTTTGTTCCTTGATAAGGCCCTCATTGCCGAAGGCACGATGGGCGGCATAAGTTGCCTCTCCCAGCGGCACGCCTTTTTCCCGCTGTTCTTCTTCTTCCAACTCCAGATCAGAACGCAGCTCCCGATCCAAATCCATATCGCGGTTCTTGAGCTGCCACCACCACCTCATCTCAACTCTCCTCCGCCGCCGGCCACATCACTCGTGCAACTGCTTCCGCCATTTGTCTCCACTTCGATTCCTCAAGGACAAGCTGCTTTTTGCCTTTCTCTGTGAGTCGGTAGTATTTGAATTCGCGGTTCCGATCTGGAGCCGTTTCCCATTTGGAAACGACCCAACCCCTTCGCTCTAAGCGGTGCAGGGCCGGATACAGTGAACCGTGCTGCATTTGCAGGAAGTCCTTCGTGGTCCTCTGAATGTGTTTCCCGATCTGGTGACCATGGGCACGCCCATAAAGGAGCGTTCGCAAGATAAGCATGTCAAGTGTGCCCTGAAGAAGCGCCGTGCGCTCTTGTGTTTTCGCCATGGAAGACATTCTACTCCAGCGGTGGTAGAGTGTCGACTATCGGACGCCAAGTACCTCATCTGCAGCATCAAACTAGTTACGATTTGCCGGCCCGGCGTGGCAGGCCCGTCCTTCCTGAGCTGTCGGCAGTCCGGAGGCTGACTCCTGCTTCGGTCGCCGCGAATCCGAATTCGTCAATTTATCGACAATACGCTCAGTCAGCCGCCGCTCGAGCATGTGCGGCTGCGCGTCTCCTACGCACTTCGCGCCACACGCTGAACAACAGCCAGCATCCCGGCACAATCAAAACCAGCCAGGGGAGGATCGAGAAAATGGTATAGATGACTGACGCCGTACTATCCGCCAAAACCGACCCCGATTCCCGCAACGCTTTCCAGATCAGCGCAAATCCTCCTCCGTTGCCCGTTGGCGTTTCCACCCGAAACGAAATCTCCACCGCAATTTTTTCCGTCTCGTTGGCCAGTATTTTTCGTTGCGCCGTCTCGCTGTCCAGTTCCGATTGCGTGTCTGTCAACTGCTGTTGGATTTCGATAAGCTCCTTGACGGTTGCCGACGGTTTTTTCAGCATCGCCCTCAAGTTGTCCCGGAAGGTCGTGAGGTTCTTGAGTTTGGCTTCCGTGTCCACCACCGCCGTCGTTTTGTCTTCACGTTCCGTCGTATGTTGCTCGATTTTCCCAAGCGTCTGGACCTGGGCTAACAGTTTTCCGAGGTCCTCCGGGACCACCCGCAGCGACAGGTTTCCCGACGGCGTCGAGTCTCCAGCTCGTGTTGTGATCGTCGAAGTAACGACTTCGCACCGAATCGTCCCGCAGAACGCTACCACCGACTCCCACGATTTCTGCAGTTCCGTCTCCGGTGTGACTATTTCGAGCTTGTGGCTCTCCGCGATAAAACGTTGCGTAGACGAATCCGCATACGCCACCATCTTGAGTGCTGCTCCTCCCCCTCCTGCTCGCCCGAATCCGTATCCGGACCGCCGCGCAGGCAACGTTGCCCGCTGGAACAATATGGCCCGTTGTGGGGACACCTTCTTTTCACAGCCTGTTGCCATCAGCGTAAAAACCGCTAGCACCAAAGCCCCGGATTTACGATTCATCGCTCCCTCTCTTCGTCCCGACACAGGAGCCACTCCCCAAGTCTTCAAAGGTTAGACACCAATGCCCGCGTCCAGTTGCCCGCTGCTAAGGAAATCCGGCTGGTTTCAAGCCCCGGGGTGAGTGCTCCTACGGGAAGGGAGCAAAAAGGAAGTGCTTCTGGGTACGCGTCCGCCCAGGGTTAGTTAAGCTGGCTCACAACAAGGACTTATGACTTACAACTTAATTCATCAATACGCCCAGCGGAGCAGCACGCCGCCCGTCGTGTAACCGGCGCCAACAGTGACAATCAGGACCAGATCGCCTTTTCGTACGCGGCCTTGCTCAACTGCATCCCGCAGCCCCAGCGGAATTGTTCCCGCGGTGGTGTTGCCGTACTTGTCGATATTCACCATCACTTTCGAATCGTCGATGCCGAGCCGCTCCTGCGTCGCGCGAATAATTCTTAAATTCGCCTGGTGCGGCACCATCAGTGCCAAATCTTCTTTCTTAAAACCGTTGCGCTCGAGCAAATTCGCGGCCATGTCCGACATGCGGCGCACGGCGTATTTGAAAACCTGCGAGCCTTCCTGGTGCACGTAGTGCATGCGCTTCTGGATCGTTTCCTGCGATGAAGGATGCAGCGAGCCGCCGCCCGGCATGTACAAAAATTCGCCGCCGGAGCCGTCCACGTCGTGTTCGAAATCGAGGATGCCCCCGTTCGAGTCATCAGCGGGCTCGACAAGCAGGGCGCCCGCGCCGTCGCCAAACAAAACGCACGTGGCGCGATCCTGGTAATCGAGAATGGACGTCATCACGTCGCTGCCGATGACCATCACTTTTTTGTGCGTGCCAGCGCCAACAAATTGCGCGCCCACGGTGAGCGCGTAGGCAAATCCCGAGCACGCCGCCGAAAGGTCAAAGCCCCAGGCGCGCTTCGCTCCGATGCGGCACTGCACCAGGCACGCTGTCGCCGGGAAAAACATGTCCGGCGTGACGCTCGCCAGAATAATAAGATCAATCTCTTCTGGATTTGTCTTTGTTTGGGCGAGCAGCGCTTTCGCGGCTTCCGTCGCCAGGTGTGAACTCGCCATCCCCTTCTCCGCGACGTGGCGTTGGCGAATGCCGGTGCGCGTGCGAATCCATTCGTCGTTGGTTTCGACGATTTTCTCGAAATCCGCGTTGGTCATCACTTTCGGCGGTACGTAGCCGGCCACGCCGGTGATTTTTGCCGCGATGCGGTGGGACATGTCTCTCCTTGAAGGGTAGCTTGGAAACTTGGCCTGGAAAAGAAGAAACTGAATTTTATGCGATAGCCCCACGCGGTGACAAGGCGGGAAGAAGTATAGAGTTCTAAGTTGTAGGTTTTGCGTAAAAGAGAGTTGTGGAGTCACGGGACAATTGCTCAACAGAACAGCCCGCCTTTGTTCCATTCTCAAAAGGACAATGCGCGCAAAAGCAGGCCCCTCCCGATAAGACTCGGGACTCACGCGCCTCATCGGGCGTTCGTCACCGCCGTTGGCGCCAACTTTTGTGCGCGCTTACAGCGGGCAACGCGACCGGGTTCCCTTCGACTGCGCTCCCGTCAAGGCTCAGGGTAAACAGGGCAAGCGGGAGGACCATCAGGCGGCGGTGATTAGGCGCTCGGCGGCAAGATTTCGTAGCGCCAGGTGACCGTGGCGGTTTTCTTGAGCATGGCGGCCACGGAGCAGTATTTGTCTTCGCTGAGCTGGATGGCGTGTTTCACGGCGGCGTCATCAAGTTGGCCGCGCAAGCGGTAGAGAATTTCTAGCTTGACCCAGACAGTGGGCGGTTCTTTGGCGCGTTCGCCGGAGCAAATGATTTCGAGCGACTGCGGCTTCTGCCGTTTCTTTTCAAGAATCGTGACGACATCTACGGCGGTGCACGCGCCAAGCGCCATTAGCACCAGCTCCATCGGAGTGGGCGCTTTGTTGGATTTGCCATCGGCGTCAAGCGCGATGGCGTGGCCGGACGGACTTATGGCCACAAATTTTTCTTCGCCAATCCATTTCACGGATGCGGTCTGCATGCAGCCTCCCTTGCATTAGCATAGCAGGCACGGCAGGCCGGCTTCGATGTAAGGCAAGACTAAGAAGACGAAGGAGTGATCTAGCATTCCCTTTGAACACGCTAAAGCGTGGGCCCCCGGCTCTTCAACAATGAACAGATGTGACGCGTTAAATGTGTTAGACTCTCTTCAAGTTTGATTCTCCCTTGTCCATTCGGCCTCGATCATCGGTTTCTCTCAAAGCGACAGAAATGCTTACTGCACACTGGCTTTCTATTCTAAATCTGATATTGGATTTGATGGGTTATTTGCTTGATCTCGCTTTTTGGGTGCTCGTCACTTGGTACGCAATCGGCGCAGTCTTTTTGGCACGCTTTCTCGGCGGGCCGATCTACATGACGCCCGGCCTCGTAGCGGTATCCGTCTTGATGGGCCTGGGATGCGGGTGGCTGTCGCGCGGGATTTATAACCGGAAAATTGGAAGAATGATGGAGTGTTTTTGTTTCAGACGTTGGTTCTGTTCCTGATGGGCGGCGTGATTCACGTTGGCCTCCGCCGGTACGGCGGGATGTAACGATAAACTGCCGCATACTTCATTTTCCATTGTTTCGTGATGCGTTCCAGGTAGGTTGGGGATTGAGGGAGATGACCATGCATGTTCAAACTTCTTTACGGAGCCGGTGGTTTCTGGTGATGACGTTGGTAGCAACTGCGATGCTGTGCGCGGCGACGAAAGCTCAGCAGAGCGCGACGGCGGGAGGAAAAGACCAGCCGTACGCGATCGAGTACTACTACAAAGCGAAATGGGGACATGCCGAGGAGTTCCTGGCACTCTTCAAGAAGAATCATTATCCGGTGCTGAAGAAAGAGATGGAATTGGGGCGCATGCTGAAAGTAAGCATGGTGACGCCGCGGTATCACATGACGGAAGACAGCCGCTGGGACTATCGCGTGACCATCATTTTCAAAAACGCGGCCATCGCCAACGACAATTTCGACAGCTCGACGATTATCAAGCAGCTTTATCCCGACCAGGAAACGTACAAGAAAGAAGAGCAGCGCCGCTTCGAAATTCTTGACGCGCACTGGGATTTGCCGATCAAAGACGTCGACCTCGATGTACGGTGAAGGGTTGCTCGCAGTAAGACACGACCCCGAATTGACTATTGGTTGCCTCGGACCGCGCTGATTGCGGGAAGATTCCCCGGGGCTGTCGGTCAGAGTTCAGAAAGTTCGCTTGACGTACACCATAGCGCCTCACACATAAATGAGAATACCTTAACTGTAGTTGTACGTATCGCATCGATTTGCCACTAGCAAGTTAAGGTCCCATCCCTTGTATTAGACGGAAGCCGAGAGCGACGGAGCCGATGTCCCCCGTGTAGGCAGAATAGACGCCATCGGAGTGTCTCGGCTACTGCCAAACTGTCCCGGCCCGGCAAAGACGGAGGGACCGGGTCTCCCGACCAAGTCGGGACAAGTTCCACCGGCCACTACGAACCTCTAGGACGCGTTCTATGGGCGCTTCTATGGATGCGTGTAGTAGCGAACGTAGTCGACCATCATGGGCTGCGGATTGGTCAGGCCGCTGGTGGATCCTCCTAGCGTTCCGCCCACGGCCACGTTCAGGAGCGTGAAGATGTTCTGATTGAACGGCCACGTGTCTCCCGAAGGGAGATTGCTTGGCGTCACCGTGAAGAATGGTGAAGATGCATTGTCCACAAAAAACTGCATCTCGTTTTGCGTCCAGATGACGCCGTAGGTGTGGAAGGCGGTGTTGGCTGCCTGTCCGCTGGGGAAGGTGTAACGCGCGCCAACTCCGCTGCCTCCCGTCTTCGCCGTGTGGATCGTGGAGTTGTTGCCCGAAGGACCTGCTCCGTTGTGTACCTGGGGAGACCAGTTCTCCATGATGTCGGCTTCGCCGCAGGTGGGCCATGGCACGGTGGTGATGTTGCTGCCCAGGCTCCAGAACGCTGGCCACAGGCCCTGGTTTGTCGTGTCAGGGAGCTGGATACTGGCTTCGAGAATGCCGTACTGGAAATTCTGCTTGCCTTCGGTATTCATGCGCCCAGATATCCAAGTTCCATTGACGTTCCTGGGCTGGATGACCAAGTGCCCGTTGCCGTCAATGTACACAGGGGCGGTGGAGGTGCTGAACGTCGTAGGGCACTGAGACGGGTTGTTCGGATAACCCGGAGGTCCGCAGTACACTTCAACTTCGCCGTTGCCCCAGCCGCCGTTGTTTCCCAAGTCGAAATTCCACACCGACGTGTCTGGAGAGCCCGCGCTGCCGCTGAATTCCTGGCACCACTGCGGCGTATAAGTTGTTCCGTTCACGGTGATGGAAGAGACGCCTGCGCAGGATCCGGTCCCGCCGCCGCCGGAGGTGAAGGTCATGTAGTTGATGTTCCAGCCGCCGGAATCCTGGTCGAGAGTCAGGGTTTGTTGACCTGCCGGCAACGTCACCGTGGCGGTCACGTTGGTCCAGTTCTGCCAGCCTCCTGTCGCTGGGACACTGACGGGCCCGCTGAGGTTCGATCCTGAGGAGTTGGAGATATGGAGAGCATCGGATACTGCGGTGGGCGCGGCCACGCGGAAGCCTACGGTGTAAGTTCCCGCCGAGGTCGCGTTCACCGTGTACTTGAACCACTGCCCGGTTGCTGTCCAACCCAGGTCATGGCCGCCGCCGGTGTCCGTGGTGACCTCAAGATCGACACCATCCGAGCGGTAACTGTTCGCGGAGCCATTGACGGAAGACACGTTGTAGCCGATTCCTTGGCCGCCTAGGTCGTAGTTCTCGGCTTGTACCGTGCCGGGAACAGCCCATGGTGTTCCGCCGAAGGGACCTTGGTTGGCGGAAACGCTTAGGTAGTTGATGTTCCAGCCTGGGTGGTCCTGATTAAACGTTAGGGTCTGCTGGCCGGCTGGCAGCGTGATAGTCGCCGTTACATTGGTCCAGCTTTGCCAGGCGCCCGTCGCCGGCACATTGATGTTGCCCGTTAGATTCGTGCCGGAGGAGTTGGAGATGTGGAATGCATCGCTCACGGCATTGATTGCGGCCACGCGGAAGGTTACCGCGTAGGTCCCGGCGGCGGTCACGTTTACGGTGTACTTGAACCATTGGCCCGCGGCGGTCCAACCCAAATTATGCCCGCCGCCCGTGTCGGTGGTCACTTCCAGGTCGACACCATCGGGGCGGTAATTGTTGGCGGTCCCATTCACGGAAGTTACGTTGTAGGCGACTCCTTGCCCGCCGGTGTCATAGTTCTCGGCTTGCAC
>Ga0126381_100009665_pt1 | contig 10837 bp, 9 predicted proteins | sample PanSoiMetPlot_28_FD_96465 | JGI IMG/M metagenome (GOLD analysis project Ga0126381, IMG submission 96465) | Tropical forest soil microbial communities from Panama - MetaG Plot_28 | ecosystem: Environmental > Terrestrial > Soil > Tropical forest > Bulk soil | place: Panama | collected 2016-02-17
CCATTCGGCGAAGGTGAGGGAAGCCGGCCCGCCGACGTGCCGGACGCGCCCGGGTGCCTCCAGGTGAGCGAAGATCCTCGCGAGCCCAGGCAGCACGGCGTTCTGGCCGGCTACAGCGGCGACCTGCCCGGGTGCTTCCACCCCGTTCTGCAGCGTCATCACGCAGCCTCCGGTCCTGAGCAACCCTGGCAGCAGTTCCAGGGCGGCCGGCAGTTGCCAGGTCTTTACGCACATCAGAACGACGTCCGCCGGCCCGGCAGGTGCGTCGGCGGCGACCGCCTGGACGTCCGGCAGGCTGACGCTGCCCAGATCGCTGGCCACGCTGAGGCCGTCACGACGCAGAACCTCCAGGCCGCGGCCCCTGGCGATAAACGTCACGTCCTGCCCGGCCTGCGCCAGCCGGCCGCCAAAGTAGCCGCCGATGCCACCAACTCCCACTACGGCAAACTTCATGTGGTTCGCTCCGGTGTGCTCGACGTCGGTGGTGTGTAGATGCCGTGCTTGAGCAGGTCGGCGTTGGCGCGCATCCAGCGTTCAAAGTTGCCGGGCTCGAACAGCGACCCTCCGAGTTGCTGCTCGATCAGCGGCCGCAGCAACAATGGCCCGACGATCAGGACTAGCTGCTGCAGGGCACGCCAGAAGGGATCGCTGTCGGCACGGATCACCCCCGCATCAGCCAGTGCCCGGTCGGCCCTAGCAGCCGCGTACAGCAAGGTGAACAGCTCGCCGGCCGCTTCGCCGCTCTCGCTCAGCGCCTGGGCGATGTACTGCAGCAGCGCTGGCTGGGGCGCAAGCACCCGGGCGAGGACCTCAGCCCGCTGGTCGATCAGGCTGGCGCCGCTGCTCCCGATCGGTACCTCGCTCAGCGCGGCGGTGATGCGCTTGACCACGACGGCGTCGACCGCCCGGCGCAAGCCGTCCTTGGACCCGAAATGGTGGATGACCAGGCCAGGGGAGACCCCGGCGGCCGCCGCGATCGACCGCAGGCTGGTGGTCGCGATCCCGCGATCGGCGAAAAGTGCCAGAGCCGTCTCGCGAAGGCGGGCCTTGGTGGTCAGGTCCTCTTGCTCAAGCTGGATTGAACGCACGGTTAGTATTCTATACACTTGTTCAATGATCTTCCAAGAGGCACCGAGTGAAGCGCTAACGCCCGCCGAGGAAGCCAGGCACCTCGCCGCGGTCGCCACCGCCGCCGGCGTCCCTGTTCCGGGTGTCGTCCTGCCCGAGCACGAGAACGTCGTCCTTGGCGGGATGCGGCTGCACTACCTCGACTGGGGTTCCGCGGGTGACAGCCGGGGAGAGCAGGAGAGGTTGCCGGTGGTGTTCCTGCACGGCGGTGGCCTCAACGCCCACACGTGGGACATCATCTGCCTGGCGTTGCGAGCGGAATACCACTGCTATGCCCTTGACCTGCGCGGCCACGGAGAAAGCGAATGGTCCCCGGCCATGGACTACAGTCTGGGCGCCCACCTGCGGGATCTCGAGTCATTCGCTGACCACCTGGGCCTCGCGCGGTTCTTCCTGGTCGGCCAGTCGCTAGGCGGAATAATCGGAATCGGCTACGCCAGTCGCCATCTGCGCAGGCTCGCCGGCCTTGTGACGGTCGACAGCGGGCCATTCGCCGGAAGCCAGGCCGGGATCGACCGCCTCGCAACGTTCATCTTGGACTCGCCCGAGTTCGCCTCACTCGATGAGGCCGTGGCGCGCGCCGTAGCCTTCAACCCGCGGCGCGATCCCGAGCTTCTGCGCTACAGCCTGCGACACAACATGCGGCAGCTGCCCGATGGGCGCTGGACCTGGAAACGCGACCGGCGGCACCTATCCCGCCAGCGCCTGGCCGCCCTGGTTGCCGAGGTCAAGGAGCTGGCTCCGCATGCCAGCGCCATCGCATGCCCCACCCTGATACTGCGCGGCGCCGACAGCGACCTGTTCTCGGCGGACCAGGCCGCCGCGTTCGCGGCCCTGGTAAGGGACGCCGAGGTCGTCACCGTCCCAGACTCGGGTCACAACGTGCAGGGCGACAATCCGGCCGGGATGCTGGCCGCGATCGGGCCGTTCTTCGACCAACACGGCCGGCGGGCCGTGGCACGATGAGGTCATGCACATTAGGCGGTTCGGTGCCCGCGTCGCTGCTGATCCTCGGGGCGCCGGGGTGATCGTGATTCCGTTTGACCCTGACGAGGCCTGGGGTGTCAAGGCTCTGCATCACGTGAATGGCACAGTTAACGGCTGCCGGGTACGGGTGACGCTCGCACCTGGCGCCGGCGGCTGGGCGTTTGCCCTGAGCCCGTCGAGGATGATCGGCATGGGCATGACGGACGGCGCGGAGGTGCACGTCGAGCTAGCACCGGAAGGCCCGCAGCGCGGCGATCTGGCTGACGACATCGCCGAGGCGCTCTCGGCCAACCCGGAGGCCGGGGCGTTCTTCGACACGCTCGCCCAGTTCTACCGCAAGGCCTACCTGCGCTACATCGACGCGACGACCCGCCGGCCAGACGTGCGCGCGGCGCGCATCGCCGAAGTGACGGGCCTGCTTGCCAAGGGGATCAAGGAACGGCCGCGGCCGTGAAGCCTCAGCCCCACCAGAAGGCGGTGGCTATCACTACGTAGAGACCCGCTAGGCAGGTGCCTTCGATCCAGGTGGAGTTTCCGTCGAATACCACCAGCGTGGTGATGATCGCGGTCAGGACCAGCGCGACGATCATGAGCGGCGGGAAGACCAGGGTCAGCTGCGTGCCGCCGAGCCCGGCGGAGATCAGCACCAGCAAGGGGGCGATGCCCAGCGCGATCTGAGCGGGGCTTTGCAGCGTGACGGACAGGGCGTAGTCCATCCGGTTACGCGCCGCTAGCTGTACACCGACAAAGTTCTCCACCGCGTTGCCGGCGATCGCGACGATCACCAGGCCAGCGAATGCCTGGGAGATATGCAGCGCGGACAGAGCAGGGGTGAGGGAGTTAGCGAACCAGTCGGATACCAGCGCGGCGGCCACGCCAGTGACTGCGAGCATGCCGATGGCCAGCCACAGGGGCCACTGGGCACCGGCGTGGATCTCATCGGCGCTCTGGCCGGACAGTTGTTCCTCGCCTTGCCCAGCTTCCGCGCGGCGCAGCGAGGCCGGGACCGCCAGCGCGAATACCGCCAGCAGCACGACCGCCGCCACATCAGAGAGCGCTCGCTCGTGCGCTGCGGCTGGCAGGCTCAGCCTGGCAGTGATGGTCGGGATGATCAGTATCCCCACGGAAAGCACGAGCAGGAGCGAGATCGTGCGAGGTCCCTCGGCTGAGAACCGCTGCGTGCCGTGGCGCAGACCTCCGACTATGAAAGCGACGCCGAGGACCAGCAGTACGTTCGACAAGATCGAGCCGACCAGGGTGGCCTGCACAACCGTCACCAGGCCCTTGCGCAGCGCGAAGATGCAGAAGAGCAGTTCAGGAATATTGCCGAGGGCGGACTGCACCACCCCGGTGGCTCCCGATCCGAGCCGGTCGCCCAGGCCATCCACGGCCCGGCCGACAAGGGCAGCAAGGGCGGCCAGGGCGAGCGCGGCGAATATGAACGGAGCGACTTGTCCTGACGGGATATAGCTAGTCACCGCCGCAGCAGCGGTGAGCGCCGCGCTGACGCCGATCAGCCACCAGTCACTTTTCCTCAGGCCCGCCATCGTCAGCTCAGCGCCGGTAACCGGCGGCGGCCTCGAGTACCGCCCCGGTGGCGAGCAGCATCTCTTCGCCTTGGGCGGGGCCGACGACCTGCAGGCTGGCGGGCAGTCGTCCGCGTGACGGCACCGGAAGCGCGAGCGCGGGCAGGCCGGCAAAATTAATCGGAGCCGTGAGCTGAGTGAAATTGTGCTTCCCGGCCTCGGCCAGCGGAGGCGGGAAGAACGCGACCGTCGGCAGCACCAGTGCGTCCACCGAGTCGAGCAGGGCCGCAAGCTGCGCTCGCCAGGCGGGCCGGAACTCGCGCGCGGCTCTGATCTGCTCGGCCGAAACAGCGGCGCCTAGCTCCAGCCTGGTACGGACTGGCGCGCTGATCTTGCCGTCGCTGGCCGGGTCCGCCATCAGGGCGGCGTTAGCCACCGCGGCTTCGCTGTCCAGCAGTGCGTAAGTGTGCGCGAGCGCGATCGGCCAGTCAGGTAGCTGCACCTCGACGATCTCCAGGCCGCTGCGCTGCAGCGCCGCATCGACGGCGGCGTCGATTTCCTGGTCGCCGCCCTCGGTCGGCGGCCTTAGCCTGCCGAGGCGCTGAGCCTGCCGCGGTCCGCTCGTGAAGCCAGGCTCAAGCAGCGCCATGGCAGCGGCCAGCCCGGCGACGTCGGCGGCGATCGGACCGACCGTGTCGAAGCTTGGCGCCAGCGGCCAGACACCGACCGTGCTGATCCGCCCGTAGGTTGTCTTCAGCCCGGCTAGCCCGCAGAAGGCCGATGGGATGCGGACAGAACCGCCAGTGTCGGTGCCGTACCCGTAGTCGGCGTCTCCGTCGGCGACAGCTACCGCGGACCCGCTGGACGAGCCCCCCGGCAGCAGACCCGGATCGAGCGGATTGACCGGCGTGCCGTACCACTGATTCGTCCCGGCACCGCCGAATGCCAGCTCATGCAGGTTCGCCTTGCCGACGATCGCGGCATTCGCCGCTCTGGCTCCGGAAAGGCACGGGGCGTCCTCGGCGGCAGGCTTTGCCGTCTCCGCGACGGCCAGGCAGCCGGCGGTCGTCGGCACGCCGCGCATATCGATGAGGTCCTTGACCGCGAGCCGCGGTCCATCGCTACCTGAGGGGTCAAGACGAGTGATAAAGGTTGCCACCCGCCCAATTCTGACGCGACGCCTATGGTGCTCGTCAACAGTGGCGCAAAAGGTGCAGGTATGCGACCATCATCCCAGAGCTATCGGAACCCGGCGATACACAAGCCGGGAGCGTGCTGGCGCCAGGAGGGTCGGCATGGGACGAGAGCACGTGATCGACCCCTCGGTCATTCATCATCAGTGGGATGGCGACCTTCCCCCCGCTCTGGAGATCGATTCCGGCGACGTCGTTCACTACGACCTCATGGTGGCCGGGGAGGGTCAGGTCTGGCCAGGGGCCAGCTACGAGGACACCCGGTTCGACTTCGACACCATCTACAACCTGTCCGGCCCGGTCTGGGTTAAGGGTGCCGAGCCGGGCGACACGCTCCAGCTCGACTTGCTGGACTTGCGGCATGGCGACTGGGGCTGGGCCGCGTTCCTGCCGGGCTTCGGACTGCTGCCCGAGGATTTCCCTCACGGTTACGTTCGGACCTTCGCGCTCCAGGATCACGTTGCCGAGTTCGCTCCTGGCATCCGCGTACCCCTCGCGCCTTTCTGCGGCACGATCGGCACTCACCCAGGCGGTCCTGGGAAGATTTCTCCTTTTCCGCCGCACCACGGCTGCGGGAACATCGACAATCGCCACCTGACGGCCGGATCCACAATGTGGGTGCCAGTTCACGTACCTGGTGCCTTGTTCTCCTGCGGGGACCCTCACGCCGCCCAGGGCGACGGCGAAGTGTCGGTCACGGCCCTTGAGGCGCCGTTGTCAGGGAGCATCCGTATCACCTTGCACAAGCAGGGGATCAGCGCTCCGAGGTTCCGGGTGCCCGGGTCGAGCCGGGCGATCAGGACCGGCGGCTACCAGGCGACGATGGGTATCGCGCCTGACCTCATGGAGGGCTCAAAGGCGGCGGTGCGGGCGATGATCGAATGGCTGGTCCAGGACTGCGATCTGAGCCCTGACGACGCTTACCTGCTCTGCAGCATTACCGGCGACCTGCGCATCGTGGAAGTTGTCGACGCGGGCGTCTGGACCGTCGCGATGACGATGCCGTCGGCCATATTCGGCGGCGAATAGAAGGAGGCAGACCGTGGCGGATTCACAGCCCGTATCTCAGGTTGTCGCGACGGATTCCGGACAGGGCCTTCGGCAGAGCAGCCTGAATCTGCCCCGCCTGATATTCATCGGGCTGGCCTACTTCTCGTTGGCGCCGGTGATCTACCTGAACATGGGCTTCATGGAGTCGGACTCCGGCGGTCCGGTCATGCCCTTCCTGTTCATCCTGATCACCATCGCCGTGCTGCCCACGGCCATCAGTTTCGCCGTGCTGAACAACCGCAGGCCAACGGCGGGCAGCGGCTCGACCTGGCTGTGGGAGTCGACCTACCCGGCGGTCGGGCTCTGGCTCGGCTGGATCATGATCGCGACGTACGTTGTCGTCGCGGCTTTGTATCCGCCAGCGTTCGGCACGTTCTTCAACGCGCTGCTGACCTATTTCCACGTGAACGCGACCACCTGGACCGGTATCGGGGGAGGCGTAGCCGCGATCTTGATCATCGGCTACCTCAACTACAACAACATCAAGCTGTCGTCGCTGCTGATCGGGATCCTGATGGTCCTCGAAGGGGCCTTCATCGCTGCCGTCGCCGTGGTCATCGTGATAAAAGGCGGCCACCTCGGTCACTTCAGCGCCACTCCGTTCAACCCGGCCGCGGCAACCGCCGGATTCTCTGGGCTGAGCCTCGCGGGAATCTTCGCCTTCCTCTCGATCGCGGGGGTGGATGCGGTGGCCCCGGTGGCCGAGGAGTCTCACACTCCGCGCCGGCTGATCCCGCTCGCGACGATCCTCATCACCGTCATCGCCGGGCTGTTCTGGACGCTGACTTCCTACGGGTTCGCGATCTCGGTCCCGGTCAAGACCGTCGAGGCCTATGTCAGCGCTGGCCAGATCACGCCGGTCCTGCCGATCACGCGGTCCTATATCGGTGGCTGGGCTGTGCTGGTGCCGATCACCGGATTCACAGCGGCGGTGGCCAGTTTCGGAGCGGCGCTCTACGCCGCGGGCCGGATCTCGTACGCGCTGTCCAGGGAGGGCTTCATTTCCGGCTACTTCAAGAAGCTGCACCCCAGGTTCAGCACCCCCTGGCGGGCGGAGGCCGTGACGCTCCTGATATCGCTGGTGTTCCTGATCGCGGTCAGCGTGTGGCAGGGCGGCCCGTCGGCCGCCTACGCCTACCTCGGCGAGGTCTTCGTCTTCTTCGTGCTGATCCTGTACATGTTCGTGAACCTGGCCAACCTCACGTACCACCTGCGGCATCACCGGGACAGCTTCAACTGGTTCCTGAACGGATTCATACCGGTAGCCGGGATCATCATCGACGGTTACATCCTGTACAAGGGGTTTTTCGTCTCCGAGCTCGCGCTGCCGTTCAAGACCGGGAGCAGCATCGTGTGGATCTCGCTGGCCTGGGCCGTGATAGGGATCGCGTGGGCATGGTGGTGGAGCAGGCGCCGAAGCCTGTCGTCGATTTCGCTGGCCAGCGAGGTATAGGCGGGCAGGGAACCTAGAGGTCCGTTGCGGCGTCCAAATCGGCATGACTACTACCCGCCGTGCCACCGCCCTGCTGGCCCTATTTGCCGCCGCGGCCGTGGCCTGCGGATGCGGAGCCAGTGATCATCACTCCGACCACGGCGGTGCTCCGCCAGCCGTGCCGGCGACATTGACCTCGAGCCAGGTCAGCGCCCTGCGCAGATATGGCGTCGGGGACACCGCATTCGGGCTCAACGTGCTGTCGCAGCTATGCGCCAGCCAGCCCGGCCGCAACGAAGCACTCTCCCCGCTCAGCCTGGAGTCCGGGCTTGGCATGGCCTACCTGGGCGCCAAGGGAACAACCGCCGCTGCGATCGCCAAGGTCCTGCATCTGCCGGCCACCGGCCGGAACCTGGCCAGCGAACTGCGAGCCAGGGCGGCGCTGCTCGCCTCGCTGAACCGCCCTGGAGTGACGTTCACCAGCAGCAACCGGATCTGGGCCGACCCGTCGCTGGTAACCAATCCGAGCTTCATTGCGGCACTGCGGGCCGGCTATCAGGCCGGGCTCACCCACCTGCCTTTGCTTTCTAACCCGGAACAAGCGATCACAAAGATCAACGCCGCGGTCGCTGCCGATACCCACGGGCACATCGCCCGCTTGCTGCCACCCGGTTCTATCGCGCCAGCCACCATCGGCTGGGTGCTGACCGACGCCCTTTACCTCAACGCCGCCTGGAAGTACCCGTTCGACCACGGGCTGACCGGACCAGGCACATTTCACGCCAGCACCGGCAAAGCCACCGCGCAATACATGACCGGGCAGACCTTCAACGTAGCGACCGCGCACGGCTGGACCGCGGTCTCGCTGCCGTACCGGGGAGGCCGGCTGAGCATGCTCGCGCTGCTACCGCCTGCGACCGGTAAGCCGACCGCAGGCAGTTGCCAGATCCCGGCGGCGGCCGGCATCGAGCAGCTGGCGAAGAACGTGGCAGCCAGCCGTTTCGAGACAGACATCGAGCTGCCCAAGGTCAAGCTGGCCAGCAGCCAGGCGCTGAACCAGGTGCTGAGCTCGCTCGGCATGGGCATTGCCTTCAGCAGCGGAGCCAAATTCAGCGGGCTGTCGCCGCAAGCCTGCTGCATCGGTTTCGTCAGGCACGCCGCGACGCTTAATGTCGCGGAGAAGGGCACCGTCGCCAGCGCGGCGACCGGCGTCGCCATGATGCCACTCTCCGCCAGGATCACGCTGAGCTTTGACCGGCCATACCTCATGCTGCTGCGCGACTCGCTTACCGGCGAGCCGCTGATGCTCGCCTGGGTCGCCAACCCAGCGCTCGGCTAGACCCGAAGGCTATCTGCCCTCCGCGATGACTCCGACGCCCTCGCTGCTGTCCGTGCGCAGGTGCCTGATGGCCGCGTATTCCGGCGAGTCATACCAGGCCTGGGCTGCGTCCTTGGTGGCGAACCTCAGAACGACCGTGACGTGCCCTGCCGATCCCTCAAGCAGCACGGAGTCGCGGTCCACGACGATGTTTTCGGCACCGTGGGCCTTCAAGGACGGTCCGACCGCGGCAAGGTACTGCTGGTAGTCGGCCTGGTTGGTGATCGTGTAGTTCGCAATGAAGTACCCAGCCATGAGGCCTCCGTTCCCTGCTACGAAACTGACTAATCTCTGGATGGCAAGGAGTAAACCATCGCAAGATTTTCACAATGAATCTCGGTGAGCGAACGCGCCAGCGCACGTCGGCGGTTGAGCGTATCGCCGGCTGGAGCGCGCGGCACCCGAAGGCCGCGGTAGCCGGCTGGTTCGGCCTGGTTGCAGCCGCGTTCGTGACCGGGCAGCTGCTGGGAACTCAGAGCCTGTCTCAGTACGACCCCGGTCAGGCGGGCCTTGGCGAGCAGTACTTGCACCGGCTGAACGTGACGACGCCGCCGCAGGAGAGCGTGCTCATCCAGCCGCGCGGCCCGTCGGCTAGCCGGCTTACCTTCGCGAGCGACCCTGCGATGCGGCAGGCGGCACGGCAGGTGACGGTCGCGCTCAGCCGGCTGCGCTCTTCGGCGACCGGCATTCACGGGTCAGGCACGGTGTCGGCGGATGGCCACAGCGCGCTAGTGACGTTCGAGGTGCCAGGAACGCGCCTGCAGGTGCCGGCCAGGGTCCAGGCGGATCTGGCCGCGGTAGCCAAGGTCCAGGCCAGGTACCCGGACCTGCTGATCGCCGAAGCTGGCACCGCGAGCGCGAACGCCGCGGGGAACGCGCTGCTAGAGTCCGACTTCCACCGGGCCGAGTACAGCGCGATCCCGATCACGCTGATACTTCTGCTGGTCGTCTTCGGTTCGCTCATCGCGGCCGGCATTCCTGTCGTGTTCGCGGGCAGCGCTGTCATCGCGACGATCTCGCTGCTGGCGATACCAAGCCGGTTCCTGCCGATCCGTTCGGGCACGTCGGAGATAGTGCTGATACTCGGCATGGCGGTGGGCGTCGACTACTCGCTGTTCTACCTCCGCCGGGAGCGGGAGGAACGCGCGGCCGGGCGATCGCCCGCTGATGCGCTGCGGATCGCGGCGGCCACCTCCGGTCGGGCAATCGTCATCTCCGGGCTCACGGTGATGATCTCGCTGGCAGGGCTGTTCCTCAGCGGGATCGAGTTGTTCACCGGCATGGCGGTCGGCACCATGACGGTCGTTGGCGTGGCCGTGGTCGGCTCGCTGACGGCGCTGCCTGCCCTGCTTTCGCTGCTCGGTGACTGGGCGGACCGGGGCCGGATCCCCATTCTCAGCCGCCACCGCACGATGGCGCTGCGATCGAGGCTGTGGGCCATGCTCGTCCGGCGGGTGGTACGCCATCCAATCGCCTGGGGCGGCACGGCGGCCTTGGTGCTGCTTCTGCTCGCCGCGCCCGCCCTCGGCATGCGGCTCGGCAACCAGCTCGTCAACCTGCCACCGTCGGTACCAGTCGCGCAGACGCTGGCCAAGATCTCGGCCGAGTTCCCCGGCCGTCCGGCGCCCGCGGAGGTCGTGGTCACCGGACGCGGGCTCGCTGGTCCGGCGGTCCGCGCCGCGCTTGGCGCCCTCGGCTCGCGCGCCTCGCCCACCGGGCCGATCCGCCCGCCGGTCACCGCGACGCCCGTCGCCTCCGGCCGCGGGCTGATCATCTTGGTGCCGCTGGCGGGCAGCGGCACAGGCCAGCGATCCGACAACGCTCTAGTGACGTTGCGGGACCAGATACTGCCGCAGACGATCGGCAGGGTGCCCGGGGTCAGCTATGCGGTTACCGGCAACACGGCCATCAACTACGACTGGGCGACAACGCTGCACGCCCGTACCGCGATGGTCGTCGGCGTTGTCGCCGCGCTGGCGTTCCTCCTGCTCATGCTGTCGTTCCGGTCGATACCGCTGCCTTTGGTGTCGATCGCCCTGAACCTGCTGTCGGTTGGTGCTGCCTACGGCATCGTCACGCTGATCTTCCAGGACGGCTGGCTGCACGGGCTGCTCGGGTTCACGCCAGGCGGCACGATCGCGCA
>Ga0126381_100009666_pt1 | contig 10836 bp, 12 predicted proteins | sample PanSoiMetPlot_28_FD_96465 | JGI IMG/M metagenome (GOLD analysis project Ga0126381, IMG submission 96465) | Tropical forest soil microbial communities from Panama - MetaG Plot_28 | ecosystem: Environmental > Terrestrial > Soil > Tropical forest > Bulk soil | place: Panama | collected 2016-02-17
CGATTCCGTGTTTCGAGCGGACATGAATTCATCGTCGAAAAACGAGAGCGATACGATGGGCGTTCGCACCTCCTCGTATTGCCGGCGAACGCCTTCACCCTCCGCGCTCACGGCGTATTCGGGTGAAAGACACCATCGCCGCCATTGGTCCATCACCCCGCGCGGCAAATCCCCGACCTTGCGCAGCCGCTTGCCGGGGAAGTATCCGAAGACCCGCACCGCGATCGGGGCGACGACGTACCAGATCCACCACACGCGCCATCGGATGGGCAGCGAGTTCTCGCGCCAGTAGCCGCTGCCTGCGGCGATCGTTACCACCTTTGAAATCCGATCTCGATTCGGGACGAAGGGCAGGATTTGAGCCCCCAGGCTGTGGCCGATCCAATAGATCCTTTTCCCCGGTGCGCGAACGGAAATCGCCTCGAGCATGGCCCCGCAGTCGAGGCGAGCCCAATCGAAGATGTCCGCCTTGAAACCGCGGAGGCTCGACGAGCGCGAGAGGCCAGTGCCCCGATAGTCAAAGGTGCCGACGAGGAAACCTTGCCGGCTGAGCCACTCGGCGAATGGCCGATAATAGTCTTGATTCACGCCCATCGCCGGAACAATCAGCGCGGCGGCCGTTGCCTCGCGCTCCGGAAGGAAGAATCGGGCGACGATGTCTTGTCCGTCGACGGCTTTGATTTCTTGCCTAACCGGTCCGGCCATGTGCCTCCGCCGCGCCATCTAACCGGGGGTCTGCCGGATTTCAAGCAAGGTAGTCTTGGGCCGCTGCTTTTGTGGCACGCTCATTTGTCGACGATGCATGCGCATCGGGACGCGACCCCAGTTGCGCGACGAAACGGACGGTGCTAGCTGCGCAGCAATTCCTCTGGAGGCAAACATGATTCGAGGCATTCACGGACTGTTCTATTCGTCGGATCCCGACGCAACGCGAGCTTTCTTCAAGGAGAACGTAAAGCTCCCCGGAAGTGATATCGGTGAAGGATGGTGGATCTTCGATCTTCCCGAGGGCGACCTTGGAGTTCATCCCGTCGATGAGCCGAACGCTGCCGGCGGGCACAACGTCTCGTTTTACTGCGATGACATCCACGGGACAGTCGCCGACTTGAAGTCGCGCGGGGTGGTTTTCACGAAAGATGTCGAGGACCATGGATATGGATTCGTGACGTACTTCACCGCGCCGGGCGGAGTTACCGTGCAGCTCTACGAGCCGCGGTACGTGAAGAGCTCGACGCGCGCCGCCGCCAAGGCGAGCAAACCTCGGCCGGCGGCCAAGGCGAGAGCCAAACCTTCGCGCCGCCGCACCGCCAAGCGGGCCGCGTCGAGGAAACGTCGCTAAGCAGGAGCTCGTGATTCTCAATCAGGCGTAATGAGGAGCTCGTTTTGCCGCCTTTTGCTGAGGCGTGGTGACGCGATGTGAAGCTGAGGCGGTCGTTGTCGTTTCGCAAGCGCCGCTTCGGAATCGATTGGCTGTGGCCGTCCTTACTGCTGATGCTGACTGATTGAAAGAACATTGCCGTCCGGATCTTTGAACCACGCCACTTTGTCACCGTTAGGGGTAGTCCAGATGCCGAGCTCGCGATCCTGGACGAAGGGATACTTCTCCAGGGCGATGCCTCGTTCCTTGAGCCATTTCGCTGCCGCCACGACGTCTGCTACTTCCCAGCCCAGAACGGTTCCCTGCAGCGGAGTGAAATTCGGAGCCTTGGAAATCCGAACTTTATGACCGCCAATTTTCACGACCAACGCGTATTGATCCGAGCTCACAAATTCGAAGCCGAGCTTGCCCTCGTAAAAAGCCCTCGCTTTGTCGTAGTCCGTGGTGAAAACAAACCCGACCATTTTGCCTGACGCGAGCATCTTTGCCTCCTGCGCTGTTGTGCACCCCTGGAACTAGCACTTGGCGCTCAGTCTGTCTCGCGCTACTGTGACAAAATATGTCGGAAAAGTGCCACAGCATCCTTCTCGATCGTCGCGGCCGCGTCCGAGCGCAAGTGGCGAGCGTCTCCTACGACTTCAAGGACGGGAGCGTCATCCCCGAGCATTACCATCCGGAGCACCAACTGGTCTTCGCATCGACAGGCGTAATGACTGTTCGCACGAAGCAGGGAATTTGGGTTGTGCCGCCGCTGCGCGCAGTCTGGATTCCGGCGAACACGCCACATCGCGTGGCAATGTCGGGGTCTGTTTCGCTGAGGACGCTCTACTTTCTCCCCACCCTTGGTCGGGCTCTTCCCGGCAAGTGCTGCGTCATGAATGTATCGCCGCTGCTCCGGGAATTGATTCTTCATGCGTGCAAGTCTCCGAGGCTGGATAAGAGACATCCAGCTCAAAGTCGAGTCATCGAAATGATCGTCGACCAGTTGGAGGAAATTCACGCCATCCCGTTGCAGTTGCCACACCCATCCGATTCCCGAGCAACGAGGGTCGTCCAGGCGTTGTTTGCGAATCCCAGTGACCAACGACCGCTGGACAAACTCTGCAGGGATTGCGGGGCAAGCAAGAGAACCGTAGAGCGAGTCTTCATCCGCGAGACGAAGATGACCTTCGGGAGGTGGCGCCAGCAATTCCGACTGCTTCATTCCATGCAGCTGCTTGCTTCCGGTGAGAAGGTGACCGCAGCCGCACTCGAGGCGGGATACAGCAGCGCCAGTGCATTCATATCGATGTTTCGCAAACAACTCGGTACGACGCCGAAACGTTATTTAAACGGCGCAAACGAGCGGGATCTCCGCAACACAGCTCACTTGCGCCGGTCTCGTTCCGCCTGATCTCCGGTCATCGGGACAAAGCTTACCGGAAGCGTTCTCTCCGATGTATAGCCGCCGTCCGCTTGCTTGATGACGAGGAGCAGCTGCCCAAAATGCTCCTCTCCGATTGGGATAATCATTCGTCCGCCGGGCTTGAGCTGGGCGACCAACGGCGCAGGAACCTTCGGCGCGCTCGCCGAGACTACGATTCCATCAAACGGCGCTTGTTCGGGCCAGCCAAGGTAGCCATCTCCGGCTTTGACGTTGATATTTTTGTAGCCGAGCTCTCGAAGCCGTGCGGCCGCGCGCTCGGCGAGTGGCGGGATGATCTCGATGCTTGCCACCTTTTGGCACAGCTCGCCGAGCAGCGCGGTCTGGTAACCAGACCCGGTACCGACCTCGAGCACGCTGCAGCCGGGCTTGAGCTCCAGGGCGGCGATCATCATCGCGATCAGGGAGGGCTGGCTGGTGGTTTGGCTATAGCCGATGAGCAACGGTCGATCTTCATATTCCAGAGATTGAATCCCCTTCGGCAAGAAGTCAGCGCGGCGAACGCGCTCCATTGCGCGAATGACTCGCTCGTCTTTGACCCCATACCCTCGAAGAAGAGGTTCCCACGACCTCGGTTCAGCCTCGGCGAAGCAGGCCAGTGAGGCCCACACCAGCAACGCGGACGTCGTTGAGACTGAGCGCCGCATACAGTGACCCCGGAGCGTGCTTCGCCATAAGCACCACCTGTGTCATTCACTGTCAAGCTTTCACTGTTCCTGTTCAATGCTCGACTTGCTCGTTGGCAGCATGTAGAAACGAATGGCGCCATGAGTGCAGCCGGCAAGAGCATGGTCGTCTTCGGGATCTACCTGCTGCTGCTCGGGCTGACGCTGCTGATCGCCCCCAACGCGCTCTTGGTGACATTTGGAAACCCGCCGACATCCGAGCCCTGGATCCGCGTCCTAGGGGTGGTGGTGATGCTCCTCGCGTACTACTACGCGCGCGCCGGGCGAGAAGGCGTGGTGCCGTTCTGTCGGTGGACTGTGCACGCTCGGCTGGCGGTGCCGGTGTTCTTTGTCGCTTTCGTGGTGCTCGGGCTCGCGCGACCGACGCTGATATTGTTTGCCCTGCCCGACTTGGCGGGGGCCATCTGGACGCACCTGGCCCTCCGAGCCGAGTCGCCAAGCGCATCCAGCCCGCCGATTGGCACGAGTCCTGGCGCAGCTAGGCCGACGCTCTAGCCGTCGACCCAGTCCGGCTCTTGATAGTCGACCATTTTGTACGCGGGCTCGCAGTCGTTGCCGCCGCAGCTCAAGCTGCCGGTGTCTCCGCCGGCAACGTGCTGGAGTCGCTCATCGGAAATGTTGCGCAAGGTCTCTCTTCGCAGCTTTAGCTTCCGTGCCGGCTCCTTCACGCCATGCTCCTTCGGGCCAATGTATTTATTTGAAGACAATGTTCAGGTTCGAGTCCAGTTGACCGGTGAGGTGGCGTATATCGCGAGTGGGTCGCGGCGGGTTTCATCGAGGCGAACCGACCACCGGCGCGCTGTTTGTACGCGCAGTGGGCAGTTGCTCCTACGGCGCTTGACGAGGAAAAGCGACCGTGCATCGATATCAGCTCGGCTGTTCGCCCACGCGAAGGAGACATTTGAATGGGGAAGGTGATGATCGCTTCATTGGGTTTGGCGGCTGCAGCAGGGGCCCTCCTCGCTGGGTACCAGGTCGGTCACGCGGGCAACAGCGACTTCAAGGTGATGCGCGTAGACGAGCTGGCACAACTGGTCGCGTCCGGCGATCCGAAGCTGGCGATCTACGATGCGAACGAGCCGAGCTTCAGGGCCAAAGAAGGCATCCTCCCAGGGGCAAAGCTGCTCTCGTCCTTCAACAAATACGACGTCGCAAAGGAGCTTCCTGCTGCGAAGGACGCGAAGCTGGTCTTCTATTGCGCCAACAGTCTTTGAACGTCATCGCACCAGGCCGCCGGTCGGGCGGCTAAGGCGGGTTACACCGACGTCAACGTGATGGTCGAAGGCATCAAGGGGTGGAAGAAAGCGGGCAAGGCGACGGTCAAGCCCAGCTCGTAACGGCGTAGAATCAGCGGCGCCAATCCGGCGGTGGCTGGGAGAAGGACGCGTTTCGGCGAAAGGGCTCTGCCGTTTCTCGAAGCACCGTGTCGTGACCGCTGTACCAGCCGCGGCCGTCGACATCGATGCCGACCGCAAGAAGTCCGGCGCGATCGTTGTAGTGCAGGCTTAGAACCGTCGTCGGCGTGTAGCTCGCGCGCACGAAATGAACGGGGATCACGTGCGAAAGATGTTCTTCGGCGAACTCGGTGCCCAGACCTGGACGCTGTCTTGGCAGAGCGCCCCTGGCGCTCAGATCGGAGCTCCGGCTCTCGTTGGCGGGCACTTCTTGGCTGTCTTTTGACTCCGGCGCGACGTCCACCTTGCCTCCAACCTCGCCTCCCGGCACGCCACCTTCCGCTCCCTCGCGCGCGCGGTTATCGGCGCTAGGCTCTCGTACCTCGGGACTCGGGGCCCGCCGGAAAGGATGGGGCATGGGAATGAACTGCGGCCGTTCGACAAATACCGCCACGCCGATGACCCCTACGTCGCGGGCGCTGCCCATCTGCGCAGAGTAGGAGCGCGGCACCGAGCTGAAGCGGAACGCCGCGACGGACTCCTGACTCAATCGGTAGCCATCGATTGTCACACGTCCGTAAGGATCGACCACGTAACCGCGTTTGTCCCAGCGAGCGGGCTGGCCATCGATCACATCCCGCCCATCAACCGAGGCGACCACTTCAATCCGCTGCCCGGTCTGGTTCGCGACGCGCAGCAGATATCGCTGGCCGAGCGTGCCGAGAACGTAGGTTCTCCCGGCTTGCTCAAAAGTAGGCAGAGAATTCCCGCCTTCATCCAGAATCTCCAGCGAGTAAGGCCGTGCGAACATCGGGCCTTCAGCTGCTCGCGCAAATCGCGCCGTGAAACAACACACCAGGATGATCACCGCAGTGATGACAGACGTCCGCATGTATTTCTCCTTCTGAATTATTGAAACGAATCACCCGCGGATTGGATCTATTCGAGGACGCGCCATCCGACGTGCTCTCCTACCGGGCTCTCCGGGCGGGCGCCGCCGCCGTCCGCCGTGAGCCGCCCCGATCCCCCCGGGTCGCCCCAAGGTCGCACTTGACACCGCCGTCTTCGGTATGTACGGAGGGCGGCCTGGGAGTGATCTGGATGGGAGCCCACTCCGATCCATTTCGGACAGGACGGCAGGCTTCGGCCGCGCTCGTCGGGCGCGAGAACCCCGCGCTCGGTCGGTGTCACAAGAGCAGGCGAAGCATGAGTCGAATACCGGGATATCTGAAACTCGGTTTTCTCACGCTGCTGCCGCTGCTCGCCCTGGGCTGTTCGAGCAGCACCACTCCCTGGACTGGGGCCGTGCCCAAAGCCAGTTGCAGTCCCGGGGATCGGACCGAGAGCGGACTGCAAGGTCAGACCACACCTGCCGAGCGTTCCAGCGGCGATTCCGCACAAGGCTACAACTGCAATCTGGTCCTCGTGGGCCAGTACCAAGGGGAAGGAGCGAAATCGCAAGGGGGACCGGCGTACCTCGATAATTGCGCCTACTACGATACGAACAATTCACCTCAGCAGCAGCACAAGGGTGTCGTGGTGATAGATGCCTCGGACCCCGCGCATCCACGGGCGAGCACGTTCCTGACCGACCCGGTGATGCTGGACCCGCACGAGACGCTGAAGGCGAACGCGCAGCGCAAGCTCCTCGCGGGCGGCCAAAACATGGGGCCGGGGTTTGCCGTTTACGACCTGTCCGCCGACTGCACCCACCCGGTCCTGAAGGGAAGCATCCAGTTGCCCGGCAGCTCGGGCCACATGGGCAACTTCGCCCCGGACGGCCTGACGTACTATCTCGGCCAGACGTTTCGAGGCATCAACGGTTTCATGTACGTCGTGGACCTCACCGACCCGTCCAATCCGCAACAGCTCCCCACCTGGCAGTTCACGGGCGATGGCAGGCCTCACGGCCTGTGGCTCAACAGTGACGGGACGCGGCTCTACGCGGGCCAACCCGGCCTATTCGGCGACACCGGCTCTTCGATCGGTCCAGACGGGCTCGTGATCGACGACGTCAGCGACTATCAGTTCCGTCGCCCGAATCCGCAGGTCAAGATTGTCAGCAAGCTCTTCTGGGAGGACCAAGGGCAAGTGGAGGAGATGTACCCCTTCAGCAAGAACGGGCACCAGTACGTCGTCAGCACCAACGAGTCCGGCGGCGCGGGCGGTGCTGGGGGTCTTTCGGCGGCATGTTCCCGGGGGGCGTCCCCCTACGGTTATCCGAACGTCATCGATATCACCGACGAGAAAAACCCTAAAATCATCTCCCAACTGATGCTCGAAGTGAGCGCCCCGGCCAATTGCCTGCTACTCGTCAATGATGCGCCAGATGTCGGCGGCGCAACTCCCGCCTACAACGTTGAAAGATGCGTTGCAGACAGTGCCACCAATCCGACGATGCTCGCTTGCGCGTTTCAAAACGCAGGCTTGCGAGTCTTCGACATTCGCGATCTCTACCACCCTAAAGAGTTCGCGTACTACAAGCCACCCGCGCCGCGGACGGCTTTCCTTCCCGGCTCAGGCAGCTGGGCGCCGGGTCGTGATGCAACCGTCGATCGCCTAGCTGGCTATCCGCGCTTTCGCAGCGCCGCTCCTGGTCAGTTGGAGCTTTGGGTCGTCAGTGATGGCAACGGTTTTCAGATCGTTCGGTTCACCAAGACCCTCCAGTAGCTGCTCGGGAAGGCAAGGACGACGATTAGGCGTCGCGAGCACTCGACGGACGCGCGCGCCGGCGGAGTGACGCCTGCTTTCGCGGGCGCGGTGGCCGAGGCGTTTATCCAGACCGTGCGACGGGCAGCGAATCGTTGAACACCACCTCGTAGAAGCCCAGGCTAAGAAGCAGGGCCCGCAGCGATCGCTCGGCGGAGTCTCGCGCTCGCTTCCGCAGATTGGGGTCGGCAAGCGCCTCCCGCTCAAAAGCGGCGCGCGCAAGCTCGAGGAGCTGAGCGGTTTGTTGCGAGTCCAGATTGGACCCGATGATTTCCGTCTCTGCGGGCTTCAGCTCAACCTGAGCCTGAAGGGGCGGCAACCGGATTTCTACTCGGGAGCCGGCCACGCGCAGGCTCGACGCATCGATCTTCGAGAACTGGAATCCGAGGTGGACGTCGGCGAATACGATTGCCTTGCCGCGCGGAGGACGAAGCGAGTAACGGGCCCAATTGAGCACGTCGCCCCAGAGGGAGCCGGCCGGAACCGGCTCGGGTTCGAACGACACCTTCTTATAGAGGGAGACGTCCAAGGTCTCCAGTCGGGTAACCTCTCGGACCTGCTCTACCAATGCCGGTCCATCCGGCGGCTTCGCCGTTTTGTGGAACAGCAGCGAGTACGTCGCCGCCGCGCCGAGCGCGAAGAACAGGGCGCCTGGCAAAACGAAGCGAGCGATTCGAATCATTGAATGAGCTTACCTCGATCGCTCGAGCCAACCCGAGGTGTCCGATTGCTTCTCACATCACGGCACCCGCTGAATGCTGCTGAATGCGCCATCTGCGCTATTACCCGTTGCTGTGCCAAAGCGCGTCGTAATTACGGGCGCCTTCAGCTTCACCGGCGCGGCAGTCGCAAGCGAGCTGTCTCGCCGCGGCTGGACCGTTTGCTCACTCACGAATCGTCGGCGTCCAACTGGAGCGGATCACATCGCATCCGTGCCTTTGCGCTTCGAGAGCAAACATTTGGAAACCGCGCTCTCGGGTGCCGATGCATTCGTCAATACCTACTGGCTTCGTTTCCCATACGGTGGGCAAACATTTGAGACGGCCGTGGCAAATTCCAAACTGCTCATCGAGGCCGCTACTCAAGCAGGGATCGGCCGTTTTGTTCATCTGAGCGTCAGCAATGCCGCGAGCAACTCGAACCTCGGCTACTACCGTGGCAAGGCTGAAGTAGAAGCGGCGCTTCGAACATCACGTCTCAGCTACTCCATCGTCTGCCCAACACTTATCGTCGGTCCCAGCGATGTCCTCACAAACAACATCGCGTGGTTTCTGCGCCGGTTTCCGATTTTCCCCATCCCGGACGGTGGTAACTACCGCTTGCAGCCGCTGACGCTGGGTGATGCCGGTCGCATCGTCGCCGACGAAACGGAGTCATCCGAAACCGCGCAAATCGACGCGGCCGGCCCAGAAATCATGACGTTTCGGGGGTATGTTCACACCGTTGCGCGCGCGTGCGGATTGAGAAGACCTCTCGTCGGAGTGCCCGGCAATCTCGCTCTGGCAGCGCTGCGGCTCGTTCAGCGCTTTTTGAAGGATGTCGTGTTGACGCGCGAAGAGCTTCTCGGCCTCCAGCAGGAAGCTCTGCTCTCTCACCAGGTCTCGCGTGCAAAAGAGACGGTCACCGACTGGTTGATGCGGAACGGGATGACCCTCGGCCGTCGTTACGCCAATGACCTCGACCGGCACTTTCGGGCACACGCTCAGGAGCCGGTGCTGAACCCGGGCTCATTCGCTCTGAGCCTTGGAACAGGTCGCGATGCGCGGTAGACACGATTTGCTCGGACGATACGGGTGAAGCGGAAAGCACAAAACAAGGAAAGGCCAGCGGCCGCCGAACGTGAGGATCCGAGATTCGCTGCCGTAGTCCACGCGCTGGCGGCGGAGCCGAGATTCGCCGCGGTCATCAGCGCGTACGCCACCAGCAAGAAGCAGGGCGGCCGGAAGTTTGGCTCGAACGGGCTCAAGGTCAATGGAAAGTTGTTCGCGATGCTGAGCAGCAAAGGGAACCTGGTCGTCAAGCTCCCGAAAGAGCGGGTCGACCTTCTTGTCGCTTCCGGACAAGGCAAGAATTTTGATCCGGGACACGGCCGCTTGATGCGAGAGTGGGTAGCCGTCCTGAGCACGAAGGCGTCATGGCTTGATCTCGTAAGAGAGGCCCATGACTTCGTGAAGAAGGCGAACTCGTAGCAACCCTACAGGGCACGCGACCGGCCCACGCTCGAGCGGCGGCTGCACGCACGGCGACGAAGGCCGTCGACCGGCCCGCTTCCGCTCTCGAGGCAGAAAAACCGGTCCCGCTCGAGCTCGCGACGATCTTCGGGCGCCTCCTGGCGGCAGCCTACGTCAAAGGGGAGTCGAAGTCGGGTATTGTTACCGAGGGGCAGGCAGGTCGTTCAAGGCAGCTGTCGGTGGGCGGCGGTATAGGTCGACCCACCGGGCCCGACATACGAAATCGGTACCGAATACTGTATTGAGGTGACCCAGAGATTTAGGCGCTTTTTTGTGAGCCTTCGCGAGGGCTGGGCTCTATATCCCAGCGTCCACCTTTGTCCCTTCAAAGGACGTCCGCATGACTCTTGACTCATCCGCCCGGGCCCGGGACGCCGTTTCCGACGAACCCTTCGCAAAGGTGAAGGGCAAGAGGCGAATAACCATCATTGCCATCGTCAGCCTGATTGCCGTCGTCCTCGCGCTCGTCGGCATCAAGGCTGCGCAGATTTTCTTGTTGGTCAAGACTGGCAAGTCCTTCGTACCGCCTCCCGAATCGGTTACCACCGCGAAGGCGGAGGCGACGGAGTGGCAGGCGGTCCGCTCGGCCATTGGATCCCTGGTCGCGGTGCGCGGCGTGACGCTGGGCGCGGAGATTACCGGCACTATCCGGGAGATCCTGTTCGACAATGGGACCTTTGTGAAAAAGGGGGCGGTGCTGGTGCGGCTCGATACCTCTACCGAGCAAGCGCAGCTCGAGTCGGCTCGAGCCGACGCGGAGCTCGCGGCGGTCACGCTGAAGCGACACCGCGAGCTGCAACCGGGAGGCGTCAGCAGCCAAGCGGAGCTCGACACCGCCGAGGCACACGCCAAGCAGGCCGATGCCGCCGTCGCCTCCCTCCAGGCGACGATCGCCAAGAAGACCATTCGCGCCCCGTTCGACGGGCGGATTGCGATCCGTCAGGTGGAGCTGGGGCAGATCGTCTCCCCTGGAACTCCGATCGCCTCGCTTCAATCGGTCAGTCCCATCTATGCG
>Ga0126381_100009667_pt1 | contig 10835 bp, 8 predicted proteins | sample PanSoiMetPlot_28_FD_96465 | JGI IMG/M metagenome (GOLD analysis project Ga0126381, IMG submission 96465) | Tropical forest soil microbial communities from Panama - MetaG Plot_28 | ecosystem: Environmental > Terrestrial > Soil > Tropical forest > Bulk soil | place: Panama | collected 2016-02-17
ATTGATTCCGCGCAGCACCCATTCGCCCTGCGGATCATAACGGAAGTAAACGTTTCGAAATTCGATACTGTGCGGACCGTGCTTGAGCTCGAGTGCCCCCGGTGCGTCGTAGGTCTCCGGCGGATGATCGATGATGGCGAACACGCGTTCGGCCGCGACCAGGCCCTGCTGGATCGAATTATTGGTCCCAGCTATCCGCTTAAACGGCCGATAAATGATCAGCATCGCGCCAATGAATGCGGTAAAGGTTCCGGGTGTGCGGCTCCCGGCCAGCACCGCAGGGATGCCATACCACAGCACTGCCACGACCGCGAACGCACCCAGCACTTCGATAAACGGGCTGCTGAAGGCGCTCGCACGCAGCACACGCCGCATCAATTGAAGCTGCTTGCGAAGCATCACTCGAAAGCGCTGGGATTCGTATTCCTCCATGCCGAAGGCCTTGACCACGCGGCACCCCTGCACTGCTTCCTGCATCATCACGGAGATGTCGCTCAGCTTGCGTTGCGCGCTCCTGGCCGTTTTGCGTACGCGCCGGGCGGCACCGACTATGGGCAGAATCGCGACCGGAAAGACAACAAATGCCAGTAACGCGAATTTGAAATCCATCAGGAATAGACCACCCACCAGCGAAATCAACGTCAGGGTGTCGCCGACCAGCGACAGCAGACTGTCCGTGATGATGCCGGAGGCCGCCTGCACATCGCTGAGCGAGCGCGTCAGCAAATTGCCGGTCGGCGTCCAATTGAAGAATGACAGGGGCAGCCTTTGCAGACGATCATTAAACTCGGCGCGCAGATCCATCGCCGTCTTCATCCCGATATAGTCCGTCAGAAAGCTGGACAGGAAATCGGTGAGCGCACGCACCACGAACGCAGCGAGAATAGCCACGCTCAGTAGGTGCATCCGATGCTCAGTGTGCAGCTGGCTCGCCTGGAGCTTCGGCAGCAGGTCGATCGTTTCCTTGATCAGGTACGGAATCGCCCCATTGGCGCCGCTGAGCGCCAGCATCGCTGCCACAGCCAGGGTGAGATCAGGGAAAAGGTAAGGACGCGCGTAACCGAGCAGGCGCCTGTAGAGCGCCATGTAACGCCCTTTTTCCTGCGGGTTCTGCGGTGCACGCCACCATAGCAGAACTTCGGTCAGCCAATCGCGGAATTTGTTGCTCATCAGCTCCTGGCGCGCCGATCCTGGCGCGACTCGGTTACCGGTAGGATGCCAACCAATGGAATGCTGCCGGCAAGTTTATTTACCCGGCCAGCGCCGGGCATTCCCGTCCGGGAATTTAGCCTGTTCAACTCTAACGGAAATAGTTCTCAAGCTCGGGTTTTATACGATCCCCACGCACAATCGGCCCGCTGAGCGCGCGCACCATCGCCATCGGCAGGAAAGTCCTCAGCCAGCGCGAGGCGGCGCGGACATGAAAGGGTCCGTAACGCATCGCGCAGGCGAACGCTTTGCGCGCGCGCAGCCTGTCACCATCGCGCAGGGCAACCAATCCGGCGTAGCCCCAAGCGGACACGAAGGCATTGGTTGACTCCCGAATCAGCCTCTCACCGGCCTCGCCATAACGTTCAGTTACAAGCTTTCTGAAAATACGATAGCCCTCGGCATATTTCATCATACGCTCGCTCGGCGGAGTAGTGCGGTATCGCACCAGTCGCTGCGGGACGTAGCGGAATTCGCCCTGCTCACGCATGACCAGCCACATGTAAGGATCCTCAAAGCCGGGACGCGTAAAGCTCTCGTCGAAACCGCCAGCACTTTCAAATGCGCTGCGCCTCATGACCGCCGCGCTCGTCAGAATGGGCCACCATCTGGTCAGTAACTCCTCCATCGACGGGGCATGCGCGCAGTGCTCATCAATGAACTGAATATCCAAATCGTTGTCAGCGTCGTCCACCGGTATAACATCACAGAATGCGAGCGCGGCCGATGGCCGCGCGTCCAGCTTCGCAGTCAGTGTCTTGAGCATCGACGGCAGAAGCACATCATCGGCGTCGAGGAAAACAAAATACTTGGAATCCGAGCTCACTGCCGCCGCGCCCGCGTTACGAGCCGCCGAGGGTCCACGATTGCGCTGCCGCAGAAACTTTATTCGATCTCCGTAAGAATCGAGGATGCGCGCAGTAGCGTCATTCGAGCCATCGTCCACAGCAATCACCTCGGCGCTCTCGCATTCCTGAACCAGCGCGCTATTGATAGTACGCTGGACAGTAGCGGCCCCGTTGCGTACGGGAACGATGACTGCGACTCGACTCACGACGGCAAAGCTAGCATTTCGCCCCATCCCCCACCAATGACGTACAAAGCTTAATTCGCTTTATTTGCTCAGCGGCGCCGCATCTCTCACACCCGGCCGCGTTTGATTTGTTCAGACGTCGCCAACCTGAGATTCCGGCGTCGCTGTACTACTCTCCGCACCGAACTTCCATCTCGACAGATCGCGACCGATCATTGTCTCGAGAACCTCGAGCTCCGGCCGGAAGCGCTCACGTAGCCGGCGTTCGATACCGGGGTCCAGAGGTCCGAACTCGCCGCCACCACGAAAGCTAAAGCGCCACACACCGGCCTTGCGCAGCAGCTTGATAGCAACGGCAGCACGACGGTGCTCGAGCCAACTACGTAAGCGCCATGCCTGTTCGGCGAACAGCGCGAATCGGGGTCGGCGCGTGACGCTGTTAACCCGCTTGCCGAGGAGCGGCGAGCCCTCGAGCGAGAACGGGACGACTCCGACAAATTTGCAGATCGAATCCAGGAACCGCTGGGGATCGTGCTCTAGGTCATCGTAGAGCACGACCAGCACGCGCTCGTGGCCGCATCGTTCGCGCCATCGGGCGAGATAATGAGCATAACGGCTGGCCTCGGTCGCCGGGGTCACGCTGTCGGCGATTTCCGCCATGGTCGCGCGCGTCCATCCGTTGTGCCGCATCAGCCTGTAAAACGAATAGAGCCGGTCCACCGGATCGCGCAGCGTGCAAACGATGCGGCAGCCGGGGATGTCCCTGGCGATACGTTCGGGAGCCTGCGGAGCCGCGAAGTAGTTCGGCGATATCTCGCCCATCGGGAGATGCGAGGGACAATCGCGAAAGAGATCCAGGTACCAATGCATTCCCCGTGCGTAATGAGCAGAAAAGAAATCTGTTTCTTTGGTATCTCGCGCGAGTCCCACACAGCCGCTGAGCGCGCGATAGAGCCAGGTCGTGCCGGTGCGCGGTGGGCCGATTGCGATAAAATCCGGCAAGCGCGCAGCCGCCATTTGCGATACCGGGACCAAACCAGAATTCATGCTAACCGGTTCAGCGCTATGCACTCGGGAGGCTTGCCCGTCGCGCACGCCTTTGCGCAAGCCTTCGAGTCACGCCTCAATCAGGATATCGTCGCCGTCCAGCCGCACGGCAAAGCACGCAACTTTGACCTTTGGATCATCGACGCTTTCTCCCGTGGCCACGTTGTACTCCCATCCATGCCATGGACACACCACGGTAGTGCCCATCAGATCGCCTTCACCTAGCGGACCGCCGCGATGCACGCAGGCATTGTCGATCGCATAGAAGTGACCACCCGCATTGAACAGCGCGATCTTGCGCCCACCGGTCTCGACGGTCTTGCCGCCGCCATCTGGAATCTCGTCGCGGCGGGCGACTTTCACGAATTTCGCCACCTGACATTTCTCCCGTTGCTGCGCGATTCTATTGGGCTGCGACGGTGCCATGCAATGCAGGCATCGTGCTCCGTTAGGTCGTGTATTCGGCGTTTATCTTGACGTAATCGTAGCTGAAATCGCATGTCACCACGCTCGCGCGCGCGGTGCCCAGCTTCAGGTCAATCGTCAGTGCGAATTCACGATCTTTCATCCGGGCCGCGGCGTCAGCGAGCGCTTCTGTATGCAGTGCTCCATGGCTCGCGATTGGGATACCTGCCATCCGCACCTCGAGGCGCTCGAGGTCGAGCGCGACGCCGGCTTTTCCGGCCGCCATCACTATACGCCCAAAGTTCGGATCGCACCCGAAGAAGGCGGTCTTCACCAGAGGTGAGTTGGCGATCTCGCGCGCAATACGTTCGGCCTCGGCGGCCTTGCGCGCACCGCGCACCTCGATTGTGACGAGTTTGGTCGCACCCTCGCCGTCGCGCACCAACTCGCGCGCCAGCGCCCCCGCAACCGCAGTCACCGCCTCTGCAAAAGCCGCAAGCTCGCGCGGCTTGAGCGAGCGCGGTCCCGCGGCGCCGCTCGCCAGCAGCAGCAACGTGTCATTGGTGGACATGTCGCCATCGACCGTTATTGCGTTGAAGCTCTGGGGCAGCGCGCGGGTTAGCACGCGTCTAATTTCAGGCGCGCCAACCGCGGCATCGGTCACGACAAACGCGAGCATGGTTGCCATCTTCGGCTCGATCATTCCCGCGCCCTTGGCGCAGCCGGCGATGGTGACTTCAGCGCCGCCGAGTGAGATGCACGCCGATGCAATTTTGGGCCGCGTGTCGGTGGTCATGATCGCGCGCGCGAAATCCTCGAGCCCCTCGGGCGAAAGCGCGGCGACCGCATCGCGGATTCCGGCCCTGTAGCGCTCAAAGTCATACAGGTGGCCAATAACGCCGGTCGAGCACGGCGCTACCAGTCCGACCGGGCATCCGATTCGCTCTGCGAGCGTTGCGCACGAGTCGCGCGCGAGCTTCACTCCGGCCCGGCCGGTGAAGCAGTTGGCCGATCCGGAATTCGCCGCGACCGCCTGCAGGCGTCCGCGACGGATGTGCTCTTGTGAAACGATGACCGGTGCAGCCTTGACGCGGTTGGTGGTAAAAACTCCGGCGGCTGCGACCGGGCGCTCGGCCACTATAATACCCAGGTCCTTGCGCTCCGGTTCCTTGCGCAGGCCGGCGGCCACGCCAGCGAAGCGAAAGCCCTTTACCACTCGCGGTTCCAGCGTCAGGTCCATTAATGGAGCGCCTCCGACGCGTTTTTATACGTGCCGCATTAGCAGGGACGCAAGCCATCATCCGAGCCGGCGCATCAAGACTCCGCAGAAGTGCGGCAATGCCTTTGCCGAGTGAAAGGAGACCGACTCTAATCGGCCGCCGAGAGCAAAGACGATAACAGGGGCTATGCCGAGAGTCGGGTCACTTCCCGTGGCAGCGCTTGTATTTCTTGCCCGAACCGCATGGGCAAGGATCGTTGCGTCCGACTTTCTCAGCATCACGCCGCGTGCCGACGGCCGCGTTGGCTGCAGCTCCAGGCGGTGCGCCGCCCGTAGCCTGCTCGGTTTGCCCCCCATGACTCATCATCACGCGCTGCGGACGCTGCTGTTGCTCGAGCTGCTGCACGCTCTGTTCGCGCACGGTCTGCACGGAGAAGACCTTCTCGACCACGTCGGCCTGCATCGTCGCCATCAGCGACTCGAACATCGAGAACCCTTCCTTCTGATACTCGACCAGCGGATTGAGCTGAGCGTAGCCACGTAGGCCGATACTCTCCTTGAGATGGTCCATCGAGAGCAGATGGTCTTTCCACAGTGAATCCAGCGTCTGCAGCATGACGATCTTCTCGATCTGGCGCATCACGGGCGGCGTGAATTCCTGCTCGCGCTGTTCATACAGCGCGCGCACGCGCGCCTCGGCAGCGTCAATCAGGTCGTCGGAATGATCGAGGGCATGCCCGTTTGTGTGCTCGCGAAAATTGAAATGAAAATGGAACTGTTTGTAGAAGGCGTCCTCGATCGCTTTCCAGTTCCACTCCTCGGGCGGCGCCTCGCCCTCTATGTGCGCCTTGACGATCTCCTCGATCAGCGCGTCGCACATATCCACGATGTCGTCCTTGATCGCCGCGCCTGAGAGCAGCTCGCGGCGGCGATGATAGACGACTTCCCGCTGGCGATTCATCACGTCGTCGTATTCGAGCAGATGCTTGCGGATGTCAAAGTTGTGCGCTTCGACCTTCTTCTGGGCGTTCTCGATCGCTTTGCTGATCCAACGATGCTCGATCGGAATACCGTCCTCCATCCCGATACGGCCCATCAGTCCCTTCAACTTGTCGGCGCCGAATATGCGCAGCAGGTCGTCCTCGAGCGAGAGGAAAAACCGCGAACTGCCCGGATCGCCCTGACGACCGGAACGTCCGCGTAACTGATTATCGATGCGCCGGGACTCGTGCCGTTCCGTGCCCAGGATGTGCAGACCGCCGGCCTCGAGCACCTGCTCACGTTCGGTCAGGCATTGGGCGCGGTATTTTTCGATCGCGGCAGCGAATTTTTCGTCGTTGGGATCGCGCGTGCCGGCCTCCGCTGCGGCCATGAACTCGGGGTTGCCGCCGAGCACGATATCCGTGCCGCGTCCGGCCATGTTGGTGGAAATAGTCACTGCCCCGAAGCGTCCGGCCTGGGCGACGATCTCGGCCTCACGCTCGTGATTCTTGGCATTAAGCACGGAATGCTTGACACCGGTTTTCTTGAGATGGTTGGCAACCCGCTCGGACTTCTCGATCGATACCGTGCCGACCAGCACCGGCTGTCCGCGCTCGTGACAATCCTTGATTTCCTCGATGACCGCGTCGAACTTCTCGTCCTCGGACTTGTAAACGACGTCGTGATTATCGATACGAATCATCGGCTGGTTGGTCGGCACCACCATGACGTCGAGACCGTAAATCTCCTTGAACTCTGCGGCCTCCGTGTCCGCGGTACCGGTCATCCCGGCGAGTTTCTCGTACATGCGGAAGTAGTTCTGAAACGTAATCGTCGCGAGGGTCTGGTTCTCGGATTCAATCTTTACGCCTTCCTTGGCCTCGACCGCCTGGTGCAGGCCGTCGCTCCAGCGCCGCCCCGGCATCAAGCGACCGGTGAATTCATCGACGATCACCACCTGGCCGTCTTTGACCACGTATTCGACGTCGCGCTTGAACAGCGTGTGAGCTTTGAGCGCCTGGTTAACATGATGGACCAGCAGGATGTTGCGCGGGTCGTAGAGATTATCGACCCCGAGCAGCGATTCGACCCTGCTCACGCCTTCCTCGGTCAGCGCTACGGAGCGCAGCTTCTCATCAATCGTGTAGTGATCTTCCGCCTTAAGGCGCGGAATAACGCGGTCAACGATGTAGTAGGTGTCGGTGGATTCCTCTGAAGCGCCGGAAATGATTAGCGGCGTGCGCGCCTCGTCGATCAAAATCGAATCAACTTCGTCAACGATGGCGAAATTATGCGCGCGCTGAACGTAGTCCTCGAGGTTGAACTTCATGTTGTCGCGCAGGTAATCGAAGCCGAACTCGTTGTTCTGGCCGTAGGTGATGTCGCAGGCGTATGCAGCCTTGCGCTCGGGGTCGCTTACGCCGTGCACGATCACGCCGACGCTGAGTCCCAGGAAACCGTAGATGCGGCCCATCCATTCAGCGTCGCGGCGCGCCAGATAATCGTTCACCGTGACAATGTGCACGCCACGCCCGGTCAGCGCGTTGAGCACCGCCGGCAGCGTCGCGACCAGCGTCTTGCCTTCGCCGGTCTTCATCTCGGCGATTTTGCCGCGATGAAGGACCATCCCGCCGATCAACTGAACATCGAAATGGCGTTGCCCCAGCGTGCGGCGGGCGGCTTCGCGCACCACGGCAAAAACTTCAGGCAGGACCTCATCCATCGCCTCCTCGAGCGCATCGTCGTCATCGATGGCGCTGAGTTTTGCCTTCCATTCGGCGATTCGGGCACGCAGGCCGTCGTCGCTTTCAGCCGATATTTGCGGCTCGAGCGCGTTGATTGCGGCGACCGTGGGCCGCATCCGCTTCAGTTCGCGGTCATTTTTCGAACCGAAGACTTTGTGAGCTACAAGCGTTAGAGATGAAGCCATCGCGTCGGAACCAATATAGCGGGAGGCGCAGGCGGCGGTCGATGCGCCACGCTGATCCTCATTTTACCTGAGCAAAGCGACTTTTTCAGCGGCGTCCTGGAATTCTTCAGCGCTCGATACGCACCGCGGAATCGACCTGTGGACCGAGGAAGCGCCTGCCGACTCTGATGAAGCGGTCCGGCGTTTCGGTGACGAAAAAACTCTGTGAGCCCCGCCCGGCGCGCCGCGCCAAATCCAGCGCGTCGAGCAGCCGGCGCACTGCGGATGCCGTAGCCGTCGCCGAATCGACCAGTTTTACGTTGGGTCCAAGCACGCGCGCAAACGTCGCCGACAGCATCGGGTAATGGGTACAACCGAGCAACAGCGTATCGATTCCACTCCGCTTGAGGCTCTCGAGATAATGCGCGACCGTGCGCTCCGCAATGTCGCCCTCCGTCCATCCCTCCTCGACCAGCGGCACGAGCATCGGACAGGGGCGAGTATAAATCTCGACTCCGGGCCGTATCCGCTGCAGGGCGCGCGTGTATGCGCCCGAAGCGATAGTTGCTTCGGTGCCGATCACGCCAATTTTTCCGGCGCGTGTCGCCCGCAATGCCGCTCGAGCGCCCGGCTCGATTACCCCGATGACCGGAACTATCGTCGCGCGCGCAATTTCGTCGAGCGCAACCGCGCTCGCCGTGTTGCACGCGATTATCAGCATCTTGATTCCCCTGGCTAGCAGAAAGCCGGTGTTCTCGCGCGAGTACTGGACGATAACTTCGCGCGACTTGGTGCCGTAGGGGAGCCGCGCGGTGTCGCCCAGGTAGATGAAGTCCTCGTGCGGCAGCAGATCGACGAGCGCGCGCAGAACCGTGAGTCCCCCAATACCGGAGTCGAAGACGCCAATCGGGCGGGCGCGATTGTCCATAGCCGCTCGGGCATCTGTAAGCGCACGGGCTGGCGACCCCGATGACCGCGCGGAGTGCGAGCGCTCTTTGCGCCCATTCGGCATGCCGGTCGGCGTAGCGCCGCCTTGCTCGCGCGTGCCGCGGCCATTAGCACTCCGCCCCGCCCCGCCGCTGGATATGCCTCTTGGCGGCATCAGTGTCTGGCAAGCGTGGCGCCCACGGCCGCCGGAGGCGCCGGCGAGCGACCGAGAACACGCCGATGAACGCTCGCAGGCTCCATGCACAAGTAGCGCAAAATTGCGGGACTGGCCGCAGCTATCCGCCGCTCCAGCGCACCAAAAAGGGAGACACGTAACGGGGTGAATGTTCGATAACGCCCGTCCGCAGCGAGGACATCCTCTCCACAAAGCATCGGGTCCTGCGGATGTCGCTTGCGCGCTGCGCTGCGCAATGCTGGTGTCATCCGAAGCCCACCCAGGCTAATGAATGAGATGTCCTCAGGCGAAACAAAGTCGAAAAGCTCCACCAGAAGTGCAAGATAGTCCCGCTCGGCATCCGCGTAGGCAATTATCGGATCGAGGTGGAACGCCACCTTGTAGCCAGCCTCCAGAACGCGCTGCGCAGCCTTAATACGCGCAGTTGGCGATGCGGTGCCCTTCTCGGAAGTGGCGAACACCCGGTCCGGCGATAATGTCCAGGACACTAATGTCCGGCCGCGGGGATCAACTGAGAGAAGATTATCGATCTCGTCGGTTTTGGTCTTGAGTTCGAGCAGGATGCCGTCGCGGGAAGCGCAATACCCGACCAGGTCGCGGCTGGCACCAGTTATCCGATCAAAAGCCAGCGAGTCGGCAAGTTCGCCCGTACCGACGCGCAGCGCGCGGTCGGAGAGGCGGCGCCGCGCTCGCTCCAGTTCGTCGAATGCGTCGGTGTAGTTGGCGTAAACCTGGAACGCCGGATTGTCAGCTATGTAGTCCTGAAGAAAACAGTAGCTGCAATCCATCGGACAGTTCGACGCCAGCACCATCACGAGGTATCCGCAACAGGCGAACTCGGACGATCCCGCCGGGCAAGCCATCAGGAACGGCGCGCGCCTATGCATTATGACCATCTTGCGCTTTCCCGCAGCGAAGGGATCGGCGGCATTCGGGTTCGGTCGGATATCCTGGCGAGCATCGTCGGTGAATCGAACAGGCACATCGAGGGAAGCGCGGATTATGCGCGCGGCGAGCGGGCTATGACGGCATTGCTCCTCGATTACGATTTCGTCGAGTTCGAAATTCATCGCGCGTTGGCCGCTATGCGGCAATCCCTCAGACCGGCCCGCCAATCAGCGCCAGTATTCGTTCAATTGCGGCGATCCTGCTTTCGAGCGTACGCACCGATGCCCTCAATTCCTCTCCGTCGCGCACCCTAAGTTCGATCCGCAATTCATCGCTGCCGAGATCTTTGGGCAGCACCATTCTAACCGTTTGCGGCAGCTTGAGCGCCGCAACTTCGGCCTTGAGCTCTTCGAGCGCACGGCCCAGCCTCGGAAAGCGCATCACCCTTAGCTCGTTCACGAACGCGCGCGCTCGTGCCGGCGCCGATCCGGCCCCTTCAAGTATCCGTTTGAAGGGTGCGCGGGCAAGTATGGATGCGGCATCGGTTCCCTCGCGCAGCGCGATTTCTTCGAGCATCTCGAGCGCGGCCTGCGCTTGCCCCGTGCGTAGTCCAAGACTCGAGGCAGCGTGCAGAATCGCCGCCGCACTGGCGGCATCGAGCGCAAGCCACCTTTGAATATGCTCGGTGTCGAGATGGCGCGCCTCGGCCCACGAGAGCACTCGTTCCCTCAGATCCTCCCGCTGGCTCATCGAAACTCCCGGTTCGATAAGACGATTATTCCGTCCAGGTTGCCCAGCTAAAAAGTTCGGGTCGCTTACAAGCTTAGGCAACGCATCGCAGGAAAAACCATAGCGTGCTGAATTTCGATCAGGAGCGGAATGATGCGAATAACGAGCGCGTTTCCGGCTACTTCATAGCCGGCGGCCCAATCGGCACGTCATTGCTGCGTAACCAGTTCGCACCGTCGTGCCGCAGCCGCTTACGTATTTCTGCGCATGTGGCAGCGAGCTCGGCATCCGC
>Ga0126381_100009668_pt1 | contig 10835 bp, 10 predicted proteins | sample PanSoiMetPlot_28_FD_96465 | JGI IMG/M metagenome (GOLD analysis project Ga0126381, IMG submission 96465) | Tropical forest soil microbial communities from Panama - MetaG Plot_28 | ecosystem: Environmental > Terrestrial > Soil > Tropical forest > Bulk soil | place: Panama | collected 2016-02-17
ACCGAGGAACTCGCGGTGCACAAACGAAAAGGCATAGTGTTGCTGGTCGAACCCCGTCGGGTCCAGGAACATCATCTGCATGAAACCGGTCATGTTGTAGGTGAAGCGCCTGTCGAGTCCTAGCGCCTTGGTCAAACCCGAGATTGCTGCGAATGATCCCTTGAACCAGCCCTTCTTGCTTGCATCTTCTCGCGATTCGAAGGTCTTGTCGAAGAAGCCCTTTTTGCCGAAATCCACGCGGCTCAGCGTGTATTCGTCCGTGACCGGAACCTGGCCGAGCTTCGCGTCCGGCTTCGTATCCTGAATGTAGGTCTCCACCAGCGGAGTTCGCTGCTGGATTGCCTTGATCAGGATCTTCTCTTGCCCGATTGCTTTTTGTACGAGTGCTGCCTGATCTGGGGTCAGTTGTCCTGCTTCCGCAAAACGCGGTCTCTTCTCCGCGAGGGCAGACGCGCATAGCGCACCAAGTAGGCACACCCAGCCGAACGTCCTGAGAGGCGTCCAAGGTGCCCCAGCTTGAGGCGTCATCATCGCCGCTTCGGGGAACTCGACCTTTTGAATCAAGATGCGCTCCAACTCGACGACCGCCGGGCCGGGGCCAAAAGCCTCTGATTCCTTTGCCTCTTTGAGCATCCGTTGGATGTGGTTGATTTGCCGTTGCTCGTCGTCGAAATCCATGGTCGCACCTCTAATTGACGTAGATATCAAAACGGATCAAGACTATATGGCGCTAAGATTTCCTCAGCCCGCCTGATTGCAAGGCAGACTGCAGCGTGTAGTCAGTGAACTCCAAGGCAGGATGGCAGAAGACGGCTATTTATCGCAGTGCGATCCTATCGATAATCATTGGAGAGTAACCGGCAGCGACTGCACCGGGGATTAGTTCGAATAAGTGCAGCACACGTCACACATCTCTCCTGTTGTAATTCAGATTTGAGGCTACGGTGACCAGCTGTTGGATTGGATGCTCCCTAAGCTCACAATGTTGCCTGAAGTCATCGCTCATAGCGGAATACCAGAGACTATCTCAATCAGAAGTTCGATGGTTTTGATCGGTGTTTATCGGCTTCGTCGAGGTCCAGCAGGCATTGAGTCTGCACGGTGCCTGGCAAGCCAGAAGCTACCCATGCAGGTCCGCCACCCTTCTTTCCATGTTGTGTTTGCAATGACCCACGTAACAAGTTTGCGTTTCATTCAGCACTAAACAGCACCAAATGAGGTATATACTCCCGAACATTACCCCCTCAAGCGACTGAACCGCGCAGATGGAGGCATTTCTGTGAGAAGAGTGTTAGGAATAGCTCTGGGAATCGGGCTTCTCTTCTCGCTCTGTGTCTTTGTCGCGCTGAAAGTGTTCAGTAGCAGTTCACGCAACACTGCGGCTTTAGAAACAGTTCACGAACCGCAAGCAATCTCGGTCTCGGTCCCGAAGCTTTGGGCTGATTACCGCTCGAATGAAGTTGCTTCTGATCATCAATACAAAGGGAAACGGCTCATTGTTGAGGGTCAGGTGGCAAGCATCAATAAGGGTACTGCCGACGATGTCTATGTTCTCTTCTCAACTTTTGACGAGTCGGAACCAGTACATGCGGACCTTAAGGCCGAATACCAGACTGAAGCCGCAAGACTGCGGATGGGGCAAGTCGTCACGGTGGATTGCGAGGGCGGAGGGATGATGATGGGCGAGCTGTTCCTCATGAACTGTTCCATACCGCCAAATGCCTCTGTCGCACAAAACGGTCCTCAGCCCGAACTAAACTCTCAAACGAGTTCAGTTCAAGAGGCAAGCGTAAACTCAGATGGGCGGACACTGAGTCCGACTGAAACGCATGTGACCTTACCAACTCTCGTGTATACACCGCCAGCTGAATACAGCGCCCAAGCTCGTCAAAACAAGCTTCAAGGCATTGTTCAATTTCGCCTGCTTGTTGATGAGAACGGAAACCCGCAGAACGTCACAGTGGTTCGTTCACTGGGAATGGGGCTGGACGAATCTGCTCGTGAAGCTGTGAAACACTACAAGTTCAAACCCGCGGTTGATCAGAGAACAGGAAAGGCCGTTCCTGCAATGATGAATATTGGCCTTCAATTCCGTTTGCCGTGAGCCTCACCAGGCCAAAGAGCATTAGAATCGCCCGGGGACAGTCCACTCCTTCCGTCTGTGGTCTAACTGGCCCGAACTCCTATCTTCCGCATGAACCGTTCTATTGACTTGCGATCCAGCATTTCTTCGGGTCTAAGGCCATATGCACAAAGATACCTATAATCCGGAAGAACGAAACTGAAGCCGGCTCCGTTCTCGTCGACGCGAACAAGTTCGGAGAGAACGCAGATCGAGTCCTTCGGAGCGCCGCCACGTCCATCCTTCTTATGCAATGTCATCTGGATCAGCGTGCCGGGAGCCCAGCGTTCCGGCGTCAGCAAGTAGAGTCCAGTCGCGCTCATATCTCCAACCTGAAAGGATCGGGGAGCGCCGCCCGTAAAGTAGTAGGCGACCAGATCGGGCGTCGAATACCGTGTGGCCCAGCATCGATTGATGGGGAGGAGCCAGCGCAGAAAACGCAGGTTTATCGGTGTGGGTTCCGGCTCCATCAACTCCCGGACATCTGCGCTCCTGCTCGGCTCCGATGGCGGTAACTGCGAAGACAGCACGTTGGGCAGCTCGGGCCGTTTTGCATCGCATTCGGCGCTCGCATCGGCGTGCTTTGCGGGCGTTTCTACAACACACTCTTCGGGAGCACTTTCGGCCTTTGCCGGCTGCGATGGCGGCACATGCGTTGGGGGCATGACTAAAAGCGGACGGAGCCACTTGTCATCCCATTCATCACTCGCATCGAACCGCCTTGCCAGCAGTTCTTCCTCGCGCGGTTGCAGCACACCAGCGCCTTCATCACGCCACGACCGGAGCATGGCAGCACATTCATCACGCCACTCGGGAACGTTTGAAGTTCGCGTGATCGGATGGGGAACCGCGGACAGAACACCTCTATCGCGACTCATATAGCCCCTCCTTGGTCACTGACAGCCGCTAAGCACACGCTCGATTTCGAGTTCATCGTCCCTTTCTATCGAGATACCATAAGTCTTCTTTTGCACTCCATCGAAAAGAGTTGCAGGCAGGTAACGGACGTCCTGTTACCTCGCCAACAAATGTGACTTTCGTGCTTCCGGGAATGAGACTTCCGGTCGATTCGCGCTGCTCGGGGCGAAGATTCGTCAAAGTTCCGGTTACCCGACTACTCGGAAACTACTCGTTGGCCGAGGTTAGGATTTCGTTTGATCCCAAACAATTCGGGGGTATATTGGTCAGAATGCACTGAAGGGTGCAAAGAGGGCGCGACCTGCGACGATTTCTGACTTCGGGGGAGGGCAGAAAATTGTTGGGTCGCGCCCAGTCGTTTCTTTAGCATTTAGGTGGTCTGCGGAGGGTTGACCCCATAAATAATGGGACGAGCGTGCGGCCCGCCCCGTCAGACTTCAACTTCGAAGACAAGCTCCACCACAACCGGTACTCCGAGGGGAAGACTCGCAACACCCAGGACCATTCGGACCGGCAGCCTATCTTCTCCGAAGACATCCCGTAATAGTTCCGAGGCTCCATCAGCGACCTTCGCATGAGAGGCGAAGTCTCCAGTGGTGGCCAGGTACGACGTTAGTTTGACGACCCTGGTGACCTTATCGAGCGAGCCCAGGTGATGCCTCGCTGCGGATAGGGCATTCAGCGTCGCAATGCGTGCAGCTTCGTGGCCTTGCTCCACATCGAACCCCTCGCCGAGCCGGGCCACAAATGCCGGCTTATGCGCAACGACGGGAAGCACGCCGCTGAGATAGAGCAGCTTGCCCGCCTGGACGCTCTCAACATAAGAGCCCATGGGAGTCGGCGTTGGCGGCAATTCTATGCCGAGCTCCGCAAGCCGGCGCTCCGCGCTCGCCGGCTGCGTGCCCTTCGGGTTCACCATCTGCTTGAGTGCGCACCACCATCCACGTGCAGCACCTCCCCCGTCACCTGCCGTGCTTCCGTAAGGAAAACGACAGCGTCCACGATATCGCTCACGTCTGAGATGGTGCCCATCGGTGAGAGCGTCTTCAAAAACTCCTTCCGACTGTTCTTGTGGAGCGAAGTATCTACCGGCCCAGGAGCGACGGCATTGAAACGGATGTGCTCCTTGGCATATTCACTGGCCAGGCTGCGAACGACTGCCTCTAGACCGCCCTTTGTGATCATGGGCACTGAAGCCGTCACGCCGGCAATCGGATTCACCACAAGCGAGGTCGTGATATTGACTACGCTTCCGCTAGACTTCTGCGCGAGCATCTGTTTCACGGCGCCCTGCGTGACGTAGAGAAAGCCTTCGATGTTGGTGTTTGAGAGCGCCTCGAAATCTTCGGCCGTATAGTCGGTGAATGCCTTGGTGAAGAAGATGCCTGCGTTGTTCACCAGGGCATCGACTGATCCGAACTTGTTAATCGCTGTTTCTACTACCTTGGTCGCCACCGCGCTATCGCCGATATTGCCATCCACCAGAGCGAGTTGAGCGGACTCGGCGAATGCACCCGACTTCGTGATGTTGCGTGAGTTGGCTACAACGTTGTAGCCCCGGTCGAGGAATGCCTGTACGACGCCAGCTCCGATGCCTTGCGATGCTCCCGTTACGATGACTGTTTTCTGTTTGCTCCCCATACTCAGCCTCCTTTTGGCTAGCGGCTCAAATCGCCGTGCACCACAAAAGACTCACGGGGACGCGATCGTGATTCGTCGTATGTTCCGATCAAATGATTGCTAATGCCTATCGCTCCAGATAACCCATCTTCTGCCGGATCGAAGGCAGCTCTTCGTCGAGCAGCTCCAGGAACAGCTTCAAGGGAATCGAAGGTTCCCTCTTCCGCCATGTGGCGACAAAGTCTATTCGCACGTCGTCCGGCAGCAGGCGAACGAAAGAAACGTTGTCCGCGCGCAGATTGCGAGCCGATGCAGAAACAATAGCAACGCCTTCTCCTGCTTCCACGGTGGAAAGCACCGAATGCATATTGTTCAGCTCGTTGTGCAGCCGCGGTGAAAAGCCACTGTCGTTGCAGGCGCGGATGATGGTGTCGAAGACCTCCGGGGAGCTCGCGCGCTGAAACGTAACAATGCGCTCGCCTGCAAGATCAGCAATCCGAATGCGCTTTGTCTTTACCTTGCGAGTCTTGGGAAGCGCTACGACCAGCGGCTCGCGGAAGAGCAGACGCGACTCATGGTACGAGCTGCGATCGGCGGAAGGGGGACGCGTAAATCCAATGTCGATCTCTCCTCGATCGAATGCGAGATCCTGACCACTGGGCACATTTTCTTCAAGACGCAGCGCTACCCCGGGGTGCCGCGTCTTGTATTTTCGCAGCAAGTCCGGGAGAAAGGGGTAGGTGGCAAATCCCATGAAACCTATCCCCAGTCTGCCCATCTCCCCGTTGGCCGCACGCTGGGCCATTGCAATGGAGCGCTCCGCTTGTGCAAGAGTCTTGAGTGCTTCCTCGTAAAAGACCTGGCCTTCAGGAGTGAGGCGGGCAACACGGCCCTCTCTCGAAAAAAGCTTGAGACCTAGCTCGCTCTCGAGATCTGATACGGCCTCGCTAATCGAAGGCTGTGCAATGTACAGGTGACGCGACGCCTCGCGATATCCCTTCCATTGCACAACCGCAGTGAAATAGCGCAGATGCCTCAATTCCATATGTGATAGGTGCCCCCTATCACTGGATTAGAGCATACGACTAGACGAGTTACGTCTTGAAGGGCGAAAGATTCGCCAATCAGAAGCTCGGGAATGACGTTTGTAACCGGTCGCTGCGGGGGTGTTGTGTTTCTGGGCCTCGATACCGCGGATACTCTGTACGGAGGATGCCCTGACATCTTTGGAGTCGTTGCTGTCTGCGTCGGCTGACGCTAAACCTATTTCGAGGCGATGTTCATGAAGAAGTCCATAGTGTTCTTTGTTGTGTTCCTGATGTCGGCGACGGCAACGTTCGCTGCCAATGATGAGCGCGAAGAAGATCGCGTCAAAGAAGCAGGAACCGTATTGAAAGAAATCCTAAACATTCCTGACAACCTTCCAAGGGATCTGATGGATAAGGCGGAGTGCGTGATCATTCTGCCTTCGGTGAAAAAGGGAGCCTTTGGCATCGGCGGCAGCTATGGCCGCGGCGTGATGGTCTGCCGAAGCGGCGCACATTACACGGGCAGGTGGGGTGCTCCCGCGCTGTACGCCCTTGAAGGTGTCAGCATCGGGTTCCAACTTGGCGGCCAGGCTACGGACTTTGTGCTCCTGGTCATGAATCCCAAAGGGGCGCAGTCGTTGCTGTCCAGCAAAGTCAAGCTCGGGGCAGACGCTTCGGCGGCTGCTGGCCCCAAGGGCCGTACTGCAGAGGGAGCTACCGACATTGTGATGAACGCGGAGATCCTTTCTTATTCGCGCAACAAGGGTCTCTTTGCCGGTGTTTCTCTTGAAGGCTCGACTCTGCGCTCCGACGGCAGTGCAAATGAAAAACTGTATGGCAGGAAGGTGAGCGCAAAAGAGGTAATTCGCGACGGCAAAGTTGGTGTGCCCGGCTGTGCGCACGAACTGGTCTCTTTGCTCAATAGCAAGTCACCTGTGAACAAATCCGACAAGAAGTCGCTCGAGTAGCTCCGAATACGTCCGACCTGCAGGCGCGAGTAGCGTTCTGGACGTATTACCAGCAAACCGGAAGCTACGATTGTCGATGCGAAGATTCGAGAGTGCTGACGCTCATGTTCGCTAACATGAATGAGCATGGCCTATTCGAGCCCAGTATTGATTGACCTTCCGATGCCAATCCTTACGCCTCGCCTTCTGATCCGGCCCAAACAATTTGGTGACGGGGCAATCACGTCTGCTGCGGTTGAAGAGTCCTGGGAGGAGCTGCACAAATGGATGCGCTGGGCTGAAAACCGGGATGACTTCACAGCCGAACTCATGGAGATCAGGAATCGGCACGTGATGGCGAGCTTTATCCTCCGTCAAGGTATCGAGCTGATCGGAACCGAGAACGCAACCGGGACAGCAGTAGTCTGGTGTGGGCTCCACGACATCGACTGGCAAGGTCGCCAATGCGATACCGGGTTTTGGGTTCGCAAAAGCGCCCGCGGTCAAGGCTTTGCAACTGAGGCGGCAAACGCCATGGTGCGTTATGCCATCGGAGCTTTGGGAATGCTGCGAATTGGTCTCACTCACTCTGCCGGCAATGAGGCGAGCCGGCGAATTGCGGAGAAGCTTGCCTTCTCGTTCGAGGGAGTTCAGAAGGGCGCGAACATACTCCCGGGTGGAAAGCGTGCGGACAGGCACTGCTATGCGCGGTTCGATCTTGCTGGCCTGCCGAAGCTAGAGGTGCAATGGCGAAGCTGATCAGTGCTGTGCCGGGTCGCGAAAGCGACGGAAATCATCCACGTTTGGGAAGTGAGTTTCTGGCGCTGCTCAGTTAGAAGAGACTGCTTGCAGCCTTCTTGGTCCCGGTTGACCGCCAAACCGAAAGTTACCTGGGACCGCCGCGGTGTTAGATTCTCCGCAGGAGTTCTATCGTTACACATGCTTCATGATGAGCTGCATAATCCCGATGCCCCAGATACTGACACACCGAAGTCAATCGACCAGCTGCTGACGCAGGCGATTGCGTCAAACGCCTCCGACATCGTTCTCGTTAACGGGTCGCCCGTAACCCTCCGCGTGAATGGAGCCCTCACGGCGGTTCCCGGACCGAACATCGCAACCGAGTTCATCTGGAGTCTTCTCGAGCCTCTGTTGACTCCCAGCCAGCGCGAGGAACTCAAGGAGCGCAAGTGCCTCGATTTTTGCTTTGTTCGCAGAGCAACCGGAAGATTTCGCGCCAATCTTCATTTCCAGCGAGGCACTATTGCGGCCTCGATCCGCCTTCTTCCCGGCGAGGTTCCCACCTTGGAATCGCTGAATCTGCCGCAGTCTCTTTCTGTGCTGGCTCAGCGCCGGCAGGGTCTCATTCTGCTGACAGGAGCCACAGGATGCGGCAAAACCTCCACGATGGCGGCATTGATCAACACGATCAACCGCACCCGCCATGATCACATCATCACGATTGAAGATCCGATCGAGTTTCAGCATCCAAACCAGAAATCCCTTGTCGAGCAGATCGAATTGGGCGTGGATACACCCAGCTTTGCCCAGGCTGTTCGCGCAGTCCTGCGGCAGGATCCCGACGTGATTCTTATCGGAGAGATGCGCGACAGCGAAACCATGGCGGCCGCACTGACTGCTGCCGAGACAGGACACCTAGTTCTCACGTCGCTGCACACGAACGACGCAGCGCAGGCCATCTCGCGCATCCTTGATATCTTTCCAACCGGTTTCCAGTCCCAAATCCGCAGCCAACTCTCCCTGGCTTTGTTGGCGGTCATTCACCAGCGGCTCCTGCCCGCAGTCAACGGCATCGATCGCTATCCGGCAGTTGAAATTCTGATGGCCACCAGCGGAATTAGGAATCTCATTCGCCGCGGAGACGACCATCAGCTCCGGGCAAATATTGAAACTGGGCGCTCTGAGGGCATGCAGACCATGGAGCAGTCGCTGGCAGAGCTTGTTCGAAACAAGCGAATCTCCCGAGAAACAGCCTATGCACACAGCAGCCACCCTGAAGATCTTCGGAGACACTCGAACGAATAAGTTCTGCTCGACAGCATCCGTCTAGTGTCCGCTCATTGACTGGGAGAGGCTGATCAGGTTTCTTGGAATTACACGAATTCCGCCTCGGCGTGGACTATCGATATCGGCTATGAAATAGAAGGCGATCGATACGAGGAAGGGCAGAATCGCAAGCAATAGATATTTCTTTTCGTGCGCGCCATAGCCGACCAGCATGCAGCAACAGATTGCGATGCCGCCCATCAGGGCCCATGCCCCAAGCGGAATTAGGTTCCACCATGCCGCCTGGGTGTATCCCTGCGTGTTCAAAACATCGTTCATGCCGGCAACTACCAGGGCGATCGTGGGGGTCGGCTGCGTATCGGCCACATTCCGGACCGAGGCCCACATCTCAGCCTGCAATTTCGCTGTCTCGCTGTCGACCGCAGCGAGCCTGCGCGAATCGAGAACCTGATAGAACAGCAGCCGCTGATCGAGATATCGCTTCAGGAGTCCACGAACCCTGGCCGCATCGGCTGCGGGGAGCAGATCGGTCCGGAGATACTCCGTGCCGATCGCATTTGCCTCTTCTTCTTCGTAGCTTCGCCGCTGATCGTACCGACTGACGGCCATCGAGAAGCTGAACCCGATGATCAACGCGAGCAGCGTCAGGCCTGCGTTATTCACCAGGTTGAGATCGCTCCTCTCATCCGGTCTTACTGGCCGTAGTCGATTGGCAACGAGAGTTCCGATCCTCGCGGACAGCCACAACGTCAAGAAAGAAACCACGAAAACCAGAAGCGGGTAGCTCATTGCCGAGCCCAAGGCTGTACCCTCCAGGTCTGGAACTCTAGCATTTGCACGCATCTTCTGGATTGGCAATGTCAGACAAATCGTCCACAGACTCGCCTTGAGAAAGGGCACGACCTCAGTCGCGCCGCAAATGCTGGCTCAGATTACGATCACTGTCGACTGCCCGGCAGTCTCGTGCTTCACGGCCTCGAGCGCGCCATTCGCTTCGGATAGAGGAAACTCGGTCACTTTCTGGCGCAGCTTCAGATCGGCCGCAATGGCGAGCAGTTCGCGCGCATCCTCGCGGGTCATGTTGGCCACGCTGCGCAACTGTCGCTCGCCCCAGAGGAGCTTGTCGTAGTCGAAGGCGGGCATCTGGTCCAGATGGATGGCATTGATGGCGACGACCCCACCCTTACGTAGATGCGACAACGCACTCACAACGACCTTGCCGCTGGGGGCAAATGTAACGGCACGGTCGAGCTCGACCGGTGGCCTCGCGTGTTCGTCGCCGACCCACGTGGCGCCGAACTCCTCGGCGGCCTTGCGGTGCTGATCGCCGCGCGTGACCACGTACACCTCGCATCCCCACGACCGCAGGATACGAATGGCGAGCGACGCCGAGCTGCCGAATCCGTATAGGCCGACGCGTTCCCCGCGCTCAATGCCCGCGACGCGCAGGCTGCGATAGCCGATGATGCCCGCGCAAAGCAGGGGAGCGATCTGCGTGGCCGGCACGTCGGTGGGCAACGGGAAGGCGAAGCCGGAGCGCACCAGTGCGTATTCGGCATAACCGCCGTTAACCGAGTAGCCCGTGAATAGCGGATGATCGCAGAGGTTCTCCATCGCGTGCCGGCAATACCAGCAATCGCCGTCGACGCCGCCGATCCACGAGACACCGGCGCGCGACCCCACCGGCAACTCCCCTGTGGCGCCATCGAGCACCTCGCCGACGATCTGGTGGCCGGGAATGATGCGGGGATGCAACGGAGCGAGGTCTCGCTCGACAATGTGCAGATCGGTGCGGCAGACTCCGCAGGCAAGCAGCTTGAGCAGGACATGGCCGGGCTGCGGTTCGGGCCGCGGTACATCTTCAATCGATAGCCATCGGCCGGACCTGGCGGATTCCGGGTGTGCCGAAGTGGAATCGAAGACGGCCGCGCACATCGTGGCACTCACGATGACAGCTTAACTCCAACGCCATTGCGGTGTTGAACCCGCCGGAGTACGCTTGCTGCCATGAACTGGCGGCGCGGACTTTTGCGGGCTGGAATCAATCTGATTGCTGCAATACCGATGATCTGCATATTGGCCGCGAGAGATGCGCAGATCCGGCGCGAGTGCAAGCAGCAGTCCCTATCGGACGGCACGAGGCCAGCCAGTAGAGTTGCGAGCGGATTCGGA
>Ga0126381_100009669_pt1 | contig 10835 bp, 9 predicted proteins | sample PanSoiMetPlot_28_FD_96465 | JGI IMG/M metagenome (GOLD analysis project Ga0126381, IMG submission 96465) | Tropical forest soil microbial communities from Panama - MetaG Plot_28 | ecosystem: Environmental > Terrestrial > Soil > Tropical forest > Bulk soil | place: Panama | collected 2016-02-17
GGCATCGCGGATCTCACCCAGCAGCGCGTAGATGACCCCAACCGCCACCAGCAGGAGCTGCAGCGGCTCGGCGATCGACTCCAGCAACTCTCGCCAGAGGGGCTCGCCCCCATGCTTGCCGACCAAGTTGGGTCCAGAGGCGGCCAGGCGCGCCGCTGCCTCCCGGCTGGTCAGTCCGCGGCCGATTCCTGGTCCGCCCACCCCAACGCTTGATGCAGCCTGGTCGGTCACATCTTCTCGTCTCGAGAAGGACCTGAAACATGGCCTTCGTCGAGCCCTAGCTGGGCCTCGATGGCAGACGCGTTCTCCTCTGGCCCGCTGTCTCGATCGGTGGCGATGCGCACGAAGGAGTCGAGCCTCTCTTGGGCTGCACGGACCGCCGCCTCGGCCGCCTCGCGCCGAGCCGCGCCGAACAGGTCGCGCCAGCGGACCCTGCGGGCCCAGCGCTGCAGCTTGGCCAGGTCGGCCTCGTTCTCCTCCACCTCGGCGAACGTGAACTTGTCTCTCGCGCCCTCTCGCTCCAACTCCTGAACCAGAGCCTCTGCGCGTTCGATCAGCTCCTCGTACTCGGCATCGCGAGCCGCGTTGTATTGCACCTTCAGTCGCTCCTCGGCGCCCACTTCGAATCGCTCCACGGTGTAGGCGTCTAAGCTGCCACCCGCCGCCCTCAGACTGGAGGCGATGGCGCTAAGCTCCTCATCGGTCGCGAGTCGCGCCGGTAGGGCGCACGCAGACGGCCCGAGGTAGATCGCTCCCAGGCGGTGCATGCGCCGCCAGGTGGTCACGCGAGCCGAGGATGGCTGCGTTGGGGCGCGGTAGAAGATCAGGGTCCAGGCATCGGGCATGACGTGCAGTCTCGCGCAACGCCACTGGGGCCATTCGCAGCAAGCATCTGGGACAAGCGTACATCATCTTCAGCAACAATCGTTGCTCCAGGCTTAGCACAAGACCTGGGCTGCGGGACGTCCTCCGCCGGCGGGACGCAGCCGGCGTGTGCACCTGGCCGCCTGCACCTATAGCCCGAGCGGGGAGCGGGTCGTGCAGGAGGCGCGGAACCTGGCCTGGAAGATTCAGGACGCTGTGCTGAAGGCCGAGTTCCTACTCCGAGACCGGGACTCGAAGTTCGCAGCTGGCTTCGACGAGGTCTTCAGGACCGAGGGTGTGGAGGTTATGCGATTGCCGTACCGGGCACCTCGATCGATCGAACCCGTCAATGCTGGGTAGACGACATTGCCGAATTCGAGCTGACGCTAGAAGACGCAACCGCACAGGCCATTTAACGTCGTGGCGGGGAGTTCGCGTTGAATCATGCGGGGGGATGACCAGGGGCGGCCGGTCTCAGGATGTGACCTCGCGAGGCGGACCTTACGCTCCCTTGGGGCCCGTGAGGGGGTTGCCCCGGTCGTCAGTGGATATCTGCGCCAGCTGCTTGCCCACCGGGGACCCATCACCTGGGTAGACCACCACCGGCGTCCCTACGGGGGCCCAATTGAAGAGAAACTGCTCTGGACTGAGCGGAACATGAACGCAGCCGTGGCTGGCGTAAGGGCCGTACTGAGATCCGGGACCCCAGCAGCAAGGCTGCCAGTCGGCGTCATGCAGGCCCTCTCCAGTGTCAGTGAACCAGAGCACCATCCGCACGTCTGTGTCCGGATACCAGTACGGCGACTCTTTCGGCCAGGGTGAATGCATCTTCCACGGCGACGACTTCCGAAGCACTTTCATGGGCCCGAGGTCGGTGGCCAGGGTTGGCGGTTTGCCAGTAGTGACCACCGTATCCTGCACCACCTTCCCGTTCTCGTACGCCCACAGGTGCTGCACGCTGTGGGAGATGATGATCGTTTTCGAGGGCAGCCCGGCGATCACCAGCTCGTGAATCTGGCCGCCGTAGCGCTGTGCGGCCGCTGCCCCAATCGCGACCTCGTTCACATCGCCGGAGCCCAGCATTGGCCCGTATCTGTCCAATCGAGCGGTGACCCGCGTAATGGCATCGTAGCCTCTGAAGGGAGCCGGTTTGTTCATGTAGGCAGCAATGGAGGCGTGGTTGCGGCCATCGGCGAGCGAATCGTTGCCGGCACCGCGAAGGGCATCCAGATTGCCTCCGGTCTGCGCCTTGAGGTCGTCGGCGGTCTGCCGAATCGCCTGGTTCTCGGCTTCCTGTGCCGCCCTGACCTTTGCGATGTCCCTGCTCAGTTCCTGTGCCTGCTGCGTCACGTTGCGGTATTCGGCCACGTTGCGGGCGACCCCCTGGGCCTTCGCCAGGGCATCCAATCGCTCCCGGAGGGGCTGGAGGTCGGCGTCATCAACGCCGATCGGCTGCAGGTCCTCGATTGCCGGCCGATCACTCTGGATCTGCCTGCTGGCGATGTCCTGGGCGGTGTTGAGCACCTGCTGCTGCCGTGCTCTCAGGTCGGAGTCCAGCCTCTTCGCCTGCGCGGCCTGCTGTCTGTAGAACCCCGCCCTGTCGCCGAGCCAGAACGGCGGCGCCTGAGCCCGGTCGAGCGACGGCATCTGGGACGCGATCGGCTCCAGGTCGTCGCGCGTGTATCCCTGAGCCAGAGCCGCCTTCATGTCTCTGACGACTAGTTCCCGCTGACGCTGGAAGTCCTGTGCGGCCCTGGCGGCTACCTGGTCCCGCTGGTAGAGCGTGATGCCTGAGGTGCTAAGCACGACGACCATGCAGCCCAGGAGACTGAACAGGATCAGCCGTCTCGAGTTTCGCCTCACTCGACCGATCTGAGCCGTTGAACGAGGCGGCGACGGGATCGGTTCCTTATCCTGCATCTCCTCCGAGACGGCGGCGACAGAAGCTGGCTTGCTTTGTTCCACGACTACAACCTGGCGCGTAGTGTTCACGAGCGGCTGTCGCTTTGTCTAGCGAAACGGTCGAGGTCTTCACGAGCCCGGCCGCCGGAGGGTTCACCATCGAGCGTTTGGCCGCACTGGCAACGACCTGCTCGATTCCGTGAGACAGCTCCCGTGGCGAGAACGAGAGCGGGGCGGAGCGTAACCCGGCTCACGAAACCTTGAGCGCGGCGTCAGTTCTGGTCTGACGTCTCGGATCTCCAGGCTGACCGCGAACGTTCAAGAAACGCGATCACCGGTCGTCCTTGGTCCGGTGGGTCGTGGGAAGGGTGATGGAGAACGACGTTCCGGCCCCTTGTGAGGTGTCCAGCGTGATCGTGCCGCGATGGGCGGCGACGATGGCCCGGCCCAGGCGCAGGGGGGTCGGCTGGTGCCCGAGCCAACGGCGCCGGAGAGGTCACTTCGGGCGGACTTCGAGGCACAGGGCCCGACCCTGATCGAGGCCGCGATGTAATCCACGCCCGCCGGCCATCGTCCCTGACAGTTGGTTAGGGCGGACCCGGACGCCGAGGTTTTACGGTTTGACGTTTTGATTGAGGCGGAAGACGTTGTCGGGGTCGTAGCGGCGCTTGATCGCGACCAGCCGCTCGTACTTTTCGGGGCCGTAAGCTGCTCGCACCCTGTCCTGGCCTTCATCCATCAGGAAGTTCACGTAGACCTTGCCTTCGCTGAACGGCTTCATCCCCTCAAACAGGCTGCGCGTCCACTCCTTGTGAGCGGCGGAGGCCGTGCCCAGTGGCCACCGCGTGTTGATGTTCAAGAGGAAGCAGAGGTTGCGATGGCTGAGCGCAGAGTCGTCTGAAAGGCGCGCCGCCGCACCACCGAGATACGCGATCTTGAAGTCACTGAGCGGTGAGGTGATGGTGGCGAGATGCTCGGTTAGCACGTCGATCGCGCCCTCGGGTATTCCGACCACGTAATCCGACTTCCAGTAGTTCTCGAAGCCGGGCGCCCAGCTGGCGTCCGTCAGTGCCTGGACCGCGGTGTAGGGACGCCGGCCGACCAGGTCCACGAGCGGCTCCGCAAAAGTTCTGAGCGGATCCAGGTCGCGCTCGGCCTGGGTCGGGTCACCGCTGTGCACGACGAGGTTGGCGATGACCGGCTGCCCGTGGAACTGGGCGGGGACGAAGGCCGCTGCCGGGGCCTTGCGCATGATTGTGAAGACGGTGAGCTCCTCAGAGGAGGACGGTAGGTAGTCGCGAAGGAAGCGAAGCAGCGACGGGGCGCGCTCGGCCGGGTGAAAGATCAGGCCGCCGAGCACCTCAGGTCCGGCCTCATGGAGCCGAAACTCGAAGGCTGTTACAACTCCGAAGTTGCCGCCGCCGCCGCGAATCGCCCAGAAGAGATCCTCGTTCTCTGTGGCCGAGGCATGCAGAAAGCGCGCGTCTGCTGTCACCACATCAGCGCCAACGAGGTTGTCGGAAGCAAAGCCGAATCGGCGTGTGAGGTGTCCGAATCCGCCGCCCAGCGTGAATCCCGCCACCCCGGTAGTGGATACGATCCCGCCGGGTACCGCCAGGCCGAACGTCTGGGTCTCGTTGTCCACATCACCCCATACGCAGCCGGGATCCACGTAGGCGCGGCGGCTGACTGGATCCACCCGAACCGTCCGGAGCCCGGACAGGTCGATGACCAGCCCGTCGTCGCAGGTGGCGTTGCCGGCGATGTTGTGGCCCCCGCCCCGGACGGCGACAAGCAGGTCATGCCGCCGGGCGAAACCGACCGCGGCAATCACATCTGCAGTTCCGGTGCACCGTGCCACCAGCGCCGGGCGACGCCGAATGGAGCCGTTCCAGACCGCGGCGGCGGCCTCATAGCGCTCGTCTTCTGGGGTGATGAGGGCTCCCCGAAACCGCGAGCGGAGCTCGTTGACCGGGATACCTGTCGTGATCGCCATTGGGACCTCCTGCTGTATCGGTGCGTGGCAATCGTGGATCGGGGTTCAGGGCAGGTCTAGTCCTGATCGTGGACCAGGCCGGTATCAATTTTGGACTTGCGATGGGCGAGACGTCTGCCAGACTTCTCTGCTGTGAAGGGATACGGCCAGTTCTGTCCGGTCGCTCAGGCTTCCGAGGTTTTCGCGGAGAGGTGGACACCCCTCATCGTCCGCGAGCTGGCCTGTGGGAGCCGTCGCTTCGGCGATCTCCATCGAGGGGTTCCCCGAATGTCACGCACCCTCCTCGCTCGCCGGCTGCGTTCGCTGGAGACGGATGGGTTGATTGAGCACATCGGGGACGGCTACTACTTGACCGCGGCCGGCAGCGATCTGGTCCCTGTGATCGACCTGCTTGGCCGCTGGGGCCAGCGGTGGGCAACAAACAACCTGGACGACGCCGACCTCGACCCGGCTCTGCTGATGTGGGACGTACACCGGCGTGTCCCCATTGAGCTCCTGCCTCAGCGGCGCACCGTGATCATGTTCCGTTTCTACGAGGTCAGGAAGGAGCGCTACTGGCTGGTGCTCGAACCGACCGGCGTCGACGTGTGCTACAAGGATCCTGGTCACCCGGTCGACCTGTACGTGACGAGCTCGCTTCGCTCGCTCGTCTCGGTCTGGCTTGGGCATCGCCGGTTCGAGGAGGCCAAGGCAGCTGGTGAGATCGAAGTAGACGGCCCCAAGCACCTCCGCGCTGCACTGCCCGGCTGGCTCGGCCTGAGCTCTTTTGCCCCGATTGGCCGGGCAATGGCGGGAGCTGGAGGCAGTTGCTGACTTCGTCAAGCTTGAAGGGTCAACCGCACGCTTTCATCCCGCGCTTCGAGTGAAGGAGTCCTCGTTTATTCCCACGGAGACCGCCCCATGACTGAGGATGTGCGCATGGTCGACGCCGTTGGCATGGCACAACTGGTCCGCCGCGGTGATGCAACCCCGCTCGAGCTCGTCACGGATGCGATCGCGAGAATCGAGCGGATCAACCCGATCCTCAACGCAGTGACGCGGCCGCTGTTCGATGAGGCCCGGCGAGCCGCCGCCGCGGTTCCGAGGGACGCCCCGTTGGCGGGTGTGCCCTTACTGCTCAAAGACCTCATAGCCGAGCAGGCCGGCGTTCCCCAGACCGAGGGCTCCTACTACGTGGGCGACGAGCTGGTGCCGGAGCGGGATTCAGAGTTGGTGACTCGCTTCAGGCGGGCGGGCCTCGTGGTCCTGGGCGCCACCAGCACCCCGGAATTCGGCATTCTCTGCACCACCGAACCACGCCGGTTCGGCGCCTGCCACAACCCCTGGGACATCGGTCGCTCGACCGGCGGCTCCAGCGGTGGCTCCGCGGCGGCCGTGGCCAGCCGGATGGTGGCGGCGGCGCATGCCAACGACGGCGGAGGCTCAATCCGGATACCGGCCTCCTGCTGCGGCCTTTTCGGCCTCAAGCCGACTCGTGGCCGTATCTCCCTGGCGCCGGTCTACGGCGACGTCTTCACGGGTCTCGTCACCGAGCACGTCGTGACCGTATCAGTGCGGGATTCCGCAGCGATCCTTGACGCAATCGCGGGGGCGGCGCCGGGCGACCCGTTCATCATCGCGCCCCCCGAGCGGCCCTACTTTGCAGAGGTAGGTGGGCCATGCCGACCGCTCCGGATTGGCTTTAGCACGCGGACACCAAGTGGGCGCGAGGTGCACGGGGACTGTGTCGACGCGATCAGGCGCACCGTCGAGCTGCTCGAGGAGCTGGACCATGAGGTCGAGGAAGCGGTTCCGAGCTTTGACGCGGCGGCCATGGGCCGCGCGTTCGCCCTCTTATGGTCGGCTGGCGTCGCGTGGACGCTCGATCATTGGGGCCGCCGCCTTGGCCGCAACCCGCGGGAGGCCGACGTCGAACCTCTGACATGGGAATTGGCGGCTCGGGGCCGGGCCGTCAGCGCAGCCGAGTATCTGATGGCCGTGGAGGACTTGCAGTCGGAGTCCCGAATGATCGCGGCCTTCTTCGAGAGTCGCGATCTCTGGCTGACGCCTACGCTGGCGGAGCCGCCCCTCAGGCTGGGTGAGCTGACAAGCCCGGAGGATGACGTCTCCGCGCCGGTGCGTCGAATGGGAAGATTCTCCCCATTCACGCACCTGGCCAACCTGACCGGCCTTCCGGCCATGTCAGTGCCGCTGCACTGGAATTCCGAGGGCATTCCGATCGGCCTGCACTTCATGGGCGCCATGGGAGCAGAAGGGACTCTCTTCCGGCTCGCCGGCCAACTCGAGCAGGCGTGCCCCTGGGTAGGCCGCCTGCCGCCGGTACACGCCTGACGCAGGCCGGTCACGCTTGCCGCTGAGCGAGCGCAGCCTGTCCGATGGGGCGCTGGCAAGGCTCTCCAGCTGATCGACGGGATCCTGGAGAAGCGCTGCCGTGAAGCCCTCCCCCAAAAGGGCTACCGCTCACTTCGGTGGGCAGACCCTTACCTTTCCCACATGCCGATGACTGCTGGCTTGCTGGAGTCTCCGTTCGGGATGCGCTGGACTACGATGCTGATGGCCGGCGCGATCCTGCTGCTGATCGGGATTTGGAAGCGCCGCCCGTTGATTGCCGTGGCTGCTCTGCTGGCCTGGGCGGGCGGATTCGAAGTCATCTTCCGAGCGCTCGACATCCTTCGCTGGCGCGAGTGGTGGGCCATCTCCGCGTGGGCATGGGAGGCTGCCGCATTGGCTGGCTGGGTGATCGCCGCCTATGCCCTCGGCGTCCGGCCGAGTATCCCATGGGTCGCCGTAACGGTGGCAACGCTGGGTGTGTGGCTCGCCACCGGGTTCGATTACAACCTCCCTCAGACCGTCGCCGGCCGGCACCAGGTCATTCGGTGGTGGCCAGAGATCCTGAACGTGATCGCGAAGACCGCGTGGGGGATGGCCTATATGCTGGGCGCTCTCAGTCTTCCAGGCGTGCCCTGGTATCGGCGACGACCTTCTCTACGAGCATCGCCAACAGCCGCCGCCGGTGCTCGTCAGCTCGCGCAATAACTGACGTGCGTGCATCCCAACCAACCACTCATGCGCTGCCGCTTGTGGCTGTCCTGTGCACAACAGAGATTCATGTGACAGCCCTCGACGTTCCACCGAGCGTGCTCCCCCGGGGGCGCTGAGCTCGGCTCGAGTGTCAGTCGTGTGCCTGACGGTGCCCGAGCCGACCGTGACCTCCAACTGGATGACACGGAACTGTGCACTCTGTGGGTCGCACCTGTCCCTTGAAGACAGTAACGGCGAAATCGCCATGGGTCGAGGCCCGGGCTGCACGGGCATTCGGACCGGATGACTGGATAAGGACAAAGCGACGGACCGTTCGGCGCGGGCGCTCCGAGGGATCCAGCGGACCGAGGACTCGACGTCCTGGCTGGCCTGGACAGGACCACAAGCGATGGGGTCATCTTGGTGGACATCCACGAATGAGCAGTGGTGAGCAGACGACGCGCCATCACGAGAACAAAGGGGATCGCTCAATGGCGACGGCCCCGGGCGAGCAGGATCCAGCCGGGCGCCTGCGTGACCTCGAGGGCACCCGGGGCGCAGTGCTTGGCGTCTGTACGATCGACGCGGCCATCTCTGAGATCCGGTCCACCATATTCGGCCTTAAGCACGGCCGCCAGGGGGCGACAAGCCTGTGCACGCAAGTGGTCGCGGCGGTGACCAGAGCTGCCGAGAGCCTCGGCTTTTTGCCCGGCTCAATTTTGAGGGGCCGATCGACGCCGCTGTCCCCGACGCCGTCGCCGAGCACCTCCTGGCGGTTGTCCGGGAGTCGCTCACCAACGTTTCCCGCCATGCAAACGCCTCAACCACCGAGGTCAACGTGAGCGCGGGTGACAAGCTGGTGCTGCGGGTCACCGACGACGGCAGGGGGCTGGGCAGGGTCACCGGCAGCAGCGGGCTCCGAAACCTGCAGCAGCGGGCTCCGAAACCTGCAGCAGCGGGCGGAGTCCCTCGGCGGCACGTTCGTCCTGAACGGCGACCAGGGCGGCGGGACCCGCCTAGAGTGGCGGATCCCCCTCCACGTCTGACCAGGGTTTGGTCACAGAAGCGAGCGCGGGCAGCATCTGCTCATCGCCCGTGGTAGCGGCTTCCTCACGCCTTGGACGCGGGGAGTTTGATCCTCTCTCATCGCCCACCCTTTCTATTCAGCCACGATGCCAATGAATGACCGATACCCGTTGTAGCCCGACACTGGCCGCAAGCTGATCCAGAAAGGAGCTTTTGCCAAGTACCTCGGGCCCCTCGGTCGCCGCTGGCGACGCGCGACGCCGTGGTAAATCAGGTCCTTACCCGATGCTTGCCAAGCCCGATCGTGGAGCCTGGTCGTGCCACCTGAGCACGCGCATCGCCCGAAGGGTGTTCCAGCGGCTCGGTGTGCCCTCGCCATCGTCCATCTCGAAGTGCAGCCGGCCGGGATGGGGATTCTCGAGGGGCCAACAGCCGTCTGCGTCGCGCTTGGACTCGACCAGGTCGATCGCCTCCTCCACCCGCTCGTCCGGCACGGCGCCCGCCGCGCGCAGATAGTCGAGACCTCGGAGTACGTCGTAGCGCCAGGAGGTCGGGTAGGAGAACTGCATCCAGGCCGGGTTGATCACCTCACCGGTCGACAGCCTGCGGAGCATCCGGCGTTCAAGAAGGTACTCCTGACCGCGGAGCCGAGCGGCGCTCACTTCCGGTGAGCCACCCGTGGCCCGCTCATACTCCAGGAGGCCGTCCAGCACGTCGATGGTTGTGTGGAATGACCCCCGCGTCGACCCGTTCTCCTGCTCGCAGTTCCACCCGCCGTCGCTCATCTGCTCGCCAAGGAGCCTTTCCACAATGCCCTGGACGTCCTCGCCGAAGTAGGCCCCGATCGCGACGGCACGGCCGTTAATGCACGGCTCGACCTCACCTGCGAAGAATGGCTCGCCGTCGTGCTCCCATCTACAGTTGTCGCGGACCAGCCGGACGGCGTGGCGGGCTCCTGCACTCCCTGGATCAAGACCGAAGTCCCGCAGCAGCTTCAGGCTCCAGGTAGTGGAGGTCCATTCGGGGAACAAGGTGCCGCGCCTCTCGGGCGGCAGTGATTGCCACCAGTTCGCCGCTGCAGGTGAAGTGAACGCCGGCGTGCCACCGGCCCACTGGCCATCCTGGCGCTGAAGGGCGAGCAACCGTGCGCCCCAGCCTTCGCCGGCGACGCGAGCGCGCTCGGCGGCGACGTCCTCCTCAGGCGCATCAGCAAGGTCACGCATCACCTGCCAGCGGATCGCCGGGTCAGAATCCAACAGCCACTCGACGACGTCCATCCGGTTCTACCTCCTCCAGGAAGAATTGATTGTGCCATGGTGGCGATGTTGCATTCGTGTTGCAGGCACCGCCTTCCGCTGGTGTGCAGGCCCTCCTCAAGGCCACGGCGAATGAGACTTCTGATGTCCTCGAGTGCGGCCGGCTCAGGGCCTGCGCCACCGGATCCAACCTGAAGTGACCAGGTAACCCAGGTCGAAGCTGCCGCTGACGACTGGTCCACTAGCAGGAACACGGCCGCTTGCCGAGCCTCCGCGGGCGGTCGTAGCGCGGCATGAAGCGTCGCGCCACGCCGACTCCGTTCCTCGCCCCGACGTCCATCGCAGCCACCAGCGCGATGGCGCCAACGGGCACGTAGACGAGCGTCGCCAGGAAGAACGCGGCGTCCGCGCTGGCGACGTGCCCGAAGTGGAGGAAGATCGCGCCCTGCCTCAATCTAGTTGCTTACTTCTGTGGTGTGTGGGCGCACGGCGGAGGGACCGCCCCGGCGTGGCCGGGGCGGTCCGGGAGAGCGGCCGCGCCGGACGGCCGCACTCAACAGGAATTCCCGGCTAGGTCAAGGGCGCCAGCCCACAGTTCGGGTCGCTGGGTGTGGCGCAGACCGTGAGGATCCCCCACAGGCCCTTGTCGGTCACGGCCTGGCGGCTATCGTTGAAGAACCAGTCACCAGGGTCGTGGTCGGGCCCGCCGGCGCCGCCGATGATGCGTGCGTCGATGGTCTCACCGGGCAGCGTGCTCCGCGCGCAGAGCA
>Ga0126381_100009671_pt1 | contig 10834 bp, 5 predicted proteins | sample PanSoiMetPlot_28_FD_96465 | JGI IMG/M metagenome (GOLD analysis project Ga0126381, IMG submission 96465) | Tropical forest soil microbial communities from Panama - MetaG Plot_28 | ecosystem: Environmental > Terrestrial > Soil > Tropical forest > Bulk soil | place: Panama | collected 2016-02-17
CGCGCATGCCCAGCGGCTCGGTCATCTCCTTGGGCAGCTGCAGCCGGCCCGCGCGGTCCAGCACGGCGTACTCCACCGCGTGGTGCGCCACTTGCCCGTCCCCGGTACTGACCGCTTCGCGGTGGGTTTCCGCGCTGGTCCGGCCGTCCCTGATCGCCACCACCCGGCGCACCACGGAGGACACCGCGGGGTCGTGCGTGACGATGAGGACCGTGACGCCCAGTTCGGCGTTGGCGGTCTGCAGCGCGCCGAACACCTCGGCCGCGGTGGCCGAGTCCAGCTCGCCAGTGGGCTCGTCGGCCAGCAGCACCTTGGGCTCGTTGGCCAGCGCCACCGCGATCGCGCAGCGCTGCTGCTCGCCGCCCGACATCTGGTCGGGCCTGCGGCGCTGGCAGTACCCGATGCCGAGCAGCTCGAGCAGGCCGGCCGCGCGGGCGGCGCGCTGCTTGGTGTTCCGTCCGGCCAGGCGCATGGGCAGGCCGACGTTCTGCTGCGCGGTCAGGTACGGGAGCAGGTTGCGGGAGGTCTGCTGCCAGATGAAACCGACGGTGTGCCGCCGGTAGGCGAGCCGCAGCCGTGCGTTCATCGCGGCCAGGTCGTGGCCGGCTACCCGCACCGCCCCGGCGGTCGGCACGTCGAGGCCGGCCAGGATGTTCATCAGCGTGGACTTGCCGCTGCCGGAGGCGCCGACCAGCGCGATCAGCTCACCCTCGTCGATGAGGAGGTCAAGGCCCTGCAAGGCTTGGACCTCGATCCCGCCGGGCGCGGTGTAGATGCGCACCAGCCGGTCGCAGGCGATGAGCGAGCCCGCACCGTAGTCCCGGTGCTGCCGCTGCGCTTCGGCGCCGAGGTCGGCGATCGTGGCCATGGATGTTCCCCCTTTCGTCCTAGTTTGCCCGTAGTAGGCCGGTAGCGCCACGGCGCCGGGCCAGCCGGGTCTGCGCGATCAGCGCGGCCACGGCGAGCAGCAGCATGGCGGCGGCGGGCAGGCCGAGTGAGGTGAGGCCGGGGCGCAGCGAGACGGCCGCGCTGGAGTTGGTGAAGACCGACAGGTCGAGCGCGTCGCCGACCAGGGCGGGCAGCGCCAGCGCGCAGGCCAGTCCGGCGATGGCTGCGGCGAGGACGGCGGGCAGCGTCTCGGTCAGCGCCAGCCGGGTGCCGTACGGGTGTCCCATCACCGACAGCCGGGCGTAGGTCAGGTCCCGCTCGGCGGCCCCGAGGGCCAGGCCGAGAATGAGGTTGAGCAGGCCGAATCCGGCGGCGGCGGCGACGGTGAGCAGCATCAGCAGCAGCGCGCCGTGCTGCAGCGGCGAGTGCCGCAGGCTGGCCAGCGTGTCGGCGCGGTACGCGAGGGTGGCGCCGGACAGCGTCCTGGTCACGGTGGCGGCGAGCTGGGCGCGGCTGAGGTTGGCGCCGGTGAGCAGGATGAGGTTGGGTGCGGGCGTGCCGGCCGGGCCAGGCAGGGTCTGCAGCGGCATCACGATGAAGATGCCGCCGCCCGGCTGGGCGGGGGTCGCGGACACCGTGCCCGCGACGTGCACCTGGATCGGGCCCATCTGCCCGGCCGAGGTGAGCTGGGTGGTCCCGGTACCCAGCTCGGCCGCCGCCGCCGGCGAGGCCAGCACGTCGATCACGGGTCGCCGGGTCCCGGTCAGCTCGCTGACCGGGATGCGCGGGAACGGGGTGGCGGCGGTCAGCGCGGCGTACTGGGCCGGGTTGACCGCGGTGACGGAGACCGTCTGGCCGTTCGGCGTTGCCCAGCTCGTGTTCCAGACCGCGGCCTCGTGCTGCACACCGGGGACGGCGCTCAGGGCGTGCTCGGCGGCGGGGGTGACGGGGACCGCGGTGATCGCCGTGTTGACCACCGCGTCACCCCCGGTGGCCTGCCAGGACGCGGCGACCTGGCCCGAGTTGATGGCATCGGTGACCATGCCGGCGAACGCGGCCAGGGTCAGCGCCAGGACCAGCGCGAAGGCCGAGCCGGTGGTGGCCAGCGAGGTGCGGGCCGAAGCGGCGAGGGCCACGTAGCTGGTGGCGCCCGCCCGGCGGCTGGTGATCCGCAGCAGGACGCGGATCACCGCGGGGTACAGCCGCAGCACGATCGACATGGCGGGGATGGCGGCCAGTGCCGGGGCGACGGTCAGGTACCAGTTCGTGCCGTTGCCTGCGGACACGCCCTGGCCGCGCAGCACGACCAGGCCGGCGACCGCGGCCAGGACGACCGTCACCTCGACGATCACCCGGCGCAGGCCGCGGCCGGGGAACCACCGGATCCCGGTGTCCGCGGACAAGATGAGCGCCGGATTCGCCGCCGGGGCCGGCCTGCGGTGCCGCCAGGCGCCGATCAGCACGGGTCCGGCCACCGCGATGACCAGCGTCCCCGCGGCCAGGACCCAGCCCATGACCGCTGATCCGCCCGCGCCGCGGCCTGCGCCGGGCGAGACGGCGACGGCGATCCCGATGCCGGCCGCCGCGGCCGGGATGGCCGCGGCCGCCGCGCCGCGGGCCAGCAGCGTCGCGACCTGCCGGCTGGACGCGCCGCGGGCCCTGAGCATGGCCAGCTCGTCCTCGCGGCGCTCCACGATCATCCGTCCGGCCAGCAGTATGACCGCCGCGCCCACCACGATCAGGCTGACGAACAGCAGGAGCAGCACGGTCAGCACCGCGGCCTGAGTCTGCAGGAACCCGTTCAGCGGCTGGAGCAGCGGGGCGCTGATGGAGATGTCGGTCGCCGCGCCCTGCAGGTTCCCTGAGAGCCCGGGCAGCGCGGAGTTGATGTTGCTGAGGTGATCGTAGAGCGCGCGAGCCTGATCGGCGTTGAGGTCGCGCAGCGTCAGCGGGAACTCCCATTGCACGACGCTGGCCTGGCTAAACAGGTTCTGGAAGGCGTCGAGCTGGTCAGGATCGGCGAACACCGCTCCTTGCCAGTACGACGCGCGTCCTTTCGCCGGGACCTGAAGGGCGGGCGCGGCGGCCAGCGGGTCGGTGTCCCAGAACGAGCCGCTCAGGTTCCGGGCCCGCAAGATGCCGGTGACGACCAGGGAAGCATGGTCCATCCGCAGCACCGAACCGGGACGGAGTCCGAACCTGGCCGCGGTGGGCTCGGTCACGCTGATCGCCAGCGTCCCTGGCGGGAGGTGGCCGCTCGCCCCGAGCTGGCCCGCCGTCAGCGTGCCGTAGCCGGCCAGCGCATCGCGGTAGAGGACTTCGAGCTGCGGGGCGGTCTCGGCGAACGCGCTCCGCGCGTAGCCCCCGGTGACCGGTATGACGTGTGCCGTGATGCCGGTCCAGTCGTCGGCGGCGAGGGGCAATGGGAGGCTGGCCATCCCGGCGTGGAGCTGATCCTTAGCCTCGGTGAGGTCGCTCGTCGTGACCGGGGGTATCCCGCCGCTGGTGAACTGCTGGTCGTTGTAGGCCAGATCAATACGGAAACGGTCGAGGGCGGCGTTCGCCTCGATCGTTTCCGCGGAGCTGCCGAGCTGGTCCAGCGTCTGGTGCAGCGCCTGGGTCCTGATGTGCAGGCTCTCCGCCGGGCCGGCCACCGCGGCGAACACGCAACCGCACACGAGCAGCGCCAGCGAGAGCACTCCGGAACGCGCGCTCATGCTGATTCCGCGGCGCGGAGGGTGGCGGCGGGGTCTGGGCGGCGCACCATGACCGCGGCCGCCGCGATCACCGGCAGTACCGCGAGCGCGATCGTGGCGGCCAGCGTCGGGGCCCAGCCGAACTCGATCAGGACCGGTGGCTGCGGGGTGGCCGCGGTCGCGCTGAGGGTGATCGCGGGTACCAGCAGCTCGGCGAGGAACGCGCCGAGGGCCAGGCCGGCCACGGCGGACGGCAGGCTCAGCATGAACTTCTCCAGGCACAGCTGGCCCGCCGCCGCCCGCGGTGCCACGCCGAGGGCCGCGAGCAGCGCGTTCTCCGCCTGGCGCAGCCGCACGCCGGCCGCGATCGATACGCAGAAACCGGTGCTGGCCAGCAGCAGCGCGGCGATCGCCACGCCGAGCAGCGCCTGCTGGGGGACGTCGGAAAGCGGGTCGTTCAGCAGCCCGCTGGCCAGCGCGGTCTCGCTGAAGGTGGCGCTCCCGCTGGGCAAGGAGGCGGTGAGGCCCGGCGGTACCTGATGGCCGGCGGTGGCCAGCCACCACTGCGTCACCGGCGGCGCGGCCAGCGACCGGCCGGTCAGGAAGTTCTGCACGCTGGCCAGGTCCACGATCAGAGCGCTGCCGCCCAGGCTGCCCGGGCTGCCCGCGCCACTGCCCGTGGCGACGGTGGGGAACGAGGCCACGGCCGCCACGATGTGCACACCTACGTCGGTGCCGTCGATGGTCGCGGTCACGGTCGAGCCGACCCTGGCGCTGTTCGCCGTCAGGTAGCCCTGCGTCGCGATGCCGGGCATGACCAGGACGCTGCCTGGCGCGACGGCGGTGAGCGCCAGCGTGCCGCTGACCGGGCTCGGCGGCACGCCGTCGATGCCGCTCGACGCGAGCCCGTAGCCGGTCTGGAAGGTCACCGCCTCGGCCGTGCCGGCCGGCCCGGCCGAGGCGATGCCGGGCGGCTGTGACGAGCCGGCCGTGCCGCTGCCCCGGGTGGCCTGCTCCAGGTCGGTCGACGTGGCGGCCGGGAAGAAATGCCGCAGCGCGCTGCCAGGAACGCCGGACACGCTGTCCACGGAAAAGGTCGCCGGGTCATGGGGCTTGCCCGCCGGCAGCGTGTACGCCACGGTGACCGCCGTGATCCGCAGCGGGTAGCTGGCTCCGGTCGCGCCGGGCGTGACCGGGACGACCAGTGTGTGCGAGAGGCCGTCGGGCGGCAGCGAGGCCGGCTGAAGCTGGTAGACAACCGCGTGCGCGTCCTCGACCGAGACCGTGACAGAACCCTGGGCGAGCCCGAGCGAGGCTGGCCCCAGCCGCGCGGCCAGGCGGATGTCCGGCGGCTGGCCCGGCAGCGCGACGCCGGGCAGCTGATCGGCGGCGCGAATCCTGGCGAACAGCGCGTTGGCCGGTACGCCCGCCTGGTCCGGCCGCAGCAAGGTGACGCCTGCGGCGTTAGCGGCACCGATCGCCATCACCTGGCCGATGCCGGCCGCGGAGGTGAAGATGGCGGCCGGCATGATATGCCGGACGCCCGGCCTGCTGGTCAGCGCTCCGGCCTGGGCGGCGGTCAGCGGCTGGACGGTCTGCACCCGGACGTCGGCGCCCGCGGTGAACGCGGCCTGGTCGTTGCCGGACCGGATCCAGCTCTGCCGCTGGGTGAGCGCCAGCGTCGCGGTGGCGACGGCCAGGACGATGAGCAGCGCGGCTCCGCCCTGCCGGATGGGCTGGCGGCTGATCTGCCAGCTGGCCAGCGCGGTCATCAGGCGGCGGCCACGGGCGGCCAGCCGGTCTCCCGCCTTGCCGCCGATCGGCAGCAGCCGCAGTGCGGCCACGGTGCCGCCGGCCAGGGCCAGCGCGGGTGCCACCACGACCACGGGGTCGACGCCGAACGTGCCGCTGGCCCCGGCGGAGACCGCCGAGTAGTGCCTGAGCTGCCAGCAGGTGAGCACGGCCAGCACGATCAGCCCCAGGTCCGCGCCCGCCCGGCTGGCCGCCGAGAGGGCGGCCTGCCTGCCCCGCCGGACCCGCGCGGTGCCCGGCGTGACCCGGCTGAGCGCCGCCGCCTGGGCGGGCACCAGCATGATGACCAGCGCACCGGCCGCCACCACCGCGGCGGCCTCCGCAGCGTCGGTGACCGCACCGGTCACCGAGACCGCGCTGGCCAGCGCGCGGGCCAGCCAGATGCCGGCCACCCCGCCTGCCGCGGCGGACAGGACACAGAGCGGGAACGCCTCGGCCGCGGTGAGCCGGATCAGCTGGCCGCCGGTGGCGCCGCGGGCGGTCAGCATCGCGATCTCCCCTTCCCGCTGCCCGTGCAGCAGGCGGGCGACGGCGAGCAACGCGGCGCCGGCCAGCAGGGCGAGCAGGATCGCGCAGATCGCCAGCAGGGATCTGGCCACGTCCAGGTCGGCCGCGATGCCGGACAGCACCGACGCCAGGTTGGAGGTCAGCGTCAGGCTGGGCAGCGACCCCGGGTTGCCCAGCGCTTCGCGCAGGCTGTTCACGTTGCCCGCGATGCCGCTGAACTGGTTGCGCGGCATCAGCACGGTCCGCGGCTCGGCCAGCCAGGAGGCCTGGTCCTGGACCAGCGCCCCGGCGGTGCCGAACGCCGCGGGCGGCACGGTCAGCGGCCCGTAGGTGGTGAAGCCGCTCGCGGTACTGGCGCCGGTGAGGCTGACCACGTCCAGCTGCCAGTACTGCGCGCCGGGTCCGGCGGCCTGTGACGGCCGGTACAGGCCGGTGATGACGAACCTGACGACGGTCCCGTTGTCGCGATCCTTGAGCTTGAGCGTGTCACCGACCGAGATGTGCATCAGGGCGGCGGCGGTGGCGGGCAGCGCCGCCGCGATGACGCCGCCGCGAGCCGGCCCGGCGGGCCACCGGCCGGCCACCAGCACCGCGTGGGCCGTGATGCCATCGAGCGCGGCCGCCTCTACGATCGGCGTGTTGCTCCCGCTGACGGCCGGGGCGCCTGTCCCCGTCCCGGTGAAGCCGAGCGGGTCGGACCACGCGGCGTGATAGAAGGCGGAAGGCGTGCCGTCAAGCGCCCGCCGGATCTGGCCGGGCAGCACCGCGCTGTACTGCGCGTCCTGTGCGGCGTTCACGTTCCCGGTGACGGCCAGCGTGGTGCTGCCCGCGGCGGACAGGTCATGTCGCACGGCGGCAGGCAGCGCCTGTCCGCCGAGCGCCGCCAGCGCAGTGGCGAGCATAGCTGTTACCAATGTGGTCAGAGCCGCGGCGATGACCACCATCCGATGGGCATTCATCCGTGGAAATGCCAGCGAACCCCACCCGTCCCGATTAAAACGCATCAATGCGGAGCGTAACCCACCGACGATCCGGCCGGCCAGAGGCAAGCCGCGGCTGGCTGGGTTAGGGTGCAAGCGTGTCGATTATCCTCATCACCGGCGCGGCCGGCCTGGTCGGGAGCATGCTCAGGCCCAGGCTCGCCAGGCCGGACCGGACCCTGCGCCTGCTCGATATCGCCCCGCTGACCGCGGGCCCAGGTGAGGAGGTCATCCAGGCCTCGGCCACCGACCTGGACGCGATGACGCAGGCGTGCCGTGGTGCCGATGCCGTTGTGCATCTGGCCGGGATTTCCGGTGAAGCGTCGTGGGAGCGGATCCGCGACGTCAACATCGAGGGCGGTTACGTAGCGTTCGAGGCGGCCCGCCGGGCCGGGGTGCCGCGGGTGGTGTTCGCGTCGTCCAACCACGCGGTCGGCTTCACGCCGCGGGCGGATTTCCCCGTGCCGGACTACGCGTTCCCGGTGCCCGACACGTACTACGGCGTGTCCAAGGTCGCGACCGAGGGCCTCGCCGCGCTCTACCATCACCGGTACGGGCTCGACGCGATCTGCATCCGCATCATGACCTGCTTCCCCGAGCCGCCGGACCGCCGTGCGCTCTCGACCTGGCTGTCGCCGGACGACGCGGGCCGCCTGTTCGAGGCGTGCCTGACCGTGGAGAACCCCGGGTTCCGCGTCGTGTTCGGCGTGTCCGCCAACACCAGGGGCGGCTTCGTCAGCCTCGGCGAGGCCCGGGCGCTCGGCTACGAGCCCCAGGACGACGCGGAGGAGTTCGCGGCCAGGATCCTGGCCGCGGACCCCGATCGCGACGTGCCGGACGAGGACGCGCCGGCGCTGCGCCACCTGGGCGGCGAGTACGCCATTCCCGGGCGGGAGCCGCCCCAGCGGTTATCCGTGCCGCTCTTCCGCGTCGTGGTGGATGCGGTCGAGGCAGACCGCGATGGCGATCATGAACGCGTCGTTCTGGCCGGGCGCGACGTCTACTCCGTAGGTGTCACGGATCCGGAACCACTTGCGGGAGATGCGGGCCAGCACGTGGTGCCCGTCCCGGATCTCGAAGTCCTTGTCGATGATGTCGCCGACCGCCTCGAACCGGCCTCCGCCGTCGGGCAGGTCGATGTGCGCCCGGTGGTGCAGTGGCGAGAAGACCGCCTTGTGCACGGTGGCGACCACCGCGCCGTCGTGCTCGATGTTCATGGCGTCGGTGAACGTCAGCAGCTTGTGCTTGATCGAGGCGAGCTTGCGCCCCGAGGCGTCCTCCAGCACCAGTGTGTGATGCAACGACAGGAATTTGGCGTTGACGTAGAACATCCGGTCGCCGTGTTCGTCGGTAACCCAGAAGTCGTCCTTGACGTCGAAGAGCCGTTCCCGAACCAGATACCGCATAAAGGGCAAACTACCCCGATGTGGGCCGGTATTCGTCCCATCGCTTGAGGACTTCTGGCACCTCCTCGGACACGAACTCCAGGAACGCGGCGTGATAAGCCAGCCGTTCCCCCGCGGGCGACGACGCGCCGACCAGGTCGATGCCCTCGCGAGTCAGCGCCAGCCAGCGGCGCATGACCTGATCGCGCATCCGCAGCAGCTCCTGCCACATGTCGTCAGGCATCCGGTAGTAGTCGCGGCGTGAGCCGGGCACCCGTTCCTTGTGCACGATGCCGACCTGCATGAGATACCGCACCGCGCCGGACACGGCCGCGGGACTGATGTGCAGCATCTCGCCCAGTTCGGCCGCGCTGAGCCGCCCGGCCTGGGCGACCATCAGCGCGACGAACACGCGGGCCGCCATGGGCGGGAAACCGACGGCGACCAGCACTGAGGAGAACCGTTCGATGTAGCTGAACACATCATCCCGTTCCTCAGCCACAGCGGGGTCGCCTCCTCAGAACTGGTACCACAGGCCGTTATGATATCGTATTCCTAACATTCATAATTTCGTGAAAGTTGTATAGGGTCGGAGCATGACGAACGCCATCGAGGTGCGGGGCCTGCGCAAGTCCTTTGGCAAGACCCAGGCACTTGACGGGCTTGACCTGGTCGTGAAGACCGGCGAGGTGCACGCCTTCCTCGGCCCGAACGGCGCGGGCAAGACCACCACGCTGCGCATCCTGCTCGGGTTGATGCGGAAGGACGGCGGCGAGGCCACCCTGCTCGGCGGCGACCCGTGGCGGGACGCGACCAGCCTGCACCGGCGGCTGGCCTACGTGCCCGGCGACGTGACGCTGTGGCCGGGCCTGAGCGGCGGTGAGATCATCGACCTGCTCGGCCGGCTCCGCGGCGGCATCGATGCCGGGCGCCGCGCCGCCCTGATCGAGCGGTTCGACCTCGACCCGTCGAAGAAGGCGCGCGCCTACTCCAAGGGGAACCGGCAGAAGGTCGCGCTGATCGCCGCCCTGGCCAGCGACGCCGAGCTGCTGCTGCTCGACGAGCCCACCTCGGGCCTGGACCCGCTCATGGAGGCGGCGTTCCGGGACTGCGTCAACGACGAACGGCGGGGCGGGCGGACCGTGCTGCTGTCCAGCCACATCCTCGCGGAGGCCGAGGCGCTGGCCGACGGGGTCACGATCATCAGGGCCGGCCAGGCGGTGGAGACCGGCACGCTGGCGCAGATGCGCCACCTGAACCGCACCCAGGTGGATGCCGAGCTGGCCGACGGCTCGCACGTGCACACGCAGGTCGATCCCGCCGACCTCAACGAGGAACTGAAGCGGCTGACCGCGGTGGGCGTGCGCTCGCTCACCTGCCGGCCGCCGACCCTGGAAGAGCTCTTCCTCAAGCATTACGCAGAACGTACGGTGGCGGGTGTTCCGCGATGACCGGATTCACCGGCACGGGGGCGCTGGCCAGGCTGGCCTTCCGCCGGGACCGCGTCGCGCTGCCCGCGAGCGTCTACGTGATCGTGGCGCTGGTGGCCAGCACAGCGTACACGTTCAAGAAGCTGTACCCCACGGCGGCCAGCCGGGCCTCGCTGGCCTCCGTCGGCGAGGCGAACCCGGCCTTCCGGTTCCTGTACGGGCGGCTGAACGGTTCCTCGCTCGGCGCGCTCACCGCCTGGCGTTACGGGATCTGGGCCGCCATCTTCGCCGCGCTGATGGCGATCTTCGTGGTGATCAGGCACACCAGGACCGACGAGGAGGAGGGCCGGCTCGAGCTGGTGGGCTCGGCGGCGGTCGGCCGGCAAGCGGCGCTGACCGCGGCGCTGGCGCTGGCGGCGACGGCCAGCGTGCTGATCGCGGTGCTGCTGTGCGCGGTGCTGCCGCTGGCCGGGCTGACCCCGGCCGGGTCGGTCGCGCTGGCCCTGTCCATCGGCGCGTGCGCGCTGGCGTTCACCGGGATCTCGGCGGTGGCCGCGCAGCTGGTGTCGGGGGCGCGAGCGGCTCGCGGGATCGCGCTCGCCGTGCTCGGCGTCTCGTTCGTGTTGCGCGGGGTCGGCGACGCCGCGTCGTCGGGTGCCCTGTCCTGGTTGTCCTGGCTGTCGCCGCTGGGGTGGGTGGAACTAGCCCGGCCGTTCGGCGGCGAGCGGTGGTGGGTGCTCGTCGTGCCGCTGGCGGTGTTCTGCTGCGGGACCGGCTTGGCGTTCCTGCTCGCCGCGCGGCGGGACCACGGCGCGGGCCTGATTCCTGACCGGCCCGGCCGACCCGGCGCGTCTGACCTGCTCCGCGGGCCCTTCGGGCTGGCCTGGCGGCTGCAGCGGGGCGCGCTGGCCGGCTGGGGGACCGGTTACGTGTTCACCTTCGCCGCGTCGGGCGCGGCCGCCAAGGGGATCGGCCAGCTGTTCGGCACCAGCAGCGCCCTGCAGCGCGAGTTCACCCGGCTCGGCGGGCAGAACGCCCTGGTCGACGCGTATCTGGCGTCGTTGATGCTGCTGGCGGGCCTGGTCGCGGCCGCGTACGCGATCTCGACGCTGCTGCGGCTGCGGTCCGAGGAGACC
>Ga0126381_100009672_pt1 | contig 10834 bp, 4 predicted proteins | sample PanSoiMetPlot_28_FD_96465 | JGI IMG/M metagenome (GOLD analysis project Ga0126381, IMG submission 96465) | Tropical forest soil microbial communities from Panama - MetaG Plot_28 | ecosystem: Environmental > Terrestrial > Soil > Tropical forest > Bulk soil | place: Panama | collected 2016-02-17
CTTGAACAGCCGTCCTGAGCACATCAAACAGGTGGCGGATGCCTCCCTGAAGCGGCTGCGGGTGGATTGCATCGATCTCTTCTACCAGCATCGCGTCGATCTCAACGTGCCGATCGAGGATGTCGCAGGAGCCGTCAAAGACCTGATTCAAGAAGGCAAGGTGAAACACTTCGGCCTCTCCGAGGCGAGCGCTGCTACCATCCGCCGGGCACATGCCGTTCAGCCGGTTGCGGTTCTGCAAAGCGAGTACTCCCTCTTCTTCAGGGAGCCGGAGCAAACGGTGATTCCGACTCTTGAGGAGTTGGGTATCGGTTTCGTTCCATTCAGCCCTCTCGGAAAGGGTTTCCTCACCGGCAAGATCGATGCCAACACCAAGTTCGAGAGCACGGATTTCCGCAATATCGTTCCGAGGTTTAGCGAAGAGAATCGCAGGGCTAATCAGGCGCTCGTGGACGTGATTACGCGTTTCGCGAAGACGAAAGACGCCACGCCTGCTCAGATAGCACTCGCCTGGCTTTTGGCGAAGAAGCCATGGATCGCGCCGATTCCGGGCACGACGAAGTTGGAGCGTCTCGAAGAAAACCTAGGCGCATTAAACGTCGAGCTGACACCAACTGATGTTCAGCAACTGGAGACTGCCTCCAGTCAGATCAAGATCGAAGGCGCCCGCTATTCACCTTTTCATCAGAGTCTGGTCGGCCGCTAACGATTTCAACAGGAGGCGTAGAGATGACAAGGAGAAATGTTTGGATGTTTTGTTTGTCTCTTTTCCTGGTGCTGAGTGCCTGGGCACGGAAAACACCCAATCAGACCGGCCATTCAGACCGAGAAAGGCTGGTGGGTGCCTGGCACCTCATAAAGATCGAAGCGCCGGGACCTGACAGGAAAACGACGGCTGGCCCGCAGCCGACAGGAATGCTTATTTACACAAAGGACGGTCACATATCGGTTCAGCTCATGTATCCGGAAACAAGCCTCTCGAATGAATACGTCGAGCGAGGATACGAGGCATCCTTTGGCAGCTATGACTTGGATGAGTCTCGCCATCTAGTGACGCACCACGTTCAGGGCTCCGTCACACGGGACCGGCTGGTTGGCAGAGATCTTCCTCGCCGGTATCAGTTCACACCGGATGGACATCTGCTCATCCGGCCGGCACAGCCAGAGGAGCACTGGTCGGTTACGTGGAAGAAGTATTGAGGGATGCGGGCCAGAGTGCCGGCACCGACTTGGCGAACTAGGGGATTCTGGCCGTATTACCGGCGAAACGGAAGGTACGCCGAGGGCGATGACTGAGGCTTAGGCATGTTTGCCGGAAGAGAACTGCACCACTGCTGAATTTGTTGGGATTTGCAGAGAGCGATTGAGCCTATATGTCACAATTTGCGTCACAAAAACGGATTTGTGAAGAGCAACTGATTTCCAACTGATTTAAGATCATTGGGCCGGCCCTAATGGACGATTTTCGAACTTTTCAAGGTTCAGATGTCTCCTTCGGCTCATTTTTTGCTGCCTGTTTTGAAGTTGAAAACTCCCTAAGAGTACCGTTCTGGTCATGTTGAGCGAACCAGCCCTTCGTGCTCCCCACTTTTGGTGAATGCTTGGACGATATTTACGCTCATTGAGGCAGCCAGTAGCCAAACTTCCGAATTCGTGGACGAGCTGTGCAATCGATGAAGGAAGGCCATTCAGGATCGGCTTTCACGAGCAGATCTTATGCCACTAGATCGATACCGATGGTGCGAATCTCCATGGAACACCTCCTCTGCTCACCTCTACACCCTCCAGGGGCTTAGGCGGCGGACCCGGCAATCAATCTAAGAAAATGCATGTATAGAGGTCACAACGATGAAGGCCTTCGTGCGTCTCTGCACCATATGCACCCAAGATCGAGAAATCAAAGTAGCCGCAACCGAAGTGTCTGATGAGATTGCGCACAGCTAGCAGAGTCCGTAAGTAATGCCGTCATTGGCAGTTCTCAGAAAAATGCGCTATCTTGGCTCTGATGTTTCTCTGAAGAGCTTCGGAAAGGTTCGTTCAGTAGAAATGCGATAAAGCACATCAGGCCCCAGGTCTCTTGCAGTAGGTCGATCACTTTACCGGTCCCTAACTAAAGAGAGGATGCCATGGGAAAACCGCGCAACACTGCGCTATGGTTGGCCGCAGTTCTCTGCTTCATACTGGGCCTTCTATCACTCCAGAAGGCCCAAGCTCAAGCGAAGAAACCCAACATCGTAGTTATCTTCGGCGATGACATCGGCATGTGGAACGTGGGCGCCTACACCCATGGAATGATGGGACGCACGCCCAACATCGACAGCATCGCCAGGAACGGAATGCTCTTCACAGATCACTATGGACAGCCAAGCTGCACAGCGGGACGCGCCGCTTTCATCATGGGCCAATTACCGATCCGGACGGGAATGACGACAATTGGAATTCCGGGGTCGACACGGGGGATACAGAAATCAGACCCAACATTAGCGGAAGTTCTCAAGACGCAGGGCTATGCCACAGGTCAATTTGGCAAAAACCATCTTGGCGATCGCAACGAATTCCTGCCGACCGTCCACGGCTTCGATGAATGGTTCGGAAACCTCTACCATCTAAACGCGGAAGAAGAGCCGGAGGAACTCGATTATCCCGCCCATAAGAACCCGGCCTATCTCGAAAAATTCGGACCCCGTGGAGTGCTTCACACCTGGGCCACCAATGTGGATGACCCGACAACTGATCCGAAATTCGGGCGCGTGGGAAAGCAGAGGATTGAGGACACAGGCAAACTCACGCGTCAGCGGATGGTGACATTCGATTCTGAAGTGCTCGATCAAACGCTGAAATGGATGGATCAAACCGGCAAGAGCGGCAAGCCATTCTTCGTCTGGTTCAACACCACAGCGATTCACGTCTGGTCGCACCCCAATCCGAAATACGTTCAGATGGCTGTCGATGAAGGCAGAGCCGAAGAGGATGTGGTGCGCGCGCGCATGCTTGAGCACGACGAGCATGTGGGAGCAATTCTTCAGAAGCTGAAGGATATGGGCGTGTATGACAACACGATCGTGGTCTACACCACCGACAACGGCAATGAGTTCATCTTCTGGCCCGACGGAGGCTACGCCCCGTTCCGCGGAGAAAAGGGAACGACCTGGGAGGGCGGGGTCCGCGTACCTTTACTCATCCAATGGCCGGGACACATCCAACCCGGAGGCGTCTCGAATGGGCTGCAGAGTCACGAAGACCTGTACGTCACTCTCGCCGCGGCCGCAGGGCTGCCTGATCTGAAGCAGAAGCTGCTCACCGGCTACAAGATGGGCGACACGGCTTACAAGGTCCATCTCGACGGCTACAACAATCTTGACCTGTGGACCGGCAAGACTGACAAATCCGCCCGTCGCGAATACTTCTACTATGACGAAACTGATCTCATGGCACTACGCGTTGATGGATGGAAGATGGACATCGGCGTAAAGCACAACGGCGACTGGTTCGACGAGAAGGCGTATCCCAGTGTCCCGTACGTCACGAATCTCTTGATGGATCCAATGGAAAAGGTCACTCCGGATGCACCCGGCTTTGAGTACGAAGGGCGCAAGTTCTTCGCGGCTAAACTCTGGGCTCCCACAGCCGCTGGGCCGTTTCTGGCCGCTCATCTAAAAAGCCTTCAGGAGTTCCCTCCGAGTCAGGGCGCGGATACGCTGAGCATGAGGAAAGCAGTCGAAGAAGCCATGAAGAAGCTGGATAACCCACACGGCAGCAGCAACTGAACCGAAGGACCAATGATCATGTAGAACCCTTGTCTGCAAAGGCAGGGGGGATCATATCCAACTAAGGTCGGATGTGATTCCGGTGACATTGGCTTCATCGAGGAGGCGCACTATCTCCGCCCTGCGGTTTCTCTATAAGAGGACGCTGAAGCGGCGCGATCTGGCTTTCGACGATATACCCTTTCCCAAGCAGCCCCGTACTCCGCACTCACACCTTCCTGCTTCCACTACCTTCCCTGCCATGCAGCGGTTCCGATAGAGTGCTACGGTTAACCGCGAGCAACTCACTTGCGGTTTGAGCCATCGGTTAATGGACTTGTTGCATCGTCCAAGTTTGGACCTCCTGGATCGCTACCAGCCCTCCCGTGCCACCGGTGAAGCCTACATAGAAGATGTTGCTACTGCCGGGGCCAACCGTCGACGGTATATCCACTGTGTAGGACGTGGTGAATGTCGCGTTGGTGACTAAGTCTGTTATCGTCTCGCTAAGCGTAGTGCCGTTGTAAGACAGAACTACCTTCTTGGGATTCTGGTTTCTTATGTCGACGCCGTCACCTATCGGCACGGAAGTGCCATTGCCGCAGCAAGGGAATATCCCGTTCTTGTACAGTCCGGTTAAGTTGCCTGGATTGAACAGACCGAATACGATGCCGACACTGTTGCCGATGCTGAAGTAACCAAGGCCTCCCCCTTCGGTTCCGAGGGCTGAGGGGCTATTGCCCTGAATGGTGAAGGTAAAGCCATCAGCCAGAGGCGGAGGATTGATAACACCGGGGCGAATTTGGAAAGTAAAACTGATGGTGAAATTCGACAGACCCACTCCGCTGTTGACGGCGATCCACGCACTGCCATCCTCACCAACCCTGTCATCTGTCAGTCTCAGGTGTGCGTCCGGGAAAAATGCAGAGCCATTGCTGGTGATGTCAGAGTGAGAACCAAAACCAGCTGAATGGTCGAAAGCGGCGGGATTATCGCCTCCACCAATCACGATGCTGGCAACGTTCAAAGGCGCGGAAAGGACGCCCGCAGCATCGAAAGCTCGCACCCGATAAAAGTACGTGCCGCCTACAAGAGGATCATCCGTGAAGCTGGTGACGGTGACTTTCTTCCGCGCGATCATCGAATAGTTATTGCCGTCCGTCGATCGCTCGATATTCCAGCCCTGGGCGGTGTAAGAATTGTGACTCTTCCAGCCGAGTGTAGGAATCGATCGGTTGGGATCGTTGCGGTCCACTAACGTTACCAGCTCACTGTCTGGTGCACGAGGCGGCAGTCCTTCTTCGTGCGAATCGAACTTCCACGTCAGAATGTCGTTAATCTCGCTAAACGCGGCTGTTCCACCCCCAAAGCCAACAAACGCTGTGTCGCTTCGCACAAACGAGCGAATGTCGACTTTGTAGGACGTGGTGAACGTCAGGTGACTTTGCGTGTCGGTAATCTCCTCTGTGAGCGTAGTGCCGTCATAGCTCAAATCGATTTGCTTGGTGGCCTGATTCTGCAGATTGATATTGGTCCCATCCAGGGGAACGTGGACATCGCCACTGCCAGGAACAGTCTGAGCTGGGAAATGTCTGCCGACGACCAATCCGGTCGAGTTGTGAAGCACGTCGAACACCACTGCGACGCCGTTAAGAATGGGGAAATAAGCGAACTGGCCTCCAGGACGTCCCACTGCGTTTGCCCCGCTACTTTGCATGATAAAGGCGAAGCCATCGCCTCGCGGGAAGGTGCCTTCATGGACCCGGACAGTGAAGGTAGTGGTGAAGTTCCTGATCCCCACTCTCTGATTCGAGAAGAAGGTACCCGCCTGGCCCGCAACCGCATCGGTTAACCTGCCAACAGTCTCGACGAATTTCGTGGTGCCATTCGCAGTGAGATCGGAGTTTGCGGCAAAGCCGGTCGAATGATCAATATTCAATGGTCCTATCGTGGCGCTGACGACATTGGAAGGAGATGAATCCCCAAAAGCGTTAAAGGCCAGCACGAGATAAAATTGCGTCCCAGTCGTGAGGTCGCTGTCAACGAAAGTAGTGGTCGTGGCATTCTTCGTAGTAAAGATTGGAGTGAAGTTCTTGCCATCCGGAGAGCGCTCAACTGTGTATTGAGTATGGTCTGGAGCGCTGCTCCACGAGAGAACGACCTGCCCATTTTGAATGTCTGCGACCTGTAAGACCGGAGGCGTGGGCTTGGTTCGGACGCTGAAAATGTTGGAAGCGGCCGAATCGCCTACCTGGTTGGTAGCCACCACGCGATAGAAATACACGGTAGAAGGAGACAATCCACTGTCGGTGAATGTGCTTGCATCGCGAGCGACCGTATTGGCCTGAGTAAAGGTGGTTCCATCCAAAGAGCGCTCGATCTTGATTCCGGTTGCGTCGGTGGCTGTGTCCGTCCAGGACAATTTGATCTGGGAAGAGGAGACCGCTACAGCCGAGAGATTCGAAGGAGCGGATGGGGACGCAGTCGCTGCAGGAAACAGTCCCAAAACCTCCAGACTCGTCTGCGTACCGACATAGGCTTTGCCGTTGGCTACCGTGGGAACGATAAACTTCACGCCTACGTCGAGTTGATCGCGTTGTCCTGTCTGATTGGTAGCGTAGAGTTGCGTCAGGCTGGGAGAAGTGGTGGCATCGTAGGCAAACAACACGGCCGGGCCGCCACCAAATAGAGCATTCACGTTCAGTGCCCAGACGATGCCATCGGATTTCCCATTGGCGGAGATGCTTGGTGTTGCTCCCGGAAAGTGGAATGCCGAAGCTGCTTGTGAAAATGGGGGCGTGGAAAGCTGCCCGTTGCTAAGCTCGAAGGCTTTCAAAACATCATCCAGGCCGAGGTAATAAATCAGTTGCTGAGTGCCGGTATTGAAATAAGCGGGCGTATCAAACGAGCCTCCGACGACAGTTCCCGGCGGCAAAACCTGCACAACGTTGTCGGAGCTTGGGTTGAACCCTCCCAGGCTGTCGCGATCGATAAGATAGACCTTCCCAGATCCTTTTCCGCCGACGACCATCAAGTGCGGATGCGCGCCTGCCTGGTCGGGTAAAAGCAGCACCCCACCGGAACCAAGATCCTGGTCGGAGGCTTCCAGATCTACCTGATTGAAGGCTGTGAAAAAGCCGCTCACACTCAATTGCGTAGCGGTCGATAGCTTCAACACGCTATCACCGTAGGCGGGGTTGCACGGAGGGGAGTGTCCATCAGCAGTTTGCCACTGCCCGCATGTATCGGTGGGAGTAATAGCAAACGTCCCATTGCCTGTGGAGAAAAACATGTTGCCACTCGAGTCGTCGACAGCGGGCGCTCCGCCCGACATCCAGATGCCACCAAAACGACCATTTGGTGTGTCGTTGAATATCGACACCACTTGCAAGGTAGTTGCATTGAAACCCACGACCCAGCCGTGGTAAGGCCGAGTGTCTCCGTGGGATGCCCAAGCGACATAAACTACACCACCCGAGAGCACCAAGCCGGGTCTCTGGTTTTGACGCAGCGCGTTGAATTCGACCACGCCGTTCTGGCTCCCATCACCCGTGCCTGGAACGGAAATTGGAGTGACGTTCGTGTAAGTCTCGAGAGGAGGGTTGAGTAACGTTGTTAACGTGTCGCCGATCAGAACTGGTCCGCCGAACTTTTCCGCGCCCGTGGTTACGCTGAGAGCATGGAGCCTTTGTACATAGTGCGGCTGGCCACTGGCCGTTTCCTTGGTTCTGGCGACAACATAGAGCGTGCCGGTACTTGAATCAATCACAGGCGTTCCGGTAATTCCGATTTCCGGAACGATATCCGCATTAAGGACGTCTGGCTGAGGCACTGTTGTGACTTGTGCAGCGGGGTCGATGAAGCTAGCCTTCCAGAGCAGCCCGGGAGCGTTCCCGTCGGCGTCGAATGCATAAACGCTGTCATGCTGCGTTGCAACAAAAACCACGTTGCGCGTGCCTTGGCCAGGCACCATAAGATTCGACATGTAGAGCGGTTGCGCGTAGGCATAGCCGTCGATAGGGTAGGAAAACAACCTACCGAATTGGGTCGGATTAACATTGGCATGGGTCAGAGTGGTCTCACCCAAGTTCTGACCCGTGCGGGCATTGTCATTGTGATAAGTCAAGACACTGACTGGGTCTTGGGCACCGGATTGCGCGATTCCGAAAAACCACGCAAGTAGAACCACTATGGAGGGCATGCGAAAGGCTTTTAGCAATGTGTTGTGCGCGGAAAAACATGGTTGCAGCGAAGACCAAAGGGAGGGAAATAACATGGGGAGCCTCCTCAGCGGAATCCTGAGAACACAAACTGCACAATGACGCGTGACGTTATGCCTGGTTCATAAATCTTGTCAAGGCAGGGTCTCTATTTTGTTTTTGTATTTTCGAATCGTATTTTAGTCGGACTCAACTCAAAAAGAGTTCCTTCGGGAGTGCCCCAAAGAGACGAGTTCACCTGCGATGAAAAGTGACGTACTTGTGTCATGCGAAGCCTTCCGACCCGCCGTATGGATACTGCCCCCACATCTACGGTGATCACTTGTGCGGTGGCGTTCGGGACAGGAACATGTTTTGCCAGGTGCCATTGGTTTTAAGCTGAGTTGATGTATTCACTTCGCACGACGTCGGTGAATATAAAGCCCATTGAGCTGGACGGACCTGCCGCCCCTCCCGATGATGAGTCTCGGCGCATCAAGGCCCAACTTGAGTGTTGACCTTCTCGCTAACTCATCTTGATTTGTGGCGAGCCATGCCTCCCGCTAACTAGACTGAGTGGCACTCCCTTTCGTATCGAATTCATACTCGCAAGGAGTCCATTTCATGGGGACAAAGCATGCCTGGTCAAGGAAAGCGGAGCAACCAAATTTCCTCGCCCAGTCGCCGCTCAACGCTCTCTGAATATCTTTGAATGAGATCATGCGCCTCCTCGGGTTTATATATATCCCATCTGGAACCAAATGCCAGAAACTTCTTCGCGCTTGTATTGCTGAATCTATCCCATTTTTGTACTTCTCAAAGAGCAAATCGTTGAATATTACGCTCCGGCCTTTGCATGGCTTCACTTGAAGCTAATTGAGTGTTTGCATATACCCGCGGATCAGCCCAAGCTTTTGGTTGTATATCTACCGTCGACTAGCGCCCGAGCCGTTGTGGTGACACCATTCAAGGAGTTCATGCCCTCGCTTGACTCCCATTATTGGATCAAACCAGAACTTCCCCGAGTTCTGATGCCGCACGAGCTCAAAAACTTTCTTGCTGATCCCAATCTCGAGTCAGATGTATTACGTAGTCAATCTGCGGTGTTTGTGCCGATTTTGATCAGGTCAGATACCGGAACCCAAAGCTGAACCCGCTATGATGACTGAAATCAATTTTTCAAGTGAGTCGAAAAAAGCAGGGCTTAGCGCTCATTAAGTTTCATTGAGCGATGTTGTCATTTCATCGGGAGTCTCTATGCAAAGGGAGTATTTTCCATCTACCGATGTACCCGCCCCGAGAACTCCCAAAGCCAGTGAGCAACACTTTCAATCGTTGAGAACTGGGTGAGTTTGACTGTTGCACTATCAATACCGGCCAACAGCCTATCCCGTGTTTCTGGTTTCAAAGGCACTAAATCCTCCGCCAAGTCTACCCCTACCAATTATGGCGGCTTCAAGCGCAGTCTTTTGCCTACTTATTATGGCGGACGGCCCACGGCATTCTGTCTCTGCAGGAGAGGAGGAGAGCGGAATGCGGTTGAGATTGAATTCCGGGAACGCGGGCCAAAGCGCTCCGGTTCGATCATTCGCCTGCGAATGCGAACTCTGCGCTACGCACGCTAAGTAGGATGTTGCACAAGGCGGCAGAATGGGGATTGATCGCGGCAGCGCCCCGAGTCAAACTCTGCAAAGAAGGGGGGACGGTCCGCAACAATCGATGCGGTAGCAGAGCGCAAGCTTCTCGTAGTGGCGAATCAGCCTCTGCGAGATGTTTTGGTGCTCATGCTCGATACGGGAATGCGTCCAGGTGAAGTCTTCCAAATGCGTTGGGAAGACATCAACTGGCATGGAGCCGACGATCGGACTTGAACCGATGACCTGCTGATTACGAATCAGCTGCTCTACCAACTGAGCTACGTCGGCGTATGAATCTATCTATTTTAGCGGTTTGGGGCGTGTATCTCCAAATCGGGCTAGGGCATGGGGACGAACTTTCCTTCGCAGGAGTAGGGTGCGAGCTTGGGGTGCTTCGCTGTGTTTGTGTTGAGTCCGGTGCGGACCAAGTTGTCGGTCATGCTGAAGTCGATGTTCGTTCCGCTAACGCCAATGGTGATGGTGGCGAAGTGTCCGTGGACCTGGGCTGGTGTGATGCCCTCAATGTGGACGTTGTCGAGCGTGACCTCGGTGCGATGGTCATCGTTCAGGCCTGCGATGAGGATATCGCCAGGAGTGATGCTGGTGACGTTGCGGATGGTGATGTCCTTGTAGGAAGGGATGCGGGTTCCGGTGTAGTGCGGGTCTTCAAAGGGCTCGGTGGTCTGGTTGGTGTAATAGGGGCTGATGGCGATGGGGTTCGGGACGTTGCGCATGCAGATGTTGCCGTAGGTGAGGTCGTGAACGGGACCACCGCGGGTGACGTTGCTCTTGATGCGGATTCCGGAGGTGGTGTGGTCCAGGGTGAGGCCGTCGACGAGAAGGAAGCTCTGACCGGCATAGGTCTCGCTGCCGATGGACATGCCGTGGCCGGAGTAGAAGTGGTTGTCGAGGACGCTCATGTGCGAGACGCCGGTCTTAATGGCGATGTTGTCGTCTCCATTGTCGATCCAGCTATGCGCGACAGTGATGTTGGTGGAGGAGCCGGGGTCGATGCCGTCGGTGTTGCGCGCGTCGAGCGATTTGTCGGTTGGAGTTTGCAGACGGACTCCCCAGGCGGTGAAGCCGTTGGTCTGGTTGACGCTGACATGGAAGTTGGGTGAGTTGTGGAGGGTGATCCGGTAGAGGATGAGTCCGTTGGCGTGGTGGGCAACCATGAGGCGAGTGGAGTAGTAGCGCTCGTTTGTGGGTTCGGCGCGACGGGCCATCTGCCACCAGGAGTAGTCCTTGCCGA
>Ga0126381_100009673_pt1 | contig 10833 bp, 9 predicted proteins | sample PanSoiMetPlot_28_FD_96465 | JGI IMG/M metagenome (GOLD analysis project Ga0126381, IMG submission 96465) | Tropical forest soil microbial communities from Panama - MetaG Plot_28 | ecosystem: Environmental > Terrestrial > Soil > Tropical forest > Bulk soil | place: Panama | collected 2016-02-17
ATATCGGTGGGTGACAAAGAGCGTTGGCCTGGGTTGAGCGTTGGCCTGGGTTCTTTCCGCGTGACCCCGACGACAAATTTGCAACCAGCAGCCGAGGGATGGAACCCTGATCTCTGAAAGTAGCAGCGTCTAAGACGCTATGGTGCCTCGGATAAAAATCCTGTCAGTTCTAGCGCTTTGTATCCTCGTACTTGCCTGGTTTCGCTCCCAGCATTGGGTATCGGCTCAGTCTCTAGAAACCACCGCTTACCTGGGCTTTGACCGAAATGACTACCCTGGGGATGACAATCTAAAACCTTTGCGGAAAACCTTCTCATACGCAGGATACTGGTTGAATAATCCGCCGGGTGAGACCACCAACACCTGGAGGGGGAAACGCGCAGCACTCGAACCGGCGGGGTTCGGATATCTCGTGTTGTTCAATGGCCGATTGGACAAAGCATTGAAAGGCGGTGGTGCTCAACGCCTAGCGCGGTTGGATGGTGAAAACGCAAGTGCTGCGGCACGTGTCGAGGGATTCCCGGCGCGAACCATTATTTTCCTGGACATTGAAGAGGGCGGGCGTATGTTGCCCGAACAAAAAGACTATATCTATACGTGGGTGGATGCTGTAACTCGAGGCGGCTTCCGGGCTGGAGTTTATTGTTCGGGCATTCCTGCCCAGGTAGGGAAGTCGACGGTTGTGACCGCTCAGGACATTCGCGAAAATGCGCAGGGCCGAGACATTGCCTATTGGATCACCAATGATGCTTGCCCACCTTCTCCGGGTTGTGTATTCCCCAAAGCACCACCCCATCCCGGCGACGGGGGAGTGGCATTTGCCAGGGTTTGGCAATTCGCACAATCCCCGCGGCGGAAGGACTTTGCCGCACATTGCCCGGCAACCTACAACCCGGACGGAAATTGTTATCCGCCAGAAGTGGATCCGAAATTGCGTTTGCACTTAGATGTGAATACGGCCGATGCCAGCGATCCCTCGGCCGGTAGGTGACCATGCGATCTGGGGAGCTCAAGCCGCGGGGACGATCGAGTACAGAAGAAAAGCGGCGTTCTCGCGCCCTCCGGCATCGTATGTAAGGGAGAATTATAGGGATTTAGGGGCCACAACAACCCCGCAGGCTAGGTCCCATGCTGGTTGGGGCAGTGAGCCTGCTGTGGCTGCTAAATAGCTTTCAACATCCCCGCTTCGGTCCGCGAGGCGCATTCGGTGAGGCTAGATTCGCCGGGCGATGAGTGTCCGAAGCTGAAGGCGAGAATCAAATGGCGACAGCAGCAGAAGCTTGCAACCTCAATAACTATCTTGTACTTCCGGATCACACCATGGATGGCCGCATTGCCAGGGCTAAAGCGAGCCTGGGCACCGAACTTGTCATCTTGGGACACCACTACCAGCGTGACGAAGTCATCCGCTTTGCGGATTTTCGCGGCGATTCATACAAGTTGTCGCAACAAGCCGCGCGCGCCGGCGGGAAATTCATCGTTTTCTGCGGAGTGCACTTTATGGCAGAAAGCGCCGACATATTGGCCCAGCCGGGGCAGGTCACGATTCTGCCGGATCTAAATGCCGGCTGCTCAATGGCTGACATGGCCGAGATCACGCAGGTGGAAGATTGTTGGGAGAACCTGGTCCGAGCTGGCTTGACCAATGATGCCGGCGACGGCGTTACTCCCCTCACCTATATGAACTCAAGCGCCGCGATTAAGGCGTTTTGTGGGGAGAGAGGAGGTGTCGTGTGCACATCCTCGAACGCCCCCGCCGCCTTTCGTTGGGCCTTCGCCAGGAGCGCGAGGCTGCTCTTTCTACCGGACCAACACCTAGGCCGCAACACCGGATACGCCCAGGGCATTCCTTTAGAGGAAATGGTGGTCTGGAATCCATATCTCCCGGACGGAGGACTCGACCGGGAACGGCTCAAAAAGGCGCGGGTTATCTTATGGAAAGGGCACTGCTCGGTCCACCAGAGATTTTTGCCCGAGCATGTGGAGCGGGTGCGGGTGAAATATCCCGGGATTCGGGTGATTGTTCATCCCGAATGCCGTTGGGAGGTCTGCCAGAAAGCCGATGGCATTGGCTCAACCGAAGGGCTGCTAAGCTTGATTCGTCAAGCTCCGTCCGGCACCACGTTTGCCGTAGGCACCGAGATCCATCTGGTCAACCGCATGGGCAAAGAGTTCGCAAGAGAAGGGAAGAAGGTGATTACGCTCGACCAGACGGGCTGCCTGTGCACCACCATGTTCCGCATATCGCCCCAGCATCTGTGTTGGGCCCTGGAGAACCTGGTCGAGGGTAGCGTCGTGAACCAAATCAAAGTTACCGAGGATGTTAAACACTGGGCGCGGCTGGCGCTCGATAGAATGCTCGAAATCCACTGAACCAGTTGGGTTTGGCTTGCCTATTCCTTTCACCGCTGTCATCGGTAGTCCAGAACGGCGGACCATGGTGTGGTGGCTGACCCGGCGGTAAAAAGGAAAAAGAAACCCCGCCAAGCAGAATCGATTAGAATAACAACATACTCATGTCTTCTCGTACTTTCACTCTCGAAGAAGCCCAAGAATTGCTGCCAGTTCTCGAATCTCTATTGCGCACTGCCATTGAGGGCAAGCGATTGATCGAGTCCGTGGATTCGGAATTGCAAGACACTGCCCAAAAAGTTTTTCTCCGTGGCGGCATGTCCTTAAACGTGCTTCACCTGGCCCGACGCAAGGCAGAACGGGAAAAGGCGATCCAGAAGGTTAAAGACGCCATGGCTGAAATCGACGCCATCGGGGTACAGGTAAAAGATCTGGATATCGGTCTGCTGGACTTTCCCTGCGAAGTGGACGGCCAAATCGTCCTGCTGTGTTGGAAATTGGGAGAGAAGGCCATTACCCATTGGCACGGGGTCAGCGAGGGCTATGCCGGGCGCAAACCGGTCGATGAGCGCATTACCAAAGCAAAGCGACCCAATTAAGCGCCACGATTACCATCCTGATGCCGGGTTGAACCACCGGGTTGTGCGCAACGGTTGATGCGGTGCCTGCCGCCGACATTTCACTGCCGCATACGAGTTTCGCGCAAGGTTCCTCGGTGAGCTCGTTCTTATTTTTTCGAGGCGCGCCACACGTTAGTACAGGTACCCAAGCTAGGTGAAAGTGTCTGCTACAATTTTCTACACTGCTTCAAAAGAAAATTTTCTAAAGCCTCATCGAGGGTAGCCGAACTATGTCCAGTCCCGAGCGGAACGTGAAAGTCATTGCGGTGCTTGTTTTGCTAGCGCTCGGAGCCGGTTGCACAGGTTTCTTCGTAAACCCGACGTTATCCTCGCTGGCCGTCGGCCCGCAGGGTCAGACCATTACCTCCTCGACAACGCTGCAAATGTCCGCCACCGGTAACTACAGTGACGGCACAACGAAGGATCTAACCGGCAAGGCGCTGTGGAGTTCTTCTACCACGAGCTGTGCCTCAGTCAACGGGAGCGGCCTTGTCAAGCCAGTTTCGAACGTCAGCGGTGTGTGCAGCACTACTATCAGTGCTTCGTTTGGGACGGTGAGTCCGGCCACGACCAGCGTAACCGTGAGCGCAGGCACGCCGACCCAAATTACGTTGAGCGCATCCACTACTACACCAGCGCGCAACACCGCTTTGACGTTTAAAGCTTTAGCCACTTTTCCGGGAAGCAGCGCACAGCAGGACATCACCGCTTCGGTGACTTGGACCAATAGCGATACCACTGATCTCATGCTCACCAACGGAAGCGGAACGGGCACTATTGCCGCCGGTGCTGTAAGTGGGACAGCGATAAACGTAAGTGCGACTTTCGCCGGGGTGACCAGTAACACTGTAACCTTAACTGTTCAATAGTCTGCAATCGACCTGCCCACTAGATCATCATTAACCTGGGGGGGAGAAGCCCGTCCATGTACGACGGCGCGCCAGCCACAGAGAGCCGTGGCTAGCGCGGTCTCTTAGGTTGGAGTATCTATTTCTTTTTCTTCGAGAACAAGCCGGTGATGGTATCGACCACTCCCTGGGTATTCTGCCCAACAGGAATTTGGGTGCCCAAGCGTTGTTTTAGTTGACTGCCAATTTCGCTATTCAGTACTCCTTTTACGTCCGGCACAAATTTTGGGTCAGAAGCAGAGCCCTGAATAAAAAATGGAATTTCGGTGTTGCTGGCGTTGACCCCGGCCAGCTTTGAGAGTCCACCGACGACACTGCCGTTCAACTTGGCGGTCATCTTGTAGTTCAGCTCGTTTTGCGGGCTAACGGTTCCGTTGCCGGTAAGCGTGCCGATCGCCGGAATCACCAGATTCACGTTGTCGGTTTGAATGACGCCGGGCGAGTAGCGTACGTTCGAGCTGAAGTTTTGTATGGTGGTATCCGGACCGGTTTTAGCCCCACTCAAGGCGGAAATGGCCGACAGCTTCGACCCCAGGTCAAAGCCAGCGAGCTTGGTGTCAGCAAGCTTTACCGGGCCAGCCACTACCATTCGGTTCACCGGCCCATTGATGGTCAGATCGGCGGAAAGAGTGCCGCCTTGGAGCGAGGAACCTTTCGGCAGCGTAACCCCTAAGGCTGGAAGTAGCGTCTCCAGATCCTCGACCGGCATATTGTCGGCGTTCAGTTTCATGTTCACGACCGCCGTGGTACCACGCAAGTCATAGCTGCCGCTCAATTTGGCCTTAGCCCGAGCCACCGAAACGTCACCTTGAAATTGCCCGGTTTCTCTTTCGAGTTCATACGTCGTCTGATATTTCATGCTGATCTGACGCCCGGCCGGAGTGCCTTTCGGCGAAAGCTTCAGTCTGTTAGCAATAGCATCTCCTGCGCTACGCGCCCGGCTGCCATCTGATTCGACGCTTCCAGAGAAATTGGCTACACCGGCGATGCCCGATGAGGGGTCGACGAAACCGGACTTGGCGAGGTCGAGCTGGTTCACGGAAATTTTTGCCTGCAGCGGGGTGAGGGAAGCATCCGAGCGGTTGATCGGACCGCCTTGTCCGTCGAGCTTCGCGCTACCACCGCCCGGCAACTCCGCGCTTAAGGTGAAAGGAAATTGTGAGGTAAAAGAGAAATTGCTCAGCGTCAGATCGACGTTGCGATAGACCTGGGCCCTGGCCGGAGCATTGGTATTGGCCATCGAAATCTGTCCGCCACGGATGTTGAGTTTCCCCACCGAGAGGTTCTGTTCGAGGGACTGCTCGGATGAGCTCTTCTGTTCGGGTGAACCTGATGGCGAGGCCTTCTCCGCAGGTTTTGGAGGTGGTGGCTGCGAGCTCGACTGGAGCGTCGCGGCCCCGTTCTCCGAGCCTTGGTTACCGATGGTCGAAAAGTTCCATTTGCCGGTGGGCGTGCGTAGCAGCGAAACTTGCGGGCGGGTCAGGGTGATCTCGCGAATCTCAAGCGTCTTCGAGAGAATCAGCGGGAGCATATTCACTCCCACGTTCAACGCCTCCGCACTTACAAATGGTGTGTGGCTAAAGGCAGGATCATCGGCGATCTCAATTTTGTCGGCCGCCAAACTACCTAACCAGAGCGACAAGCTTAGGTTGCCAACCGTCACCTTTCGTCCCAGAGCATTGGTCAACTCCGATTCGATCCGCGGCCGGAAAGTGCCGACATTGATGACAAATGGCAGGACAAGAACCAAGATGATGAGAACTGCTATGAGGATAGCAATCCACTTTAGAAAGCGCTTCATGGCCCAGGCCTCCTTGTTTTTTCCTTATCCTTACGGGAACTTCTGATTGGATGATTCGACGGCGCCTGAAGTGGGCCGCTAAGACCCTAGATAGAGCAACAAAAAAATTCTTATTCCAAGGTCACCCAGTGTTGTTGGCGCGAGCTAGCGACGATGGCCTGGCAAAGCTCCATCTCTTCGTGCCCGGTCTCAAACGTAGGAAAGCTGCGTGGCGCCGCGAGATCACCTGCTTCTAGATAAGCATAGAAGTCCTTGAACAACTGCACAAAAGTGTCGGGATACCCTTCGGCATGGCCGCCCGGATATCCGGCATACCCCCGGACGTCGGGGCTCAGCAACGAGGGATCCTTGATGATCTCTTGATTCGGCTCACGTCTACGGCCGATCCAGAGCGTGTTCGGTTCCTCCGAGTTCCACGCCAGCGAGCCTTCGGACCCGTCCACCTCAAACCACAAACGGGTTTTGCGACCCGCACTCAGTTGCGAAACCGTACACACTCCGCGCACATTCCCCTCTAAATGCAAGAGAATCGATGCGTAATCGTCAGTCGTGACCCGAAAATCGTCACTTTCCCCGGTACTCTGTTGGAACGTCTCGACGCGTCCACGAGGCCGCTTCCTCACCGGAATCACCGTACCTAAGTCGGCGCAGACGGCTTCAACTTTCCGTCCCGTAATCCAGGCAATCAAATCCAGCCAATGGGTTCCGATATCGGCCACCACGCGTACTTCGCCTCCCAGCTCCGGCTGCAAACGCCAATTCCAGTCGGTGGGATAAAACAGCCAGTCTTGCAGAAAACTGCCATGAACCAGACGCGGCTCGCCGATCCGCCCTCGTCGGACGAGGCTGCGCGCTTCCTGACAGAGTGGATAGTAGCGAAGATTGTAGGTGACTCCCCCGACCCGATTCAGGCTGCGCGCCAGCTCAACCAGCGCCAGGCTTTCGGCTGTATTCATGGCTAGCGGCTTCTCGCACATCACGTGCTTTCCCGCCTCGAGCGCTGCTTTTGACTGAAGATGGTGCACGTAGTTTGGAGTGCAGATGTGAACCGCATCGACCGACGGATCCCGCACCAGTTCCTCAAGCGATGCGTATCCATGTTCCACTTTGAGTTCGCGTACCGCGGCTTGGGTGCGCTCCGGACTGCTGCCTAAAATTCCCCGCACCGCCACGCCCAGCCGACGCAGAGCTTCCAGGTGGGCTTTGCCGACAAATCCGAGTCCGATAATGGCCGCCGTAATCGCCATGTTTACCTCGCCTCGATGGTGGTTGCTCGCGAAACCAGCGCGGTAAGAGCCCGTTCTAAGTCCGCGATTAGTTCTTCGATATTTTCAATACCCACCGAGAGTCGAATGAGTCGCTCGGTGACTGCCATTTTCATGCGCTGCTCGGGTGAGATCATGGCGTGAGAAGTGAGCACGGGTATTGAGACGACTGATTCTACTCCCCCCAGGCTGGGGGCGAGCGAGAACAGCCGAAGCGATTCGCTCAACCGCCTGGCGTCTTCTCCCGTGCCCTCAACCTCGAAGCTCAGCATGCCCCCGCCGCCTTTCATCTGTTCGAGCGCCAGCGCCCGCTGGGGATGGCCCTCGAGAAAGGGATAGTTCACAGAGCGGACTTTAGGGTGGCGATGGAGAAATTGCGCAATACGCAAGGCGCTCTGATTCTGTCGCTCGATGCGCACAGCAAGGCTCTTGATACCGCGCAGCAAAAGGAACGCGCCCTGCGGATCGAGCACTCCGCCCAAGGTAGTGCGGGTTTCACGAATCCGCTGAATCAGGTCAGCTCGACCGCAGACCGCCCCGCAAATTAAGTCATGGTGACCGGCCAAATACTTGGTTGCAGAATGAAGCACCAGGTCGATGCCGAATTCCGCCGGGCGCTGATTGATAGGCGTAGCAAACGTGCTGTCAATCAAACTGATCAGCCCGTGCTGGCGCGCTATCGAAGCTGCCTTTTCGAGATCGACGACGCGCAAGGTGGGATTGGTGGGCGATTCGAGGTAGAGAAGTTTCGTATTCGAGGCGATTGCGCGTTCGTGCTGGTCGTAATCGGTCGCATCAACGAATGTGGTGTCGACTCCCCATTTCGCCATGTAGATAGTAAGGAACTTGGCGACTCCCCCGTAAATATCACGCTGGGCGACGATGTGGTCTCCGCTTTTGACCAAGCTGAGAATGCTGGTCGTGATTGCGTTCATGCCGGACGAAAATAAGGCCGCTCCGTCGGTACCCTCAAGCTCGGAAAGCGCCTCTTCGACCGCGGTGTGGGTGGGATTGCCGTAGCGCGTATAGAAAGTGTCGGTTGCGGTGGCGCGCAACTGCTCGTCGGAATCTGTCGCCTCAAAGGTCGAGGTCTGATAGATGGGTTGGGCCAAAGGCGCATTCCGCTTTTCTAGACGCGCAGCTCCGCGTACTGCCTCGGTCTCGGGATGGAATCGGTGCGGCCTCATAAGCTGCTCCTATTTCACTACGCAACTGACCTGGTGGCGCGACCACAGCTATCTGTAAGCCTAATCGATAGCCCCAAAAGGCGAAACTGGACATCTTATAATTGCCTGGCCGTGGACATGGGACTCGAAGGTCGGGTGGCAATGGTGGCTGCCTCGAGCCAGGGAATCGGCCGGGCAACGGCCCAGGCCTTGGCCGCCGAGGGCTGCCAGCTTGCGTTGTGTGCGCGCAATCGAGCGGCGCTTGAGGCCACGGCGCAAACGATAAGGCAGGTGTCTCGGGTAGAAGTGCTCACAGAAGTTCTGGACGTGACCGATGCCGCTCGGGTTGACGATTTTGTGGCCGCCGTAATGAACAAGTTCGGCCGCGTGGATATCTGTGTTACCAACGCCGGCGGCCCGCCGGCCAAAGGATTTCTGGCCGCTAACCTCGAAGAATGGCAGCGGGCGATCGAAGCTAACTTTCTTAGCGTCATCTACTTTGCGCGAGCCGTGATTCCGCACATGCAGCGCCGGCGTTGGGGGCGCTTCATCACCCTAACCTCGGTTACCACCAAGCAACCAATTTCTGACCTGATCCTGTCTAACGCTGTCCGCGCCTCGGTTGTCGGCTTGGTAAAAAGCCTATCGAATGAGTTCGGCAAGGACGGCATACTGGTAAATAACGTGGGGCCGGGATACACGGCCACCGACCGACTAAAGGAGCTCGCCCGGGTTCGATCGGCAGCGCAAGGCAAGACTGAAGCCGAGATTTTCGCTACCTGGGTCGGCGATTCGGCCCTAAAGCGTGTGGGGGATCCGCGGGAGGTGGCCGACGCGATCGTTTGGCTGGCCTCCGAGCGCGCCTCCTACATCACCGGACAAACTATCTTAGTGGATGGCGGAGCTTACAAAGGACTTTAGCTATGAAAAACAAAGGGGTCCGCATGGTGGCAAAAACAAAGACAAGAACAAAGGCAAAAACAAACAAAAGCACATCGCCGCGCCAGCGGAGTGAACGGGCCGTGGCGCCGACCGTTTCGCTCCAGCACACAGCTCCGGTGAGACCCAGCAGAGCCTCCGAACTGCGGCATTTGGCGTGGCAGCAGCTGGACCGTGAAATCGTCAATCCGCTGTTCGAGCGGCAACTCATCGTTGGCAAGGACGTGATGCTAGCCCGGATTTTGCTGAGGAAAGGCTGCGTTGTTCCCTTGCACAGCCATGTCAACGAGCAACTCAGTTACGTTCTCGAAGGGGCTATGAAGTTCTGGATAGACGGCAAGGAGATTGTGCTGAGGCCAGGCGAAGTGCTAACCATCCCGCCCAATATGCCGCATCGGGCCGAGGCTCTCGAAGACACGATTGATCTTGATATTTTTCACCCGCCGCGAACTGATTGGTTGAACGGCACGGACCGTTACCTGCGGGTCAAGTAGTTGGTTTCTGCGCGCCGAACAACTCCTCTGGCTCTGGTATTCTTTAAACCATTAGTGGTCGTTCATCTGAAATCTCTACCCTGAAATGGCCGAACCGGCGATTCAAGCTGATCCGAGTGTCTGTGAATTGCGCTGCATTGGCTGCGGTCGGACGGCTCTGCCGGACCGATTCCGCTGCGAATATTGCCGCGACCTGCTCGAGATTGTCTACCCCGGCTGGACGAGCGTCGGTCCGGCTGGAGTCGATCCGGCCTCCTTAAAAACATTGTGGCGCGAACGTCGAACCTCGTTGGCCCGCCCTGATCTGAGCGGCGTTTGGCGTTTTCGGGAGATTCTGCCCCGCATCGCGGAACAGGAAATCATTACCATGGGAGAGGGCAATACGCCGCTCTACGAATTGCCCCAATGTGCGAAAAGCGTGGGACTTCGATGCCTGTACGCCAAACACCAGGGCATGAATCCTACCGGCTCCTTCAAAGACACCGGGATGACCGTAGCTGCTTCGTTTGCCCGGCAGGCAGGCTATCGCTGGGTGGCTTGCGCATCTACGGGGAACACCTCGGCCTCGATGGCCGCCTACGCCGCGCGGGGCGGTCTGCACAGCCTGGTCCTGATCCCGGATGGAAAAATCTCCTGGGGCAAGCTATCCCAGTCTCTCGACTATGGCGCAATCACCTGTCAACTGCGGACCGACTTCGATGGGTGCGTGCGCGTGTTGAACGAGGTGGTCGAGCGCCTGCCGGTGTATCTACTAAATTCGGTAAATCCGTATCGGGTGGAAGGACAAAAGACCGCGGCCTTCGAGTTGCTGGAACAGCTGGACTGGGAGCCTCCCGAGCATATCATTGTGCCCGGCGGAAACCTGGCCAACTCCTCAGCCATCGGCAAGGCGCTGAGGGAAATGAAGGATCTCGGACTGGTCGCGCGCTTGCCTCGAGTTTCTGTGATTCAGGCGCAAGGCGCGAATCCTTTGGTGCGCACTATCCGTGAAACAAAGGGAGAGAAGCTGGTTCCGGTGCACGCCGAGACCATGGCGAGCGCCATCCGTATTGGAAATCCCGCGTCCTGGAAAAAAGCGCTGCGCGTGATTCGGGAAACCTCAGGCACGGTCGAACAAGTAAGCGAAATTGAGATCGCCAAGGCCAAGGCCGAGATCGGAGCCGAGGGCATCGGCTGCGAGCCGGCCTCGGCCGTGACCTTAGCCGGATTACGAAAGCTGGTCGAGCAAGGCTTTGTCAAAAACGACGAAAGCGTGGTGCTGGTGCTTACCGGTCACCTGTTAAAGGAT
>Ga0126381_100009674_pt1 | contig 10833 bp, 8 predicted proteins | sample PanSoiMetPlot_28_FD_96465 | JGI IMG/M metagenome (GOLD analysis project Ga0126381, IMG submission 96465) | Tropical forest soil microbial communities from Panama - MetaG Plot_28 | ecosystem: Environmental > Terrestrial > Soil > Tropical forest > Bulk soil | place: Panama | collected 2016-02-17
TCGTGATGCAGAAAGCTCCATCCGAGAGGGGGATTGAAACGTAACTTAGATTCGCCTTGAGGTACTCGTCCGCCTCCGTGTGAAAGGGGGAAACGGTTTGGCCGTCATAGATGGCGAGGCCTTCGGCCCGGGCTGAGATCAGAATACGCCGGTCGTCCCAGGGATACAGGAAAACTCTGATGGACTGGCTCAAAGCATCGCCGCCCGGTAAAGGCCGCAACACATCACCCGCGACCTCTTCCAGACCAATGCCGGTCTGGCTGGTATAGATGTGTCCGCGGACTTGCGACAGAGCTTGGAACCGGTGCGGTGATGCCCAGACATGCATGTGTTTGCCATCCCAGCGGAACAGCCGCTCATAAGAGCGAAAGAAGGTTCCGGCGGGAGTTACCAGGATCTGCCAGATGTCTGTGAAGTCGCGGTGCTCCGCAGGCACCTTGTCGATCAGGGAAACATAATGGAGCCTTCCGGTTGCGTCCGGTTCGAGGTATCCGAATTCGCGGCTCCCGCCTGCCCAGATTTTTCCCTGCCCTTCGGGCACGAGCGAACGGATGGTGCTGGAAGAGGTGCGAATCCGGCGCCAGACGGCGCCATCGTATTGGTGGATGCTGCTTCCGGTAGTACCGGCGTATAGCAGTCCACGATTGTCTCGGATGATGGTCCAGACCTGGTTTTCGCCGCCGTATTCCTTTGCCGGATAGGTGCGGATCAGGGGAGTGCCGGTCATTCTGCCGGGCTGTGCTGATGCAACTCCGGCGAGAGGACCAAGCAGCAGCGCCAGCTGTATCGATAACCAGAGGTTCATTTGAATACGTATAAGAATCACGCTATTTGCCCGAAGCTTTGGATCGCGGCGCCCTCATCGTCAAAAGTCTCCAGAACGGAATCCAGGCTCGTGATCTTCAGAACCTGCTTCACGGAAGCGGTGGGCTGGAGCAATTTCACCGCGCCGGAATTCCGCAGGGCATGGCAGTAGCAGTTGACAAGGACGCCGAGTCCGGTGCTGTCGATGCGGCTGACGGTGCTCATGTCGATCAGCACGCGGCTTTCATTCTGAATGTGAACGGCGTCCACCATCGCCTTCAGCTCCAGCGAAGACCTCAAGAGCTCCGTCGGCTGCGGAAAACGCAAAACGGCCACATCGCCCACATGGCTCGACGCAATCGGCGGCAGCTTCAGGGCTTCCATCAGCATCCGAGTCGCCTCAATCTCCACGAAGCACTCCTCGCAGGCCAGGTAGTGGCGCTCGATTTCGCCGGCCAGAGTTTCCCCCAGCTGGCGGCGAAGATAACGGGCCAGCAGTTCTTCCCGGTAGACTGCATCGCGGTGCAGGTCGATGCTCATACCTTTGTGTGTCCCAAGGCGGCCCGTTGTTGCACCCGCCCGGTGTAAATCGCTCGAAACCTCTCTTTTGCCCGGCAAAGCACCACGCGGAACTGTTCGTAGCTGAGGCCGGAAGCCTCCAGAATCGCATCCTTCGGTATCTCTTCGATGTAGAAGGCGCGCAGAATCTCGCGGTCGCGCGCCGAGAGTTGGGCTAAGCCCGCCGCGATGGCGTCGCCCATCTCGAATTGTTCGGAGCCGGAAAGGCGCCTGTCAGCGGGATCGGGGATGATTTCCGGCATGGCGTCTTCACGCAGGAGCCGCCGCCGGTACTCGTAAACGACATTGCGGCAGATGCCGTTGAGGAACGCGCCCACGGCTGCCGGGTCCCGGACCTTCTGCGCGCGCACGGCAAGGAGAAAACGGGTGAGCGATTCCTGCACCATGTCGTCCAGATCCGCGCACGCCCAGCCGACCTCGTGAGCTACGCGAAAGCGAACCTTTGGCCGAAGCTTTTCGATCTCGTCTTCGCTGAAAAAAGCCATTCCCCGACCGCTCGAGGGTTCACCAAACTAACTCCCGGCGGCCGAGACCTTGCACGGCTTTCGGGTTTCGCATATCATATCGCATTTGGGTGAGAATAATTACGAAATTTAATGTTGTATTTTTCAACAATAATCCGCCCTTTGGGAAGCCAAGCCATTGATGAAAATTGAGATCACGAACCTCGCAAAGGCGGTCCTGCTGAAGGTCAGCGGCCGCATGGATGCCGAGAATGCGGACGAATTCCGGAGTGCCTGCGAAGGCTCGATCGCCGGCGGTGCGCGGCACATCATCGCGGAGCTAGATGAACTCCAGTATGTCAGCAGCATGGGGCTTCGCGCCTTCGTGTTCGCGGCACAGGCGCTCGAGGCCCGCTCCGGGTCGCTGATTCTGTGCGGTCTCCGCGGAGTCCCTCGGCAGGTTTTCGAAATGACAAACCTGCTGAGCGTTTTCCCCGTGTTCGAAACCAGGGGCGATGCCATCGCCACGCTATAAAAAGATGATCGCTCTGGAACGCCTCAGACTCCCGGCGCGCATCGATTCCGTCAAGCCTTTTTGCGAGTTTGCGCGCCGCGTGTCGGCGGGGGCGGCGTTCACGGTGGAGGATCTCCACCTGCTGGACCTGGTGGTTGAGGAGATTATGGTGAATATTGCGCTTTACGCGTATGGCCAGCCGGAGGGAGGAGAGGCACAATTGGGGTGCGCCCTGGCAGGCCCACGCATGCTCCGGATACAAATCTGCGACAAGGGGCGCGCGTTTAACCCGCTTGCCTCGCAGCCTCCCGATTTCAGCCGAGGCCTGGCGGGCCGACCGGTGGGCGGACTGGGCATATTTCTCGTCCGGAGCATCGCCCAATCCATCTCTTACGAACGGAGCGCGGGCTCGAATACTCTGCGCTTCAACTTCGCTCCCGGCTAGCTTTTTTTCAGGCGCTGCAACAAACGCCATGCGGGCGGCACTCTTATTTGACCCAGGAAACAAATCAACCGGCGTTGCCGAAAGGAGAAACAGAAATGACCGTTCGCAAACTCAGATTCCCGTTGCTGATCGGCGGTGGCTTCCTCGCCGCCGCGGGTCTGGTCTACTTTTCGCATTCCCGCATCACTCCGCAGCAAAGCGTCGGGGCGATCGGGCAGCGGGATGTTTACCGTGATGCACAGGCCAACTCTGCCGGCATCGGAAAACCGGGCAGCGCTTCGGTGGCCGTGGCCGCGATCCTGCAAGACAAGCAATTCAAATCACTGGCGAAAAACGAGGCGTTCCAGAACCTGCTTGCCAGCCAGGCATTTCAGGTGCTGGCGCAAGACAGGGCATTCGTCAACGTGCTGGCTGATTCCTCGTTCCATGGCCTGTTCAGTAATCCGGCGTTCGTTCAGCTTGTGCAGAGCAGTTCGTTCCAGCAGGTCGTGGCAGGCGTCCTGCAGCAGGTGAATGCCGGGGTGTCGCAGCAGGTGAATGCGGGGATCGTCCAGCAAGTAAGTGCCGGCATGAGTCAGAATTCGAATTTCCAGGTGCTCCAAAACAACGCGGCCTTCAATAGCCTGCTTCAGAATGCCTCGTTCCTGGGAATGGCCGCCAACCAGTCTTTCGCGAATCTGGTGGCCGGCGCGTACTTCCAAAGCCTGGTCCAAAACCAGGCATTCGTCGCGCTCGTGAGCCAGTCGCAGTTCCAAAACGCGCTCTTGCAGGGCAGCGCCGCGAACCTTGTCATGGCGGCGCGCGCCGAATAGGTCCCGGAGTGCATCGGAATTCGCCTGTCAAACGGGGAGTCCTGGCGTGCCTGCCGGGACTCCTTTTGCTGTTCGCCCCGCCATTGGCCGCCGGCCGCCCCAAACTTTTCATCCAATCTTCCGAACACATCGAGGTCCTCTATTACAGCCCGGCTCACGAATACCTGGTAACCCACCTCATCCGTGCTTACGAGAACGCCCTCAACTTCGAGCGCAACCTGTTCCACTTCACGCCTTCAAAACGCGTCTCGGTGATGCTTGAGGACTTCGGCGATTATGGCCATGGCGCCGCCGGCACGGTGCCCGCGAACCTCATCAACATCGGCATCGCTCCTTTCAGCTACACCTATGAAACGCTGCCGGCCAACGAGCGAATGACATGGATCATGAACCACGAGTCGATCCACGTCGTGATGGGGGATAATGCGAACGGCATGGACCGCCGATTCCGATCGTTGTTCTTCGGCAAAGTGGCGCCCACGGACGAAGAGCCGGTTTCCATGGTTTATAGCTCACTCACCAGCCCGCGGCACTATGCCACGCGCTGGTACCACGAAGGAATTGCGACTTTCATGGAGACGTGGATGGCGGGCGGACTCGGCCGCGCATTGGGCGGTTACGACGAAATGGCGTTTCGCGCCATGGTGCGGGACGACGCCCACATTTACGATGTCGTTGGCCTGGAATCCGAAGGCACGTCGGCGGATTTTCAGACCGGAGCCAATTCGTACCTGTACGGGACGCGTTTTCTGACGTGGCTCTGCTACCAATGGGGACCCGAAAAGCTGCTCGCGTGGGTGACTCGGGACGAGAACACGAAGCGGTACTTCGGCGCGCGATTCGAGCAGGTCTACGGCATGCCGATGGACAAAGCGTGGGAACAATGGATCGCGGAGGAACGCCGGTGGCAGAGTGCGAATCTGCAAGAGATTCGCAAATATCCGATGACCGAGCCGCGGCGGCTCACCAAGCAAACCCTCGGCTCCGTCTCGCGCGCCTATTACGAACCGAAGTACCAGATTCTCTACGCGGCCATCCGTTATCCGGGCCACCTGGCCAGCCTCGCTGCAATTCATACCGATACCGGAAGGATCGACGAATTGAAGAGCGTGAAGGGACCGGCCCTGTATTATGTAACTTCACTCGCCTGGGACGCCACGCACCGCCGGCTCTTCTTCACCACCGACAACAATGATTGGCGCGATCTCAACGTGTATGATGTGGATTCGCATCACGCGCGCCTGCTGGTGAAGGACATCCGCACGGGCGATCTGGCGTTTGATGCGACGGACGGGTCGTTATGGGGTGTCCGCCACAACAATGGTCTGTCCAGCCTAGTGCTCATACCGGCGCCCTACACCGCCTGGAAAGCGGTGCACGAATTCGAGTACGGCTCCGACATTTTCGATATCGACATCTCGCCCGACGGCCGCTACCTTACGGGCGCCTGCGCCGATGTGACCGGCCGCCAGAAGCTGGTGCGATTCGAGATCGAGAAGCTTCGCCGCGGCGATGCCGCTTACGAGGTTCTGCACGACTTCGCGTTCAACTCGCCGGGAATGTTCGTACATTCCCCGGATGGCCGGCGCCTCTACGGATCGTCGTATTACACGGGGGCCTCGAACCTCTTTCGGTACGATCTCGCCACCGGCAAGCTGGATATCATCAGCAATGCGGACACGGGCTTGTTCCGCCCGATTCCGCTGGAGGATGGCGGCCTGATCGCATTCGAATACACCAGCAAGGGCTTCCTACCGGTCCTCGTCCCTGACAAGCCGCTGGAAGACGTGAGCGCGGTGAAATATTTCGGAATGGCCGTTCTGGAGAAATACCCGGCGCTCAAATCCTGGAAACTGCCGCCGCCATCGTCGATTCGTTCCGAGAACCTGATCACGCGGGCTGGCGGATACGATCCCTTGCGCAATATAAGACTGATTTCCGCGTGGCCGATTGTCCAGGGATATAAAGACACTGTGGCTGGGGGAATGCGGGCCGAATTCGCCGACCGTCTGCAACTAGCGGGCATGAACGTGGATGCCGGCTACTCGCCCGATTCGAGCCTGCCGCTCAAAGAGCGTGCTCATGCTTCTTTCAGCGCCCACCTTTGGGACTGGAAGCTGACCGGCTATTACAACTATGCGGATTTCTATGACCTGTTCGGGCCAACCAAAGTAAGCCGGAAGGGCGAATCGCTGAAACTGGAGCATTCGAAGTATCTGATTTACGACAAGCCGCGAACACTCCAGTTGCAGTGGAACGTCGCCGGCTACTTCGGCATGGATGCGCTTCCCGAATATCAGAATGTCGCGACTTCGGTCCCGAACTTCGGTGAGGCGAACGTAAGCCTGCGATACTCTTTTCTCCAGCGGGCGCAGGGCGCGGTCGAAGACGAAACCGGAAACGAATGGGGGCTTTATTCGCGTCTCTATTACACCCAGGGGAGAGGATTTCCGCGGGTATGGGCGGACTACAGCCACGGTTTTCTGCTCCCCCGCAACAGCGCCTTCTGGCTCAGAACAGCGGCCGGAAAATCAATGGGCAACCCGGATAATCCCTTTGCGAATTTCTATTTCGGCGCGTATGGCAATAACTACATCGATCACGGCAAGGTGAGCCGCTATCGGGACTACTACGCTTTTCCCGGAGTCGGCATCGACGGCATCAGCGGCAACAGCTTCGGGCGCGTCATGGGTGAGTGGAACCTCCCACCAGTGCGCTTTCGCCATCTTGGTTCAACATGGCTTTATGCCAACTGGGCCCGGCTCACGCTGTTTTCTTCAGGACTGCTGACGAACTTCAGTAATTCGGCGGCGCGGGGGGAGTATTTGGACGCCGGCACGCAGTTCGATTTCCGTGTGGTGCTGTTCACCTATTTAAACAGCACGTTCTCGGCCGGGTATGCAGCCGCCCGCAACCCTCAGGGGCATGTGACAACCGAGTATATGATTTCTTTAAAGATCCTTTGATGACCAACCTCCAAATGATCGTCAAGACGGTAGCTCAGATTGCCTTGAGCCTCTTTCCGGTCATTATCTTTCTCCTCTCGCTGGAGCTGATTGACACTTATCGGCTGGTCCCATTACGCCGGGTAGTGCGCACGGTTGCAATTGGCTGCGGCGCCGCGGCTGTTTGCTGGCTGTTCAGTACGGCGCTTTACGCGACCGGGATGGTTTCGCCCCGGTTGTGGATCCGCAGCGGCGCGCCTGTTGTAGAGGAAGCCTTGAAAGCCCTCTACGTGGTCTGGCTGATCCGGGGGAATCGCGTCGGTTTCATGGTGGATGCAGCGATTTCCGGCTTCGCCATCGGCGCGGGCTTTTCGCTGATCGAGAATCTTACGTACATTCCCTCTCTCGCCGCTGCGGGGCTCTTAGCTTCGGCCGTGCGAGGACTCGGGACGGCCATGATGCACGGCGGGACGACGGCCATTTTCGCCGTTCTCTCAACTAATCTGGCGGAGATCCGGGGTGAGGCGCCCGCATCGGTTTTCGCGCCGGGACTGGCGCTGGCCGTTTCGATTCACGTTCTCTTCAATCAACCCCTGCTGCCGCCTGTCTACGAGGCCGTGCTCATCCTGGTCGGTCTGCCGGTGTTGCTGTCGTTGATTTTCTGGCGGAGCGAGTTGGCGCTCGAGAACTGGGTCGGCACGCGGCTCGACAAAGATATCGATCTTGTTGAGATGATGGCCACCAGCAAATTCAGCGCGACGCCCGCCGGAAAGTATCTGCAGTCGCTGCAGAGCACGTTCGCAAGCGAGGTGGTCGGCGATATGGTGTGTTACCTGCAGCTTTCGCTGGAGCTGAGTGTGCGCGCCAAAGGCGATCTGCTGCGGCGCGAGATGGGGTGCCCCGTTTCCATGGATCTGGAGCTCCCTTCGCGACTGCGCGAACTGCACTGGCTCGAATCCAAGATCGGGCGGGCGGGCAAGCTGGCGCTGGCGCCTCTGCTTGGTCAAAACAGACGAGACATCTGGGAAATAGAGCAACTGGCCCGCGAGTGACGTTTTGGCCCTCTCAGGCTTCAGCGAGGCCTAATCAGCCCCTCACGCGGGTTGGGGCGGGAGCCGTCTGGGAGCCGGGTCAGGTGATTACTTATCCGCGTCTATGAATCTCGCGGTATAGGAGGGTTATGCTCCTTGAAGGCGGACAGCTATCGTTTCGGCTGGCCTGGGGATTCGAATTCCTCGTTCATCCAATGTCGCAGGGCAGACATGTTCTGGGGTCGGCCCAGGAATTGCTTCACGAGGTCGTTCGCAGACACTGAACCACCAGGCTCCAACACCAAGCGTCGGTATCGCATCGGCGCTTCCCCGGCTAGCAAGTTCTTCTGATCGAACTGTGTGAAGAAGTCCTCGGCGATGACCTTGTCCCAAAGATAGGTGTAATAAGCCGAAGAATAGCCGGCTAGATGACCGAATGAGGCGAAGTCGTGGGTCCCAGGAACCCGAGTAATGTGAGTGTAGCGCCGTTCCGCGAGGTCCTCGATGACTGCTGGATCGGTATCCTGCGGCTTTCCTTTATAAAGGTTAAAGGATATAGCAGTGTAAGCCAACTGCTGGCCTACCCACCCGGCACGCCCAAACGCGGAGGCTCGGTTCATACGGGCAACTAGATCCATGGGGATTGTCTCTCCGGTCTTATAATGCCGGGCAAACGACGCGAGAACTTGTGGGCTGCGCATCCACTCTTCCAGCATTTGCGACGGCGCTTCTCCGAAGTCCGCCTCCATGCTGATGCCGCTGATTCCGGCCCATTGCTGTTTACCGGCCACAATCCAATGCACTAGGTGTCCGAATTCGTGGAAGAAGGTCACGACATCGCTGTATTCCATCAGACCAGCATCGGAAGCAGTCGGCGCGGGGAAATTACATACTAGAATCGCTTCCGGCAATTGCTTTCCGCGAATCCCATCGAGCACCGGCACCATCTCGGCGTGGCTGTACTTGCCTGGGCGCGGATGCATGTCTAGGTAGAACCTGCCTATAACCCTCTCACCATCGATCACGTCCCAGGTTTCTACCGCCGGATCCCACGCAGGTACGCTCGATTCCTGGCGGAACTTCAAATGGAATAGCGCCGCGGCAGTGTCCAGAATTCCCTGTTTGACGCGGCCATACGGCAAGTACTGCCGCACGGATTGAGAATCGAAATCGTACTGAGAACGCCGAACCTGCTCAGACCAGTACGAGACCTCGTAATTCTCGACGTCTTGCGCCTGCGGATTGGTCCGGCGCTTCTCCGCCAGCAGCATTTGCAGTTCGCGCTGTTCTCCCGGCGTTGCTGTGGTATCGAGCTGCTCGATGAAGGAGGCAATGTTGTTCCCGTTAGCCACCATCTTGTCAGCGGCATTGTAATCGGCCCACGAATCATAACCCAGCAGACTCGCAATTTCATATCGCGTTTGCATCATCTTCCTGAGCACATCCAGGTTCTTCGGGTAGGCTCGACTCAGAAAGGCGACAAACATCCGCCGTCGTACGTCATCTTTCCTAGCAAACTTCATTACCGGCAGTGCGTCCGGATAGTCGGTCGTGAGTTCAAACGATCCGTCGCTCGCCGGCTTGTGGCGTTCAATATAGTCCTGCGGTAGGCCATCGAGTTCAGCCCGGAGTACACGCACAGTGTTGCGGCTATCGGATATATTGCGGTCGAACGCCGACTGCTCGTCCGTGAGTTGCTCGTTCAGTTTCTTAAGGCGGTCCCGTGTGGCTTCGTCCTTGTCAACGCCGGCCAGCCGAAATTCGAGCAACTGGCGCTTGACGTAATACTGAGTCGCAGGATCGGCATGGCTGATGTCGATTGCAGCCAAAGCATCATAGACCGCCCGATTCAATGACAAGGCGCTGACAGCAGCACCGATTTTCGTTGTCATCGCTGTCGCCCGATCACGAAAGGAACTATCAGGGTGCACTTGCTGCATCAGACCGGACAAATAGCTCGCTGTATTTAACAAGCGGAGGGCGTCATCGTACTGGGCCAGTGTGTTCTCGATAGTGTGGGAGCCGCGCACGGCAACTATGTCGGCGATGGACCGCTGCGCCGCTGCGAGGCGCTCGTTTTCCAGCTTATCGAAATCCTCCGCGCCAGGCTTGGCGCTCCACACGGGTGGTTGGGACCCTGGAAACTCTTGGGCCGAGAGCATACAGGCGAGGCTAGAGAGGATCGCGCACACCGTGTAGCGATGAACAGGATGCATCAGACCAGTATATGGAATGATCGCCGGGGCTGCCTGACGGGCCTCGCGGGGGCAACCAGACCTGGAGCAGACTCCGGTCCATCGCCTTTCCTCGTGAGGCCCCCTGGGCCTGCGAGCAAATGCCGGGTGGCAAAGGCGGATTAAAAAACGAAACATACGGCGGCCCCGGCACAAACCATAAGGATGCCGACAGCAGCTTCATTCCCGGCTAGCATCCTTCGACCTCTTGTCATCCTCCAGCGCCATGAACCGGCTGTGCCGCAGGCGCGCTGTTTTCTTGTAGCATCTTAATCATGTCTGGAGCCCAGCCACATCCACGCAACCTCGAAGGGAATCGCAATAGCCCTGCATTCAGCTTCTATCTGCTCGGTTGCGCCCTCGTTGCGGCGCTGGGCGGCCTGCTGTTCGGATTCGACACCGCCGTCATCTCCGGCACTACCGACGCCCTACGCAACAAGTTCGTCCTCAGCGACAACCTCCTCGGCTTCACGGTGGCCAGCGCCCTTATTGGCACGATCCTCGGCTCGATCAGCTCGGGCCGCCCCGCAGATGCCATCGGCCGCCGCGGCGCCCTCGCGTTGCTGGGCGTTCTGTACTTCATTTCCGCAGTCGGGTGTGCCTTCGCCTGGGACTGGTGGTCTTTTCTGTCGTTCCGCTTTGTAGGCGGGCTGGCCGTAGGCGGGGCCTCAGTGGTTTCTCCCCTCTATATCGCCGAGATCTCACCCGCCCGCTACCGTGGTCGCCTGGTCGCCATAACTCAATTCAACATCGTCTTAGGCATCCTGCTCGCCTACCTCTCCAACTACGTGATCGGCACACTCCATCTCGGCGCGAACGAGTGGCGCTGGATGTTCGGTGTGATGGCCGCACCCGCGGCCACCTTCTGCCTGTTGATCTTCCTCACCCCCCAGAGCCCGCGGTGGCTGGTCGCCCGTGGGAGTCTTGCCGAAGCGCGCACGGTGCTCCAGCGATGCGGGTCGGACACCGGCAGTGTCGAAGATGAGATCCGGGAGATACAGCATTCGATGGACGTCGCGCACCACA
>Ga0126381_100009675_pt1 | contig 10833 bp, 5 predicted proteins | sample PanSoiMetPlot_28_FD_96465 | JGI IMG/M metagenome (GOLD analysis project Ga0126381, IMG submission 96465) | Tropical forest soil microbial communities from Panama - MetaG Plot_28 | ecosystem: Environmental > Terrestrial > Soil > Tropical forest > Bulk soil | place: Panama | collected 2016-02-17
GCGCCGACCTGCTCGCCCGTCAGCTTGTCGTACGCGCGCAGCATCGCTCCCCTCGGATGCTCCGGCGTCGTCGTCACCTGCGGATCGCCCATGACGACGACGGTCTTCGTCACGAGCAGACCGACGCCGGCCGTGCCTGCCTGGCCGGTCTTCGGGATCGTCTTGCCGCGCAGCGCGGGATGATTCCTCACCGCGTCCGGCGTGTCGCCGTGCGCCACGGACCACTTCAGCTCGCCCTTGTCCAGATCGATTGCCGACAGGACGCCGTACGGCGGCTTGGTCATCGGCAGCCCCTGCACGTTCAGTCCGCCCGCGGCGCCGCCGCCAGCCGGTGGAGGAGTCGCCGGCGGCGCCGCCGCTGCAGGCTGCCGTGCTTCCGCCGCGCGCTGCGCCGTCAGCGGAGCATCCGCCGCGCAGCAGTCGCCTGGGCCGAGAACGACGCGGAACGTTTCCCCGGCGATTCCCGACACGTACTTGATGTCCGAGAATCCTGCCGGCGGTTCGACGACGGTGCGGCTGCCCGCGGTGTTACCGGCAGGTGCGAAGGCGATGTGCAGTTCGGGGTCGTAGCCGCCGCCCGGCCAGTTGGTGGCGGTGGCGTTCACGATCGCGCCGTACAGCGGGCCGTTCGCGTTGCCTGCGACGGCGGGATTGAACGGCGTGTCGGCCCAGCGGTAGAACTTCGCGCGTTCGACGGCCGCCGCGCGCAGTTCCGGCGTGAAGTCGATCAGATCGTCAGGGACTTTGAAGACGTTGCGCGCGTAGCGCAGCGAGTCGGGAGGCGTCGGTTGCGTCGGCGACGTCTTCTCGCCGGGCAGGTCGGACTGCGGCACCGGTTTCTCGACGATCGGCCAGACCGGTTCACCGGTGATGCGATCGAAGACGTAGATCCACCCTTCCTTGCTGGGCACCGCGACGACCTTGCGCGGCCGGCCGCCGACGGTGACGTCTGCCACGAGCGGCGCCGACGACATGTCGAAGTTCCAGATCGGATGGTGCACGAACTGGAAGTGCCACTTGCGTTGACCGGTTCTCAGGTCGACGCAGACGAGCGTCTCGGCGAACAGGTTGTTACCGGGGCGATGACCGCCGTAGTAATCCGACGTCGGCGTCTCGACCGGCAGGTACACGAGGCCCGCATCTTCGTCGACGGTGATCTGCGTCCAGACGCCGGTGTTGCCGTTGACTGCCCACGATTCGTTCTCCCACGTCTCGCTGCCGAACTCGCCTGGCCGGGGGATCGTGTTGAACGTCCACAGCAGTTTGCCGGTCTTCGCGTCGAACGCGCGCACCAGCCCTTTCGTGTTGTTATGCGTCGGGACCGTGGCGCCTTCACGCATCGCGGAGCCGACGATGATCGTGTCCTTCACGATGGCCGGCGTGGAGTGGACACCGATTTCGCCGGTTTCGAGATCGATCTGTTGTCCTTTGCCGAAGACGGCGCCGACTTTCAGATCGACAATCCCGTCCTTGCCGAACGACGCGACCGGCGCGCCTGTTTTCGCATTCAATTCGACGAGACGATAGCCGGTCGTCACGTAGACGATGCGCTCGTCACCTTTGCCGTCGGTCCAGTAGGACACGCCGCGGCCGGAGAGCTGCCGCGGCGACACCGCTGCGCGCTTGCCTTCGCGCATGCTGTGGACCCACATGATCTCGCCGGTGCGTCCGTCGAGCGCGATGACATCGCGGCGCGTGCCGGCGGTGGTGTACAGCACCCCCCGGATCGCGAGCGGCGTCCCCTCGAGCTTGTACTCGGGGAAGGTGCCGAAGTTGTCGGTCTTGACGCGCCAGGCGACTTCGAGCGAGTTGAAGTTCTTCGCCGTGATCTGGTCGAGCGGCGAATACCGCGAACCGCGCATGTCGGCGGTGTAGTGCGGCCAGTCGCCGTTCTTCGTGGATGGAAACCCCGCAGGCTGAGCCGAAACGACCACGACGACCGAGACGAACGCCAGAATCACACAGGCTGTTCTCGACATCGCATCCCTCCAGGAGAGGGCGGGATGATAACGCTGAATTTGGTAATTGGGTAATCGGGTAATTGGGTAATTGGGTAATTGATTGGGGATTGATTGATTGATTGGGTGTCGAGCGGGCAATCTGGCAATCAATTACTCGATTACCAGATTACCCAATTACCCAATTCTCAGTCCCGGCCGCTCAGAAGCCCAGCCGAACCGCCACCTGGGCCGCCCTCGGCCCGCCCGTACCGAAGGTCTGACCGACGCGCTGGTTCGCCTTGCCGAACGTCGACGGCGACGCCAGGTTGAAGCTGAAGTTCGTCAGGTTCGACACGTTGAAGATGTTGAACACCTCGCCGATCAGCCGCAGTTCGGTCGAGCGGCTGCCGAAGCGGAACGACTTCACGGCGCGCAGATCCTGCGAAGAGAAGATGTCGCCGAGCTGATAGTCGGCCGGCAGCGCGATCGTCGGGTACTTCTGATTCGCGCTGACGCCGGCTTTCCCCGCGGGCGTCAGCGTCCCGGCGACCGAGCTGTTGTATTGATTCACGAGCGACTGCAGATCGTCCTTGCTCAGGAACCCCGAGTAGCCGCCGGACGTGACCGCGAGCAGTGGAGTGTAGCCGCCACTCGAGATGTTCGTGCCGGTGTTGTCGAAGCCGCTGATGACCGGCGCGACAGGTCCGCGGCTCAGGAAGTACGAGAGCAGCGAAACCTGGAAACCGCCCTTGATGTCGACCGTCGCTGACGCCGTCAGGTTGTGCCGCGGGAGCGTCGGGCCGTACGTCGCGAAGTAGTCGTTCAGGTTCTGCGTGATGTCCTGGATCGCCTCGTTGTCCTGCAGTGCGTACGAGACGGTGAACTGATAACGCTTCGACATGCGTTTGTCGAGTCGCACCAGCAGTGCCTTGTAGGTCGACTCCGCGCCGCCCCACCAGAAGTTGATCGGTCCGGACGAGCATTCCGCCGCCGGATTGTTCGCGTTCGCCGCCGTGCAGGCCGGGATGATCGGCCCGCCGATCGCGTTGAAGCGGTTGAAATCGACGCTCGCGCCGAAGAATCCGCCCGGCGTCTGGTTGTAGCCCTTGCGGTAGACGATATCCGCCTGCACCGCCATCGTGTCGGTGAGCTCGCGCTGCACGCCGACGTTGAAGTGATCTGCGTGCGCCGTGGGGAAGTCCTTCGGGTAGAGCGCGCCGAGCGCGGTTGCCTGTTTCGACAGCAGGATCTGCGGTTGATCGCCGGTGCCCGGATACTTCGCGTTCTGCTGCGCCTGCAGCTGCGGCAGCAGGTTGAGGAACGTGCCGTAGTTCAGCGCGAGCGAGTTGAGGTACGCCGTGCTGAACGGTTGACCGGTGATCGGGTTGATCACCGCGGCGTTGCCGATGAACTGACGGCCCGATCCGCCGAGCACCGCGCGTTCACCCAGGCGCCACCACCCGAGTTGCGTGTCGTAGAAGATGCCCGCACCACCGCGAACGACCGTCGCGCGCTTCGTGTTCAACGCGTACGCGAAGCCCACGGCCGGCGAGAAATTCTTGTACTGCTTGTCCGGCGGCGTGAGGTCGTTGCCGTAGATCGGCGCGAGGTACGCGGGCCGCTGCAGGTCGTAGTTCAGGACGTTGCTCTCGTACTGCCAGCCGAGGCCGTAGTTCAGCGTGAAGTTCGCGTTCAGCTTCCAGCTGTCCTGCGCGTACATGTGATAGCGGCTGTTCCCCGCCGCCTCGTCCGCGTGATACGAGGGCTGCGACTGATCGCCGATGCCCATGATGAACGTCGCGACCGGCAGCTTCTTCAGGTCGTTGAAGTTGTGGATGATCCCGTCGGGCAGGCCGAAGAGCGCGGGCAGTATGGGGTTGATGTTCTTCAGGAACTCCGGCGACAGCAGGTACACGCGAGCCGGATCGAAGAAGCCCCAGTAGCCGACCGAGTGCACGTACTCGAACTCGCCGCCGAACTTCACCTGGTGCTCGCCTTTGACCCAGGTGACGTTGTCCGACACCGGAAAGCGGTGCAGATCGCGTCCCTGCGGCGAGTTGAAGTTGTTCCCCAGCTGGAAGTTCACCGAATTCAGGTAGAAGATCTCCGGACCACCTTCACCCATGCAGAGCGTGTTGGGGTCGCCGACGCAGTCGGCCGGCGTGTTCCGATTCTTCCAGTACATGTGCGAGAAGCGGAAGTCGTTGACGACGCTGCTGCTCAGCACGCTCGTCCAGCCGAAGAGCTGTTGATCGACGTGGTTGTTGTTCGACACGAAATTGGACGGCGCCACCGGCGTGCCGAACGGACCGCTGTTGGTGTTGCCGTCGTAGGAATAGCGGCCGAAGAACGAGTGCTTACCGCCCGGGTGAATGTCGATGCGTCCGCTGGCCTGATTCGAGATGTACGGCGCAGGCGCGAGCGTGCTGAATGCCGCGACCGATGGCAGATCCGGTTGCACGACGTAGACGCCGTTCTGATCGGTGCGCTCGTAGTTGGCGAAGAAGAACAACTTGTCTTTCACGATCGGCCCGCCGAGGACGACGCCGCCCTGTTTGCGTGAGAAATCCGGACTGTCGGTCAGCGAGTTGCGGACCAGACTCGGATACGCGGCCATTTCGTTGTTGCGCAAGTAGTAGTAGCCGGCGCCGTGATAGTCGTTCGTGCCCGATCGCGTGACGACGTTGATGGCTCCGAACGCGGTGATGCCGGTCGACAGATCGAAGTTCGCGGTCGAAATCTGAAACTCCTGCACGACTTCCTGCGAAAAGTTCTGACCGGTGCCGCCTTCGACCGGGTTCCGCACGTTGCCGCCGTCTACGGTAATCGCGGTGTGCGACGAATCGCCGCCGAGCACCGACACGTTGAACTGCGCGTTGAACTGGGCGGGGTTGCCGAGATTGACGGTGACACCGGGCTGGAGCTGGGCGAGGTTGAGGAAGCTGCGGCCGTTCAGCGGAAGATTCTCGATCTGCTGACGTCCGACGATGCCCTGGACTTTGTTCGACTCGAGATCGACGAGCGACGCAGTGCCCGTCACCGTGACGGCCTCCTGCTGCGTGCTCACCTTCAGACTGATCTTCACCGTCGTCGTCGAACCGGTGGTGACGTCGACCGGGCTGACCGTCGGCTGAAAGCCGGTCAGTTCGACGGAGACGTCGTACGGTCCGGCGAGCAGCGATGGCACCGAGAACGTGCCGTCGGCGGCCGTCTGGACGGTGCGCGTCGCACCGTTGTCGCGGTTGCGGACGGTGACGGCAGCGTTCTGGAGGACAGCGGACGATTGATCGGTGACAGTGCCAGTAATGGTACCGGTTGGAGCCTGCGCTGCAAGTGGTCCGGACAGAAGCACGACGACCACGCCGAAAAGACCCAGTCGTTGCATCTCACCCCTCCGAGCGGGGGAGCATACAACTCCGTGACGTTCGTGAAAAGAAAAGATTGCGCGGGGAGGGAGCCGTGACCGACCGAACGGTCGGTCAAATACAAATTGGTGAATGGGCGAGTTGGTGAATTGGCGATTTCAATCGCCAACTCACCAAGTCACCAACTCTCCAATTGTGCTTATTTCACAGTAACTTTGACGAGTCCGGTGGTCCAGCAGCAGCCGAAGCCGCCCCCGCCGTCTCCGGAGTAGTCGTTGGCGGTGACGTGGAGGACGTAGTCACCCGCCTCGCTGAATTTTGCCGTGGCGGTTGCCTTGCCGCTGAACATGCCTTCGCTCTGCGCCACCTTTTCGACCTCGGGACGCGGCTTGTCGAAGGTCACCGTGCCCGGACCGCGGTACTTCGACCAGCGCAGCGTGACCGCCGGACGGGCCCGTCCCATCGGCGCGCTCGTGCCGCTCGTGTACTTCATGTCGTCGGTGACGAAGATGGGCAGCGCGAGCCCTTCGGCGACTGTGGCGGTGCGTGCCGGCGCTCCTGCGACCGTCGCGATAGGACCCTGAAGCGTCTTGCCGTTCTGATCGAACTTGATCACCGGCGGGGTATTGCCGACGGCGATCTCGCTGAACGGGCTCATCACGTAATCGGACTTCAGCCGCAGCGGAATCGACGTCGTCTGGCCGTTGGCGACGATCGTCCAGACGTAGGAATCGTCCGGCTTGAAATCCCGCGGGACCTGCACGGAGAACATGCCCCACTGCCGGCCGGTCAGAAAGTGTGTCGGCTGTCCCATGTCAGGACCGCCGGGGTCGATGTGGTTGTTCGGGCCGAGCGGGATGTCGACTTCCTGCCGCGAATTGCGGTTGTAGTAGCCGACGAGGAACGCGCGGCTGCCGTCGGGGTTGTAGTACCAGCCCTCGAACGCGCCCGTGATGCTGTCGCCGGAACCGCGGCGCGGTTCCGGAATCGCGATACGTTGCGCGGAAACAAAAACGCCGCCAGCAATGATGCTGGCGGCGCAAAGGAGCCCGAATCGGTTCACTGTTGTTTCTCGTTGTCGTTGTTGGTGGCCTTCGCCGCCTTGGCCTTACGCTCCGCCAGGAGCTCTTTGTACTCCTGATCGGTGAAGTAGGTGACGTTCATCCAGGCGTGGGCCATTTCGTCGACCGTGCGGTCGCCGTAGCCGACCCACTGATCCGGATCGGGGTTGTTCTTGTTCCCCTTCGTGTTGTCGTACCACGCGGTGACATGGATGATCGTGCCCTTCGGCAGGAGCGGCGCTGCGTCGTCGTCGTAGATGTAGTTCGTCATCCAGTTGAAGTTGAAGTTGCCGACGTAGCTGATCACCTGACGGGAGCCGTCCGGCAGAATCGCTTCAACTTCCATCGCCTTGCCACGCAGGTGGAAGTGCGGCTGGAAGTTCTCGATGAGCGTGTTCTCTTTGAGCACCGAGAAGCCCTCGGTCATCGCCATCGAGTTCGGCGGGATGTCGAGCATCTTCGAGCGATCGATGCCGGTGAAGCCGACCAAGTAGCTGCGCTTCTTCGGTTCTTCGCCCTTCTTGTAGTACCAGATGCCGATCTCGGATCCGCCGGTGATCTCTTCGCCGACGGCGTGGATGTGCTGATCCCACGCGATCTTCTCACCCGGCACGATCAGCTTGCCGGTGCCCGGACGATAGAGGTCGTAGCCCTTGCCGATCGCCCACTCCATCAGCTGCGGACGACGGTTCACCAGATCCTGATCGTCGAAGCCGCCGCGCGCCGGACCGGTAGCGATGCCCGTGTTGACCGCGTCGGGATCGTTGTTCAGCACGAGATACGCGATCGAGTGGTGAATGATCTTGCGCGCTTTCAGGTTCGTCGGACGAATCTCGACCATCTTGACCCAGTGCGACTCGGTGATCGGGATGTTGGATTCCGGACGGAACCAGACGTCCTGGTGCTCTGCCGGCATCGTGTATTCCGACGACTTCACGACGAGGTCGGGCGGCCCGAATCCGTCTTTCTCCGCGCGCCAGCCGTTGTCGGTCGTGATCGGCTTGGGCGGCGGCATGTCTTTCGGATCGCCTTGCGGCGCCCCTGCGTCGACCCAGCGAACGATCGTGTCGACCTGTTCGTCGGTCAGCGACATGTCGTTCTTGAACTTCTGGATGCCGACTGTCTTGTCGATGTGCCACGGCGGCATCTGATGCGTCGAGACGCGCTCCTTGATCGAGCGAGCCCACGGCCGCGCGTCCTGATACGTGATGAGCGACATCGGCGCGATCGAATTCGGCTGATGGCACTCCTGACACTTGGCTTGGAAAATCGGCGCAACGTCTTTCGAGAACGTGACCGGTTTGGCGGTGTCCGCGGCGGTCGCCAGGCCGGCCACGGCCAGAGACGCCCCGAGTGCGAGGCCACCAATTCGGAGCGAGCGAACGATCATGACGGGCTCCTTTCTCGGGGAATTCTAACACTCGGGCAAGACTGCCGGAAACCTCTTCGTTACAGCAATTTTTGAGGTGTGCCACGCGCGATTTGTCAGTGTTTGTCTACCCGATTCGGCTGCGCCAGATACCACTGATTTCCGAACGGATCCGTGACCGCAGCGACACGCGCGCCGTAGGGCTGGTCGGCCGGGCTCGCGAGCGATGTCCCGCCCGCCTCGAGCGCACGCGTGTACACCGCGTTCACGTCAGGCACGTAGACATAGAACATCGTCGGCATCGGTTGATGCGGCCCGTGCGCGTCGCCCATCTCGATCGCGCTGTCGCCGATGCGCACCGTTGCATGGTGGACGACACCGTCGGGCGTCGCGTAGCGATTGACGGTCGTGGCGCCGAGCACGCGCGTCAGGAACGCGATGACCGCGTCGGCGCGCAGCGGGTGCAGGAACGGCGTCACCGTGCCGAGTCCGGCCGGCACGTACGTCGCGCCGTGTGACGTTGCGACGTACCACGTGTTGCCGCCCGGATCGACGAAGCCGCACTCGCGATCGCCGTACTCCATCTCGCGCGGTTCGTGGGTGACCGTCGCGCCGGCGCCGACGGCGCGCGCGAAGACGGCGTCGACATCGGGCACGTACATGTGCAGCGCGGTCGCCATCGAATCGCCGCGCCACGAGAGTTCCGGCGCGCCGCCGCCAACCATCACCATCGAATCGCCGATACGCATCTCCGCGTGAACCCCGCCGGCAGATCCGACCGAGCGCATCGTCTCCTGCGCGCCGAAGACCACTTTAGCGAAGTCGAGGACGGCGGGCGCGTTCTGCACGACGAGATACGGTGTCAGGGTGCGATAGCCTTCGGGGATCCACTCGCGCGCGTCGGGTGGCGGACCGCCGGCCGACAGCATCCGCCGATGCATCTCTTCGACGCCCATCGGTTCGATGACCTTCGTCACGGACCAGCGGTAGCCGAACGGATCGAGCACAGTGCCCGTTCGCTCGCCGTAGAAGTGATCGGTGACCGGAAGCACCATCGTCGCGCCTGCCTCGATCGCCCGGTCGACCACCGCGTCGGGATCGTCCACGTCGAGTCGAATCGAGACTGGGGATCCGCCAAGTTGATCGGGTCCGGGATAACCGTGGGCTGGTCCTTCGTCGGCGAGCACGATCGTCGCGTTGCCGATGACGAGCCGCGCGTGCGGGATGCTGCCGCCGGCGCTGAAGCGCATCACCTCGCGCGCGCCGAATGCGCGCGTGTAGAAGTCGATCGCCTGCGCCGCGTCGCGGACGCGGAGCACCGGCGTTGCCGTTTGCGTGATCGTCGAAACGTCCACCATCGTCGTCATGCGTGCCCTCCGTTCCAGATCGCGGCGCAGCCGCGCGCGGAACTCCGGCCGCGGCAGACCGGCGAGCGCCGCCTCGAGGGCGTCCAGCGTCCACGCGCGATCAGGCATGGCCGCCCTCCTTGGGGTCCCCGCCGCGCGTTTTGTGCGCGGTGGGGCTGATTCGCTCTCGCAGCGCGCGCAGCGCCCGCAGCTGAATCTGTTTGATCGCGCCTTCCGTCTTGCCGAGCTGCGCTGCGACCTCGCGCAGGCTGCGCTCGTGCGCGAAGCGCTCGACGATCACCGTGCGCTGCACGTCGGGCAGTTCGTCGACGTAACGGAAGAGGCGTGCGAGATCCTCGAACTCTGGTGCCTCAGGCGCCTCGAGTGCTTCAAGTGCCTCGGGTGCGTTCCGCTCTCGCGACGGGCGGCGGTGATGATCGGCGACCGCGTTCGCCGCGATGCGGATCAGCCATGCGCCGAACGGCGCACCGCGCCACTCGAAACGGCGCAGGTTCGCAAGCGCCTTATGGAACACGTCGGCGGTGAGATCCTCCGCCACGTCGCGATCGCGCACGCGCAGCAGGACGAACGCGTAGACACGGTCGACGTGCCGCTCGTAGAGCGCGCCGAACTGCGAAGGATTCTCCTGAGCCGCCTCGACGAGCGCTCGCTCGTCTTCGCTGTCGATCATGACGCGCGTTGTGAATATAAACGCGCACGGACGGGAGACGTTACGTGATGGCTAACGGCTCAGGGCTCAGGGCTCATGGCTTATGGATATTGCGTTCCATGGATCATGGCGCGCTATATCCATGAGCCTTTAGCCATGAGCCATCAGCCATGGTGGGGCACTACTCGCTCCGAAGAGCCTGCATGACATCCACGCGCGCGGCGCGTGCGGCGGGCATGACCGACGCGACGATCGCGGCGGCGACCAGCACGAGCGCCGCGCCGGCGATCGGAACGAGTCCCGGCAGCTGCGCCTGCTGGAGCAGGCTCGCGACGATGCGCGCGCCGGCCCAGCCGGCGGCGACACCGACGGCGACGCCAAGCGCGGCCATCATCGCGCCTTCGCTCACGACGCCGGTCAGGATTCGGCTCGGCTGCGATCCGACCGCGAGGCGGATGCCGAACTCGCGCGTTCGTCCGCTGACCGAGAACGCCAGCACGCCGGCGACGCCGACGATGGAGATGGCTAGCGCGACGATCGCGAAGCCGCCGAACACGATCGTGTTGAGCCGATCGGGCGCCAGCACCTCTGCCTTGATGTCGTCGAGCGTCGCCGCGCGTTCGACCGGCTGTTCGTTCGACAGATCGCGAATCGCACGCTGAATCGTCGGGACGAGCGGATACGGATCGCCGGCCGTCTGCACGAAGAGCCGTCCGCCGCCGAACTCCTGATCGACCGGGTGATACACGGCCATCGCCCGCTGCGGATCGACATGCTCGTCGTCAATGTCGGGGACGACGCCGATGATACGGCGCGGACCGGTGCTGACGTCGATGAACTTCATCACCGGGTCGGTCCACATCAGATGACGATTGATCGGATCCTCTCCCGGGAACAACGTCTCCGCGAGCGTCTGGTTGATGACGACGACCTTCTCCGCCTTGTCGTCGTCGTTCGCGGTGAAATCGCGCCCTTGCAGGAGCGGGACGCCGAGCGTGGCGAAGTAGCCGGGCGAAACGCTGCGGAAGCGCGCCCGCGGATCGTCTTCGCCGTTCTGCTTCTTCAATCCCTCGACCGAGAAC
>Ga0126381_100009676_pt1 | contig 10832 bp, 11 predicted proteins | sample PanSoiMetPlot_28_FD_96465 | JGI IMG/M metagenome (GOLD analysis project Ga0126381, IMG submission 96465) | Tropical forest soil microbial communities from Panama - MetaG Plot_28 | ecosystem: Environmental > Terrestrial > Soil > Tropical forest > Bulk soil | place: Panama | collected 2016-02-17
CCCGGCTTAGCGAAGATCTGATCTTGTTTGCGTCCTCCGAATTTAAATTTGTGAAGATCAGCGATGCCTACAGTACCGGCTCCAGCTTAATGCCCCAGAAAAAGAATCCGGATGTATGTGAGCTTACCCGAGGGAAGACCGGACGCCTGATCGGGAATCTGATCACCCTTTTGACGGTAGTTAAGGGGTTACCCATGACGTACAATCGGGATCTACAAGAGGACAAAGAAGCCGTCTTCGATTCTATCGATCAAACCAAGTTGGTTCTGGAGGTTTACGCCGCGATGATTCGTGAGCTGGAATTCGACACCAGAGCAATGCAACAAGCTGCCAGTGATCCAGCGTTGTTAGCCACTGATTTGGCGGATTACCTGGTCCTACACGGCTTGCCCTTCCGGCAAGCGCACGAAGCCATCGGCGGCCTGGTAGCCTATTCGCAGAAAAAACAGCGGGCTTTGCCTGATCTTTCCCTGGAAGAATACCGCCGGTTTAGCGATCGATTTGAGCCTGACCTTTACCATGTGTTTGAGCTCAACAGCGCAATGACTAAGCGAGTAGCTGTCGGCGCGCCTTCGGCGAAAAATGTTGCAGCCCAACTGGAAGCATGGGACGCAAAGCTCCGTGAATGATGAAGCGGCCTGGGTTGTTACCCGGAGCGATATTCTTTTTCGTAACCCTCACGTAGAAGTAAGGGATGAAACGGTTCTGATCCCCGGGGAAGATCGCCCTCGCCGTTGGACAGTCGTTGGTCGAAAAAAAGCTATCGTGGTCGCGGCGGCCACAGTGGAAGGAAGGTTTGTGCTGATTCATCAAGCTCGTATCCCGGTGCAGCGCTGGCTTTGGGAGTTTCCTGCCGGCCAAGTCGACGAAACCAAATCACCGACTCTCGAGCAGCTGCAAAACACCGTTTTGCGAGAACTCGCGGAAGAGGCCGGGTACGAACTACTCCCTGAGGGGAGTCTCACCTACCTTGGACATTATTTCCCCTCTCAAGGTTTTACCGATGAAGAAAACCATCTGTTTGTCGCCAAACCTGTCCGTGAGAATCAGGTCGGTTTTCAGCCCGAACAGGCAGAGGCGATTTCGCAGCACAAGGAATTCACCCTGGACGAATTACGATCGATGATCTCGAACAGCGAAATTCAGGACGCAAATACCTTAGCGTTGTTCGCGAGGATGGTAGCCAGGGGAATCATTCGGTAGGGATGAGTTCCATAAGCGTTAACTTAACTTTGGTGGGGCGAGGCTCCCTTCTGGCCTTACGATGCTAACGAAGTAGCTGATATGCTTATCCCCAAGATTTTGCCAGGCCGTAACCCTCGCCGAGCCGGGGTTTACAGTGCGGCCACGGACAAGCGCACCCTTCAAATAATGTACGTCACCTTTTCTCGAGTCCGCACCCAGCTTAGCTGCAAAACGTCGACCCGCGGCTCGGCGCGTCCACCGGCGTTACAGGACCAGGTAACTCTACAGGGCTCAATTCTCCGCAGCCGCTTACAGGACGAGCGGGAGCCTCGCCCCACCAAAGTTGGGTTAACGCTTATGGCGATGAGCTCCGCTAGTCCGAGGGCCTCGAGTCTTGAAAACGCACCTCTGCCCCCTGGGAGCTAAATTATTTATAAATGCGTGACGAAATATTTTGATCAGGAGTAAGTCTAGATTCGTAAACGTTGCGGTCGTCGGACGAGCGAAAGCTCGTCCCTACCGACTTCGTTGCGGCGTTACCGCGTTATGGTTATGGTCTGAGTTACGTTGATACGCTCGAATGAAGCTTTCGAACCTTTTTAAATTCCGCGAAGGCGAAGACCCGGAAGCCGTTAAACCGTTCCTTGATCATCTTGAGGACCTCCGATGGGTCATTGTTAAGATGGCTATTGCCCTGGGGATTGCGATGATGTTGGCGTTCTGTTTCCGAACCCAGCTGGCCCTGATCTTGCAGCATCCGTTGCAAGCCCTCGATCCCAATCTTCTCAAGACCCTGGCCGCATTCGGAGTAGCCGACTCGATGACGATCTCCTTACAACTGGCGTTTTATGCCGGGATTGTTGTGGCGTTTCCTTTTCTGATCTATTTCGCCGGGACCTTCGTACTACCCGCACTGACCCCGCAGGAAAAACGGGCCATGTTACCTGCAGTGCTGGTTGGATTCGGACTCTTCCTGGGAGGGGTTACATTTTCTTATTTCTTCGTCCTGCCTCCAACCTTGCGTTTCTTCTTTCACGACGCCATGGCAATGCACTGGACGCCGACCTGGAACGTACGGGAATATTTTTCCTTTGTGACCCAGTGTTGCGTCGGGTTCGGAATCGCGTTTGAGCTCCCGGTTGTCGTCCTGGTCCTGGTTCGACTCGGACTCATCTCTACTGGGCTGCTCCGCAGAACGCGGGCTTATGCTTTCGTGCTGATATTCTGCGCGGCCATTTTTCTGGCGCCTACCCCGGATATCGTTTCCATGCTCATAATGGGTGCTCCCATGTATGTCCTCTATGAGATCTGTATCTTCGTCGCTGGGTTTATAGAGAAGAAACGGAAACAAGACGAATCCGCGCTCGCGACCAGGTCATAGGTTCTAAGTTATGGGTTAGAAGTTTTAGGTTCTAGGTCAACCTGGTGGCCGTGAGCCGGCAGAAGCTGCAACTTCGAACTTAAAACCTAGAGCGTAGAACCTATAACTCCTTCGAGGATTGCTCGAATAGATGGCGCCAATGCTCCAGGCGCTCTTTAATTTTGCGTTCCAGGCCGATTTCGCTGGGCTCATAGTAGCGACGGCCTTCGGGTAAATAGGCTTGGGGAACGTATCCTTCCTCGTAGTCGTGAGCGTATTTGTAACCGGCGCTTCCGCCCAGCAGCTTGGAACCAGAGCCACGCAAATATTTAGGTACGGCCAGGACTCTTCCTTGCTTGATGTCTTCGGTAGCTTTTTCCAATCCCATATATGCCCGATTACTTTTCGGCGCCGTCGCCACATAAACCGCTGCATGGGCTAGCGCGATTCGTCCTTCCGGCATCCCGATGAATTCCACCGCCTGCTGAGCTGCAACCGCCACCACCAAAGCCTGCGAATCCGCCATCCCGACATCTTCACTAGCCGCGATCACAATCCGGCGAGCGATAAACCGGGGGTCTTCACCGGCGTACAACATTTTAGCTAACCAATACAACGCAGCATCCGGGTCAGACCCCCGCATACTTTTTATAAATGCGCTGATGGTGTCGTAATGTTCATTCTCATCCGCATCGTAAAGGATCGATTTTTTCTGGATACATTCCGCGGCGATCTCGCGCGTAATCCGAACTGAACCGTCAGCAGCTCGCGGAGCGGTTAAAGCCGCGATCTCCAGCGCGTTTAGCGCCCGGCGTCCGTCGCCCTCACTGGTGGCAGCCAGGAATGCCAGCGCATCCGGATCAATATCCAAATTCATCTTTCCGAGTCCCCGCTCGGAGTCGTGTACGGCTCGCTGCATCAGCTCGATGACAGATTCGGTGGACAACGCCTCCAACTGAAAGATCTGTGACCGAGAAACCAGCGGACTATTGACGTAGAAGAATGGGTTGTGAGTCGTGGCTCCGATTAACCGGACAACGCCGCTCTCGACGTCCGGCAGCAAGACATCTTGTTGGGCCTTATTGAATCGATGGATCTCGTCCACAAATAAGATAGTGCGCGCTCCCCTGCCCTTTAATCTGAGCTTGGCCGCAGCCACCGTTTTCCGAATATCCGCTACGCTGCTTTCGACACCGCTAAGACGCTCAAAATGGCTGCTCGTCGTTTTGGCGACAAGCTGAGCGAGACTGGTCTTGCCTACTCCCGGCGGTCCGTAAAGGATGATCGAGGTCAACCGATCCGATTCAATCGCTCGCCGTAAGAGTTTTCCTGGACCGAGGATATGCTCTTGCCCAACAAATTCTTCCAATGACTCTGGACGCATTCGGGCGGCCAACGGAGCGTTGGCTCGCACTGGATCGCCAGCCGCGGGCTCCGCTTCTGCGAAAAGGTCGTCCATAGTAAAGTTTCCCGGATTTATGGGTAGAAGTCCAGCGGTAGGGACGAGCTCCTGCTCTCTCCTGGAGCGCTGCCTCGCTTGCGAGGCCGGGGGATCCGCGCTCGTGGAAGACGCAAAGACAAGATATAGCGGGTGGGGCGAGGCTCCCCCGAACCGACTAGGCATAGCAGCGAAGCATTGCACCACGGCCTCGCAAGCGAGGCAGCGCTCCAAAAGAGAGCAGGAGCTCGTCCCTACCGTTACCATCAACTATAATTTAATTTTTTGCCCTGCTGAACCACTCCGCGGTTAGATTGCGATTGGCTGTTAGACAACAAATGAAATCAATTTTGGTGCCGGTCGATTTTTCGGATGTGACTCTTAAGGTGGTAAAGGCGGCCGTCTATCTGGCTAAACCTTTTCAGAGCCATATTACCCTGATGCATGTGGAATGGACGGAGCCGGCGCCGGAGATCATCGACTTTGGCGCCGGACCGAACCTCGTCCCACCGCCGGTTCGGGACGAACCCGAGATTACAGAAGCGAAGAAGAAGAAGCTTGCAGAACTCGAAGAACTGGTCACGTCGGTCGGGCTAACGTCAACCACGATCGAGCTTCAGGGACCACCAGTTGAACACATCCTGGCACAAGCCGAGACCGCGCGAGTTGATCTCATCGTCATTGGGTCCCACCACCATGGCGCGCTTTACCATCTCATCGAGGGCGGCGTGACCGAGGGCATTCTTGGACGCGCGCGTTGCCCGGTCTTGATCGTTCCGCACAACGCCACCGCCGCTAACGGCCCATTTTAATCCACAGAATTTGAGATCCACAGCTTTCGCAAATTACGCAGATTACGTTTCGAGGTAAGCTCTGCTGGTTAGCTAAGAACACGTTAATGGCTCACCGATCTCTCTTCGCCTAGGATTTGAACCGAAGCACTAATCGAAATCTGCGTAATCTGTGTGATCTGTGGTCCTTAAATCTTAGCTTTCCGTTGGAATTTTCGGAGTGAACTTCGCTTTTCTACCCGGTTTAGCAGTTTTAAATCCTTTGGGGCGGGATCCGGACCAACCGTTCAGAACCAATCTGCCTGAACCGAATTTCAATGGCCATCCGCCATTGAATTATCACGCCTATGCGGCATGTACCCATGGCGGATTCTACCGCACAACGGCATTGGCCGGGCAGCACAGAAACGTTTTGCTGCTTTTAAGAGGGAACCTCAAGGCCGCCCGGTCGGCATTTGCTTCTTTGAAAGCGCACGGATGCGTTGTGGCAATCTCGTTCAAGGAATCAGGGACCCATCAAATCGCCGCTCAACTCCAGGATACCAGAGTATTCGATGCTTTTTGCGAGATTGCTGCAAATGCTGATCTGTGTCTGTCCAGTACACCAGACCTGGTTCCGCTCTATCGATCGGTATCGCGCAAGGTAGCCTATTTACCAACGCCTTATCCTATCGACGAGCCAAGCTGGAATCTCTCATTGCCGTTGGAAAAACGGGCGGGGATCTTTATTGGGACCAGAGAATTCGATGTTCCTTCCCGGAATCATTTGCTTGCTCTCGCGGGGGTCAGAAAAACGTCACACCCTGTTACGGTCGTCGACAAAGGTTCGCTCGGATCGAAGAAATTATTGGCCGCACTTCGGTTTCCTGCCGACCAACTGACGGTGCTGCCCTCGATGCCTTACTTCGAGTACACACAGGTATTGCGTCGACATCGATTGGTGCTGCAATTCGATCAGAGCCGGGTGCCGGGTCAAGTCGCCGGGGATGCGCTCCTCTGCGGCGTTCCCACTGTTGGCGGGAATGGTGCGATCGAACGGGAGATTGTCCCAGATCTCGTTAGCGACGGGCAAAGCTTTGACGCCTTGCTCGAGTGTATGCTGCGGCTGCTTACTATGGATTCTGAGTACAATCAGACCGTCGAATCGATGCTGAACCGGGCCAGAGAACGCGTCAGTTTCAGCAGCGTCCGCGCGGAGCTCGACAAGCTACTACCCGGCGTGGTGGAAGCTTGAGATCGGTAGGGCGAAAATCTCGGCGCGGATAAGGTTAACCAATGCGCAATGTTTATGCGCGCCGGATTTGAGCCGTTTGGGATGGCGGTAATTTGGGGGGAAATTTTTAAAAACGCAGCCCTACATTCGGATAGACCTTGGGCCGAACTGGCCACGCCCACGGCTCAAATCCGGCGCATAAAGGCATTGTGAGGTGGCGAGCTAGCGGCTCGCCGAGATTTTCGCCCTACCAATTGGCGACAACCTCTAGATGCGGTTAAATTAGGCCAGATGGGACACGAGCCTAACTCTCCGCTCACCGAGTTGAGTCTGGAAGCGATCATTGCTTTGCTCCACTCGCGCGGACTACGGGTAACGAAGGGTCGTCAAAGAATCTTGGAGACGTTGCTCGAGGCGACGGAACCGCTGTCGCTCGAAGAGATTCAACATCGTTCGGTCGTTGACGGTGATACTCCGGATTATGCGACGGTGTTTCGGGTGATGGGTTTGTTAGAAGAATTACAAGTGGCTCAGCGAGTCCATCTTAATCGTTCCTGTAGCTACTTCGAGCTGCTCGATCCGCAGCAGCATTACGACCACCTGATTTGTACCCAATGCGGCCGTGTAACTTTGATGGTGGATTCGTGCCCGGTCGAGAAAGTGGAACAGGCCATTGGAAAACGGTATGGCTTTACCGAGGTTCGGCATTCTCTCGAGTTTTTCGGGAAATGCCCGGAATGTAAGTGAGGGTCCTTTGGAGGGGAGCCGCTTTGGAAAGTGACTAAAGACCTCGCGGTATTTTTCCCAGTGCGAGGAAGGCCAAATACGGTGTTAAACAGGCGGCTCCCGTTAACTACCGCACGCGACGTTTTGTCCAGCGTTCTGTTGCGAGATTCTTCATCCGCTCAACGTCGCGACAAACCTGCCACACGTTGAGACGTTCCCGGGAGCCGTTTGTTTCAGGAGATTTGGGGTCTTCCACGCGCCGAGACGAATATCGCGAGTCACTTGGTTACGCGCGCCAAAGCGGCTTCTCTCCAGTTTTCTTGCTTGCAAACTGGGAATTGCTTTGTAGCCTATCGTTCCACATGCGCTTTATCGCTCAGCTGCTTAGCCTTGAGCTCCTCCTCGGGAGTGGCGCCCCGAACTCTTCTCTTCTCCTCAGTCTCTAATCTCTGTAGTTTGGTCACGTTCGTCGAGGTGACGACAACGTCGACATTAAAGAACCGCTCACCAAATTCTTAAACCGAACTGGAAAAGCTTTATGTCCGAAAAGATTTTTGTATTCGATACCACCTTACGCGACGGAGAACAATGTCCTGGGGCATCGATGAATCTCCGCGAGAAACTAGAGGTCGCCCGGCAACTACAACGGCTCAATGTCGACATAATCGAGGCCGGATTCCCCGTTATCAGCGACGGCGATTATGAATCCGTCGAACGAATTGCAACTGAGGTACGCGGCCCAATCATTGCCGGTCTTGCTCGATGTACTCCCGCGGACATCGATGCCGCCGGAGCTGCCGTGAAACCGGCCGGCGACCGAGCCCGAATTCATGTCTTTCTGGCCACCTCGAAAATTCACCGAGATCATAAGCTCAAAAAGGTGGACGAAGAGGTGGTCAGGTTAGCAGTCGAAGGGGTTAAACGAGCAAAGGCCTTGGTCAAAGATATCGAGTTTTCTCCCGAGGACGCATCTCGAACCGAGCCGGAGTTCTTAGCCAAAGTAATTCAGGCTGCGATCGAGGCGGGAGCTACCACGGTTAATATTCCCGATACCGTGGGATATGCCGTCCCGGACCAATTTGCGGCGTTAATCAAGTATTTAAAAGACAACGTCAGGAATATCGACGACGCGATTATCAGTGTGCACTGTCACGATGACTTGGGTCTGTCAGTCGCTAATTCGCTCGCAGCGATTCGGGCCGGTGCTCGGCAAGTCGAGGGGACCATCAATGGCATCGGTGAGCGCGCCGGAAACGTTGCCCTGGAAGAAGTCGTGATGGCGCTAAAGACCAGAAAAGACTTTTACGGCGGTTATCACACCGATTTGAACTATCAGGAGATCGTGAAGACCTCTCGATTGGTCAGCCGCATGTGTGGGCTTACGATAGCCAGGAGTAAGGCGATCGTAGGCGAGAACGCTTTCGCTCATGGAGCGGGTATCCATCAGGATGGAATCCTGAAACATCGTGAGACCTACGAAATCATGAACCCGGTTGATATCGGCTGGGGTGAGTCTGAACTTCCGCTGACCAAGCACAGTGGCCGCCACGCCATGGTAAAGCGTCTCGAGCACCTGGGGTATCGGCTAAGCGACGAGGAGATCAATCGTCTCTTTGTTCGTTTCAAAGACATTGGCGACAAAAAGAAGTTTGTTTACGACGAAGATTTGGCGGCCCTGATCGACGACTCGTTCGGGTCGTCGGGTGAGACTTGGCAGCTCGAGTATTTGCACGTCACTTCCGGAACAAGCACCGTGCCCACCGCTACCGTCCGAGTGCGAAAAGGGGATGAGTTGCTGCAAGATTCTGCTCCCGGAAACGGCGCAGTCGATGCCGCTATGAAAGCCATCGACCGGATCCTTCACCAAAGCGGTCATTTGGTCGAATATCTGGTTGAGTCGATGTCCGGCGGGAAGGACGCTCTTGGGGAGGTAACGGTGAAATGCGATTTTGGTGGAGGCCGCCTAGTCACCGGAAAGGGAGCAAGCACCGATGTTATCGATGCAAGCGCTCGCGCTTACTTAAACGCTGTTAATCGATTCCGACAGCAGTCTAGAGAACCCGCTAAACTTCCGTCTCAGTCCGAGAACTTCGAGCCCGCAACCGTGTGAGCGGTTTTAGGTTTTAGCTTTTACGTTCTAAGTTGGGCCCCGCGATGAGTGGGGCCCTTTTCTTTTTCCAACACAAGAACTGTGAACCTCGAACCTACAACTTAAAACCTACAACCCGGAACCTTTAGCCGACCTACCACCATCCGGTTCCAGCGTATATCGCTTTGGTGCCGGCAAAAGCGGCCACCGAACCCCTCTGCGGCTCATCCATAATCAGTACGCCGTCGGATCTTAAAAGACGTTGGGTCCGTCCATCAAAAAGCAGCAAGAATTTCACCCAATAATTAGGTTGGTTTTGCAGGTCCTGCACATATTGCATCGTTTTCACCCGTCCCGAGCTTAATTCCCTCAACAACGGCCAAATTTCTCCGGCCAGCAGTTCGCCGGCCTGCACAGCCACATAGGGATTCTGATCAAGCACCTGTCTTTGCTTCGGGCTTGCTCGGCGGATAAAATTGGCGAGTCGTTTCTTCGCTAGGATCACTTCTTGCGGATAGGGTTGTGCTTCACCCACTGCGTAATCGTTGCTGCCGTATTGTCTCGGCGTTGGGGGTAATAGGAACGATAGGGGCGACTCAGTACACGAGCTCAGAAGCAGGGTAAACAGCAACGCAATTTCGGCGATGTTTTTCACGGGGCGTTAAGCCAATCTTTAGCCCGCACAGCCGAAAAAAGCCCGCGCATTTTTTCGGCATCCGGTAGGGACGAGCTCCTGCTCGTCCGCGCACTCCCAAACGTCTGAATAGCTCCCGAGGAACAACATCAGGCGACTGTTGCCACGAGTCTGCTGGCGTTCTCAGTGTTTTTATCTGGTCCGATGGACCACCTCAAGCCGGTTGCCGTCCGGATCCTCAAAAAAGACCGCGTAGTACTCCTCGCTGTACTCGGGACAATGAGCCGGACCCTCGATATTGCGCCCTCCCACCCTTTTAACTATTTCACCGATTCGGTCGACTTCTTCACGTGTGTTAACCCAAAACGCGATACAGGTCGCGTTTGGCTTATGCGCCGGATCTTCTGTAAAGCCAAAGAAGGCCTTACCCGGAAACGATTCTGCGGTCGCCGCGCCGCGCCATTCCCCGCCTTCTTCACCCCACCACACCGTAAAGCCAAGCTCAGGCAGCAGAGCTCGGTAGAAGTCGGTCACGTTGGCGAAGCTGCGCACACGTAGATCAATATGACTAAATGGGTTTCTACTCATCGGATATTCCAGGGAAACGTACTATCTATAGGATATTTTCACGGTAAGCTTATGCTTAGTATACTTCTGATCACTTCACCTCTAAAACGATCATTAGCATGAGGGCAAAAGATGCCGCGCCACAGATGGCAAATGCCAGCGTTTCTAGGGAGTATCCTAATTGCGGCACCCTCATCAACTGAGGCCTGTTGCCCGGGAACAGAACGATTGATTTCGGAGAGCTCGCGGCTGCAAACTGATGCACCCGCGGGAACTGACCGCTAAGAGGAGACAACACCTCAGCAACACCTGGATCGGTGCCCTTCGAAAATTGGATTCTCTTCATTGTATTACCTTTTAATTACATTTTTGACAGTAGAAACTATCCTATTGTTTATTACCATACAAGTGCTACTTTGCCGGTAATATGGAAAAGGTTGAGCCGACTTTCGGTTGGATTGGCGGCGCTCTCTGTCTCGACTTTGCGAATACCGTTTCGAATCACCGGGCTACACAGCCCGGAGAGAAACTCGCCTCATTCGAGGACCTGATAGCTTGGTGCCGCCAGGCGGACGTCCTGGATGAATCCGCGAGCATCGAATTGCTGCGCCAGGGCACGATAGTTCCAGCACAAGGCGAGCGGCTTCTCCATGTGGCAGTCCACTTCAGGGACGCCCTTTACCGTGCTTTTTGTGACGTGAGCGAGGACCGGCAACCATTAAAATTCGATTTAGACGTTATTAATAGTCTTCTGGCTCGCACGCCGATCACGCTGCAAATTGGCGCAGAGCGCGAACGATTGGTCTGTTTCCGGACCGGCTGCGCGTTA
>Ga0126381_100009679_pt1 | contig 10830 bp, 12 predicted proteins | sample PanSoiMetPlot_28_FD_96465 | JGI IMG/M metagenome (GOLD analysis project Ga0126381, IMG submission 96465) | Tropical forest soil microbial communities from Panama - MetaG Plot_28 | ecosystem: Environmental > Terrestrial > Soil > Tropical forest > Bulk soil | place: Panama | collected 2016-02-17
GACCAGATCCTAAATGGCAAAGTGAAACTAGGCGGGAATGCCGCGGCCGCTGCTGGTCCAACCGGTGCCCAGGCCACGACCTTTAACTCCGCGGAAATGACCGCAGACGTGCTGACTTATTCCCGCAGCAAAGGAATGTTCGCCGGCGTATCGTTGGAAGGAGCTTCGATTGACTCGGACAACGACGCAAACAAGAGAGTATACGGTGAGTCTATGACCGCAAAGTCCATCATTACAGGTGACACAGCAGTTCCGGCCGCGGCGAAGCCATTGGTGGAGCTGCTGGACCACACATCACCGAAGCGCAAGTAGCGTAAAGACTGGTCTCCCTTAGGCATGTCCAGTCGCACCACAGTGCAGGCCATTGGACGAGCCCAACTCCGTCTTACATCTTGCCGCCAATCCAAAGGTGCCGTCGCACCCACTCGAAAGAGATTGCTGCAGGTGTCTCAAAGGTCGAAAGTCGCGCTCACAGTATTGGAAACAAAAGCGTCTGTGGAGACTCTCATGAGATTTCGCGGGCCGTAGGCCCAAGAGGACAGCCTTGTCAGGCGGTAAAAAGAACCGAGGTCAACCGATGAAGGAAACCGTGTCGGCTTGTCATCTGTGCCACGTATGGCTAATTTCCACGCGCCGACAGCCATTCATGAGTGCCCTGTTTTGCCCGGCAACGACCGCGCAAGCAACCGATTCCGGGAGATTTGCGCCCACCGCGGGCGGGCCGTTTCCATTTTCTATTGTTTTCCAATTAGGCGTCCACACTTCCAAAAATCCCGGCAATCCGGAATTTCTTGAAATCGCCGAAAGAATTGTTTTTGGAGTGCCAAGTCTTCAAATTCCGGTCGAGTAGTTTCAATAACCTTAAAGCCGCCACCCGGGAGGTTTTCGCCCGTAAAATTTGGCTTGGATTCTCCCCAACTCACCTCTCTCGACGACCTCGCCGATAAAGAAGTCTTCGTCCGCAAAACCTCCGAGTCATTGGGAACACCGCTTTGCTGATCCATCTCTGTGAACTGCACGCCCAGCGTGCCTTTCTGCGGGCGCAAGGAGCTAAAAGTCCTCTTCTGTCAGAGACATTTTTACCAAAGGGGTTCCATGACTTATGTTAGGCGGCGGGGTTACAGCCAGGCTCCATCAACCAATTCAGACAAATGTCCCCCGCTCCAGAGACATTGCACCTCTTGTGGACATCTTGAGGGGATGTCTACCATGGGCGGCTTATTCAGGAGGCCTCAGTCGAGGTGACGGGTGGATGCGCCGAGACACGGCAGAAAATTCATGCGGTTTCCGCTGGAGGCGCCGACGGTGTTTTGGTGGATGGATCGCGGGACGGTACGACGGAGCGAAGGTCGAACTCGGGACATTAGCGAAGATGGCGCGTTCGTCTTCGCCAGCACGTGCCCCCCTCGGGGAATCCAGATCGGCTTCAAGGTCTACTTGCCCGTGCTCCCGGGAATTCAACGCAAAACTAGAATGGAAGCGGATGGGCAGGTCGTGCGAGTTGAGCAGGTCCGAGGGAGGGACGAATGCGAGGGGTTTGCGATTTTGACGCAGCACATGGTGTTGCGCGTTAACAACGAAATTTATGAACGGGGACAGCGCAGTGGCGACGGGCCCCAACTGAATTGAAAGGTCTTTGCGGGTAGTAGCTCCGCTGACCAGGGCTCGACCGGCCAATGGTTGTTGATACAGGACCAGGGCGGATGGGAGTGCGGAGGCAGAGATCCGTTCTGTGAGTCACAGGGCGAAGCTATGTCTATTATGCGACTCGGTTGGCGGAAGTGGGAAAACACGGTCGGCGCAGCTGCTGAACGTCGGACAAGGCCATGACGGAACACGATCTCAACCGTAAGTGGTACGCGGTCTCGACGCGCCATCAACACGAAAAAGCGGCGGCTCGAATCTTGGAGTATAAGCAATTTGAAATCTTTCTGCCGCTTTACAAGGTGCGTCGTAGATGGGTAGACCGCGTCAAGGAAATCTCTGTTCCACTCTTCCCGGGCTACCTGTTTGTCAGGGAGGGGCTAGGGACGTGGCTTGAGATCCTCACCACTGCCGGCGTGGCCAGCATCGTGAGTTGCGGAGGCCAGCCGGCTGCGATTCCATTCTCAGAAATTGAGGGCGTGCGGCGAATTGTAGAAAGTGCTTTGCGCGTAGAACCTCATCCCTTCTTAAGATCTGGTGACTGGGTCAGAGTCAAGTATGGCCCCGTTGCGGGGGTTGAGGGCGTATTGCTTCGTAAAAAAAACATCGCTCGGTTGGTTCTTTCGGTGGAAATGCTTGGAAAATCCGCCGCTGTGGAGGTTGACGCAACCCACGTCGAGCGCATACCTGGGAGGAATGGATGCAAGTCGTAAATGAAATCGGCCGCGCGGAGGAAGCCACTAACAAGCTGAGTGAGGCCGCTTCGGCGGTCGATCCGCAGGACAACGTTAATAATCATTTTCAAGCCGCCGCGACCCACTGGGAGCGTATTTATGACGAGGCTACAGTGTATGGCCGCATCTACCAAGACCGTATGGGAATAGCCCTGCGGTGGGTCGAAGAACTGCGCTTGCCTGATACGGCGCACTTGTTGGAGATAGGGTGCGGAGCCGGATTTGCCACGGCTGCGCTCGCCAAGCGAGGGTATCGCGTCGATGCGCTCGACAGCGTTCCTGCGATGACCAACCTTACGAGCAAGCGCTTAGCCGAGACCGGTACCGCTGAGCGGGTTCGAATCGTACTAGGCGACGTGCGCCACCTGCCGATGCCTAGTAACAGTTTCGACCTGGTGTTCGCCCTTGGCGTGCTGCCCTGGCTGGATGACCCTGTTGCCGCCGTTCGAGAGATGGCGCGCGTGACGCGCCCCGGAGGCTATGTGTTAGTCACGGCAGACAATAGCGTGCATCTCGATGAAATCCTTGATCCTGTGCGGGTTCCGATTCTCAGGCCGCTACGACACTACCTGCTTTCGGCACTTCGTCGAGCGAATATGCTGCCACCAGCAAAAGAGCTTAATCGGAGACACTCGCGACGCGAGTTCGATTCCATCATCTCGGATGGGGGCCTTGACAAGTTGTGGAGTGGCACGGTTGGGTTCGGCCCATTCACCCTCTTCTGGAAGCGTGTTCTGCCCGATTCGATGGGAATCAAGGTACATCGGCTGCTCCAAGCGGCGGCAAATCGAAGGCTGCCCGTCGTGTCCTCTTACGGAATGCAGTACCTGGTCATGGCAACAAAACGCGCCAGTGTAGGATGATGAGGCAGCTTTCCCGTAATATTGGCTCTGCGGACCGCCCGCTTCATTCCAAATCAGCCCGTCATCGTGGGCTGGATATCGCGGGTCGTTTCGACCGCGAGCGAGTTTCCATTCACCCTGAATAGCAATTCAACCGTTGAAATCGAGGAGTGCCTATGACTGCAACTGCGATTACGACTCTGGACGTGGGAGCTAAGAAACCTCGCTCGGCGGAAATGTTTCCGGGACCGGGCTTTCGCATCGGAACCGAGGTCAAGCGCTTGGATGCGGACCTCATGCAGAAATTTGCGGAGTTCCCATCCCCCGATATTTCCGACCTGCTCAATCGGTTATATGCAGTGGATCCCGGCATTATTTGCCTTACCGGCAGTCATCACCAACTCTGTGGACCGGCTTGCACCGTGAAGGTATTCCCGGGGGACAACCTGATGGTGCACAAGGCGCTTGATGTGGCGAAACCTGGCGATATTGTGGTCGTTGATGCCCATGGCTCGTCGATGAATGCCGTGTTGGGTGATTTGATCTCCACAAAAGCGAAGCATCGGGGAATCTCGGGCTTCGTCGTCGACGGATTCGTCCGCGATCTACCTGACATTATCGAGTTAGATTTTCCGGTCTTCGCGCGTGGCGCTACCTCCATTGGCCCGCTGCACCGTGGGCCAGGCGAGATCAATTTCCCGATCTGCTGTGGAGGAGTCGTGGTGAATCCGGGCGCTCTAGTTGTGGCGGATGGTGCGGGCGTGGTTGTTATTCCGCAGGAGATTGCAAGCGAGCTGCTGCAGAGATTGCAGGCTCAGAGGGCGAACATGGCAGCCTACTTGGCGGGCGTCAAATGCGGTAAGTTCTCGAATGACTGGGTGGACAGAATATTGGAGGAGGCCGGCTGTGTCATCCCGGAGACCACGACTGTCCGCTAGCGCAAGGCCAGCTCGCGGACTCACTTCCATAACCACGTGGCTCGATGCTAATCCCCCTAATCCGGCATACGGGAGGTTTTGTGCCTTTTCGTTTTTATCATCCCCGAATGCTTAAGCTGCTCTCCGACACCGTTCTGGCGAGATACTGGTTCCGCCGGCGGCACTCGGACAGCCGGCGAGCTGACGCATATCGATCGAGTTTCTTTGCCCAAGTCTGGCGCGATGCCGCCGCTCAACTTGGTGCCACCGTTGAGCACTTGGACCAAGATCTGCTGGAAATCCGCCTCGGGCAGGCTTGTACATGGGTTCGCCAGAACACAACCGCGATAGACGATCCCGTGACTCTTTCGGTTGCGGTTAACAAGCCGCTGGTCGACCGATTGCTGGCCAAGCGGGGCTTGAGAACTCCTCGTCATTTCGAGTTCACACTCAGCGACATCGACCAAGCTGTCGCGTTCATAAGGCGCTTTGGAGGTGAATGGGTCGTCAAACCCGCAAACGGCGCCATGGGTCGGGGAGTGACGACCGGTGTTATCACCAGTTTCAACCTGGTTCGGGCGGCGGTAACCGCGGCAGCTTATGACTCACATTTGGTCGTTGAACAGCAAGTTCAAGGGGATCTCTACCGACTCCTGTACTTGAACGGCAAACTGCTCGATGCAGTCCTGCGAAAAAGCCCCACGGTGGTAGCGGACGGCAAATCGAGCGCCCGCAAACTCGTCCGACTCGAAAACCGAGCTAGATTGGAGGCCGGGCTCGCGTTCGGACAAGTACTTGTATCGATCGATCTGGACATGCGACACACCCTGGCAAAGCAAGGCCTGACGCTCTCTTCCGTGCCAAAGAAGGGAACGGTGGTAACGCTTAAGACGGTGATCAACGAGAATTCGGTCGCTGACAATATCTCGGCCACGAGCCTGATGTGCAAGTCCATCATTGAAGACGGCGCGGCGGCGGCGGCCGCCTTGGGAGCGCGACTGGCGGGCGTCGATGTAATAACGCCCGATCCGGGTGTGCCGTTGGCGCAGTCAGGCGGAGTCATCTTGGAGGTGAATACTACCCCTGGGTACTACTACCATTATCACCAGCGGGACGGGGGCGTTGATGTCGCCATTCCCATATTGTCATGGCTCTTGCTGAAGCGGCCCAAAGCTGAAGACGTTCTGATGGCGGCCGATTAATGCTGACGGAGCGGATTCGAGCTTAATCCAGGAGGACGATCAGATTGGGAAACATGTTTGACTTTGATCCGAAGATCTACGCTAGTGGATTTGCGAATGATGGGTACGTCCACATAGCCGAAGGGCTAACGCCGGATTTCTATATGGCATTAAAGAAGTACGTCGATGAATTGCTTGGCAGCAAACAGATGAAGGACTTTGCTGGAGGCGACAAACTGCAGGCGGTTTACGAGTTTCTTGAGCCGGCGCACTACGATGAATTGCGGGAGGCCGTTGCAACGATCTGCGGCGTGGATGCTAAAAGCCTGGTGCTTGCCGAGCGTCACATCAAAGCCTACGCCGCTGACGCCAACCCCCACCCATTGGCTCACAAGGACCGCTTCGGGTCGGAGGTCTCGGTCGGATTCTCCATCGACGTGCCGGAGGGATCAACGCTAGTGCTATATCCTGAGCATGACGCGGTGGCCAACCCCTTCAACTCCACTGCGGAATTGCGTTCCAGCTTCTGCACGCACACGGCCCCAGAAACAGGTCTGAAGAATGCGCGTCGTGTTGAAATCAAGGATAAGCCGCGGGACGTGATGATGTTCAAGGGAAGCGCCACGTGGCATTTGCGCGAACGCGCCGCGGGGACGACGGTGCTGTATTTGAAACTGAACACCTACAATTGCGACACGCTTGGTGAGGACAAACACAACGCGGAGACGCGGCAGCGCACGTTGGACCTGCTTTACTCGACCGACGCCACTTTATTTGCCAGCATTCCCATGATCGCTAGGAAAGTGGATTACGTTCATCGACGCTATAACCGCGACTGGCGGGAGATATTAGGCGTCGTTATCTTTGGTGGGCCACATCTCAGCATTAATGAAACCGAATTCGGAATACTTCAGGCAATGGACGGACAGCGCACCGTTGCCGATATTGCGAAGCGAATCGACCAAACGGGTAACGGCATAGGTTTCGAGGAAATCATTCGCTGCCTCGCTGAGCGCGGCTTTATTGATCTGTTGCCGCACCGAGTAGTAAGAGGCGAAGCTACGCGCGGCCCTATCGACCGGAGCGGAGCCGCGGGCGGAACACAGCCTGAGGCTCAGGTGCCTATGGTCAATGCTGCGATCGACTGACCCTCTCCAGCGATCGCAGACCGACTTGAACCAGAACTGCATTTTGGGATTGGCCGGCGAGCGAGACACTCGGCAACACAAGGAACCAGCACACCCAAGGACATTGCAAGTTGGGACAAGGACCAGTACCGGTATCGATCTTGACGCGCGCCCGCCACAGTAAGCCGCCCGCAATCATTCTCGGGGGCAGCGAGAATGCCCTCTCGATCGTGCGCAGTTTGAGCGGGGCAGGTATCCCGTGTCACGCGATCAATTACCCGCACGCGCCGGTCAAGTATTCTCGGTTCTGCAAATGGAACGACATCCCCAAGTCGCCCGGAACCATACCAGAGAGTTGGGCAGCGTACCTATTGGGCGACGAGTCGAATCACCTGCGAGGTGCAGTCTTGCTCGCAGCAAGCGACGAGGCCATCGAGCTCATCGCGAGCCATCGCCAGGCGCTTTTGGAGAAATTCCGACTCGACCTGTCGAACCCCAAAGCGCAGCTTTGTATGCTCAACAAACTCTGTACTTACGAGGCAGCACAGAGAGCTGGCGTTCCGACACCGAAGTTTTGGGTTGCGGGTAAGCGGGAGGAGATTGAAAAGCTGAAGGACAAACTGATCTTTCCCCTGATCCTCAAGCCATTTTTCTCTCACCGGCTTAAGGCCTACTTCACCGTTGTGCGGAAGTTCGATGAGTTGTTAGACGCCTTTGATGCGACTTGTCGTGCCGGAATCAGGGTGTTCCTAGTGGAGATGATCCCCGGTGGCGACGACAAGCTGTGCAGTTACTATACGTATCTCAACGAGACAGGTAACAACCTTTTCGATTACACCAAAAGAATTATTCGAAGATTCCCCGTGAACCTCGGTAGCGGAGTGTACCACGTCACCGACCATGTTCCCGATGTTAAGGAACTGTCGTTGAAACTTTTTCGCGAAGTCGAGCTAAGGGGAATCGCCAACGCAGAGTTCAAGTTGGATGAGAGGGACGGCCAATTAAAACTGATTGAATGCAATGCACGATTTACCGCGGCGGATTGCTTACTCACGGCGAGCGGCTTAAATCTATCGCTATTCGTCTATAACCGGTTAACTAGCCATCCGCAACCAGCAACGACGAGCTTTCGTCTGGGAATGAGGCTGTGGCATCCAACGCGGGATTTTTTGGCGTACCGGCAACTCAATAAAATGGGGTTGCTCAGTTTTCCGCACTGGGTCCGCAGCATCTGGAAGCCGCAAATCTTCCCATTTTTCCGCTGGGATGATCCGCTGCCTTCGATCGTCAAACCCTTCGCCTCCGCCGTGCGCCGAATTCGGGCATGGGTCACCCGGGCCAAGGCGAGCAGGTTGCGACCAGTGGGCCTCGCCTCTGACCAAAGCCGTTTTCGGCACAACGACCGAAGTGCAATCGGCCAGGATTCTCAAGGAATTCCAAATTGAACCAAACCACGATCGGTGTGTTGTACCCAGGGGAAATGGGCAGCACCTTTGCGAAGCTCTTGGCCGAAAACGGCTTTCGCGTGGTCACGACCCTAGAAGGTCGAAGCCTCCGTACGCAGCGGTTGTGTCACGATGCGGGTTTGAGTGTCCTTGACTCAGTCGGCCGGGTGCTCGAGTGCGCCGATGTCGTAATTTCATTTGTGCCTCCCGGAGCGGCATTGCAAGTGGCGGAAAATGTCGCCGGGTTGGTTAAGGCCGGGTCACGACCGTTACTGTACGTCGATGGGAACTCTATTTCGCCCATGACTGCGGTCAACATTTCCCAGGCGCTGCGTCTTGAGCGCATTGATTTCGTGGATGCAGCTATTTCTGGTTTGGCCTCCCAACTCAGGCAGTCGGGATTCTTGTATCTAAGCGGGGCGCGCGCCGAGCAGCTCTCTCATCAGTTCGGATCCATCATGCGAGTAAGGGTGGTCGGGGAGGCGCCAGGTCGGGCGTCGGGGCTAAAAATGGTTCTTTCAGGCTTGTCAAAGGGCTTGATCGGCTTGTTTTCAGAGACGATGCTGTTCGCGCGTGAAATGGGGCTGCTCGACGAGGCTATGGAGAGATGTAAAGACTTTTATCCGGGAGTAATGGAGGCGGTCACGCGGATGCTACCCACCTACCCGCAGCACGCCGCAAGACGCACTGAAGAACTCCAGGAACTGCAAGAAACCATGTTGCTGAATGGGGTGCCTCCACGCGTGGCCGGCGCAGTGCGTGAAGTGATTTCGAGTCTCGCCGAGGTCGACTGGCCAAGGAACGCTGAGTATCACAGATGGGCACTTACGGAAATTATTGAGAAGACCTACCAAGACCACATAGTCCGCGCCCGCCGGTCAGCCCAAGCTGTTGAAACCGTGGCCGGACAATCACTCTCCCAGGAAGCTGTCAATGCGGACGAGGAGCGTCGTTTTGACCATGGAGGAACACTGTCATGAGCTCTTATGAAGGAAGGCGAGGGAAAATATCCATGCATAACAGAATCCTATGTTGGTTCGGGGCTCTAGTTCTTCCCGTGGCCGCTTTTGCCGCGCAAGCAACCCAGGAAAGGTCGTCATCTTCCACGCACGAACGATTGACGACAGCACTGGGGCACGAAAAGACTACTCAAGACGTTGGGGAGCGTCCTGAGCTACATCGCCGCAATCCGCGATATCAGTTGTGCAAAGACGACGTCTTGCAGCTGACTTTTGTTCTGACACCGGACTTTAATCAGACGGTGACAGTCGAACCCGACGGATACATTACTTTACTAGGCGTAGGCGACCTGCACGTCGAAGGTCAAACGATTCCTGACGTTACGCAGTCGATTCAGAGCGCCTACGCAAAACAATTGCACAACCCCATCCTCACGGTCCGGCTCTTAGAGTTTGATAAACCTTACTTCATCGTAGGCGGAGAGGTCGGCCATCCAGGCAAGTTCGAATTGCGGGGAGACACGACGCTGACAGAGGCGGTACAGATCGCGGGCGGTTTCACGGAAAGCTCAAAACATTCGCAGGTCTGGCTCTTCCGCCGCGTTTCGAACGAGTGGGTGGAAACGCATCAGTTCAACGTAAAGGAGATGCTCAAGACCGGCAATCTTCATGAAGATGCACATCTGAGGCCCGGGGACATGTTGTACGTTCCCAAGAACACGCTTTCGAAGATACAGCGGTTTATACCCGTTAGCACTGTAGGCACCTATTTCAATCCGGCGCAGATGTAACGGCTGCCGGACAACGATAGGAAGGAACCGGTCCTTTTATTAGAACTGCCATTGCAACAAACGGTCGACAGGTAGCCAGATGTTTCTTGATCATTTCGGTCTACGCGAGCAACCATTCGGGGTTACTCCCGATCCCCATTTTCTTTACTTTAGTCCTTCGCATCTTGAAGCTCTGGCGTCCCTGTTCTATGGGATTCAGAGCGGGCGGGGCTTTATGGCCCTCATCGCAAAGCCGGGAATGGGCAAAACCACTCTGCTCTTTCACCTTTTGGAGCATTTGCGAAAGTCTGCGCGCACCGCCTTTTAGTTTCAAAGGTACAGTGACTCGCGCGACCTTTTCCGCTCCCTTATGTCCGACCTGGGCGTTAATGGCAAGGACGAAGACCTGGGTCGTATGTACAGCCAATTCAATGAGGCTCTAGTCCGGGAAGCGCGCGCCGGCAGGCGTGTCGTGGTTATCATCGATGAAGCGCAGAACCTTGAGGGCTCTGTTTTCGAGACCGTGCGGCTGCTTTCCAACTTTGAGATTCCAGGGATGAAACTGATGCAGATCCTTCTCGCTGGCCAGCCGCAACTAGCAGATAAACTGGCAAGCCGTAGCCTGGTTCAATTGCGACAGCGAGTTTCGGTTTTGAGCCGATTGACGCAATTTAATTCCAAGGATACGTCAAGGTATGTCAGCCATCGACTCAGGGTTGCCGGCTATCACGCCAAACCTCTATTCGCGGCCGACGCGTTAGAAATCATTCATTCTCGAAGCGACGGGATACCACGGAACATCAACAACCTCTGCTTCCACGCCTTAACCTTGGCGTTCGCGATTGGTCAAAAGACCATTGATACATCGATCCTAAGCGAAGTGCAGGAGGATCTAGACATCAAGACGCTTTTTTCAAGTACTTCGACAGACGGGTGGTGTGGCGAACAGCAATCATCCGTAGGCGACTGCGGGCCTTGGTCGGCGTGGAAGTGGATTAGGGGAATCACACATGAGCAAGAATGTTGAAGTCCTTTTGCGCGCCAGAAAAACAGTAGAGCTGTTCGGACCACACGGCATTGATCAAGAGAGCTCGGATGTTCGGCACCCTGCCCGTGTGGCTCCGATAGGCTGCGCGGAAGAGGCCGAGATGGTCCAGCGAATATTCATGCTACCCACTGACCAGGTGCCGCGTGTGGTGGTCTTCTATGGA